>Ga0105046_10003955_pt1 | contig 23578 bp, 15 predicted proteins | sample MAT03_FD_78385 | JGI IMG/M metagenome (GOLD analysis project Ga0105046, IMG submission 78385) | Freshwater microbial communities from Lake Fryxell liftoff mats and glacier meltwater in Antarctica - MAT-03 (megahit assembly) | ecosystem: Environmental > Aquatic > Freshwater > Ice > Liftoff...
AGCCTGCGTGGATGGAGGCAAGGTGCGATTACGCACGCCGTTGACAGAACTCTGCATCTGGCGGGACTACAAAGCCATTGCCACCGACGCAGGTATCGTCGCCAATCTCCATCACAATCAGTCGCTGATTGATTGGATTAACAAGCAGCCGTTAAGCACCCCCATTACCTGTCTGGACGATGGTCATGACGGCGTTTGGAACATGATTGCGGCAATTTCTACCGCCGAGCAACGGCGGGAAATCCTCGACTGGTATCATCTGAGAGAAAATCTGCAAAAAGTCGGGGGGTCACTCAAACGCCTGCGCCAAGCTGAAGCCTATTTGTGGGCAGGACAGGTCGATGAAACCATCGCCCTATTCGTCGATATGAAACCGAAACAGGCGCATAACTTCTGTCGCTATCTCGAAAAACATCGCCACCGCATCATCAACTATGGTTACTACCAGGCGGAGGGCATCTGCTCCATTGGATCGGGGGCGGTTGAATCCGCAATTAAGCAAATTGACCGTCGAGTGCAACTATCCGGCGCTCAGTGGAAGGCGGAAAATGTGCCTCAAGTCCTAGCTCACCGGGCTGCCTACCTCAATGGATTATTCTCTCTAGAAGGATGACATGCTCCCTGCCGTCGTACATCATTAATACAGTAGTGATAATAGATAGACTAAATTCTGATATCACGTTTCTCAGCCCTTTTATCAGGTCGCTATGGTTCAAGCAAATAATAGTCAGATCTTTGGAGCTTTTTTGGAAACCGTTCCTGCCAGTGAGGAATATCTAACCCTCAATTTCTCCCCCTCCTCGGCTCCGCGAAAACGGCGCTGGAGCAACTATGGGTTATCAGCAGATTTTCTGGGAGACTATTTTGCCGCTTTTTTCCCTGGTGATACGCTGCCGAACAGTCAAATCAATAGAAGGAATACCGTCAAAGCCTCTGTGAGCTATATTGCGAACGAGTTGATCGAAAACGCTGTAAAGTACAGCGATGAGGCGCTCAGCCTGCCGATTAGCATCACCTTGTTTCTTTACGAATTGGAGATCATTTTTCAAATTACTAACTATTCCAACCTAGAAACGGGCGCAGACTACCAAACCTTTGTTCAAACCATCCTCAATTCTGAACCCAGTGAATTTTACATGCAGCAGCTAGAGAAGACTGCTACAGGCTCAGGTGGCTCTAGCATGGGTCTTTTGACGATGATTAATGACTACTCTGCCCAATTTGGCTGGCGTTTTCAAACGTCTCATCATCACCCAGACGTAGTTCAAGTAACCGTCATGGCGCACTTAGAGGTATAACAGAAGATTGTACTAAATCACTATAAACACTGTTGGTTAAAGTAGGTAGTTGTGGATATCAAGCCCGTGGAGATCAAAACTGATGATTACAGCGTCTGGTACGAACCAGAGTCTTCGACTGCTTTCTTCCAAGGGTTTCTGCGGTTGGATGGGATGGTAGAGTATCAGCCCATTATGGATTTGCTGCTGAGTGCTGTAGAACAGTCTTCGCGCTTCAACGTTAATTTAAAGGAGCTTGAGTTTTTGAACAGCTCTGGGATCAGTATGCTGTCAATGTTTGTAGTTCGAGTACGCGACCGGGGCAACACGCAACTTGTGCTGCAAGGATCAGAAAAGGTGCTCTGGCAAACTAAGTCTCTCAAGAATCTACAGCGGCTGATGCCAAGCTTAACGCTAGAATTTTCATCATGATTTTTTTAATGCAGTGCCATAGAGTTAGCTCAATACCGATCGCCTCCAGTTTTCTAAACCAGTATTTAGCGACTGGTAGCGGGTTTCTTTTGACTGGCTGTGTTAAGTCCAGTCACTCGGCGGCATCGAAGTGGAATGTATCGCGGTGGGATGCATTGCGGTGGGATGCATTGTGATGGAAATAAAGCGATCGCCCCAACCATCCGTTGAATTAATGGCAGAATTAATGGCAGAGTTAGAACAACTCCGTCACGAAGTGAAGCGACTAACCCAAGCCAACAGCGACTTGGAAATCTCACTCCTCACCACAGCAGAGCATGGCGATTGTATTCAAGCCCAGTTGCAAACGGCTAATCAACGGCTTGAAGAAGAAGTTGCCGAGCGTCAACTGGCACAGCTCACCCTCCAAACTATTTTAGAAACCGTTTCTAACGACAAAGCCGATCTGGAAATGATTTTGACGGCGACGGCAGAACATGGCGACGTGCTGGAGTATCAACTCTACACCCAGGCCGTTGAAACCATGCGCCAGAGCGAAGAGCTGTTTCGCGCCATCTCAGAATCTACCCCAATTCTGATGATTTTGACCCAGCAGCTAGACGGAAAAATTACTTACGCTAACTCTATTTCGATTCAGCAGCTTGGGCTAGATCTGCAACGGCAAGACGGGCATCGGCTACAAGAATTTTTTCTGAACCCAGGGGATGGGCAACAAATTCGGTCGATATTGGCAGAGCAAGGACGCGTTCGCAACTATGAAATGCAGGTGCGTAGTGTGAGTGGGGATGCGTTTTGGGTCTCTACATCGATTCATCCGCTAGTGCTGGGTGATAGTCAAACGCTGCTCACCACTCTATATGACATCAGCGATCGCAAACTAGCCGAAGCCGCTCTCCAACAGTCGCAAGACATCCTACAACAGCAGGCTCAAGACCTAGAACAACGCGTGCTTCAGCGTGCTAAAGAACTGCAACAGGCGGAAGAGAAATACCGTGCCATTTTTGAAAATGCCGCTGAGGGCATCTTTCAAAACACGCCTCAGGGCAGCTACCTAAGCGCTAACCCAGCCCTGGCAAAGCTCTATGGTTATAGTTCTCCTGACGAGTTGATGGGGCACATTACCAACATAAGCCAGCAAATTTACGTACAGCCGCGCCGCCGTGATGAAATGATGGCCTATCTGACCCAATTTGGCTCTGTCGAAGGCTTTGAATCAGAAGCCTATCGGAAAGACGGCTCCACTATTTGGGTTTCCGAAAATGTTCGAGTGGTTCGCGATGCCGACAGTGTGTTGCTCTACTACGAAGGGAGTACGCGCGACGTTACCGATCGCAAAACAACTGAAGATGAGTTACGCCAGCAGCGGTTGATGTCGGAACGCCTGCTGCTCAACGTCTTGCCACAGCCCATTGCAGAACGGCTAAAACGGGGTGAAACCAACATTGCCGACAGCTTTTCTGCCGCCACCGTCCTATTCGCCGACATCGTTAACTTTACGGGCTTGTCATCTCACATTGCCCCCGAAGAACTAGTCGGCCTATTGAATCGAGTGTTTTCGGTTTTCGATAAATTGGCAGACCGCTATCACTTAGAAAAGATTAAGACCATCGGAGACGCTTATATGGTGGTGGGCGGGGTGCCGACTGCCATCCCAGACCACGTCGAAGCGATCGCCGCTATGGCATTGGGAATGATGCGCGCCACCAACCGCTTTAAAACTCGCAATAAGCAAACCATCCGCCTTCGCATTGGCATTCATACAGGCCCCGTGGTAGCAGGTGTTATCGGTAGCCGCAAATTTACTTACGACCTGTGGGGCGACACGGTTAACGTGGCCAGCCGGATGGAATCGCAGGGAGAACTAGGAAGAATTCAGGTCAGTGAAGCTGTCTATGAAAAGTTGGGCGATCGCTTCACCTTTGCTCCCCGGCAACCGATTGAGATTAAAGGAAAAGGGCTAATGAACACCTACTGGCTACTCGGTAAAAAGTCTGAATAGTTCCACTGGATACCGTTGTGAGTGATCCTCGCCTTGCCCCGATTCTCACCTGGTTTGCACAGCAGGGCTGGCAACCCCTGTCGTTTCAGCTCAGAACTTGGGAGGCGTATCTGGCTGACCGTAGCGGTATGGTTCAGGTGCCAACGGGGTCGGGTAAGACCTATGCGGCAGTGATGGGGGCGATCGCCGAGCAGATCCACACCCCTCGGATGGGGCTGCAACTGCTTTACATCACCCCACTGCGCGCCCTCTCACGCGACATTGAACTCTCCATCCGCCGCTCCATTGATGACATGGGCTGGAACCTGCGCGTCGGGTCGCGTACGGGCGATACCACCAGCGCCCGCAAAACGCAGCAGCTCAAACATATGCCAGAGATTTTAATCACCACCCCCGAAACGCTGGCGGTGATGCTGTCTAGTGCCAGTGCAAAAGAACTGTTCAAATCCTTGCAGGGCGTGATTCTAGACGAATGGCACGAGCTGCTCAGTTCCAAGCGGGGCACACAGGTGGAGCTGTGCTTGTCTCATTTGCGATCGCTCCGCCCTATACTCCGCACCTGGGCCATTTCAGCTACCCTCGGCAACAGTCTCGAAGCCGCCCAAGTCGCCGTTGGCCTCGGCACAGAACCCGTGATTATCCAATCCGACTTGCAGCGTCAGACGGTAATCAAAAGCATCTTGCCCGACTCAATCGACACCTTTCCCTGGGCGGGGCACCTAGGTTTGCGGATGTACGAAGAATTGGTAGACGCGCTAGATATCGAGATCTCGACGCTAATTTTTACCAATACCCGCGCCCAAGCCGAGAAATGGTATCAGGCGCTGCTATACGCCTTACCGGAAGCTGCCGCCAAAATTGCCCTGCACCACGGCTCCATTGATGCCAGTGAGCGAGAGGCGATCGAAGCTGGACTCAAAAGCGGACTGACCAAGTGGGTCGTCTGCACCTCTTCACTAGACCTAGGTGTAGACTTTCAGCCTGTCGAGCGAGTCGTCCAAATTGGCAGCGCCAAAAACCTGGCTCGCTTGCTACAACGCGCCGGACGCTCCGCTCACGTTCCCCAAGGCACCTCCGAAATCTTCTTTCTCCCCACCAACGCCTTAGAGCTGTTGGAAATTTCTGCCTTCCGAACTGGCCTCGCAGCGGGCGACATCGAAACGCGCCACCCCCGGCATCAGCCGTACGACGTGTTGATTCAACATCTGCTAACACTCGCCTGTGGGGGCGGATTTCAACCAGATTCCATCTTGCAGGAGGTGCGCCAAACTGTTGCCTACGCTAGTCTGACAGATGCAGAATTTGCCTGGATTTTAGAATTCATTGAACAAGGTGGTAAGTGCTTGGCTGCCTATCCCCGCTACAAAAAAGTAATCCTAGAAAACGGCGTTTACAAAATAGCCGATAATCAAATCGCTCGGATGCATCGCATGGGAATTGGCACGATTACGTCTAATCAAGCTGTACAAATTCAGTATACGAATCGTAGAAAAATTGGCACTGTTGAAGAAAACTTTGTTTCAAAACTAAAAAAAGGGGACGTGTTCTTTTTTGCGGGTCGGCAATTAGAGTTTTTTATGATGAAAGATATGGTGGTCTATGTTAAAAAAAGCACCAAAAAGTCTACCGTAACGCCAACGTGGGGAGGTGGAAATCTGGCTATTTCCGATACGCTCAGTGGCCATCTGCGGCATGAAATTGAAATTACACAAGGCGATCGCCCTCTCAGCCCAGAACTAGAATGTCTGCTGCCAATTCTGGCCGCGCAAGACCGCATTTCTCAGCTTCCCACCTCCCACCAATTACTGATTGAAACCTGTAAAACCCGCGAAGGGCATCATCTTTATGTATTTCCCTTTGAGGGTCGATTTGTCCACGATGGCTTGGGGTGCTTGTGGAGCTATCGCTTTGCCAAACAGAAACAGGCAACCTTTACCGTTTCCGTTAACGACTATGGATTTGAAATTTTAGCCCCCAAAGATTACCCGTTTCAAACGTTATTCTCTCAAGAATTTTTCAGCCTAGACCATCTCAACGAGGACATCAAAGCCAGCCTAAACATTTCAGAACTAACCGGACGAAAGTTTCGCAGCATTGCTCAGATTGCAGGCTTAGTATTTAGAGGTTATCCGTCTGCCAAAAAAACGGTGAGTCAGTTACAGGTTAGTTCGTCCCTCATTTTTGATGTATTCTCAAAATATGAACCCGACAATTTACTACTAAAACAAGCAGAAAACGAGGTGTTAAACGAGCAATTGGAAACCCATCGACTCTCTAAAACCCTCGATCGCCTTCGCCATCTTACTCTGATCTGGCAAGAAACTAAGCGCCCCTCTCCCTTCGCCTTTCCGCTATTAGTAGAACGGCTCAATTCACGCCTGTCGAATGAGAGTTTGCTAGAGCGGGTCGAGCGTATGAAGCAACAGTGGGACAAGAAGTAAATTAATATATGTAATTAGATAATAATTATATTAAGGCGATTTCCAGAAAAGATTCTACCCTCAAAATAGTGCCCTTCGACTTCGCTCAGGGCACGGTTGGCTGAGCATAGTGCCCTTCGACTTCGCTCAGGGCACGGTTGGCTGAGCGTAGTGCCCTTCGACTTCGCTCAGGGCACGGTTGGCTGAGCGGAGTCGAAGCCAACGGGTAATTTGTTTACTGGAAATCGCCTAAGAGTAAATGAATTCCTAAAAATCTGCGCCGCCTGTGCAGCGAGTGATGTAGATTTTTAAGATCTAGGGTTTATTTAGATTGGACTACTTACTATCTCTATTGTGAGGAAAAATGGCTATTAAAGTATATGGAATTCCCACATGTGGAACTTGTAAAAAAGCATTAACTTGGCTCGACAATCGCGGAGTTGAGTATGAGTTTATCAATACAAAAGATCACCCTCCTACCAAAAAAGTGGTGCAGTCTTGGGTAGACGCTCTAGGTGCAAAACCCATGCGAAATACATCTGGCCAGTCGTATCGGGCACTAGGCAGCGAGAAAGACGACTGGACAGAGGCTCAGTGGGTGGAGGCATTTACCAATGATGCCATGCTGCTGAAGCGCCCCTTATTTGTTAAAGAGGGAGCCGCAGTACTCGTGGGATTTCGAGATAAAGAAGAAGTAATTCGGCAAAAATTGGGGCTGTAAAATAGTGCCCATGAGTTATGTCTTGAAAAGAGAGCGGCACTCGCTTTTCAAAACATAGAGTAGGACTTACGCAGTTACTAATAGACGGCGATCGCCCCCACATTTAACCGAAACTCTCCCGCTGCAAACCGAGGGTTCAGCGCTCCGTCATATTCAAACTTGCTCAACATAAGCTGGAGCGATCGCACCCGTGCTGCATTCAATGGTCGGCTATTGCTCACCGTTTTAGCTCGAAACACAGGCACCAACTCGACAAACGGCAGGCGAATAGTTATCCACTCATTAGCCACCGTATCAAACGACGCGGCGAAGGCCACACTGTCCCACGAATCTTCATCCCGCACCAAAAACTTGTAGCGCTGCCCGTCGCCATTTACCCGCAACTCAAACCCAGAATAGTTCGACACATTCAGCGCCGGCTCAAAATTGCGCGTCCGTACTGACGCAAACCCTCCCGACTTGTCGGTAGACACATAGCCCGTAAACAGCGCCGATCCGGCCTGCGATCGCAACGAACTGGCGCTAACACCACCCATCACCACATCATCAAGCGCTCCCCAAGTTTGCTCTAGTTCAAGACTAGGTTGGCTAAAGTCAAAAATCACCCCAGCTTGGGGTTGGGGCGCAGGCGACGGGGGCGATCCAAATATCATTTTTCGCAGGCAGCTAACAACAGGAATCGTCTCAAAGTAAGTCAGGGTTTGCAGGAACCGTCCTGCATCCCACTGACGCTTGGGCTGAGACATAGTGAAGCTCCGATAATTCAGGTAGATAATAAGAGCATTATCTCGATTCTAAACTACGCAGCCTATCCCTCATTAGGCCAACATCCTTAGAACTGACCCGCACTTACCATAAAGATCAAGCAAGAGGGTCGTGGTATTGCTCTCATGTATGAATTTCTTTGAAAGGGGCGCTGAGCGCCCCTTTCAAAAAATTCATACCCAAATATAAGCAATGCCGACATTTATATATAAGTAGTTCAACCTAAATAAAAACCAAATTCTAAAACCCTGCGCCGTCCGCTGTGCGGGCGGCGCAGGGTTTTAGAATCTTATATTTAATTAAGCCCACCTACTTAATGAGGGTGTAGATACAGTGCGCTTACACCATCCTTCAGCGGCATAAGTCCTAAACTAAGGGAAAAGGGCTTTTGGGAGAATAGCGCCATGACACAGGCAAAAACTCAGGCAAGAAATGTTTTAGATGGAGCACTGCAACCGTGCTGCACCTCGCCAATGACGGGGTTTTATCGGGATGGCATGTGCAACACAGGTGCTGGTGACTTCGGCGCGCATGTCGTGTGTGCCCAGATGACAGAAGAATTTTTAACCTATACCCAGGCACAGGGCAATGATTTGTCTACCCCAGTTCTGGCCTACGGCTTTCCGGGGCTAAAGGCGGGCGATCGCTGGTGTCTGTGTGCATCGCGCTGGAAAGAAGCCCTAGACGACTGAGTGGCACCACGGGTAGTGCTCGAAGCGACTCACGCCTCGGCGTTAGAATACGTGTCGCTGGATGAGTTAAAACAGCACGCGATCGCCTAGGGTATTGGCTGCTCCTGTCCCTACGGTTGAACTGAGAACAAGTTTATTGACGCGATCGCATATATGGTGTTTCTATAAAGGGGCAAGCGATCGGGAACGCTACCCGTCTCTATCGCCTGTATCCTTCGCCCTCATTTTTACGACCCGGTCATTTCTATGGTTTCTCAACTCGAAACCCCCTTAGTAGACATCAACCACCAGCGTCCTCACATGGTTGACGGGTTAGTGCAAGTCTTTACCTGTACTCATCGCAGCTTTTTTACCACTGTGATTGCCCAAGCCCTCCAGATTGCTGGACAGGGTACTCCCGTATTAATTGTGCAATTTCTTAAAGGCGGTATTGGCCAAGGGCACGAACACCCCGTTCGGTTAGGTCAGCATCTCGATTGGTTCCGCTGCAACTTGCCCCGGTGTATCGATACCCCGCAGCTAGAGCAATCTGAAATGACCGCCCTGTCAGACCTGTGGCACTATACCCAAGACGTGGTTGCTCAAGGCAAATATTCTCTAGTTGTACTAGATGAACTGAGTCTAGCCATTAACTTTGGGCTAATTCCTGAAGCAGACGTGCTGCATTTTTTAGAGAATCGCCCCAGTCAAATTGACATTATTTTAACGGGTCCCGAAATGCCCCAAGCCATCTTGGAGATTGCCGATCAAATTACTGAACTCCGCCGCAGTCACCGTCCATAGGGCTTTGCTCAAGCGTTAAGCTCACGGCTTTGATAGTAAGACCGCCTCACCGCAGGTGAATCATCAAAGCCCTTTTGAATCAGCTTGAACTGTCCCTATATTCCTTAATAGACCTGCTGCATGAATGCTTTTTTGAGGGCGTGAATCGTTTCCCGGCTTCGCTGGGAAACGATTCACGCAGGAGGTCTAATGAACAATGCGTTGGTCGGTAGTACCAGGCAATTAGGGCATTGCGTTCATCTCTGGCGATCGCTGTCCAAATTGTGGCATATCCTGATTAGCCGATCTATATCAGGCGCAAACGGTTAGAATTTTGAAAATTCGACCTCAGCAAAATTTCCCATGTCAAATACTCTCGATCTCTTTATCGACCTGAAGGAAGCCGGGTTAAATCTTGAACCTGAAGAACTGGAAGCTTATACGCAATGTCTAGTGGCTGATCTGAACGATGGATTAGCGGAGGATGCAATCCTAGTAAGGGCAAGCGATGTTCCTGAAGGGAGTAAAGCCGGAGAAGTTGGTTTTGACCTAGGGATTTTGAAAGCAGAAGTCAATCTCAAAAATATCCAGGCAGTGCTGGGTTGGCTTACAACCCGCGTCGCTGGGACAACTCTGAAAATTGAGTATGGAGATGTGAAGCTAGAGTACCGTACTCCAGAACAACTAGAGCAGCAAATTCAAGCCTTGGAAAAAATTTCTCATTTGACAGTTAGAGTGGTTAAAAGTAAGGCTAACCCAGGCTGATGGTAAAGATTGCATTGTTAATTGGTGTGAGCAATTATGGCACTGGGTTGTCTAGTCTGCCTGAAACGCAGGAAGACATCCGGGCAATGCAGCGTGCTTTGTTAAACCCGAAGGTTGGTGGATTTGATGTGGCTGAACTGTTGTCTAATCCTGACCCAACTCAAATGCAGATGGCAATTGAAAGACTTTTTAGTGAGAACCGTGGCCGCGATGATTTAATTTTGCTTTACTTCTCTGGACACGGATTCAAAGATGACAAAAGCACGCTCTACTTTGCTACCCGTTTGACTGAAAAGAACCCGCAAGGGCGTATTCGCACCAGCACGGCAGTACCTGCCAGTGCCCTCCAAAACTATATGAGCCAGAGTCGCTCAAAGCGACAAGTTTTGATTTTAGACTGCTGCTTTAGTGGGGCGTTTGCCAACGATATGAAGGCAAAACAGGCAGATGAAGCCGTTGATGTGAAAACCCAATTAGGAAGTGAAGGACGAGCCGTATTAACATCTTCTACCGCAAACCAGTCATCGCTTGGAGGAGAAGGAACTAGCATCTATACCCGCTATTTGGTGCAGGGTTTGGAATCGGGAGCCGCAGACCGAGACGGCGATGGACAGATCATGATAGATGAGTTGCATGAGTATGCCAGAGATAAGGTACAAGAAGCCGCTCCCACCATGCAACCTGAAATATATGCGGTGAGGGAAGGCTATAAGATCCTCATTGCTCGCGCTCCTCAGGGTGATCCAAAGCTGGTCTATCGAAAAGACCTCGATACTCGTGCCAAGCAGAAGCGGGGTAGACTTTCTCATACTGATCAACGAGCATTAAAATTTCGTTGGAAAGAGCTAGGATTATCGACTCAAGAAGCAGAACATATTGCCGATGAAGTCTTGCAGCCCTATCAGGCATATTGGGCAAAGTTAGAAGAGTTTGAACAGGCTGTAAAAGAAATACTGGATAGTGCCCTAAAGCCAAATGAAAACAGCCTAGATGATTTAGAAAATCTCCAGCGAGTTCTAAATTTGCGGGATGAGGATGTTGAGCCAATCAAAAAACAGCTAAACAAAGCTCAATCCATAACCGTAGCTAAAGTCATGAAACGGCTAACCACTGCTCGCCCTCAAACTGTGGCCGAACTGTTTCCTCCAACTCCTCCTGAAAACTTTATAACGGCAAGTCCACCATACAATCAGAGGAAAGCCGCAAACAAAGCCTCTCCAACACAACAGCAGTCAACAAAAGTAATTAAACCTGACCTTGTTCCTCCACACATATCCCCCAAGCCGACTAGCGAATGGAGTCGCCGTAGGTTTCTCTGGATTGCAGGATTGGGGGGAGCTACGGCAGTTACGGTAGTCGTCCTTAATTCTTTAGAACAAACTGGACGCTTAGATTACTCAACGTTGGAGGAGTTGTTTAAAGTAGGGAATTGGGCAGAGGCAGACCGAGAAACCTTTAATCTGATGCTTCAGGCTGCTAATCGGTCAGGGCAAGGCTGGCTCGATCCTGTCAGCATGAATACATTTCCCTGTGCAGTATTGAGAAAACTCGACCAGCTTTGGATGCAATATAGCAATGGTAAGTTTGGATTCAGTGTGCAAAAAAGAATTTGGCAAGAAGCAGGTAGCTCAACCAAATTGAACGCCCAGTGGGAAGAATTTGGTGATCGCGTCGGATGGGTAGAGAATAATCAGTGGATTACTTACTCATCTGTAATCTTCGGCACCCAGGCACTGACAGGTCACCTCCCCTTTCGGGCTTTGTTTGGTATCAGTGGTGAAAGGATTTTAGTTGGAGGGTTGGGAGGAGCTTCTCTGATATCGCGATATGCAGACTGTACTAAATAATCGTTTCACCCCAATTCAAATATTTTGTCTCCAAGCCGAATATTGGCAATGGATTGACCGAACCATTTGTGGTACTAGAGTAGGGTAAACACACTTTACCTCCGATCGCTCCCACTAAATGCTAAGACTCTCTCTCTAATCTATTATAGCGGTTACCGATCTGATGCGGTACGAATAACAAGCTGAAACCCTTGCCCTGTCTGTCCAACGGGTACCTCATGTTAAGAGGAAGCGCTATACCCTCGCAACATTACCTAAGTACAAAGCAACTATACACAGGGAGAGCGATAGAACATTAAGAACTGCTTCGTCCTGCCCTCATGCCAAAGTCAGCTAAAAAAGCCTAATAAGAAGTGCGATCGCTTACTGGGGGTGCTCTCGGCTGGAGTCTAACGTGCTGCCTTCGGTAGCGTGGCTGTAAGCGAATGGTGCAGATTAGTTGTTTGTCAGTCAAACTTCTGGCACTTGTTTAAGTTGCTAAAATAGTTGACTTTTGATACTTCTAACTGCTATTGCTCTTGGTTGTTACTGTTGTTACCATTTTTTTTATGAACTTTTTTTCAAAAAGCCTGCGGATTTCTGCAACCGTTATTACCAGCACAATGCTGGCCACAGCCTTTGGCCTTCCTGCCGCCGCCGACCAACCCCCGGTTGCCACGATTCAAAGCCTCACTGCTGGTGACCGCGCCTGTTACGTAGATCTAACAGCCGATAGTGGCCAAACCTCGACTGAATTTGCCGACTTCGACATTTGTGAACAAGATCTAGTGGGTAAGCGAGTACGCCTCACCTATGAATCTGGCAATATCTTGGCAGAATCTTGTCAGGGAAATCCTGACTGTGGGCAAAGTGAGACAGTCATGCTGATTACCCAGGTAGAGGTTTTGGCACCAGTCAATGCACCGACAACATCTGTCCAAGGTCTAGCCGATGGAAATTATCGCTATTGGAGCGGAACACCCAGTCAGGCAATCATTTCTGACGACACACTCTTGGCCAATGGCGGCACGGTGTTCCGCTTCCGTAAGCAGGGGAACATCGTAACTGGCATTTTTTCCTATGTGGATGGAGAGGCGATTTGTGTCCGGGGGCAGGTCAATGGCAACACCGTTAGTGGCATTGCCGTTCAAAACCTCCGGGGCGCTTCTGTGCTGAGTAGAGGAGAATCTTTTGTGAGTTTTGGCCCAAGTGGGGCTTTATCTGTCCGACGTGGTCGCCAGGTTAGCCGCCAAGTGGTTCGCTATGATAGTGCGCTCCTGAATTTGGCGGGGTTGAATCGTATTAATGCAGGCTCAGTCCTCCCACCCAGCGGGTGCTAGGTTTGAGTTTCTACAAGTCCCTAATCTTTGAATAAAAGCTTGGGGGTTTATTATGTAGGACTTACGCAGTTGAATGATGTTGCAAGCGCTCCGCGCTTGCAACATCATTCAACTTTCTTGTTTTTTCGTGCGAGGTGCGTAAGTCCTAATATGAAAAAACTCCTAGCCGTCGAGGGTTGAGCGGAGTCGAAACCCAGATGATTGGTACCCTATCATCCCGTAGATCCCCTTATGAGGAATGCGATCGCTCTGGTCAAAACACCACATCTACCCCTGCCAAGACGTTACTGGCGCAACATTACCTAAGTACAAAGTAACTATAGACAGGGAGAGCGATAGAATGTTAAGAACTGCTTCGCCCTGCCCTCATGCCAAAGTCAGCTAAAAAAACGGTCGATTCCAATCCTACTGCGCCGTTACCCGACCAGAACGGGCACCGTCCCCATTCTGCCAATCCCCAAAACACCATTCGGATTCGGGGAGCGCGACAGCATAACCTGAAGAACATTGACCTCGACTTGCCGCGCGATCGCCTGATTGTCTTTACAGGCGTGTCTGGATCGGGCAAATCCTCCTTGGCTTTCGACACCATTTTTGCTGAGGGGCAGCGGCGCTATGTAGAATCGCTGAGTGCATACGCTCGTCAGTTTTTGGGACAGGTCGATAAGCCAGATGTGGATGCGATCGAGGGCTTGAGTCCTGCCATTTCGATCGACCAAAAGTCAACCTCCCACAACCCCCGTTCTACTGTCGGCACCGTTACCGAAATTTACGATTACCTGCGGCTGCTGTACGGGCGGGCGGGCGAACCGCATTGTCCTCAGTGCGATCGCTCCATTGCGCCTCAGACCATCGACCAAATGGTTGATCAGGTGCTGGCCTTGCCCGATCGCACCAAGTTCCAAATTCTTGCGCCGGTTGTGCGGGGTAAAAAAGGCACCCACAAAAAACTGGTTTCTGCCCTGGCTGCCGAGGGCTTTGTTCGCATTCGTGTTGATGGCGAAGTGCGTGAACTTAGCGACAACATTGAGCTAGACAAAAACCAGTTTCACAATATTGAGATTGTGGTCGATCGCCTCGTCAAAAAGGACAACATTCAAGAGCGGTTGGTAGACTCCCTGGCGACTTGCCTCAAGCGATCTGAAGGCATTGCCATCATTGATGCGACGCTGCCCGATACCAACAACGTGATTGCCTTTCCGAGCAATCCCGATATTCAACTGCCCGTGCTACCCGGCATGGCGGCAGAACCCGCTGGGCGGTATGGTGATCCCGGTGACTCTGCTGAAGCCACCGCGCCCAAGTCACTAGAGCTAGTCTTTTCCGAAAACTTTGCCTGCCCCGCACATGGCGCAGTCATGGAAGAGCTATCGCCGCGCCTGTTTTCGTTTAACTCACCCTACGGCGCGTGCCCTAACTGTCATGGACTAGGCAGTTTACGGACGTTTTCAGCAGATTTGGTGGTGCCCGATCCCAGCCTGCCTGTGTATGCGGCGATCGCTCCCTGGTCAGAACGTGACAACACCTACTACTTCTCGTTGCTCTATGGCGTGGGGCAAGCCTTTGGGTTTGAAATTCAAACGCCCTGGGACAAACTTACCCCCGACCAGCAACATGTAATTCTGTACGGGTCTGACGAAAAAATCTACGTCGAATCTGACTCACGCTACCGCGACAACAAAGGCTACCACCGCAAATACGAAGGCGCACTGCCGATTTTAGAGCGCCAGTACCGAGAATCTACCTCCGAACCGTTTAAGCAAAAGCTAGAGCAGTACTTGATCGATCAGCCATGCGAGGTGTGTGGTGGCGATCGCCTCAAGCCCGAATCACTTGCGGTGCGCCTGGGGCAGTTTCGGATTAAAGACCTCACTAGCGTCTCCATTCGCGAGTGCCTTAACCGGGTGACGGATATGCAACTGAGCAGTCGGCAGGCGCAAATTGGCGATCTAGCGCTCAAAGAAATCAAAGCCCGACTTCAGTTTTTGCTCGACGTAGGACTCGACTACCTCACCCTCGATCGCACCGCCATGACCCTTTCTGGCGGCGAGGCGCAGCGGATTCGGCTGGCAACGCAAATTGGGTCGGGGCTAACTGGCGTACTCTATGTGCTTGATGAACCCAGTATTGGCTTGCACCAGCGCGACAACGATCGCCTGCTGCACACCCTCAACCGCCTGCGCGATTTGGGCAACACTCTAATCGTAGTCGAACACGACGAAGACACCATCCGCGCCGCCGATTACTTAGTGGATATCGGGCCTGGTGCCGGGGTACATGGCGGCAGCATTACCTCCCAAGGCTCTCTGCAAAACCTACTGAATGCCGAGGAGTCACTCACCGGAGCCTACCTGTCGGGGCGGCGCGTCATCCATACCCCAGCAGAACGACGCAAGGGCAATGGACGTAGCCTAGCCATGCGCCACGCCCACCGCAACAACCTCAAAACTATTGACGTTGATATTCCGCTCGGTAAGCTTGTCTGTGTCTCTGGCGTGTCGGGTTCTGGCAAATCAACGCTGATTAATGAGCTGCTCTATCCCGCGCTGCAACATCACTTTGGCCGCAAAATTCCCCATCCCCGCGAGATGGACGAAATTGAGGGGTTAGGCGCTTTAGATAAAGCGATCGTGATTGACCAGTCGCCCATTGGTCGCACTCCGCGCTCTAACCCAGCCACCTATACGGGTGTATTCGACATTATCCGCGACCTGTTTTCGGAAACGATTGAAGCCAAAGCGCGGGGCTATAAAGCAGGCCAGTTTTCCTTTAACGTTAAGGGCGGACGCTGCGAAGCCTGCGGTGGGCAGGGCGTAAACGTGATTGAGATGAACTTTTTGCCCGATGTGTACGTGCAGTGCGAGGTGTGCAAAGGCGCACGCTACAACCGCGAAACGCTGCAAGTCAAGTACAAGGGTAAGTCCGTTTCCGATGTGCTCAACATGACGGCAGAAGAGGCAACGCTGTTCTTTGAAAACATTCCAAAGGCGTTTACCAAACTTCAGACGATGGTGGATGTGGGGTTAGGCTACATTCGTCTGGGGCAAACGGCTCCTACCCTGTCGGGTGGAGAAGCCCAGCGGCTTAAACTTGCCACCGAACTCTCTCGTCGGGCGACGGGCAAAACCCTGTATCTAATCGATGAGCCGACTACTGGGCTGTCGTTCTACGATGTTCACAAACTGCTCGATGTGCTACAGCGCCTCACCGATATGGGTAATAGCATTCTGGTAATCGAACACAACCTGGATGTGATCCGCTGCTCAGATTGGATTATTGACCTGGGACCCGAAGGAGGCGATCGCGGTGGTGAAATCGTTGCCGTCGGCACCCCCGAACAGGTGGCCAAGGTGGCTAAATCCTACACCGGGCAGTATCTCAAAAAAGTCTTGGCGCAGCACCCGCCGTTAATCGCAGCCTCCTCTTCAGCATGATAAATTCAGTGTAATGTTGGCACCTGCCGTTCGGACTCCCATAGCCATTGCGTTAGGGGCGATCGCCGGAGCACTTAGCCGCTATTACCTGGGGCTATGGCTAAATCACTGGTTAGGAGCCGCTCCCTACAGCACCCTTATCATTAACCTGACGGGCTGTTTTGGGATGGGATTATTAGTAGCGATCTTTCTGCATTTGAATACTCGCATTCATCCCGATGTTCGCATTCTTCTTACCACCGGGTTTTTAGGCTCTTACACTACGTTTTCGAGTTACGTATTGGACACTGCAACACTACTGCAACAGCAGCAGGTGGTGTCGGCTTTGCTGTACTGGGTTGGCAGTGCTGGCTTGGGACTGGTCAGTTTGTATCTGGGCATGGCACTCGCACAAGGAGTTTTACAGCACCTTTCAAGTGAATGATTTTTCTGACCTTGCTGACCCCCTATGGGGTGCTCTCGGAGCCGTTCTGGGCGCACTTAGCCGCTACTATCTCACCCAATGGTGTACTCAACGGTTTGGGCTGACCTTCCCCTACGGGACGTTCATCGTTAACCTCTCTGGGGCGCTACTCATGGGTTTTTGTGTCACCCTCATTCAAGCAAAATTTGCGGCAGTGCAACTTAATCTATTGATAACAATTGGGTTTTTGGGAGCCTACACCACATTTTCCACCTATGCGTTAGACACATTCCAGTTGTTTAAGACCGATCGCCCTCAACTCGCATGGCTCTATTGGTTGGGTAGCCCGTTAGCAGGATTAGTGTGCCTTGGCTGCGGCATATTTTTAGCAACGTGTATACCGTAGCTGCGTTGGTAGGGGTATTGATGTAAGGATTTTTTGATGGGCAGGTGAAGCCTGTCCATCAAAAAATCCTTACCAATTTAGGACTACCGCTGCGTTTAGACGTTTGGCTTCCGAGCTAACAGCCTTGGGGGATGCCCCCAAACCCCCAGCAGGGGACGAAGCCCGTCCCCCACACCCCCTCCGCAAGGCCGCATCGGTATGCATCAAGGGTCGCTGGGCATACGCTACGCATTGCAGGGGTAGCGAAGGGCGATCGCATTTGACTCTCGCCCGTATCCTCTGACTTAGCAGCAATACGTAGCGTATGCCCAGCAGATGATCTCACTCCTCCAGAATCTGATCGGAGGGGGTTTGGGGGACAAGGGCTGTCCCCCAATGAGGGGGTTTTGGGGGAGAAACTCCCCCAAGGCTGTTGGTTCCATCTATAAACCAACGAACAAGCAAGTTGTATTACACAGTAGCCCAGTTGGGGGAAGAGGAATCCTTTACGGGAATAGATAATGCTGCAATCTATATCCTGCAAAATGTGAACTTACCCGTCATGGATCGAGCCAAAACGAATGTAGCGCTGCTGGCCGTCTGTCAAGCGTTGTCGATGACATCTGTAGTTGTGCTGTTTACGGTAGCCGCGCTCATTGGCCAAAAGCTGGCGACCGATCCATCATTGGCAACTCTACCGCTGGCGCTGATGCAACTGGCGGTCATGCTTGCTACAATTCCAGCCTCACTGCTGATGAAGCAAAAAGGGCGGCGCTTTGGCTTTGTAGTGGGTACCCTAATTGGCATTGTGGGTATCGCGCTAGCAGTTGCCGCCGTTCTAATTCAAAGCTTCACCCTGTTTTGTACAGGCACCATTTTGATGGGTGTGTTCAACGGCTTTTCTGGATTTTACCGATTTGCAGCGGCTGATGCAGCCGATGAGTCATTTCGGGCGCAGGCTATTTCGCTGGTGGTGGCGGGGGGTGTGGTGGCAGCGGTGCTGGGTCCCAACCTAGCCAGTAGCTTAAAAGACGGGTTGGCCGCCGAATTTGGCGGTTCATTGCTGTCGATTATTGTGTTGCAAGTTGTGGTGCTGGCGCTGTTGCCGAGTATCAAAATTCCACCCCTAACTGCCGCAGAGAAAAAAGCACGGGGGCGATCGCTTGCCAAAATTATGCAGCAGCCCATATTTATTGTGGCAGCGATGGGCAGCATGGTCGGTTACGGCATCATGGCCTTGATTATGACAGCTACTCCGTTAGCAATGGTCGCCATTCCGCATCCCTTCCATTCGGCTGCGTCCGTCATTCAGTGGCACGTCTTAGGCATGTTTGCGCCGTCGTTCTTTACGGGATTTTTGATTGCTCGGTTTGGTGTGCTGACGATTATTCTCGGCGGCGTTCTGTTGAATCTGTTGGCGATCGCTATTAACCTATCGGGCACCACCATTGCTCATTTCTTGATTGCGCTCACCGTTTTGGGTATCGGTTGGAACTTCATGTTCGTTGGCTCAACCACTCTATTAACCGAAGCGTATGCACCTGCCGAAAAAGCACAAACCCAAGCTATTCACGACTTTTTGATGTTTGGCTTCGTTACCGCAGCGACGTTTCTGTCGGGGCGATTGCTCAATAGTGTGAGCTGGGCAGCAGTCAACTACGCAGGTGTCCCGTTTTTGCTGATGATGCTAGCGGCAGTCTTGTGGTTGCAGCGACAGCGCAGATCGACAAGGGGCTTAAGCCCTTTGTCCTGACTTGGATGGCGATGGCCATCACAGCCTTTTGAGCTATAGCGGTAGCCATGATCAATAGGACGCCTTCCTGTCATTCCCGCGCAGGCGGGAATCCATCTGCTCGATAGGTGCCAGCGTCATTCCCGCGCAGGCGGGAATGACGCTGGCATGTCCTAAGCTTTATGACTATGGCCATCACAGCCTTCGAGCTAGCAGCCTTCCGAGCTAACAGCCTTCCGAGCTAACAGCCTTTCGGGCTAACAGCCTTGGGGGTTGCCCCCAAACCCCCAGCAGGGGACGAAGCCCGTCCCCCACACCCCCTCCGCAAGGCCGTATCGGTGTGCATCAAAAGTCGCTGGGAAATGCTACGTATTGCACGGGTTCTCATCTAACCGCGAGAGCATCGTATTATGGCTCGATAGCTCTACCGCGATCGCCCTTGCTTGCAGGCTCAATTGCTGGCCTCGTCGGCACAAAGATGTCCCAACTGGTGGGGCGATCGCTATCCGCTTTAATCAGGGGCGATCGCACAGCTACAGCAGTTTTACAGCACGTCTAAGCGCTGGTCAATGAGCTGGTGCGTGCCTCAAACCCTGCCGCCTTTAGCGCTACCACCGTGGCGTGATAGTCCTGCACCCGAAACTGCATCCCCAGCCGCACCATCTGACGCTGATGTAGATTAGAAATAATGGCAACGACCGACGTTTTGCTCTTGTCTTCATCGCCCCGATTCTGAACCAGCACGCTTCTGAGTCGATGCTGTTCTTGAATGTCGCTCGCCATGTGTAGGTTGAGTTCTACCATGACCAACTGCACGTCTTCAATTGGTTCAGCGTCTTCGATAATGAGCTGAGTGCGATCGTCTTTTTTATCGACTTTGCCCCAAATCATCAAACGAGCGTCTTGCACCACTAAGCTGCCAATGCGCTCAAACGATCGCGGAAAAATCACCGCTTCAGCCTGTCCCGTCAGGTCTTCGAGCTGCACAATGGCCATGCGATCGCCCTTCTTGGTCGTCACAGGCTTAACACTCGTTACCATCACCACCGCGCTCACAGCAGCACTTTCCGCTTTATCGACTAGGTCGCTCAGGTTCACAGGTGCCAGAATCTGGGCGGCCTCCCGAATGTGCTTCAGCGGATGATCTGACACATAGAACCCTAACAGCTCTTTTTCTAGCTTCAGCTTTTCCTGCTGCGGGAAATCTTCCTGTGGAGGTGCTTTAGGAGCCGATTCAAAGCGGCCTGTCGCCTCACCCACCAGGCCACCACCCATCATGTCAAACAGGTTGCCCTGCCCGATCGCCTTGTCGCGGGCACGGGACTGGGCCCACTCCAGCACCAGTTCTAAATCGTGGATTAACTGGTTGCGGTTAGGGTCAAACGCATCTAGCGCGCCACACTGAATCAGGGCTTCCATGGCTCGACGGTTGACAGTACGCGGATCGACGCGGCTGCACAGGTCGCCTAGAGACTTAAACGAGCCGTCTTCATCACGGGCACGCAAAATCGTCTCGATCGCCCCTCCGCCTACATTTCGCACAGCCGACAGCCCAAACAAAATCGTAGTTTCTAACGGCGTGAAGTCTACCCCAGATCGGTTGATATCTGGCGGTTCCACCCGAATCCCCATGGTGCTACAGGTGGCGATGTACTTCTGCACCTTATCCTGGTCGTCGGCGTTAATCGTCAACAGCGCCGCCATATACTCAACGGGATAGTTCGATTTCAGGTACGCGGTCTGAAACGTGACGTAGCCATAGGCCGTAGAGTGCGACTTGTTGAAGCAATATTCGGCAAACTGCACCATTTGCACCCACAGTTCCTCCGCCACCTTAGCAGGGACACCGTTGCCCTGGGAGCCACTGACAAAGGTTTCGCGGTGCTTCTCCATTTCGGCAGGCTTTTTCTTACCCATAGCGCGACGCAGCAGGTCGGCTTGTCCCAGCGTATAGCCCGCCATATCCTGGGCAATTTTCATGATCTGCTCTTGGTAGACCATGATGCCGTAGGTCTCTTTCAAAATCGACTCAATCAACTGGTGCGGATAGTCGATGGTTTCGCGCCCGTGCTTGCGGTTGATAAATTTGGGGATCAGTCCGGCATCCAGCGGGCCAGGACGGTAGAGCGCCAGCACGGAGGAAATATCTTCGAGTCCGGAGGGTTTGAGGTCGCGCACAATTTGGCGCATCCCCGATGACTCTAGCTGGAAGATTCCCTCTAGCCAGCCTTTGGCCAATAGGTCGTAGGCATTGGGATCGTCCATCGGGATGTCGTCGATGTCGATGGTTTGGTGGTGTGTTTGCTGAATTAGATCCACCGTTTTTTGGATCATCGTCAGGTTTTTTAGCCCCAAAAAGTCCATCTTTAGCAGCCCCATTGCCTCAATGTCTTCCATGAAATATTGGGTGATCACGGCTCCCTTGTCGTTGTATTGCAGGGGCACGGCTTCGTCTAGGGGATCAGAGGCAATCACCACCCCGGCAGCATGAACGCCGTAGGTTTTGTTGGTGCCTTCAATTCGCATGGCCATGTCGATCCAGCGGCGGTAGGTGATCGGTGGCTCGGTGTTGGGCACCACGGCATCGCTGTCGTACTTTTCTTTGAATTCGGCGGCGGGGGTTTCGTCAGAGATCATTACCTTCAGCTTGGTCGGCTTGCCCCGCACGGTGGGCACCATTTTGGTCATCCGATCCGATTCGCCGTAGGGCACATTCAGCACCCGCGCCACATCTTTCATCACCGCTTTGGAGGTCATGCGGTTAAAGGTGATGATCTGAGCGACACGCTCTTTGCCGTACTTTTGAGTAACGTACTGGATCACTTCGTCACGGCGATCGATGCAGAAGTCCGTATCAATATCGGGCATCGACTTGCGTTCGGGGTTAAGAAACCGCTCGAACAGCAGGCCGTGGTGTACCGGGTCGATATTGGTGATTTTCATGCAGTAGGCGACCAGCGACCCGGCGGCGGAGCCACGCCCTGGCCCGACTGGAATCCGCTGGTCGCGGGCAAATTTAATGTAGTCCCACACCACTAAGAAGTAGTTAGAGAAGCCCATCTGGTGGATCACGTTCAGCTCAAAGTCGAGGCGATCGCGATACTCCTGCGACACCGTCTCCAGCGACGGTTGCTTCAGCCGCTCCACTAATCCCTGACGAGCAATCTCCACCACGTACTCATCGGCAGTAAAGCCCGCAGGGATGGGGTAGCTGGGCAGGCGGGCTTCGCCTAGAATTTTGTATTCTTCGACCTTATCGGCAATGTCAATGGTGGTGGCGATCGCCTCTTCAATCACCGGATCGGTTAAATGATCGCGAAACAGCCGCCGCATCTCATCTGCCGACTTCAGGTACTCGGTGCCGCTATAGCGCAGCCGCTTTTCTTCTGTAATCAGCTTGCCCGTCTGGATGCACAGCAGCGCATCGTGCGCCTCTACGTCGAAACAGGAAATGTAGTGCGAATCGTTGGTGCAGATGAACTTAATGTCCAGCTCACGGGCAATTTTGACGATTTCTACATTCACCAGCCGATCTTCCTGAGAGCCATGATCTTGCAGCTCCAGGTAATAGTCGTCGCCAAACAAATCTTTGTACCATTGCGCCACCCGCCGCGCAATTTCGGGACGACCCTGCATAATCGCCTGGGGCACTTCTCCACCCAGACAGGCACTGGTAACGATTAACCCCTCTCGGTACTGCTCCAGCAAGTCTTTGTTGATGCAGGGGCGCGAAAAAATACCCTTGCCCTGCATCCCTTTAAGGTGAGATACGGTGGTGAGCTTGACCAGGTTTTTGTAGCCCTGGGTATTTTTGGCAAGAACAACCTGGTGATAGCGGGGATATTTGCGGCTTTTGTCTTCGATGTCGCCGTTGATCACGTACATCTCGTTGCCAATGATCGGCTTGATGTTGCCATTGGCCTTGCACACCTTCAGCAGCTCGATCGCCCCGTACATGACTCCGTGATCGGTCAGGGCGATCGCCGGCATACCCAGCTCCACCGCTCGACTGACTAGCTCATTGAGCTGACTGGCTCCATCGAGCAGGCTGTAGTCGCTGTGAATATGCAAGCCAACAAAGGTCATAGAAACGCACCAGCAGGAACGACCATTAGCGTAACCGATCCTGGCCGCCAGATCTAGCCCTAATGACTATATCTAGGCGATCGCTTCCCCTGTTTTAGAATCAACACGCCAAATGTAGAGAGGTAATTCACTCAAAGGGTCACGTGGCCGGGGAATAAGTTGAATTACTTATTATGGTACTAATGTATCAGAATTATGGATCGAAGTTGCCAGACCTCGGACTTCTTTAAGAGGATGTCTTAAAAGTCCCGTCGCTGGTATAAAAACGGTATCGATCCCCCTAGCCCCCCTTGAAAAAGGGGGACTTTGAATCCAGTTCCCCCTTTTTCAAGGGGGGCTAGGGGGGTAAATATACTATGGAGCGAGAGATTCGTCAATGGGAACAAGTTCTAGACAGCAATTATAAATTTGGATTTGCTAGGCAGAATACAGACATAGGAGCGAGCGTTCAAAGGAAGATCAGTCCAGTCCAGTAGATGTAGGCTCCGGGATGAAAGAAATCGTAAACTTTGCGACGTTGATGAGCCAATTTCAGCAGG
>Ga0105046_10003956_pt1 | contig 23578 bp, 17 predicted proteins | sample MAT03_FD_78385 | JGI IMG/M metagenome (GOLD analysis project Ga0105046, IMG submission 78385) | Freshwater microbial communities from Lake Fryxell liftoff mats and glacier meltwater in Antarctica - MAT-03 (megahit assembly) | ecosystem: Environmental > Aquatic > Freshwater > Ice > Liftoff...
CGCGGGGCTTTAAGCTCAAAGTGAGCGGGAACCAGGCCGGGTTCAACGCGTGCAAAAAGTTCGGACGTGTTCGGTGCGAAAAAAGCCAACAGCAGCGCCAGAGCGATCAGCCCGTCGCCCAACGTGAGCGCTTGACGAATCTCGGCCCACGGCATCGGCGCCAGCATCGCTGCGTAAAAGCGCCCCGCGCTGTCGAGATCGGCGCTGCGAAACAGCACCCAACCCAACATCACCAGCAAAAATGTCACCCCAACTCGGAGTGCGCGCATCTTGTTCGCGCGATGAAGCCCAAGCACGCGCTCGGCCGCCAGCAGCAGGCCGTGATAAATCCCCCACAGCACAAAGGTCCAATTGGCGCCATGCCAGAGCCCGCCAATCGCCATGGTCAAAAGCAAATTGATGTAGGTCCGCGCGCGTCCGCGGCGGTTTCCGCCGAGCGGAACGTACAGATAGTCGCGCAGAAATCGCGACAGCGTGATGTGCCAGCGGCGCCAAAAATCGGTGATGCTAACCGCCTTGTACGGCGAGAAGAAATTGATCGGCAGGCGCACGCCAAACATGCGCGCCAAGCCAACCGCCATATCCGAATAGCCGGAAAAATCAAAGTAAAGCTGGCCGCTGTAGGCCAAGGCAGCGCGCCAGGCCGCCAGCGTTGAGATCGACTCACCCCGCGCGACGGCGTCAAACCAGGGGCTCGCGTGCGGCGCCAGTGAATCGGCGATCAGCACCTTTTTGGCCAGACCAATCGCAAAGATCGCGATCCCGATCATCGCGTCTTGGCTAATTTGGCGCTGCGCGTCGTGCCGATCGAGCCCCGGCAACAGCTCTTTTAAATGCACGATGGGGCCCGCAATCAGCTGCGGGAAAAACGTCACGAACAGCGCATAGCGGGTCAGCGAGCGCTCTGGCTGCTCACCGCGCCAGACATCCACCAGCCAGGCAATTTGCTGAAAGGTGAAAAACGAGATTCCAAGCGGCAGGACCAGATGGGTGACCGCCCAATGGCTGCCGGTAAGCGCGTTGAAGGTCTCAGCAAAAAAAAGCTGATATTTAAAGTGAGTCAGCAGAGCCAGATTGAACCCCACCCCGAGCGCCAACAGCCAGCGCGAGCGCTTGCGCCCGAGCGCATGCCCGAGCGCGAAGTTGACCGCGATGCTGAGCACGATCAACGGTAAGTTATAGGGCGACCACCAGCCGTAGAAGAACAGCGACGCCAGCAGCAGCCAGACAATAAAGCCCTCATGCCAGCCTGCCTTGCGAAGGCGCACCGCCACCACCCATGTAAGCGGCAAAAAGAAGAACAAAAAAACATGGGAGTTAAACAGCACGCGCTTGGGATTACTGGAGGAACCAGGCCGTGATCAAGACGCCGAACATAGTCGCCGTGACCGCGACTTTGGCCGCCATACCGACGATCAAGCCAATCCAGGCGCCCAAACCGGCTTTGGTCGCCTGATGGAAATCTTTGTTGGCAATCAACTCACCGGCCACAGCGCCGATAAACGGCCCGAGAACCAGCCCCGGCAGCCCAAAAAAGATCCCGACTAAGGTGCCGAGTGCAGCACCGAGCATCGCCCACTTGCTCGCACCGGCGCCTTTGGTGCCAATCAAGCCGGCGATAAAATCAAGCGCCATTGCCAAAACCGCAAGCACCGCGAGCAAGGCCAGGGTCCAGCCGCCGATCTTTTCAAAATCGCCGGCATAAGCAAACAAAAACATCCCCGCGAACGTCAGCGGCACGCCGGGCAGCGCGGGCAGAAACGTTCCGGCCACACCGACCAGCATCAAAACCGCAGCCAAGGTGTAGAGAATTTCGGGGCTGACTGTCATGGGGTACATCCTAAAAGTCATGAGACGGGCAGTGAGTGGAGCAAAACCGATATGCTCACCGCCATGCCCATTAGTTTGCCAGTTACACCCTTGTCGCAGCGCTTTCGCGGATTCATGCCGGTGGTGATAGACGTTGAAACCGGCGGCTTTGACGCCCACCGCGACGCGCTGCTCGAAATCGCCGCGGTTACGCTTAAGTTCAACGCCAGTGGCGAGCTTGTGCCCGATCAGACCCTGCACGCCCACGTGCTGCCGTTCGCCGGCGCCAATATTGATCCGCGCTCGCTCGAAATCACCGGGATTGATCCACTCCATCCTTTTCGCGGCGCGCTTGATGAGCTAAGCGCGCTCAATCTGATCTTCGCCGGCGTGCGCAAGGCGCTCAAGGCCGCCGACTGCAAACGCGCGGTTTTGGTCGGCCACAACGCCCACTTCGACTTGGGCTTCGTGAATGCCGCAATCCGCCGCAGCGGCCACAAGCGCAGCCCGTTTCACCCGTTCAGCTGCTTTGATACGGTGACGCTTGCCGGCCTGTGTTTCGGCCAAACGGTGCTCGCCAAGGCTTGCGCGGCAGCCGGTATTGGCTGGTCCGCAGCCGACGCGCACGGGGCGATTTACGACACCGAGCAAACCGCGCGTTTGTATTGCACGATGGTCAACACCTTTGCATCCCTGCGTGCGCTGACCGACGACCCCACGCCGTGGACCCGCATCGCGCTGGCCGAGCCCGTGGCTGCCGCCGAGCCCGAAGCGACAATCGAGGAAATCGACCATGCCGATCTATGAGTATCGCGCCGTCGCCGGCGTTTGCGGCCAATGCGGCGACGGCTTTGAGCTTTTGCGCAAGCTGAGCGACCCCGAACTTACGCACTGCCCGGTCTGCGAGCAGCCGATCGAGCGGGTGATCTCGGCACCCAGTGTCAGCCGCGGCAAGGCGCACATGTTAAGCCAGGACAATGTCGCCAAACACGGCTTTACCCAGTACAAACGCGCCGGCAGCGGCGTGTATGAAAAAACCGCAGGCGACGGGCCGCGCTTTATCGCCGATGACGGCAAGTAGCGCTTTAGACACGGCCGAGCAACACCTCAAGCACAAACTTAGAGCCCAAGAACGCCAGCGCCAAACTTCCCATGCCCAGCAGCGTCCAGCGCAAAGCGCGCTTGCCGCGCCAGCCATAGCGATAGCGGCCAAACAGCAGGCCTCCGAAGATCAGCCAGGCAAGCACCGAAAAGGCGGTCTTATGGACCAAATGCTGCGCCAGCAAATTTTCAACGAACAGCGCGCCGGTGAGCAGGGTCAAGGTCAGCAGCGCGAATCCGACGGCGATCAGCTCGAACAGCAGCCGTTCCGCCTCGCTCAAAGGCGGCAGGGCCCCGAACTGCGCCAGGCGTCGCGGATTGCGCAGCAGCCGGTCATGGAACGCGATCAGGATCACCTTGAGCGCCGCGAGCGCCAGCGCGCTGTAGGCCGCAATCGCAATCAGCACGTGCAGACCGATCTGCCAGCTCAAGGTATCCGGCTGGCGCGTGGGCGCCGGCAACACGGCATGCAGGACCACGCTTAAGGTGAGGAACGGCAGCAGCAGCAGCGCCAGATCGCCGACGCTGGCGCGCAGGCTCAAAGCCAGCACGATCAAACCCATCACGCAGGCAACCAGCGAGACCGCGCTCAGCAGGCTAAAGTCAAAAGAATGCAGTTCAGACAGATGCAGTGAAAGCGTGAGCACGTGCAGTGCCAAGCCCGCCGCAAGCGCAAGCCGCCAGGAACGTGCGTGCGCCACCGTCGTCGCCCGTTTCAGGCGCCTGAACAGCAACAGTGCGGTCAACAAATAGGCCACGATCGCCAATGCGCTGGACAGTGCAGTCACACTCACGCAAATACCCCTTGAGATTGGCCTGTTATCATGCGCGCCCTTTGCGACGCGCGTCGCGCTTGATCTTAAACCAAAGCCCATGTTTGAAAATCTGACCCAGCGATTGACCGGCACCGTCGAGCGCCTGCGCGGCAAAGCGCGTTTGAGCGACGAAAACATCCGCGACACCGTCCGCGAGGTGCGGATTGCCTTGCTCGAAGCCGACGTCGCGCTGCCCGTGGTGCAGGCCTTCATCGAGCGGATCAAGCTCAAGGCGGTTGGCCAGCAGGTCACCAAGAGCCTTAAACCGGGGCAGATGCTGATCAAGGTGGTCCAAGATGAGCTCACGGCCGTGCTCGGTGGACAGGCCCAGGAGCTGAACCTGCGCGCGCCAGCGCCGGTGATCATCTTGATCGCCGGATTGCAGGGCGCCGGCAAAACGACCACCGCCGGGAAGCTCGCCAAGTATCTGAAAGAACGCGAGAAAAAGCGCGTGATGTTGGCGAGCGTGGACGTTTATCGCCCGGCTGCGATCGAGCAGCTGAAGATTCTCGCAGGCCAGGCCGGCGCCGATTTTTTTGATACCGCGCTGAGTGTGCCTGCTGACATTGCCCGCGCGGCGATAGACGCCGCGAAACGCCAGCTGTGCGATGTGCTGATCGTCGACACCGCGGGCCGCTTGGCCATCGACGAGGCCATGATGGACGAGGTCAAGGGCATCAACGCGCTGCTTGGCCCAACCGAAGTGCTGTTTGTCGTCGACGCGATGACCGGCCAAGACGCCGCCAATACCGCCCGGGCATTCAACAACGCCCTGCCGCTGACCGGCGTGATCCTGACCAAAACCGACGGCGATGCACGCGGCGGTGCGGCGCTGTCAATTCGCCACGTGACCGGCAAGCCGGTCAAGTTCATCGGCACCGGCGAAAAACTCGACGGGCTGGACCGTTTCTATCCGGACCGCCAGGCCTCGCGCATCCTCGACATGGGCGATGTGATGAGCTTGGTTGAAGACGTGGAGCGCAAGGTCGATACCGAAAAAGCGGAAAAGCTGGCGAACAAGATGGTGGCCGGCAAGAAGTTTGACTTGAGCGATTTTCGCGACCAGCTGGAGCAAATGAACGCGATGGGCGGCATGCGTTCGATGATGGATAAATTGCCTGGCATGGGCCAGATCCCCGATCAAGTCAAAGCGCAAGTGGATGACAAACAAACCTCACGCATGATCGCGATGGTCAACTCCATGACGCCCAAAGAGCGCAAGTTTCCGGACATTCTGAACGGGTCGCGCAAACGCAGGATAGCCGCAGGTTCGGGGATGCAGGTGCAAGACCTCAATCGATTGCTGAAGCAGTTCGAGCAAACGCAAAAGATGATGAGCAAGTTTCAAAAAGGCGGCCTCAAGAGCGTGATGAAGCAGTTCGCCGGAAAAATGGGCATGGGCGGGATGGGTGGCATGGGTGGCGGCATGCCCATGCGCTGAAAAGCGCGCGCTCAAGACACAAAAAAGGGCGCATTGAGCGCCCTTTTTTTGCCTGCGACTTAAGCGAAAGAAATGCTCAGTCGTCGTCGCCTTTACCCAAATCAGCATCAATTTCTTGCGCCGCCCACTTGAGCGCTTCCGCTTCAGCTGCCGCACGCTCCTGCGCTTCCACCGACGCCAGCAGTTCCTGCGAGACCAACCCTTGCGCAATTTCGCGCAAGGCGATCACGGTCGGTTTATCGTCCATTGGATCGACCTGAGGGGTGGCGCCCTTGGCAATCTGGCGTGCGCGCTTGGTCGCCATCAACACCAGGTCAAAACGGTTATCCACCTGAGTCAGGCAGTCTTCAACGGTCACTCGAGCCATAGTCAGCAATCATTTCGTAAGAAAATAGCCGGCAACGATACCACGGAACCCTCAGATCTTAGAACCGTACGCGCGCAAACGGCCGTTGACTTAGCCGACCCGGAAAAACTCGTACACGCTGGCGGGCGGCACATTCCACAGCGCAAAGCCGGTGCGCTCGGCGTCTAGGCCCAAGCGCTGCAGGATCGACTTGGGCACCGGTGTCCCCGGGCCGTAAGTGAATTGGATCATGCGCCCGCCGGGCTTGAGCATCGCAAACGCGGACTTCAAGATCGCTTCCTGCAAGCGATTCGGCATGGACAGCAAACCGAGACCGGAGACGACCATGTCGATCTGCCCCGGTTCGGCAAACTTTTCATGCCTGCACAGATGCGCCAGATCGGAGGCATCGCCCAACACCACGCGGGTTGCCGGAAACTGGGTTTTCAGGTGCTGAAACAGGGTCAAATTAAGCTCAACGACGAGCAGATTCTCAGCCGCCACGCGCGCGCCCAAGATGGCCCGGGTAAACACGCCGGTGCCGCCGCCGAGCTCGATCACGCGCCTGGAGTCGGGCCCCAAACCCCGACACATCATCGAGGCAAGCTGATGGCCAGATGGCGAAAGTGCCGCAATCGACAGCGGGTTTTTCAGCCACAGCCGAAAGAAGGTCCAAGTGACCTCATCAATGTTTGCTGCACTTTTTAGTTTTCGCTGGAGCTTTTCGAGCGGCACATCAGTCCTCAGCAGCGCAGTCAATGCGCCAGCAGCGATGGATTTTTAAAGAGCGGGCAAAGTCCTTTGGGATCGTGCGTGGCGTCAGCTCACGCGCGCCCAGCGCTTCAAACGTATCAGGATTGGGGACGAACCGGCGGAAATTAGTTGAAAAGAGCATCGTCCCACCCGGCGCCAAGCGCTCCGCCAGGTGCTCAAGCAGCCAGGGATGATCGCGCTGGACGTCAAAATCGGCTTCGGTGCGCTTGGAGTTTGAAAACGTCGGTGGATCGCAAATAATCAAGTCGAAATCACGATCAAGGGTCTCGACAAAAGCCATCACATCGCCCTCAATGAACGCATGACGCTTGAGATCAATGCCGTTGATCCGGAAGTTGTCCTGCGCCCAGCGCGTGTAAGTTGCAGACAAGTCCACGCTGACCACTTCGCGCGCGCCACCGGCGGCCGCGTACACGCTAAATGCGCCTGTATACGAGAACAGGTTTAAAACCCGCGCACCGCGGGCGCGTTCGCGCACCAGGGCGCGCGTGTTGCGGTGATCGAGAAACAGGCCCGAGTCGAGATAGTCGGTGAGATTGACCAAGAACTTGAGCCCGCCCTCGCCGATGGCAAAAAACTCTCCCATGGACGACTGTTTTTCGTATTGCGTCAGGCCTTTTTTCTGTTCGCGCTGTTTGATGTGAATCCGCTCGGGCGCAAGCTCAAGCACGTGCGCAACCGCCTGCACGATCTCGTCTAAGCGCGCTTGCGCGACGTCCTCGGGAATGGTCTTGGGTGCGCGGTATTCCTGAATGCTGACCGCGCTGCCGTAAAGATCAACGGCCGCAGCATATTCCGGCAAATCAGCGTCGTAGATTCGCCACGCGGTGATTTCTTCGCGCTGGGTCCAGGATTTCAGGTGCTTCAAGTTTTTGCGAATCCGATTGGCCACCATCTCAGCGCCGGCTGAAAGCGCGCCCTCGGAGTCGGCCTTAACCTCGGGCACCGGGCGCGCGCGGGCGCGGTGTGGTGCGAGCAAAAACAGCGCACATTCAAGCGGCCCGTTGTAGAGCTTGAAGATTTTCTTGATCGGTCGATTTAACGCCTCCGCCAGTTCGCGGTCGAGCGTCAACACGGCCGCCTCAAATGGCGCATAGGCGTCAGCAAGCATCGCGCCCAGACGCTCGTGGACCTTCATCGCCTGGCGACGGTCCATCAAGCGTTCACCATAGGGCGGGTTGCACACCAGCAACCCAGGCTCGGGCGCCTCAAGTGCCGTGCTCAAGTCCTGTAGCGAAAACAAAATTCGGCCTTCCAGCCCGGCGCGACGCGCGGCCTCTTTGGCAAAACCGAGCGCTTTCGCGTCGATATCGGCGCCAAAATATTTCAAGGCAAGTGCCTCCAATCCGACCGTCGCTCGCGCCTCGGCATCGGCATAAATCACCGCCCAAGCGGCGCCGTCAAGCTGCAGCCATTTGGCAAAACCGAAGCGCGCGCGCTTGAGCTGCGGCGCAACATCAGCGGCGATCAGCGCGCCTTCAACCAAAAACGTGCCTGAACCGCACATCGGATCAAGCAGGCTTTCGCCGCGCGCCGCGCGCTCTGGCCATTTGGCTTTGAGCAGCACCGCAGCGGCTAAATTTTCCTTGAGCGGCGCATCGGCTTGGGCCACCCGATAGCCGCGCTGATGCAGCGGCGCGCCGCCCAAATCGAGCTTAAGCTCGGCGCGATCACGCAAGATGCGCAGGTTCAAGCGCACGTCCGGCGTGATCAGATCAACCGATGGGCGCGCGCCAAGATCGGCCTTGAGCCGATCACAAATGGCGTCTTTGGCCTTTTGCGCGACAAATTGGCTGTGGCTCAAGGCATCGTTCTTGCCGACGACGTCGATTGCCAAAGTCGCCTTGAGCGGGAAATGCGCGGCGTAGTCAAATTCGTACAGCGAGGCGTAAAGTTCGTCTGCGTCTGCACATTGAAGCGTTGCCAGAGGCCACAGCACCCTAGACGCTGTGCGCGACCACAAACACGCCTTCAGCGCCAAAGCTTGGTCGCCAGCGAACGTAACCGCCCCGCGCCCTTCACTTACTTTGCTTGCACCGAGGAGACGCAGCTCGTCGGCAAGGATACTTTCGATACCGCGCGAACACGTCGCAACGATCAATGTGTCGCTCATGAAGATGGGTCGTGATTTTGGCACGAGTCTAGCATGCAGGTTCCGCACAGCCGCCGACCGCGACGCCAAGCACCTCTTCCGCAAATGACTGAAATCGCCCTTGTCCAAGGTGCTGCCCCATTGACTCGCCCAGATGAATCGCCAGAACCGTCAGCCGCCGTGACCCTTCACCAGAGGCCGCTGGCTTATGTTGATCGCTTGGATCGACGCGTACTCGCGCAGATTGATTTGCTGGTGATCCACGCCACCGAGCTGCCGACAGCCGCCATGGCGCGCGACTATGGCGAGATGATTCAGTACGAATCCTCGCGCACCGGTAATTCAGGGCATTTCTACATCGACCGCGATGGCCGCATTGAGCAATACGTGCCGCTGGATCGCGTCGCCAACCACGTGCGTGGCTTCAACGGCCGCTCGATTGGCGTTGAGCTCATCAACAGCGGACGCTATCCGCACTGGTATCGGCTCGATCACCAAAACAAGCGCGAGGACTATCCGGCCGTGCAGATCAACGCACTGCTGGATCTGGTCAATCACCTAACCGCACACATTCGCAGCCTGACCTGGGCTGCGGGGCACGACGAGCTCGATATCTCCGAGATTCCCGCTGAAGACAGCGCCACCGCGCTGATCCGACGCAAAATGGATCCGGGTGATCATTTCCCGTGGTCGGCACTGGTCAATCAGACCAAATTAAAGCGCCTGCTGCTCGGAATCTAACGTCCGAACTCAGCGCAGATTGGCTACACCCGCGGGGACGTGGCCGGTGGCGACATGCAGGCTCGCTGAATCGGCGTTGGCGCGCGAATCGTCAAAAAAGATATCGGCGCCAAACGCACGCAAAAATGGGCCCTTGTCGCGCCCGCCCAAAAACATCGCTTCGTCGACGCGCACGCCCCAGCTGCGCAGGGTCAGTATCACGCGCTTGTGCGCGGGCGCGGAGCGCGCCGTGACAAGCGCGGTCCGCAACGGCGCCCCATTGATTGGAAAAGCCGCCTGAATCCGCGCGATCGCATCCAGGAACGGCTTGAATGGCCCTTTAGGCAGGGGATCGTGCGCGTTATCCGCCTCGTTTTGGTGAAATGCAGCCAGGCCCTGCTCGCGTGCAATCCGCTCGGAGTCGTCTGAAAAAAGCACCGCATCGCCATCGAAAGCGATTCTAAGTTCTGGCCGTCCGATCGGATCGACTCGGCTTTTCAAGATCGTCGCCGCAGCAAACCCGGCATCCAGCGTGCGCTTGACGTCTTCTGCGTGCGCGGACAAAAACAGCTGTGCGCCGCTGGCTTCAATGTACCGATCGGGCTCGGCTCCGTTGGTAAAAACCGCGCGCGAAATATCGAGCCCGTAGTGCTCGATCGCGTTGAAGATGCGAAGGCCCGTATCCGGCGAATTGCGTGAAAGCAGCATCACTTCCACATGCGGCGCAATCGGCGCCAAACGATTCAGGCCCAGCAGTTTTTGCACCAGTGGAAAAGCAATTCCAGGGGCCAGAAGCACGCTTTCGCGCTCGCGCTGAAAGGCTTGGTAGGCGTCAAGGCCGGCGCTTTCAAAAAGCGCATGGCTTTCGTCGAGATCAAACAGCGCCCTTGATGAGATCGCAACGATCAGATGATCCATGGGCACTCGCTCAGGAAGCAAACTGCTCATTGACGATGCGCTCTTCCAAGCTGGTTTCTTCATCGAAAAGGAGCTGCAGCCGAATCTCGCGGTCTTCAAAAATCTCGACATTGGTGATGTCGCGCACCTCGGAGGCATCGGCGGTGGCGCTAACGGGCCGCTTGTAGTGATCGAGAATCTCAAATCGGATTCGCGAATCGCTTTTAAGCACCGCGCCGCGCCAGCGCCGTGGGCGAAACGGGCTGATCGGCGTCAGCGCCAAGACGTTCGACGACAGCGGCAGAATTGGCCCGTGCGCAGACAAGTTGTAAGCCGTTGAGCCCGCTGGCGTCGCGACCAAAATACCGTCGCACATGAGCTCTTCAATCCTAACCACGCCGTTCACCCAAATCCGAATGTGCGCGGCTTGTTTGCTCTGCCGGAGCAGGCTCACTTCGTTGATGGCCAGCGCGTCTTCATCGGTGCCGGAGTCGCGCTGCGCCAGCATTCGCAGCGGATACATCTCGCTTGGCTGGGCGCGGTTTAAGCGCTCCATCAGGTCGGCTTCGGAATACAGGTTCATCAAAAAACCAACCGTGCCGGTCTTTAACCCGTAGTGGGGCTTTTTCAATCCCATGTTGCGATGCAGGGTTTGCAGCATAAAGCCATCACCGCCCACAGCCACGACGACGTCGGCATCGCAGGGCTTGTGCTGGCCGTATTGCGCCGTAAACGCCTTCAGCGCCTTCTGCGCGGGTTCGGTGGGTGCGGCAACGAAGGCAACCCGTTCGAAGCTCATGCGCCAAAGCCGTCTTTAAAAACGGTTACTGCGTCGATCAGCGCGGCTTTTGCATCGATCCGCCCAGCGCCGAAGGTGTTGTTCGGGCTCACGCTGCCCAAGACCCCGCCGCAGGTCTGCGAACTCAAATAAAGCGGCGTTGCGCTGCGCTTGATGATTGCCTCAACCCGCCCCGGTTGGCCCTTTAGGCTTGCATCTGCACTCATCAGCAGTGCGGCTAAACCCGCCACGTGGGGCGCCGCCATGGACGTTCCCGTCTTGCTGCCGTAACCGCCATTCAGCACGCTCGAAATGATGCCGGAGCCAGGCGCGCTGATATCGGGCTTGGCATAGCGCGCCAAACCGATCGCCGCCGGGCCGCGGCTGGATGAGCCGGCGATCAGATCGGACTGCGTGGTGTTGCCAACGGTAAATACCTCCGGATAGATCGCTGGCGGGTCAACCACCGAGCCGCACCCTGATCCGGAATTTCCAGCCGCCATGGATTGAAAGATCCCTGCGGCGCGGGTGTTTTGCACCGCCAACTGAAGAACAGTCGGATCGCTGCAGCCTTCACTCGGTGGGCATCCCCACGAGTTTGAGGTGATGTGCGGGGCGAGTGCAGAGTTTGGATTGGCGCCATTGAGATCCGTGGGCGCCAAGAAGAACTGAAAGCAGGTCAAATAGCTGGCCGGCGTGCCGTCGCCATTGTTCATGTTGCGGCAGCCGATCCAGCGTGCATCTGGCGCGACGCCATAGGCATTCGCGCCATCTAATCCGACCATCGTGCCCATGGTGTGGGTGCCGTGGCTGTTGTCGTCGCACGGCGCGAGCAAGGTACCCAAACACAGGCCCGAGGCGCTTGCAAAGGCCGAGTACCAGTTGAAGTTGTGATTCACGCCTCGCGCTGTTTTGCCGCGATAGGCGTTGATCAGCGCCGGATGGTTCCACGCGTAGCCGGTGTCTGCGCCCGCGATCACCACGCCCTGCCCGGTAAAGCCTTGAGCCCAAGCCCACGGCGCCTGAATCCTGCCCAAACCCCACACGCCGCTGGCGGGCGTGCCGAAAAATGGCATCGGTTCGCTTGCCGCCAAATCGCCGGCCACGGCGGGATTGGCGTGCAAATGGGCGACGTCTTTGCGCGCGGTGAGCCATTCAAGCGTCGCGGCGTCGGCTTTTAGCAACACCGCGTTGACCAGCCAGAAGGACTGGCTGGACACGCCGCGCTGCGCAAGCTGCGTGCGCAGATCGTCTTGCTGCTGCGCTGCCGTTTGTTTGAGCAGGCCCACCACCGCGGCTACTTTTTCAACAAAGGGCAAGTTCTGCTCAACGGCAGACAGGTCCGCTTGTTTGTCCAGACGCACCAGGACCTCAATCCGCTCATTGGCCTTGAGCGTTTGCGCTTTTGGCAGCAGGCTCAAGTCGAGCTTGGCTTCGGCTTGCTGATTGAGCGCCAGCGCATGAAGCGGCAGCAGAGCGAGGGACAAAGCGGTGAGGCGCAGGTTCATGGTCTTGAGCTTATACGGCAGCGGTTTGGGAGTTGAGCTGACTCAGGCGCCGAATCGCGACCGATACGGTGGCGTAATCGGTGAGCGCAGCGGCACGCATTTCAGCCAGCATGGTTTGAGCATACTTGAGCGGGCCTTGATGCGCTTCACACCACACCCGCACGCGCTCACTGCCGCTTGAGAACTTAAGTACCTGACGGACCAGCGCGCGGTGTTGCTCGTTGAGTTCGTCGCGCAGCGCGCCGCGCGCGGCGGCATGCCAGCGGCCATCGACCGCGAGGGCCTCAACTTGGCTGCGCAACCACTCCAGATGCAGCTGATCGCCCAAGTCGAAGTAGCTGCACGCCACGTCGGTGACGTCCAGACCCACTTCTTCGGCTGCACGGACGATATCCATCACCGCGCCCAGCGAAGGCAAGAACGCCAGCCGCTGCGCCAAGGCATCGCCAATCCCGTTTTGCTTGAGCATCGCCGTGCTCGCCAGCAGCGCGCGCTGTTCGGCTTTTGGAACCACCGATGAGATGTCGGCTGCGAGCTTTTTGACGCCGGGCAAGAAGCGATCGACGGTCTTTTGGATGTCGAGTTCGCTACCCGGCAAATTGAGCAACCACCGGCACATCTGCCGCAAAACATTCCAAACCCGAAGCCTGGCCTCGGTCTGCACGCGTTCCGGAACCAGATTGTCGAGCGCCTCGATATCCGCCCACAGGCCGCGCGCATCAAGCACTTCGCGGGCGACCGCAAAGGACTTGGCAACGCGCGCAAAACTGGCGCCAGTGTCTTCCTGCATGCGCAGCGCAAACGTAGCCCCCATGCGGTTGACCAGCGAATTGGTGACCTGCGTACAGTTAATTTCACGCTTGAGTCGGTGGCCCTGCATCTCGTCGGTGAAGCGCTCCTGCATCAGCCGCGGGAAGTAGCGCTCCAGCTCCTTGGACAGATAAGGGTCTTCGGGCACGTCCGAATCAAGCAATTGCTGGAAGACAAAAATCTTCGAATAGCTGAGCAGAATCGACAGCTCCGGCCGGGTCAGCCCGCGCCCACGCGCGCGGCGCTCGGCAAACTCGGCATCGCTTGGCAGAAACTCAATCTGGCGATCGAGCAGACCCAGCGATTCCAGCACCTTGATGAAATGCTGCTTGGCGCCCAAACGCTGCACGGTCAGCGCTTCCATCATGCTGATGGACTGGTTTTGATGGTAGTTGTCCCTCAACACGAGATCGCTGACCTCATCGGTCATCGTGACCAGCACCTCGTTGCGCTCAGTCATGCTAAGCGTGCCGCGGTTAACCAGCTCATTAAGCAGAATCTTGATATTCACTTCATGGTCGGAGGTATCAACGCCTGCCGAGTTATCGATGAAGTCGGTGTTGAGCAGCCCACCCGCTTGGGCGTATTCGACCCGGCCCAGCTGGGTCATGCCGAGATTGCCGCCCTCACCCACGACTTTGGCGCGCAGCTCCGAGCCGTTGACCCGCAGCGCATTGTTGGCGCGGTCGCCGACGTCGACATGGCTTTCCTTTTCCGACTTGACGTAGGTGCCGATGCCGCCATTCCAAAGCAGATCAACCGGCGCCTTGAGGATCGCGCGGAGCAAATCAATCGGCGGCAGCTGCTCGTCTTGAATATCAAGCACCGCGCGCATTTGCGCGGAGATCGGGATCATCTTCGCGCTGCGTGGCCAGATCGCGCCGCCCTCGCTTAGCAGGCTTAAGTTGTAATCCGCCCAACTCGAACGCGGCAGTGCAAAGATGCGCTCGCGTTCGCTGAAACTGAGTTCGCAATCGGGGTTTGGATCAAGAAAGATATGGCGGTGATCAAACGCCGCAACCAGCTTGATTTTTCGCGACAGCAGCATGCCGTTGCCAAAGACGTCGCCAGACATGTCGCCGATGCCCGCGCAGGTGAACGGCTCGGTTTGGCAGTTGCGATCCAGCGAACGGAAGTGGCGCTTAACCGACTCCCAGCCGCCTTTCGCGGTGATGCCCATTTTCTTGTGGTCGTAACCGAGCGAGCCGCCAGAGGCAAAGGCATCGCCCATCCAAAAGCCGTGGTCGAGCGAGACGGCATTGGCGATATCTGAAAAAGTAGCGGTGCCCTTGTCGGCCGCGACCACCAGATAAGGATCGTCGCCGTCGTGGCGCACCACTCGCTCGGGGTGGACCACGCGGCCATCAACCAAGTTGTCGGTGATGTGCAGCAAGCCGTTGATAAACAGGCGATAGCACGCCACACCCTCGGCCAACGTCGCATCGCGATCACCCGCCAGCGGCGGGCGCTTGACGTAAAAACCGCCCTTGGCGCCGACCGGCACAATCACGGTGTTTTTAACGCCCTGGGCTTTCATCAAGCCCAACACTTCGGTGCGGAAATCTTCGCGCCGATCCGACCAGCGCAAGCCGCCGCGAGCCACCGGGCCGCCGCGCAGGTGCACGCCCTCGACCCGCGGCGAATACACAAAAATCTCGCGATAGGGTTTGGGCTTAGGCAAATCCGGAACCGCCGCACAGTCGAATTTAAGCGCGAGGTATTCGTAGGGTTGACCGTCGTCAAGCTTGTAGTAGTTGGTCCGAAGCGTGGCGTTGATCACCTTGAGGAAGGCGCGCAGGATGCGCTCTTGATCGATGCTGTCGACGTGTTCGAGAAGGTGCTTGAGCGCCTCACAAGAGGCCGCCATTTGCGCAGAACGCTCAGCCCCGCGCGTCTGGAAAAACGCATCGAGCACGCCGTTGAGGCGATCATCTGTGCCTGCCAAGGTGCGCAGTTCGCGCTCCAGCAGCCTGCGGCGCCCTTCGGTTTCAGTCTTGCCCATGCGCTCGCGATCGGGATCGAAGCGCGCTTCAAACAACTCAACCAGCAAGCGCGCGCTCAAGGGGTACGCGTGCAGGGTGCGCTCCATATAGGCCTGCGAAAACGGCACACCCACCTGCAGCAGGTATTTGGCATAACCACGCAGTGCGGCGACTTGGCGCCAATCCAACTGCGCGGCGAGGATCAGTCGGTTGAAGCCGTCGCTTTCCGCGTAACCGCTGCAGATGCGCTCAAACGCCACCTGGAAATGATCCGCAACGGCGCTTAGATCAAGCGGCGTTTCTGCGAACACCATTTCAAAATCCTGAATCCAGACCCGCTCACCGTCGGCCAGATGCATTTCGTACGGGCGCTCAGAGAGGATCCGCAGACCCATGTGTTCGAGCATCGGCAGCGCGTCTGACAGCGGAATGGTGTCGCGATACTTGAAGATCTTGAAGCCGTAAGCGTCGGTGCCTGATTTCCGATACAGGCTCAAGCGCATGTCGTTGACGTCTTTGAGCTCAGCCACCTGGGCGAGATCAAGCGCGGCGCTAATGCCGTTGAGATCGTCTTGATAACCGGGCGGCAAGGCGCGTGCGTATTTCTGATAGAGCCTGAGGCCGCGGTCTTCGCCATGGGTGGCAAGCAGCGCATCTTTGAGCTCGTCGTGCCAGCTGCGCACCGCGCGCACCAGTTCGGCCTCGATTTGTTTGAGATCGGGTTGGAGATCGAGGCCAGGCCGCGGCCGCACCACCACGTGCAGGCGCGCCATTAGCGAGTCGTCGATTTGCACGTTGTAGTCGGCGCGGCCTTCGCCCAGCGATGCCTTTAACGTGGCGATGATGCGCTCGCGCACTTCGGTGTTGAAGCGGTCGCGCGGGATGAACACCAGGCACGAGAAAAAGCGCCCGTAGCGATCGCGGCGCATGAAAAGCTTGGTCCGCTGGCGCTCTTGGAGCTGCAAGATCCCAAACGCTAAGCCAAAGAGCTCGTCGACCGAGCACTGGAACAGCTCATCGCGCGGCAGCGTTTCTAGGATGTGCATCAGCGCCTTGCCGCTGTGCGAATCGCCTTTGATCTCGGTCCGTGCCACCACCGCCTCCACTTTTTTGCGGATCAGCGGGATTTCCCAAGGGCGGCGCGTGTAGGCGCTTGAGGTATACAAACCCAAAAAGCGCTGCTCACCGATCGGCACGCCGTCGGCATCAAATTTAAGAATGCCGATGTAGTCCATGTATCCGGCGCGGTGCACGCTGGAGCGCGCATTGGTTTTGGTCAGCACCAGCGGATCGACCTGGCCGGTATGGCTGATTTTGCGCTGCGCCAGTGATCGAACCGAGCGCACCTGCGTATCACTGGCACGCAGAATGCCGAGCCCTGAACCGCTCGCAGGCTTGAGTACATCCTCGCCATTTTCGTTGACCACCGCGTACTCGCGGTAGCCCAAGAACGTAAAGTGGTTCGCTGCAACCCACTTTAGATAGGCTTGGGCCTCGGCCGCGGCATCGCCATCTAAAGTGGCGCTGCGGTTGCTTAAATCGTCGGCGATCTCGAGTGCCTTGTCGCGCATTTTCGCCCAGTCAAATACGCAGGACTTGAGATCGCGCAGCACCTGCTGCAGGCGCTCCTCGATCCGGCGCATGCTGCCGGGCTCAGCCTGGCGGTCAATTTCCAGATGCAGGACGGCCTCTGCCTGCCCACGCGCACCCGGCACCAGCTCGTGCAAATCAAGCACGTGTCCGCCTGGGTCGCGCTCTACGCTCAAAACCGGATGCATCATGCAGTGCACCTGCAGCTCAAGCTCCGCCATCACCATCAGCACCGTATCGACGATGAACGGCATGTCGGGCATCACGATCTCGATCACCGTGTGTCCGGAATCCCAGCCATTGGACGCCGTGGTCGGGTTGAGCAAACGCACATGGATGGCGTCCGCGCGGCGTTCGCGCGTGTATTTGAGCAAATGCAGGGTCACCGCGCACCACGCCGCTACAGAGCGCTCGCGCAGTTCGTCGGTGGGCGTGAGCTTGAACAGCAAGCGCGCAAACTGCGCCGCATGGCGGGCGCTGGCGGCGTTCAAATGGGTTTGGAAATAGGTCTGGATCTGATCCAGCACAGACGTTTCGTTGTCTTGGATTGTGTCGGTCATGGCGCTAGCAAGTGTTTCAAGAATTCAAAAGTGCGCGAAGGATACTCGCGCCCACCATGGCGTTCCACCAATCGATCAACTTGGCATTAGACTTGAAGACATGAAAATTCTCCGTTTGACGTTGCTTTGGCTGTGCTTGCTCACCACGACTTCTGCTTTTGCGGGCGCGCCTTTTGCCGATGGCGGGCCGTGGGTGGCGCGCGCCTATTATCAAAAGACCGGCCAGCTCAATTGGCTGGCCGCGCGCACCGCGCCTTGGGAGGTGAACCAGGCCGAGGGCTATGCGGTGATCGAAATCGCAAACAAGTTTGAGCGTGATCAGTTCATTGCGTTTGGCCTGCGCCTTGAGGTCGACGATGAGCGCACCGCGCTGATCCGCAAACCCACCCAGCCACTGGCCAAAGGGGCCAAATCCATTCCGGGTTATGCCTGTTATCGAACGGTAGAGGAGACCCAAGCGACGATCGCGCAGATGGTTGCCGCCGCACCGCGCTTGGCCGAAGTGATCGACATTGGTGATTCCTGGGAAAAGATCCGCAACCCGGCCAACGGCTACGACTTGCGTGTGCTCAAGCTCACCAACCGCGACATCCCCGGCCCGAAACCGCGGTTTTTCGCGATGAGTTCGGTGCACGCGCGCGAGTACACGCCCGCTGAGCTGATGACCCGCTTCGCCGAGGAGCTGCTGAACGGCTACGGCACCGATCCCGACGCAACGTGGATCCTCGACCACCAGGAAGTGCACCTGCTGCTGCAGGCCAACCCGGATGGGCGAAAACGCGCCGAGACCGCTTTGAGCTGGCGCAAGAACACCAACGAGGCGTTTTGCTCGCCGACCAGCAACAGCCGCGGCGCCGACTTAAATCGCAACTTTCCGTTTGGTTGGGCAGCCTACGGCGGCTCAAGCGCGGTGCAGTGCGACTCAACTTATCGCGGCCCAAGCGCGTCGTCTGAACCCGAAACCCAGGCGATCACCGCCTATGTGCGCAGCATTTTTGACGACAATCGCGGCCCCAATCTGCTCGATCCAGCGCCGTTCAACACGCCCGGATTGTTCTTTGACGTCCACTCCTTTTCGCAGCTGGTGCTGTGGCCCTATGGTTTCGACTCAGATCCTTTGACCCCCGGAAACCAGGGCTCCGCCAACGACGCCGCCATGCGCACCCTCGGCAGGCGTTTTGCCTGGTTCAACAGCTACATGCCGCAGCAGGCCGTGGAGCTCTATGTGACCGACGGCACCACGCTTGATTTTGCCTACGGCGAGCTCGGCGTGGCGGCGTACACCTTCGAACTGGGCCGCGCCTTTTTCGAGCCGTGTGCGAGTTTTGAAAGCACCGTACTGCCGGACAATCTGCGCGCGCTGCGCTATGCGATGAAGGTCACCCGCGCACCTTATCAACTGCCGGCTGGACCCGAGGTGCAAGACGCGCTCGGCTCCCTGCTTGCGCCGGGCGAACCGGTGTTTGTGGCGGCGCAAGTGGACGACTCAAGGCTAAGCGTGCTCAATGGCAGCGAACCCGCGCAAAACATTGCCGCAGCGCAGCTGTATGTCGATCAACTGCCGTGGACGCCCGGCGCCGTGCCGAACGCCGGCCTGAGCGCGCTGGACGGCCTCTGGGATTCCAGCCGCGAACGGGTGTGGATCCGCACCCCGCTGGCGCTGCCGATCGGTCGGCATCTGGTTTATCTGCAAGGCCGTGACAGCGGCAATGCCAACGGCCCGCTCAGCGCCGCATTTGTCACGGTTGCTGACCCGAAAACCACCGCGCGCATCAGCGGCGTCGTGCGTGATGCGCGCAACGCCGAGCCGCTCAAGCGCAACTCGATTGTTTCAAGCGGGCGCTTGGGCACCGCGTCGAATCTATTGACCAGCAGCTTCTCCCTGCGGCTGCAACCCCGCACGCAGACCGTGACCGCCAGCGCACCCGGATTTTTGGATGCCCAAAGCAGCCCGCTCGCGCTCAGCCCCGGCAGCTCGACCACCCAGGATTTTTCCCTGGTGCCGGTGTGCCCCGCTTTTCGCGATCTGTTAGACGGCGACACCAGCGGCTGGACCGCGCAAACCCCGTGGGCCACCACCACCGCGCGCAGCTTCAGCGCCCCGCGCTCGTTCACCGATTCGCCCGCCGGCAACTACGCCAACAACGCCAACACCGCGCTCCTGTCACCGCTGCTCAGCACCTTAGGCTTCGAACAGCTTGAGCTGCGCTTTGCCAGCTATTGCGCGGTCGCCGCCGGCGCGGATTTCGGCCGCGTCGATCTTTCCATCGATGGCGGCGCCAGCTTCAGCGAGATCTGGCGCTGCAACGCGCGCCCATCGTGGGAGGCGGTCAAGATTGCCCTGCCCACCGCCACCAATCGTCAAGCCGTGCAGCTGCGCTTGCGCCTGACCTCCGACGCCGCAACCACCGCCGAGGGCTGGTACATCGATGACGTGCAGCTGCTCGGCGGATCGCTCAGCTGCCCATTCGGCGGCGACGAACTGATCTTCGCCGATGGTTTTTCGCAAACGCTGTAGGCAAGCCATTCAAGCCTCACCTGCACTGAGCCAAGAAACCCATGAACGCGGTTGAAGTCGACTAGCGGGAGAAAAAATGACGTGAGCACAGTGCGCGCAAGTTTATCCCTCCTCATTGCCCAACGCTGAAACCCTGACCGTTGAGTTCAGGACTTGCGGACTTAGAGGCTCACTACTTGGCCGTTGACGTACTTGAGCGCGTGCGCAAAGGGCGAGAACCTGTGCACTCCGCGGCTGATGTAAGGCGAGACCTTGGCCTGGACGATTGACTACGCCGACACGGCCAAAGCGCAGCTGCGCAAGCTGGACCGGCAGATGGCACGTCGCATCGTAGATTTTATGGACGAGCGAGTCGCCTTGATGGCGGACCCCCGCCGCATCGGCGCAAACGAGACGCAGCTAGCCAAGCGCGCGCCCATCCAAATCAAAAAGCAAAAAATACAGGCCGGCGTAAACCTTGGGGTCGATGCTGTAGCCGGCCTGCATGCGCTGGTGGATCCAGGCGGCCGCTTGGTCAAGCGGGATTTCGTGGACGCTGATGTTTTCGCTTGCGTCGCCACCGCCGGCGGCGACTCGGGTCAGATTGTGCGCGCGCACAAACGAGACCTGTTCGGTGCTCATGCCCGCAGATGAGGGCCCGCCCATCACAAACTCAAAGCGCTCGGCGGCGTAGCCGGTTTCTTCTTCGAGTTCGCGGCGCGCAGAGTCGATCCAGCCCTCGTCGGCGCTGTCGCCCAAATCGCCAATCAGCCCGGCCGGCATTTCAATCGTAAGGCACTGGATCGGGACGCGGAATTGCTCGACCAGCAACAGGCAGCCGGCTGGCGTCAGCGCGAGGATAATCGCGGCGCCCCCTGGATTGGTGCGTTCGGCAAACTCCCAGGTGCCGCGGCGTTTGAGGTTCAGGTACTTGCCGTTGTAAAGCGATACAACTTCGGTCATCGTGTGGCCCCTTTTTTAATCCCGTGCTGAAAGTCTTTAAGCCTTGGCGAAACGAATCACCCGGCCCAAGGTCGTTGCTACCGCCCATTCTGAAGGTTCATCATGAAAAAGAGCATTTTTGCGCTGGCGCTGGCCGCGGCGCTGGTTTTGTCATTCACCCCCGCGCACGCCCAATGGGCCGGCAATCCGCCCGATGTGCAGGCCAAGGTCAACGAAACCATTAACAAGGCAAGCGAGCCCGCTGAGCTGCTGGCGTTGGCCAATGCGGCCCGCCAGCGCGCGGATTTTCAAACGCTAACCGCCGCGATGGTGCGTTTGTCGGCTTTGCGCCCGCAGTCGGGCGACTATATTTTTGGCCTCGCCACGGCTTACGCACTGGCCGGCAAAAAATCTGAAACCTACAACAACCTGCTCAAGCTGCAAAAGCTGGGCTTGAGCTATCCAGTGGACGGCAACCCCGACTTCAAGTTGGTTGCCGACACCGAGGTCTATCGCTACATCGCAGATGCGCTCAAAGCCAACGGGAATGCCTTCGGCGGCGGCAAGCTGCGTTTGACCGCACAGGGCAAACCGGCCCTGACCGAGAGCATCACCTACGACGAAGCCCGCCAGGAATTCCTGCTCGGTGATGTGGCGCAAGGCGTGGTCTATCGGATCAAGGCCGACGGCAGCAAGCGCGTTTTCATCACCGGTGATGCTAAAAACGGCGTGGCTGGCGTGCTGGGTGTGCTGGTCGACAGCAAACGCAATGCGCTGTGGGTGGCATCGGCTGAGCTTCCCCAATATGTCCGATTCAACCCGGAACGCGCGGGCATGAGCTCGCTGGCGCGCTTTGACCTCGCGTCCGGCGCGTTTCAGGCGCGGCTTGAAGTCCCCAAGGAAGCCGGGCCGCGTCTGCTCTCGCACATGGCCATCGCTGCCGACGGCACGCTTTACATTGCCGATGGGCTCAATCCCGCGGTTTATCAGGTCAAAGCGGGTGGCAAGACGATCGAGCCGTTGTTCAGCAATCCGATTTTGAGCGATTTGCGCGCGATTGCGCTTAGCCCCAGCGGCCGCATTCTGTACGTCGCCGACCTGCAAATGGGCCTGTACGGGGTTGATCTGGTCAAAAAAGCGGGCGTCACTTTTGCCCCGCCGGATACGCTCAACTTAGGCGGCATCACGGGTATGACGACCAGCGCCGACGGCTCGCTGCTGCTGGTGCAAGCGGGCACCAGCCCCAAGCGGATCATGCGTTTGCGCATGAAAAACGACGGTACCGAGCTCGACAAGATCGAACCACTCGATGCGGCCCAGCCCGCGCTTGAAAACCCCGTGGGCGCGGTGCTGGTTGGCAAACAGCTGGTGACCATCGCCAACAGCCAATGGACCAAATTTGACCGCGAGGGCAAGCTGCTCAGCGGGCAGACCCTGGATGCGACCAAGCTGTGGGCGTCGGATCTCGACTTCGCCGGCGTCACGCCATCGGCCGAACAGGCGTTGCAAGAAATGCGTCGCGCCACCGAAGCGCGCCAGAAAAAACCCGCGCAATAAACCCGTTTTTCAAAGCAGCAGCAACCAGAGCAGCCCATGACCCAGTTCAAAGCCCAATACCAAGTTCGCGGCCCCGTCCCGCAAGACGTCATCGAAGCGGTGCCGTTTACATCGCCGCCGCTGCAAGCAGGCCAAGCGCGCATCGCGCTGCTGGCGGCGCCGATCAATCCCTCGGATGTACTCACCCTCACCGGCGAATACGGCATGTTGCCGCCGCTGCCCGCCATCGGAGGCAATGAAGGCGTGGGTCGCGTGATTGAGCTGGCGCCAGACGCGTCCGGCCCCGCAGTTGGGCAAACGGTTCTGCTGCCGATTGGGATCGGCACCTGGGCCAGCGAAATGATTGCAGATGCCGCCAAGCTGGTGCCGCTTCCAAACGACGCCGACCCGCAGCAGCTCGCCATGCTGACGGTGAACCCGCCGACGGCCGCACTGATGCTAAGCGAGTACGTCACGCTCGCTGCGGGCGAATGGGTGATTCAGAACGCCGCCAATTCAGGCGTCGGCAGCTTCTTGATTCAGCTGGCTAAACTGCGCGGCTTCAAGACCGTCAACATCGTGCGCCGCGAATCCGCACTTCAGGGCGTTTTGGACATGGGCGGCGACGTCGCCCTGGTAGACGGCACAGGTCTGGCCAAGCGCGTGCGCGAAGCAACCCAAGGAGCCAAGATCAGGCTGGGAATCGATGCCGTCGGCGGCACCGCCACCGATCGCCTGAGCGCCTGCTTGACCGAGAGCGGCACTTTGGTCAACTACGGCCTGATGAGCGGCGAACCCTGCCAGGTATCGGCCAAGGCCTTTGTGTTCAACGACATCACGCTCAAAGGCTTTTGGCTTGCACGCTGGTTCCGGCACGCCAGCCGCGCCGATCAGGCCAAGCTCTACGGCGAACTCGGCCAACTGATCGCCAAAGGCACCCTGCACGCACGCATCCACAAGACCTACCCCGTCGCCCAAATCAAAGAAGCCGTCAAAGCCGCCCACGCCGGCGAGCGCGACGGCAAGATTTTGGTAACGGCTTAGAGAGCGGGCTTACGCGCGGTCACGGTCGGCCACAAGGCCCGTGCCCGCCGATTGGACAGAGAAACCACGTAGGGCGCAATAACCAAAGGGCATTGCGCCGATCCGGTGGATTTAACCGCAAGCAGCCATCAGTCTGGCGCCATCGTGGCCGCGTAGGTATTCAAAAGACTTTGATCCTGTGCGGCTTTGGCTAGGTAACAATCACCAATCACCAATGTATCCAGATGGCAGCCCATAAAGCAGCGGAAGGCGTCTTCGGGCGTGCACACGATCGGCTCGCCGCGGACGTTGAAGCTGGTGTTGATCAGCACCGGGCAGCCGGTTTCGCTCTCAAAG
>Ga0105046_10003957_pt1 | contig 23577 bp, 17 predicted proteins | sample MAT03_FD_78385 | JGI IMG/M metagenome (GOLD analysis project Ga0105046, IMG submission 78385) | Freshwater microbial communities from Lake Fryxell liftoff mats and glacier meltwater in Antarctica - MAT-03 (megahit assembly) | ecosystem: Environmental > Aquatic > Freshwater > Ice > Liftoff...
AAAGGCCTTCGGATAGAATTCTTTGGCCAACCCAATAAGGACACCTTTTTGAATTTCGGTGACACTAGACACCTTTGATATACCTCCCCAGATGCTTCCATTTGGTTTTCATAATGTTTAGTTTGCTTATGTACTCTGTCTTTTTCATTTTCATTTTCCTTGTCAACACTATAATCCAATGTGCATTGTCCTTAGTGTTAAACGCAAATCCTTCTTCAAGTTGAGTCGTACGGTCTATTACAAACAAATGGTTTTCCCTTCCCCTTCTCCAAATGCTTTGCAGTTTTTCTATGGTCCCAGCCAACGATATCCCGATCTCTCTTGTCGGCATAATGTTTTCACCGGTTTCATCTAGGACAACTTCCTTTCCCGGACGCAATGGATCAAATGGTCTATTGTAATCTGATGCCATCCTGACAACTCCAGTCTTTAGTTCAGCAACAATTCGATCAATGTCACTTTCAAAAAGAAGAAGAACAGAGTTTGGCAGCATGGGTATTACTTTCATTTGAGTAAGGTTGGTTATTGCAGTTTGAATCGTTCGCAGCTAACATCACTGTTTATGTGACGCCGTCCACTAAGTCGCAGTAGCGCTACCTGCCTGACGGACCAGGAGGATGGCGGATTCGAAATGGGCGGTCTGAGGGAACATGTCCAGAAATGCGGTACGTTCCACTTGGTAACCCAAAGGAACGATCGCCTTCAGGTCACGCGCAAGTGTCGACGGTTCGCAGGATACGTAGAGGATCCATTCCGGCATCCCGCTCGCCACTGCACGTAAAGTGGCGGCGCCGCAGCCGGCACGTGGCGGATCAAGGATGAGGCAGGTCGTCACACCGTTTGGCGCTAACTGCTTCTCCAGCATGAGGTCAACGTTGCCGGTCACGTATGTGTGAGTGGAAGCCACGCCACGGGTCACCGCATTGGCCCGCGCAGCGGTGATGCTGCGGGCATCGGTCTCCAGACCGAGCACCGGACCTCCACTGACCGCAAGTCCCAGGAAGCCTGCGCCACAATAGGCGTCGACGACCCGACCTGCTCCCAACGGCGAGAGCCACCGTCCGACCAGCGTGAACAGCACCTCAGCGACGGCGGGATTCACCTGGGCGAACGATCCACTGGGGACCGAATAGGCTTGGCCTCCGACCTGTTCGATCCGCCAAGGCAGGTCGGTCGGCTCTGGACCAGTCCAGGCGACTGTACCGTTTCCCGGAGCCCAGCGGATGCTCGCGCGTACATCCTCGGCCCCAGCCCCGGCAGGCGGGGTCGGCAAGCCCGCTATGGCTGCATTGACTTCCGGCCGGGCGATAGGACAGGCGGTGATCGCCACCACCGTGCGATCGTCACTGGTGATATAGCCATGGCCAGAACGGTCCGCCATCGGATGGAGTTCGATCCGGTTCCGGTAGGCCCACGGCGCTGGGGCGGCATGGATCTCATCAATGGCGGTCAACTGGAGACCACCGATACGCTGCAACACATCGGTCAATTGGCGGGTCTTCAGCTGCACCTGGCGCTCATAGGCGACATGCTGATATTGGCAGCCGCCGCAACGGCCATAGACGGCACAGGGCGGCGTAACGCGATCGGGTGAGGGTACAACGACCCGTACCAGCATCGCTTCGGCATACGACTTCCGGATGGCGGTGACCTCAATCACGAGCCGCTCACCCGGAATGCCGCCAGCGATGAAACACACCCGTCCATCAGGAAGTCGGGCCACCACGGCACCTCCAAGAGCGGTGCCATGGGCGTCAACCTCGAACGAGGCACCAAGCGATACAGTTGTCATTGCTGTAACCGTAGCGGCGCGCCCAAAAACGGTATGGAAAGCGGTTTCGCTCTCTCCGCTCGAGCTTCGCATGCAACCTGCTTACAGAATACAGTACGATGAAGTCAGCGATTTCCGTTTATCCCGCACATTGCCATCACTGAATCGTCGGGAACGATCGGCCTGACACACCGTGTCCGGGAATGAACCGGAGCGGTGCGCAGGCCGCATGTGATCAATCCGAACTGCCGATACCGATCACGGCAGTCGGACAGCTTGCCTTCCCATACTACTCGGCAGCACTGCCATCGAGCAGATTAATGTTGGCCGAGCGAATCTTGGCGGCGATCTCAGCGCAGGTCTTCGGGTTGTCCTTGAGGTACTGCTTGGCGTTCTCGCGGCCCTGACCCAGCTTAATGTCGCCCATGGTGTACCAGGCACCGCTCTTGTTGACCGCTTTGGCCAGCACACCCAGGTCAATGATATCGCCGGTGTAGCTGATGCCTTCGGTGAACATGATGTCGAACTCGGCCTTGGTGAAGGGCGCGGCGACCTTGTTTTTGACCACCTTGACGCGGACGCGGTTGCCGACCGCCTTGTCGCCCTCGGTAATCGAGGTGACCCGACGGATGTCGAGGCGTAGCGAAGCTGCGAATTTCAGGGCGCGGCCACCGGGCTGGGTTTCGGGGCTGCCGTAGATCACGCCGATCTTCTCGCGGATCTGGTTGATGAAGATGACCGTGGTCTTGCTCTGGCTGACCGCACCAACCAGCTTGCGCATGGCCTTGCTCATCATGCGCGCCTGGGCACCGACCGAGGTGTCGTCCATGTCGCCATCGAGTTCGGCCTTGGGCGTCAAGGCGGCGACCGAGTCGACCACCACGACATCGATGCCGTTGCTGCGCACCAGCAGGTCGACGATGTCGAGGGCCTGTTCACCGTAGCTGGGCTGCGAGATCAGCAGGTCGTCGAGCTTCACGCCGATCTTCTCGGCCCAGCTGGGGTCGAGGGCGTGCTCGGCGTCGATGAAGGCGACCACGCCGCCTTCGGCCTGAGCACGGGCAGCGATCGACAGGGCGAGGGTGGTCTTGCCCGAACTTTCAGGTCCGAATATCTCGACGATACGTCCACGCGGCACACCGCCGACGCCGATCGCCAGATCAAGTGAAATCGAACCGGTGGGAATGGCGCCGACGTCGACCTTGTCGACTTGGCCCAAACGCATGATCGTGCCTTTGCCGAACTGCTTGTCGATCTGATCCAGCGCAGCGTCGAGAGCCTTTTTGCGCGAGGCGACCTCGGCGGCGGTGAGACCCGGGGCGGGTTCGGACTTCTTGTTCGGGGCTTGGCTCACGGGCTGGTCTTTCTTGGGCTGGGCGTTCACGGCGGCTGCGCTGGTGGGATTGGTGGAACTGATGGTGGTCGAGGTGGCGACGGCGGCTGAGGTGTTCATGGGATTCCCGGAATGGAGTGGGTTGGTCATGGTGATGGGTGGGATGGTGGGCCGGGTCAGGACCTCTGGGTGCACGCTGGCGTGCACCTGGGCTGAAGGCCGGGTCCGCCCAGCGGACTCGGCCTGATGCTCAACGGACGAGACGGTAGACGAACACGAGCACGCCGACGATGCGCACGGTGTCGAGGCGCTCGCGCGGGATGCGGATAGGCTGGTAGGCTGCGTTTTCCGGCATCAGATCGACCCCATCTGCGGTGGTCTTCCAGCGCTTGAGGGTGGCATCGCCATCGATGACGACTGCGGCGATCTGGCCGTCAGACACCTCGGTGGCGGACTGAATGATGGCGTAGTCGCCGTCGAGGATACCGACATCCTTCATGCTGTCTCCGCGCACGCGCAAGGCGACGCGACCTGTCTGTGGGGTAATGTCGCGCAGGTGCTCGGTGACGTTTTCAATGGCCGTGATGGGGGTTCCGGCAGCGATCGAGCCGATCACCGGAATGCCCTGACGGGACGGACTGCGGCCAAGGGCGCGCCAGCCCATTTCGGTCAGGTTGACGTTGCGCTTCTTGTCCGGGATTGATTCGAAGTGGCCTTTGCGGACCAGGGCTTCGACGTGCTTGGACACGGCGGAGGGGAAGGCGTATCCGAGGGCCTCGGCGACCTCGGCACGACTGGGCTGGCGACCGGCATCTTCGGCGTCGGCGAAGAAAGCGAGGATGCGGGTCTGACCGGGAGGTAAGGGGTTCATGTTGTCCCTATAGGGACCGGAATGACTCCTGTCAATATGAACCTGTCGACTTGCGAATCAGACAGCCACCACCTGAGCGGGTCTGAGCTATCTACTCGGGCCACGGCGCTTGTATGGTACAGTACCGGAAAACCCATGAGCAGCACCGAAGACCGCGCAAATGACGCCCGCCGACTCGGTCTGATGATCGAGGAACGGAGTACCGGCCAGGCCTTGGCTGGCGCGATTCCGCATCTGCGCGAGGCCGCCGATCTGTTCGCTCACGAGCAGCGCATGGTGCGCAAAGCCGAGTGCCTAATCGATCTTGGCCGGATCCATCGTCGACTCGCGCAGCCTGCCCTGGCTGCTGCCGCCTTCGCGGAGGCACTCGTGTTGGTCGAGGACGAAAGTGATCTGACTCAGGCGATCACCGCTGCCAGCGAGGGCGGCCTGGCGCTGCTCGCCGGCGGCGACCACGATCCCGCTCTGGTCATGCTCAAGCGTGCCGAGGCCCTGGCGGACAAGGCCAACGATCATCTGCAACTCGCCCAGGTTCGTCATGATCTGGCAGTCTGTCATATCGCCGGCGGGGATGCAGTGGCGGCACGGCAGGCGGCATTGGCGGCGCTGACCACCTTCACGTCCTTCCGGAAAATGCTGCAGCGCGCAGCCTGCGAAGAGCGTCTCGCCCAGGCAGCCATCGTGGCCGGCGAGACGACCGAAGCAGCGACGCGCTTCGCCGCAGCGGCCGCGCTGATGGTCGAGATGGCGCGCCACTCCGACGCCGACGGTGTATTCGCGCGTTGGGCCGATTTCGAGCGCGATCGCGGTGCCTTCGACGAAGCCTTGGCGATCAACCGCGAACGGGTTGCCCGTCACGAGGCGACCGGCAACCGCGGTCTGCAGTCGCATGCCCTGCTCCACGTCGGTATGGTGTTGGCCAAGCGCCAGGACAACGGTGAGGCGCTAGTGACCTTCCGCCGCTCGCTGGCTCTGTGCGAATCGGCCGAGGACCGCGCCGGCATGGCCCAGGCCGACTATCACATCGGAGCCGCCCTGATCCGCATGGGCGACGGCGTCGAAGGTCTGCGTCGGCTGATGCTGGCCGCCGAATTGGCCTCGGAATGCAACGACCACCGGTTGGAGGACGAGGCGCTCGCCGCCATCGTCCGTCAGCAGCGCAGCACCGGCGACAACTCCGGCGCCCTGCTTAACCTCAAGCGCTGGTCAGAAGTCCTGCGTCGCACCGGCGATCGCGAGCATGAGATCCAGGCCCTCGGCGAACTCGCCGAGGTTGGTCGCAAGACCGGCGATTTCGCCCATGCCGAGCAGGCCCTGCGCGACCTCATCGCCGCATGTTCCGACACCAAGCACCGCAGCCAGCTGATCGATGCCCATCACCACCTCGGCGTGCTGATGGTGCGCCGTGGCGACCTCGATGGCGGCCGCGATCACCTCACGCAGGCTTTGCTGCTGCTTGGCGACCTGCCGGCCTACGCCACCCGCGCCCAGCTGCAGTACCGCATCGGCAATATCGCTCTGCGTCAGCAGGACGGAGCCACGGCGCTGGCCTGCCTGCAGTCGGCGTTGGCTGCGAACCCTGACGAGAAGCTACGACCGCGCATCCTGGTCGATTTGGGCAACGCGCAGGTGATGCTCGGCCAGGAGGATCTCGCAATCGGTCTGTTCGAACAGGCCGCGAAAGTCGCTGAAAAACAGGGCGATATGCGCGCTACCCAAATCATCCGGCGGGGCGCGGGCGGACTGAAGAAGTCATCCTAGATAACGCAATCGATCGACACGGAAGACCGGCGTGGACATTCAGTCGCATCGCGAAGGTCGCTCACCTGGCTGGTGAGTTCGCCCTCCAGCGCAATACCTTGCATCCTGCCGTCCTCTGCTCCTCTAAGTCAGTCTACTTGGTAACCACCGCTGCTGGCGGTCCGTCCTGCCCGATCACTGATCACACCCAACTGTCGATTTCCATCCAGCAGCCATGCTCGGCCGAGCGCCGACAGGCGTCGAGATAGGCTTGGATCTGCGCCCCTCGCACGAGATCCGGCTGATCATGGCGTCCATGGCGCACGGCATCGACGAAGCGCTGCCAGCCGCTGGGAGCCGGCGCCGGACGCTCGGTCTGCCAGCTCTTGCTGGCGACATCGTGGTGATGGACCTGATCGTAGCTGTTGTCGAGATCGAAGACCAGGGCGCCGCGGGTGCCGTGGACATCGACCTTGATCGTATTGGCCCGGCCGGACGCCCAGCGGCTGACCTGCAGAACGCCCATGCCACCCGCGGCGAACTCGACCGAGATCACTGCGGTATCGTCGGCGTCTAATGCCTTGCCCTGCCAGCGGCTCAGCGGCTCACCATTTTTGCCTATCTTGGGGAAATTGCCGAAGACGCAGTGGACCCGGCGGATATCACCGGTGATGCCGGTCACTAGATCGAGCAGATGGCAGCCGAGGTCGGCCAGTACGCCTCCACCTGTGGCCCGACGGAGTCGCCACAGCGCACCTGGCGAGGGCTCGTGTGTCTCGCACAGCCAGCCCTGGACGTATTGGGCGCTGACGTGGCGCAATTCACCGATGCGGCCCTGGGCGAACATCCACGCTGCGTGGTGCATGGCAGCGGCACAACGGTAGCTGAAGTTGACCATGCCGACAACACCGCGCTCCTGCGCTTCCTTGGCCGCACGGGCGACCTCGCGGGCCTCGGCCAAAGTACTGGTCAGCGGCTTCTCGCACAACACATGGCGGTTGCAGCGCAAGGCGCGCAGCACATAGGCGGCGTGCGAGGTATCGGGCGTGACGATCGCCACCACATCGCTGCGTTCAATCAGGTCCTGGGCATCCTTGGCGACATGCGGGATGCGGAAACGCTCGGCAAAGGCTTTCGCCGAGGACGCCTCGATGTCGAGGCAGGCCGATAGACGGCAACCCGTCTGCTTGAGAAAGTTCTCGGCGTGAGCGCCAGCCATGCCGCCGGTACCAATGATCCCGACCCGCAGTTCGCCCCGCGCGGGCGGCACGGCGCGCATGCGCGAGGACGACGAGACGACGACTGGTGGTGGTTCTGGGGACTCTGCGATCGCACGCGTGACCACCGTCTGCGGCCGAGCGTCCAAGTCTGCCGTTGGAAGTCGCCCCTTCGGCCTAGCGCTCGCAGGGGCATCGTCGTGATAGGACCCGTTGCCGTTGGCCATCGCGGGCGCTCTCCTGTGGAAGCGCTTTCATAGATTAACCGACGGCATACCATCCGCAATCGGACTTGGATGCCGGATTCCGTAGGCCACATGCCTCTCCGTACCCAGACCCGTCAGCGGTCAGAAGGCGAATCCGACCGTCAGATTGATCGCCCAGCGCTGCCTGGCGCCAAGGGTATCGTCGGGATTGAACGCACTGTCGAGACGGATCGGGCCGACCGGAGTGCGATAGCGCAGACCAGCGCCGATGCCTTGGCCCCACGCGGCGGACAGACTCCAGGGATCGGGATCGACAGTTCCGATGTCGTAGAAGGTGGCCACTTCGAACTCACGCCAATCCGCCAGGAGCCGCCAACGCAGCTCGGCGTTGAAGACCGCATTGGTCAAGCCGCCCAATGGCTCGCGGTTGTCGGCGCGCGGACCGAGGTCGTCCTGGGTGAACGAACGCACTGTGTCCGAACCGCCCATGAAGAGACGTTCGCCGATCGGCAGCTCGGTGACCACGCCCGGTTGTCGAGTGGTGGAGGCGCCACGGATCGCACCTACCAGCCACGGAGCCGGAGACCACGCACCGCTCCATTCACCAGAGAGTTCCACGTAGTCGACGGTCGCGCCCAGCGGCGGCGCACTCCAGCCCACTCCGATCCTGCTGAACGTCCCAGCATCCGGATCGATCACGCGTGGACGGCGGGAATCCCGACGCAGCTCAGCCCGGATCGTGCTGGTCGTATAGGAGGAGTCGGCACTGCTGCCGTCCTGGACCGCTTGGACGTTGTAGTCCGTCGAACGAGCGAAGCGATAACCCAGGCGATTTTCCCACGAGACCGTATCGAACCCAGGCTTGTAACGATGGGAGATGGAAACGCCGGTCGAGGCCTCCTGGTGCGCGAACGACGGTTCCTGCCGTTCGAGGTAGTTGATGTCGATGTTCGCCCGACGGCCAGCCCCGAGCAGATAGGGATCCATCAACGCGACCGCTGCCTCCCAACCGACTGTGCTCGTCTTGACGCCAGCGGTCAGACGCTGGCCACGTCCACGGAAATGCTCGTCGACATAGGTAACGCCACCGCGGAAACGTTCGTATGAGCCATAACCCACTGAGAAGTCGACATGCTGGGTCGGCACCTCGCGCAAAGTCACCTCGACATCATCATTCACCACGCCGGCCGCATCAACCGGACCGGACTTCGGCTGGATCTTGATCTGGCGGTACACGCCGGTGCTGAGCAAGGCGGTGGCTGATTCGTCGAGGCTGCCTTGCGACAGCGGGCCGCCCGGCTTGAGACCAGCAAGGCGCGTCTCGATGAATGCCGGCGCACTGCGTACGCCGCCGTCCGTCGTCAGCGACCTGATCATGTGCAGCGGGCCAGGCCTGAGGGTGTAGAGCAGGAGTACTTCGCCCGGCGCCGAGCCGTCACGCTGGCGGATCTCGACCTGCGCCTCGCGATGTCCGAGATCCAGCAGCCGGCCGCGCAGCCGCGCGGCTGTGTCAGTGGCGGTGTAGGGCAGGCAGACCATTCCGGATTGCTCGAGCAGGGGCGTCAGCACGGGCTCCAAGAGAGTCCAGCGCCCGGCAGGATCGCTGTCGGGAGCAAGTTCGATCCGTGATTCAACAATCCTGTAGAGAGCACCTGCCTGCACCGCTAGCGTGAGATCGACGCGGCTACGATTTGTCTGCCAGTGCTCGACCGGAGAATCGACCTTGGCCCGCAAGTAGCCCGACCCACGTAGAAGGCGCGCGATCCGGGCCCGCACTGTGGCCTTGGTCGCACTGGTGTAGGCAGAACCAGCGATCGCGGTGGCCGCCAGTTGTTCAGCGGGCAGTCCCAAGTCACCGGTACAACTGATCGTGCCCAGGACGACCCGGGGACCGCCCACGATGACGAAGGTCGGCGGTGAGCCCGGCTGGGGCGTGACGGTGGCGGTGGGGAATCCCTCGCGGTCCAGGCGTGCACGCATGGCGTCAGCGGCGTCGATCAGATCGGTCTGCTGTCCTGATGGAGCGGCATAGGCCGCCAGCGGCCGCCGCGCTGCCGCCAGCAAGGTCCGACTCGTCAAGTCGTACTCGCCTTCAATCCTGGCGGCACGGCTGCAGCCGGCCGCACCAACCAGCAGGGCCAGGAGGGCCCAGTGCCACAGGTGCGAGCGCGTCATGGCTCCTCGCCGCCCCAGTACAGTCGCAGCAGGATCCCGGCGTTGTACTCGTCATATCGGTCACGTTGGCCATACAGCAGCACGTTCGGCCGTGTCCCTGGCGTGGTGAGCTCAAATTCGCTATCGATGGTGTCGTTACCCAGGGCGCTGGTCTCGCGACCCCACGCGATGGTCAGGCGATCCGTGACCGATGGTCCAGCATCCGGATCCGGGTCACCTTCGAATTTCCGCCATGCTTCCTGGCCCAACCACGTGCCGACCATGCCGATGGCGGCCTGCTGGCTCTGATCGCGTGGCAGACTGCCGGTGGTCAACAGCATGTAGGCATCTTGCTCGTCAAGTCCGGTACCGGTGACACGGACGACCGGATCTGATAGCGGACCACTAACCAGCAACTGGACATCGTACTGCCGAACCTTGGCCGACGCATTGACCGCCACCCGGGGTTGGAACGGCTCACCAGCCGGGAACAGCAGCTCGCCGTGACCGACCTTCAGAGTGCTGAACGGCAGCGTCACCAGCCCGTCGCGCACGGACACCCGGCCCTGTGGCTCTGGCGCCGCTCCGGTCCCACCCAGATGCAGATCTACGTCGCAGTTGCCCCGTCCCCACCGGTTGACCACCCGAACGCCGCTGGTCGGGTCACCTTTATGCACTGGCATGGATTTCAGCTGGAGGTCGAAACGCACCTGAGAAAGCGGCAGATCGGGCATCTCAAAGAGCAGTAAACGGCCGTCGCCGGGCCCTGCCGTCGTACCTGTCAGATGGAGTTCGGGGGTGATCAGTGCGCTGCGCACCAGCACGGTGCCAGCGAGCAGTGGATGCGCCGGCGTGCCTCCAAGCTGCAGGTCCAGGTCGGCCCGGACGCGGACATCCGGCCGCTGAATCAGTAGGAGATTGTGGCCCTGGCAGCGCAGATCGAATTGCGGTTCGCCGGCAAGCTGGACCTGACCAGTGATCGACAGTGGCGCCCCGCCGAGCTCTCCATAAAGCTGATCCAGACGTAGCAGGCCTGGCAGGATCGACACCCGAGCCTGGCCGGCAGTAAGCGTCGGAACATCCGACGAGATTTTGACTTCCAGCCCATCGACCGCCAGCTGGCCATCCCAGGCAGGTTTCGATACCGTTCCCGCAAGGTGCATTTGGCCCGATACCACACCCCGCAGATGACGCATGGCGGACAAGCTGGGCAATCCCTGCAGCTGCAGTCCTGAGAGTTGCGCCTCGCCGACCAGATCGCCGGATGAACTGCACGTGGCCGCTACGCTGACCGTGCCGCCGGACATTGAGATTGGACGGGGCAGCAGTCGCAGCACGTCGGCTGGCGAACGGGCTGGTGTCGGAAGCGCCTCCCCGAGCACGAGTCGGATGTCATTCCAGGCGACCTCACAGGCCTCGATGGTCAGGTCTCCGGACGCGCACCTGAGGTTCAGCTGCAGCGGCTTGCACGCCGCACCAGCAATGACCACATCCGTGCCACTGACCGCGACCGTCACGTCACCGTGAATCCAATCCTGCGGATACAGCGGCAACGCGCCCTGCACATGGGCCTGCAGCTGACCCCGCAGTGGTGGCGCGTCTGGCAGCAACTGACGGACCCGGGCCAGATCCACAGTGATATCCGCGGTGAGGCTGGAACATCGCCAGGGATCGGCCTGTACGCTCGCCGTGGCCTGGATCGACACGCCACTGCCAGTCACCTGCAGCGAGCGTAGTTCCCACCCGCCTGCAGCCTCTTCCAGCACCGCGTCGACCGGCAGTTTGCCAGCGACAGCCGGGAGGGCCGCAATCTCGGCCAGGTCGACCCCCTGCAGCTCCAGGCGCGTGCCACCTGCCGAGGCCCGCACGTGCCAACGACCTCCGGCAAGTCGACCATTCGCGATGACCTGCTGGACGGTCTCGCCCAGGGTGAGTTCGAGCTGATCGCAGAACACCTGCGAGGGCAGACCGGGAATGGTAAGCGTCACCGGCTTATCCAGGCGCACGGTGTCCGGGGCAGTGCGCCGCACCACGATTTCTGGCAGTACCAGCGTGCGACCGGCCACCTCGATGCGCGCAGCCGAGACCGTCAGCAGATCATCAGCGTAGTGGATGCGGATCCCGCTGATGCGCGTCTCGGAAGCCCCGCTGCGCACCGTCACTCTCCCATCGATCTGCAGCCCTGGCAGGGTGGATGGCAGTCGGGCGAGCACGGCCGGCCAAACCACCGCTTTGGCATTGGTTGGTTCCGTGCTAATCGTGACGTCAGCGTGCAAGCCACTGAGGCCGATCTGTCGTAGAGCCCGGAGGTCACCCTTCAGCAGGGCCAAATGATAGGACGCGGCCAAACGATCCAGGCTCAGATGCCATGCCGGCACCGATCCAGGCCCGCTAAGCTGAAGATCGGCCACCTGCGCGTCGTGTAGCCAACCGCCTGAGGCCGATCCGATGGTGACCGGTCCGCCGGTCGCCTTCGCCAGCTTAACAGCAGCAAGGTGGGCCACCAACGGTCCTAGCAGGGGTCCACGCAACCACCACACCCCAAGCACCCCAAGCAACACCGTGGCCACGATCAGTATGAGGACCCGCCAGGTGCATTTCCGTCGCTTCCTGGGCTGAACGGGATCCTGCGGCATTCTGCGGGGATGATGGAGGATCATCGCGCGACGCCATCACCATGGGGTGGGGAACAGACCCTGGTTGAAGATGCGAGCGACCCTCCACCCTGCCCGCCATGACCATCGCAGCGGGGCCGGATTCCAAGACGTCGGCGACTTCCGGACGACGCAGCGCAAGTCCACCTCGCGAGCCAGCCCGGATCTGGCCGCGTATCGGCCCGACGCTCCTTAATACCGCCCTCGGTCAGGCCGATCCGGCCAGCCTGGTGCGGGCCCAGCGAGCGGTGTGCGAGCCAGGCTCGCCGCTGGGTACGTGGCAGCCAACCGCTGCCGAAGCCTCGGCGCTCAAGCGCGCCAATGGTGCGGTCAGCCGGCTGGTCGCCCGCGGTTCACGCGCTGATGCGCAATCGTGGGACGAACTCAGCGAGGCCTTCCGGCAGGAGCCGGATGATCGCTGGCAGGCGTTGCGCTTGGCAGCCTTGGCCTGGTTGTCCGAACGTGGTCTGAAACCCGGTAGCCGCGCAGGCCTTGCTCCAGCACCGTCAATAGCCCAGGCCGCCAGCGCAGCGGTCAGCCTACCCGGCTTGGCCGACGATGCCTGGGCCCGCATCGTGCCGCGCCTGATCGAGTCTGCCCGTGAACGCCGCACCACCGAAGCGCTGCGTGGCATCTGTGACCATTACCAGCGCCAAGGCTGGGACCCAGCGGCGCTGGCCAGCTGGATTCCCTCGTCAGCCGATCTCGACCGGCTGCTGGCGGCCGAGACCCTGCGTAAACACATCTTCTCGTCACCACCGGGGCATCAGGCCCTGCTGGCTGGGGAATTCACCACTCAGATCGAGCAGATATCGATGCATGCGCCGCTGCTACTGGCGATGGCGCGGACGTATCTACAAGCGCACAGCGTCGGCACCCAACCGCGAGGACGCGCTGGCGGAGCATCCGGCGGTGGATCCAGCGGTAGCGGCGGAGGTTCCGGTGGTGGGCGCGGTGGACGTCGGGGTGGGCGCGGACGCCGCCGCTCGGGCGGTGATCAGACCACGATGGCGCCGTCATCCCCGATCGAACGTGCCAACTTCGTCCTGACCAGCGACACCATCGCCATCTTCATCGACGAGGTCGAACTGGGCACCGCACACGGCGCCATCGCCGGCATCGTCTGGAACGGCAGCGAGGCCGACCATCGCGTGCTGAGCCACATCGGCACTCATCGACGCTCGCCGGAACCGCTCCGAGAACTGCTTGGCTGCGCCAAGGCTTTCCCCTTCCTGGTGCCGGTACGCGGTGCGGCTGGTGCGCCGGCCCGCTATCTGCCCATGGTCCGCACTGCGCTGCAGCTGCTACTCGGCTGGCTTCTGCCGCTGCCGCAACGGCCGACCCGCGTGCTGGTCTTCCTGGAGCGCTACGGCGAGTACGATCCTGGTGACGACCTGACCCCCTATTTCGCTGGCGCGCTTGACGAATCCCGGGTCGACTTTCCCGAACGCTTCGCGCCGTGGCGCCTTGCCCAGGTCGGCTGGGAAGGCAAGAGCTTCGGCTACATCCCGTGGGGCGATCTGGTCGGCTACTGGTACCTGGCGCGAGTAGTCCGCGGCGAGCGATTCGGCGGACACGACTGCACCAAGCTGCCTGGTTACATGCCGGTGGACGGCGACGGCTACCGCCGCATCCGCGCCGCCAGCCGCATCGCCGGGACTCCGGCGGTCGAGGAACTACTCGACGTGGCGCGCGATCTCGCCGGCACCGAACTCGGCCGCCTGGTGCTGCGCTCGGCCGCCAGCGCGGTAGCCGGTAGCGCGACGCTGCAGGAACGTCTGCTCGATGAATTGGAGCGCCGCCGGCGCGACGGCGATCCGCGCCAGCTGCGACCGCAGGAGGCGGCGGTGCGCAGCCTGATCGGCGAACCGGCCGCGAATGCACCGCTGCGAGTACGGCTGCTGGCTATGGGGCTTGGCCTGGGTTCGGGCGATACCGAACGCGCCATGGCGGCTGGCGAAGCCTTCGCCGCCGCCCGTCCCCGCGCGCTGCTGCTCGACCGCGAACTGGTCGCCCGCATCGACCACGCCCAGGCCTCGGCTGCAGCCGATCACTTCATCTTCACCAGTACCGCGGCCCGCCTTGAGGCGCTGCGCGCGGATCCCGCTTTCACGTATCTGACGCCGGCCGCCCAGGCCAGGCTGCTGTCCGTGCAGGCCCGCGTGCTGGCGGTCGATGGCCGCTACGGCGAGGCCGAGGAAGGCTTCGCGGCAGCGCTGGCGCTGGTCCTCGACGATCCTGGCCTTGGCGATGCGCCGCGCGAACGGGAACGCGAACGCATCGCGTGCTGGCGGGCGATGAACGCGCTCGACGGCCGTCTCACCGACGCCCCGGCCCTCCTCGCCGCCGCCCTTGGCCACAAGCCGGCCAATGCTGCTGTGCCCTTGGCCACCGTCTCTGGCGAGGCCGCCGAGGCGGAGCGTGGTCGCCACCATCTGCTGCTCCGTGGCCTGTGGTTCCACAGTGTCGATGAAGCGGCCGAAGACGCCTACCTCGACGCGTATGACGCCTGGGGCGAACTGCCGGCGCAGCATCCCGGCATGCTGGCCGGAGCCTACCGCGCCCTGCTGCTGTGGCGCGATGACGCTGACGAAGAGGCGGTTGCTGCATGCTTCCACGAAGCCCTGGTTGGCGCCAGCGACGACGGTCGTGGCCCGCTGCAGCGGCTGACCATGGCCGCCGTGGCGGTCGCCGCCTGGGCCTGCGTCGCCGAGGACGGATTCCGCGAACTGGCCGAGCGTGAACTGGCTGCCGCCGAAACCGTCGGCGAAGGCTACGCCGAGGCCGCCCAGGAATTGCGCGCAGCCCTTGCGGCAGTCGACGAACTACCCGAGGACGCCGAACCGGAAGCCATGGAGGCAATCGCCGACCGCGCGATCACCGCACTGCCCGGTTCGTGGCACTGAATGGCACCCTAACACCCAAACAACAACGAACCCCAGGCAGCTGCCTGGGGTTCGCTGCGTCCACCTTGATCGACCGGGTCACCCCTGGGCGTTCAACTGCTCGATGATCGAGATCAGGGGCAGGAAGAGCGCAATGACGATGAAACCGACCGCAACACCCATGAAGATGATTAGGGCCGGTTCGAGCAAGGCCATCATTGCCGCAACTGCCGAGTCGACCTCCTCGTCGTAGTTGTCGGCGATCTTGATCAGCATCTTGTCGAGTTCACCGGTCTCTTCACCGACCTTGATCATGTTGACGACGATGTCGTCGAACACACCTGAACGGCGCAGCGGCTCGTTGATCGTCTCGCCTTCCTTCACCGAGTCGCGCACATCCTGGATGGCGTTGCGCACGACGATGTTGGGGGTGGCGCTCTTGGTAATGTCGAGAGCGTCGAGGAAGCCGACGCCGGACGTGACCAGGGTGCCCAGGGTGCGGGTGAAACGAGCGACCGAGCCCTTCTTGACGACGTTGCCGAGGACCGGCACCTTCAGGGCAACACGGTCGACGATCGCACCCCCGCTTTCGGTGCCGCGGAAGATCTTGATGCCAACGATGCCGAAGACCAAAGCGATCAAGATGATCCACCAGAAGCTGGCGATGAAGCTGCTCATGGTGATGAGCAGGGTGGTCAGCGCCGGCAGGCGGATGTTCAGGTCACGGAAGATCTGTTCGAACTTCGGGACGATGAAGACCATGATGAAGGTCAGGATGGCCGTTGCGATGGTCAGCACGGCGATTGGATAGATCAGGGCGCCAATGATCTTCTTTTTCAGCTTCTGCGCCTTCTCGCGGAACTCACTGAGGCGGCGCAGGATGACGTCGAGCGCACCAGCAGCTTCGCCGGCCTTGACTAGATTGGTGTAGAGCTTGTCCCACACCTTGGGGTGGCGAGCCATGGCGTCGGACAGCATGGTGCCGCCCTGGACGTCTTCGGTGACCTGACCAAGGATGCCGCGGAAAGCCCCGGGGCGCTGCATGTCGGTCAGGATCTGCAACGACTGCACGATCGGCAGACCGGCATCCTGCAGGGTTGACAACTGACGGGTGAACAGGGTGACCTGAACCGGTTTGACGCCACCACCCATTAGGTTGGCCAACGCACCGCCGCCGGCCGCATTGCCGCCGGCGGGTGTCTTCACCGACTTGGACCGGCTTTCTTTCACCTCGATGGGCAGAAGGCCCTGCTTTTTAAGGTTGGCGATCGCCTCCATCTGGTTGGAGGCGTCGACGGAGCCCGATACCTCCTTGCCGGAGCGACGATCGTGGGCTTTATAGGTAAAGCTGGGCATGGTGTATCCGGTGGGGGATGTGCAGAAGTGTAGCGAAGCTACTCCTCAACAGCAAGGGTCTCGCGCACCACTTCTTCAATAGTGGTTAACCCAGCAAAAACCTTCTGGATGCCGGCATCGCGCAGCGGACGCATGCCAGCGCGCTGGGCGGCCAAGCGCAATTGGGTTGCCGAGGCCTTGGTCAGAATCAGTTCGCGCAGCGAATCCGTTATATCCATGAGTTCAAACAAGGCCGTCCGGCCTTTGTAACCCGTATTCTTGCAATGGTCGCAGCCTTTGCCGTAGTAGAACCGCTGGGACTGCACATCGCGCCGCTTGAGATTCAGCTGCAGCAGCTCGTCGTCGTTGGGTTCATATGGAGCCTTGCACTTGACGCATATGGTACGCACCAGGCGCTGGGCACAGATCGTCTCCAGGGTGGCCGCCAGCAGGAACGGCTCGACCCCCATGTCGATCAGACGGGTGATGGCAGTCGGGGCGTCGTTGGTGTGCAGGGTGGTAAAGACGAGGTGACCGGTCAGCGAGGCCTGCACCGCGATCTGCGCCGTCTCCTTGTCGCGCGCTTCACCGACCAGCACGATGTCCGGGTCTTGGCGCAAAATGGCGCGCAGGCAGGCGGCGAAGCTGCGTCCCACCTCCTCGTCGACCGGCACCTGGATCAGGCCCTTGATCTCGTATTCGACGGGATCCTCGGTGGTGATGATCTTGACCTCGTCGGAATTCACCGCCGACAGCGCCGAATACAGCGTCGTGGTCTTGCCCGAACCGGTCGGCCCGGTAACGATGACGATGCCGTTGGGGCGTTCGATGACCTGCTTGAAGTAGGCCAACTGGTCGTCGGGGAAGCCGACCTTGTCGATGTCGAGATTGACCACCAAGCGGTCCAGGATGCGGATCACGACGCTTTCGCCGAACATGGTCGGCAGGGTCGAGACGCGTAGATCGACTTCGCGATCGCCAATGCGCACCGGGATCTTGCCGTCCTGCGGCATGCGCCGCTCGGCGATGTCCAGGTGGGCCATGACCTTGATGCGCGCAACCAAAGACGAGGACAGCTGCTTCGGCACCGGCAGCATTTCGTAGAGGATGCCGTCGATGCGATTACGCACCCGGAACGAATCCTCGAACGGCTCGAAGTGGATGTCGGCGGCCTGTGCCTTCACACCGGTGAGCAGGATCAGATTCAGCAGGTTGCGCACCGCGGCGCTCTCGGCCTGAGCATTGATGTCGCTGCCCATCGCCTGGAGATTGGCCAAGGCGCTGGCGTCGATGATCTCGGCACCGTCATTAACCACTTCCTGGGTCTCGTCGCGGTCGCCGACCATCTGGTTGATCATCTCCTGGGCCGCATCCTTCTTGCTGCCACCGTAATACTGTTCGAGCGAAGCGGCGATCGCCTCCTCGGTGGTCAGTTCGGCTTTCACCTGAGTGACGCCGAGGGCGAACTTGAGGTCGTCGAGCGCGGACAGGTTGTCCGGATCGGCGGTCGCCACGACCAGGGTATTGTTCTCCATTCGGGTCGGGATGATGCGGTACGAATTGGCGTATTCCGGCGGGACCTTGGCGATCAGCGACTGCGGGATGGTCATGCCGTTCAGCTCGACCTTGCCCATACCCAGCAGCTGGGCGGCGGCTCCGAGCACCACCGACTCGGGGATGCCGTTGTCCAGACAGGCCTGAATCAGGTCCTTGCCGCCCTTCTTGTGTTCGCTGTAGATCTTCTGGGCGGTTGGCTTGTTGACCTCCTCCCATTGGAACAGGAGTTTGAGCAGGGCCTGCGCGTCGACACTTCCGGACTTGAACATGATCAGGCCTTCGGGGCGGGGGTGCCGCCGTCTTCGGTGACGCGGCGCTGCAGGTAGTTCTGGTCCTTGCAGAACTCCATCATCGACTCGAACGAGATTTGATCACTCTTGTACAGCTTGAAGAGATACTCATCGAGCAGGATCATACCCTGGTTCTGGCTGGTCTGGATGGTGCCGTCGATGCGGAAGCTCTTGTTCTCGCGGATCAGGTTCGAAATCGCCGGATTCATGATCATGATTTCGTAAGCCGCGATACGGCCCTTGCCCGACTTCTTGGGCAAGAGAGTCTGCGAGATCACTGCCACCAGATTGCCGGCCAGCTGGGTGCGGACCATTTCCTGCTGGTTGGTCGGGAAGGCGTCGATGATGCGGTCGACCGTACGCGAAGCGCCGGTGGTGTGCAGGGTGCCGAACACCAGGTGACCGGTCTCTGCGGCCGAGATGGCCGCAGAGATGGTTTCCAGATCGCGCATTTCACCGACCAGGATGACGTCCGGGTCCTCGCGCAGGGCGCGACGCAGGCCTTCCGAGAAGCTCGGTACGTCGACATGGACTTCGCGCTGGTTCACCACGCACTTCTGGTGGTTGTGGTAGAACTCGACCGGATCCTCGATGGTGATGATATGACCTTCATCCTCTTTATTGATGAAGTCGATCATGGTCGCCAGCGAGGTCGACTTGCCTGAACCGGTCGGGCCGGTGACCAGGATCAGGCCGCGTGGACGAGTGATCAGATCCTTGATGTGCGGCGGCAGTCCCAGCTCTTCGAAGGTGAAAATCTTCGACGGGATCAGGCGCAGCACCATGCTGATCTTGCCCTTCTGTTTGAACGCCGATACGCGGAAGCGAGCCTTGTCCATGTAGCCGATGGCGAAGTCGGTCGAGCCGTCGGCTGCCAGCTCCTGTTGGCCGCGTTCGGAGGTGATCTGTTTCATCAACGCGACGCAGTCCTCCGGCGTCAGCGCCGGGCTCTTCAGCGATTTGACCGAACCACTGATGCGGAACGACGGCGGACGTCCGCACGAGATGTGGATGTCGGAGGCGTTCTGCTGGAGGCAAATCTCCAGCAGCTGGTTCATGTCGTAGGCCATTCAGACGAGCTTCGCCCGGGGGCCGGCGCAGCTATGGAAGGGCGCTTGGCACCGGGGGCGGGTGTGTCATTGCCTCGACCTGGGTCGGCAGCGGCATTGGTCTCCGGCCGAGCGGACGGGGGCAATGGACTGTCCCCCCGGACCCCGTAACGTCCCGCGACCCATGGAACGTGACCAGGCGCTGAAGATCATACGCGCCAGCCTGCTGTGCACCCTCCTGCTGTTCTTCGCCGGCAGTCTGGTGTGGACCCTGCATCAGCAAGAGGTCGACCGGGGCTACGGGCGACTGCCGCAGTCACCAGGCCCGGATCTAGGCATCCGCGTGCTGATCCTGAACCGGCCGCAGTTGCTCGACCGGGCACCACCGAAGGGTTCGCGCAGCTTCGATTCCATCTACGTGCAGGCCCTGGTCGCCTGCGAACTGTCCTCGCCTGATGCCCCGGACAATCCGGATATGAAGGCGATTCTCAAGGCCGGCGGGCGACTGCTGATCAAACCCGAGCTGAATTCCGGCCTGATTCTCAGTAGTGGCGACTTCGATCGCGGCGCCAAAGAGTTGTACTGGACGGTGTCCCGGATGTGGCTGACCCCGATCGTCAGCGAACCCGCCCATGATGCACAGACCAAGGAACAGCGTGATCCGACCAGCTACGAGGCGGAGGGCTCGCGCACGGCCTTCGCGATCGGGCGCAACCGCTATCGTGGCTCGCTGGAGATCCGCTGGGCCGGCTCAAAAGAGGTCTCAGCGGTGAACTGCCTGCCCGTCGAAGCCTATTTGGAAGGCGTGGTTGGCGAGGAGATGAGTCCAGGCTGGCCGCTTGAGGCGCTGAAGGCCCAGGCCATCGTTAGTCGCGGTTATGCCTTGGCCCGTCGCAACCGGGCGCGCGCAGGTGACGGCTGGTTCGACCTGCAGGACGGCGCCGAGGACCAAGAGTACCGCGGAGCCACCGGCATCGACATGTGCCGTCGCGCCGTGTTCGAAACCCGCGGCCTGGTGCCATTGATCCAGAACAAGCCATTCCTGCCGCTCTTTCATGCCAGCTCCGGCGGACGCATCGGCGGGATTGATGCCGTATGGCCGAATTCCCGCGATGTCAGCGGCGCCGAACCGCTCTCGGCGGTGATGCCGCCACAGGACGATCCGTGGTACCAGGAGGCGGTGTCCTCGCTTGGCCTGGAGGAGACCCATGGCATCTCCACTGCCACCATCGATCCGCGCGATCTGCAACGCGAACTCGGTAAGCTGCTGAGTCCCAGCGGACGGGCGGTCGGCTACGTCAAGGACATCAAGGTCGGACGACGCGATCCGGTCAGCCAGCGCGTGCTGACCGTGCTGGTCCACCATAGCCAAGGCGAACCGATCGAGATTCCTGCCCACGCCTTCCGGCGGCTGGTCGGCGAGAACATTCTACGTAGCACGCTGTGGACCCCGGAAAGCCCGAGGAAGTACGAGTCCGCGACCAAGCGTGGCCACTTCCTTTATGACATCACCTGTTACGGCTGGGGGCACGGCGCCGGCATGAGCCAAGTCAGCGCTTGGCTGATGGCCCGCCAAGGCTTCACCGCCGAACGCATCGTGCAGCGGTTTTATGTCGGCACTCGACTCGGAAGGTTGTGGTGAGCGCGTCCGGACTTTGGCCATGATGGCCGGACGATTCTCCTTCAGCCTCCAAGCCACCGACGGGCAGGCCCGCGCCGGCACCATCTCTACCCCGCACGGAACGGCGCAGACGCCGCAATTCATGGCGGTGGCAACGCTCGGCGGCCTGAAGGGCGTGACTGCCGACACCGCCGAGTCGATCGGGCAGGAATTCCTCCTCGCCAATACCTACCACCTAGCCCTGCGGCCGGGCTCGGCCAAGGTCAGAACGCTCGGTGGCCTGCATGCCTTCTGCAGTTGGCGCGGCCCGATGCTAACCGACAGCGGCGGCTACCAGGTGTTCTCGCTGGCCGCCAACCGCACCGTCGATGACGACGGCGTCAGCTTCCGCAGCCACCTTGATGGCAGCCCACTGCGCCTGACACCTGAGGAATCGATCCGCATCCAGCGCGAACTGGGCGCCGACGTAATCATGGCGTTTGATGAATGCCCGCCTTCGGATGCACCACGTTCCGAGGTCGAACGCGCCTGCGCCCGCACCGCCGCCTGGCTGGAGCGGTCGGTGGCGGCTTGGCGCTGTGAAGGCCCACATGGCGGCTCCGACATCCAGGCCCTCTACGCCATCGTTCAGGGCGGTATTCACCCCGATCTGCGCGCCGCCAGCGCTCGCGATGCTCTGCGCCACGATCTACCCGGCCACGCGGTTGGCGGACTGGCCGTCGGCGAGGGGCTGGCCGAACGCAACGCCGTGCTTGATGCGGTGGTGCCGATCTTGCCCACCGAGAAGCCGCGCTACCTCATGGGCGTCGGCACGCCGCTCGATCTGGTCGAGGCGGTGGCGCGTGGCATCGATCAGTTCGACTGCGTCCTGCCGACCCGCATGGGCCGACACGGCATCGCCTACACCGACGACGGCCCCTTGCGCCTGAAACGCGCCGAGCACGCCAGCGACCCCCGTCCCATCGACGTGGCCACTCCGGGGCCAGCCCACCGCGTCTCGCGCGGCTACCTCAATCATCTCCTCAAGAGCGGTGAGATCCTCGGCGGTACCCTGCTGTCGATCCACAATCTCGCCTACTACCGACGACTGACCGCGCGCATGCGGGCGGCGATCCGCAGCGGACAATTCAGCGCTTTTGCGGACGAATTCCGCCGACGATTCCGCGATGACCGTGCCGAGGCTGAGGTCGCAGAATGAGCGTCGGCGGCAGTAAGCCGGGTCCCCGTCGCACAGCGATGGGGCGGGCACATCCGCCCACGATTTTCGAGCGCCCGCGATGGGTGGTAGCATGAGTGATTTCGACATCATCTCCTGGACTGACGGTGGTTGCCGTGGCAATCCCGGTCCTGGTGGTTGGGGCATGATGCTGGTCAACACCACCTCGCGCGACTGCCTGGAACGCTGCGGGGGCGAGAACCCGACGACCAACAACCGCATGGAGATCAGCGCAGCCATCATGGTCCTACGCACGCTCAAGAAGCCTGGCCTGGCGGTGCAGATCCGCAGTGACAGCCAGTTGCTGATCAAAGGTGCCACTGAATGGATCGCTGGCTGGAAGCGACGCGGCTGGCGGCGAGCCGAGGGCGAATTGATCAACGCCGATCTGTGGCAGGAGCTCGACCGGCTGATGGCCGTCCACCGTACCGCTTGGCAGTGGGTCAAGGGCCACGCCGGCGACCCCGGCAATGAACGCGCCGACCAGCTGACCAACCTGGCAATGGATGCGTTGCAGGGCGGGCGCGATCCAGCCTGGAGCAACCGCACAACCTGGACAGGCAAGCTATGAGCGCTGCGGTCGTCCGGCTGAAGGCTCACGCTAAGATCAATCTCTTCCTGGAGATCCTCGGCCGGCGCGCCGACGGCTTCCATGACATCGAGACGGTCTTCCAGACCATCGGATTGCACGACGAGGTGTCCGTCGAGCAATCTGCGGCCTCGGGCATCACCCTGACCTGCGATGATCCGACCTTGCCCTGCGACACGACCAATCTGGCGTGGCGGGCCGCCGCGACCTACCAAGCGGCGCATCCCCGTATCGGCGGACTCCACCTCAGCCTGACCAAGCGCATCCCCACCGGCGCTGGCCTGGGTGGTGGGTCGGCCGATGCGGCGGCCGTGTTGGTGGGCTGCGATCGCCTCGCCGGGTCGCCGTTGGGTCTGGACCGACTCGAACAGTTGGGCGCTACGCTGGGGTCCGACATCAGCTTCCTCATCCGTGGAGGTACCGCCCACGCCACCGGGCGTGGCGAGGTGCTGACCCGGCTGCCAGACGCACCGGCGCTCTCAATGACCCTGCTAATGCCGGACGGTGCTCACTGCGCCACTCCCGCCGTCTACAAGAGCTTAACCGATGTTGAACGCGGCCCGCGCCAAGCGCTCGGCAGCCCGTGGTTTGCCGAGCGCATGTCGGATCCGGCCAGTTGGTTGGCCAACCGACTGACCGGATCCGCCGTACGCGTATGTCCGGCAGTCGGCGTCCTCCTTGATCATTTGGCGAATCTTGGCGTACCGCACCTGATGACCGGCTCTGGCGCGGCGTGCTTTGCCTTCGCCGCGGTCAGCCCTTTGCCCGGTATGAGGTCCTGGAGCACGGTTTTGACGCCGGCGACGTCCACTGGTCATTAAGCTGGCCCAAGATTGACTCTGGTGGCCTTGTCTGTGTGATCCGGGGCTACTCCGGAGCTTGATGCATGAACAAGGAAAAGGCCAGTCAGGAAGAGATCTACCGCGTGATGCGGTCGGACATCGAAGTTGGATCCTATCCGGCATCGAGCCGCCTGCCCTCGGTGCGAACCCTGGCCAAGCGATTCCAAGCCTCGCCCAACACCATCAGCAAGGTCGTGTCTCGACTGATGGAGAGCGGCCTATGCACCGCACGCCGTGGTGTCGGCCT
>Ga0105046_10003958_pt1 | contig 23572 bp, 17 predicted proteins | sample MAT03_FD_78385 | JGI IMG/M metagenome (GOLD analysis project Ga0105046, IMG submission 78385) | Freshwater microbial communities from Lake Fryxell liftoff mats and glacier meltwater in Antarctica - MAT-03 (megahit assembly) | ecosystem: Environmental > Aquatic > Freshwater > Ice > Liftoff...
CGTGCGTGGTACGAGCCGATGGCGACGTGCGCGGCGCCGTTCAGGAAGCCGGGTTGGAGCTCGAGGACGCGTTGCATGCAGGCCACGCCCACGAAGAGCTCGGAGACCAGCGCCGGATCGTCCTTGCCGACGTTGACGCGCCCCATCCACGCCTGCCCCATCCAGAAGAGAAGCTCCACGTCGCCCTCCTCGAACTGGGCGAGGTAGGCCTTCATGGTGTCGGCGTTGCGCGTTGCGGCGTCGAAGCCCTCGACCTTCGCCTCGAACAGCTGCTTTCCGTACCAGATGCCGCGGGAGTAACCCTCGATGGCGCGGCGGCGCTGGTAGCCGAACTCCGGTGAGAGCTGGCCGGCGTCGTCGTCGGCGCGCTCCATCGCGTCCTCGATGAAGCCGAAGGAGGCGCCGGCCCAGCTGCGGAGCAGCATGAACTGCGCGTCCTGGTTGTCGGGCGCGAGGTACCTCATGCCCTCCATCGTGGCGATGCCGTTGAAGGCGGCAACGTTGGCGATCTCGAAGTCGCCGAGGGTGTTGATGGCGGCCGACGCCGTGCGGGTCGAGCTGATCTGCCCGTTCAGGAGGGTCCGCTTGATGCAGCCCGTACTGCCCAGCGAAGAGAGCACCATCGCCGAAACGCCCAGTATCTTGGTCCAGCCGCGCATGGGCGAGCTTCTACCGGCGCCGGGTCGCGCGCACAAGAAGTGTGAGGCGGTCTGCCTCGCTTCACGGCGTGGCCAGGGCCGGGCCGCGGCATGGCCACGGGGCCGCTTCACTTGTGGCCCAGGGCGCTTCAGAGGCCCTTGAGCTTGTCCTTCGCCTGATCGCCGATCGGCGTCCCTTTACCCAGCTCCGCGGCCTGCTGCAGCGCCTTCTTGCCGTCAGCCTTCTTCTTCTGCGCGAGGAGGGAGACGCCTCGGTAGTAATGCGCGGCCACGAACTTCGGGTCGACCTTGAGGGCGCCATCGAAGTCCGCGGTGGCACCCGGCTCGTCGCCCAGCTCGTGCTTGCACAGACCGCGGCGCACCCACGGCTCGGCGGCGTCCGCCTTCTTGGCGATCACGACGTCGAGCAACTTCACGCAGTCCCCGAACGCCTTGGCGTGACCCATCATGCGCGCGATCGTTGCGAGGGTCGGCAAGTCGTCCTTCGACCCTTCGGCGGCCTTGCGCAGATGCGGGACCGCCTTGTCGAGCTCCTTCTGATCGAACAGGAGGTTGCCGAGGGCGAACCGAGCGGCGGCGCTGTCTTCCTTGGCGATCGATTGCTCGTAGGCGGCCACCGCGCCCTTGGCGTCGCCCGCAAGGCTCTTCGCGAAGCCCAGGTTGTGCAGGAGCTTCGCCTGGCCGGGCACCTTCTTCAGCGCGGCCTCCAGCACGACGATCGCATCCTTCGGCCGAGCGGGCTCGTCGAGGTAGATCGCGGCGAGGTTCTGCGAGGCTTCGACCAGAGCGGGATCGGCATCCAGCGCGGACTTGTAGTGCGCTTCGGCCTCGGCCTTCTTGCCGGTCATCTCGAGCGAGACGCCGAGGTAGTACTGCGCTTGCGCGTTCTTTGAGTTGGCGGCGACCGCCCTTTCCAGCACGGGGATCGCGTCGGCGTAGCGCTCGGCCTGGATGTGGCCGATCGCCTGCTCGACCTCGGCCGACGACGCCTTGGCGACGTCCGCGCTGCTTCCGCCTCCACCACCGTCGACCGGCGGATCGTCGTGCGCAGTCTCTGCGGGCGGCGTGGATGAGCAGGCGGCGAGGAGCGCGACGCTGGCGAGGACGCTGGCGAGGCTTAGGGCGCGGACGCTGGAAAGAATGCGCATGGCGAACCGAGTTGTACCCGGCACGGCCCGGGCCGTCAGCCGGTCTGCGCGTCGGCCTCGTCGAGCGCGGCCCGGAGGACCCGCTCGATCTCGCCGGCCCGCGCCGGCGCGACCTTCTCGCCAGCTGCGTCAGTGACATAGAAGACGTCGGTCACCCGCGCACCTTCGGTTGTGATCTTCGCCACTGCCACCGACAGGCCGAGCCGATAGAGCGCGTTGGCGAGGGAGAAGAGGAGGGCCGGTCGATCGAGGGTCACGACCTCGAGCACGGTGTGCGTGGGCGACGCGCGGTCGTCCACCGCGACGGTGGTCGGGATGGGCGGTACGGGCCGATCCCGGCGAGCCGGCACGCGGCGCAACAAGGAAGCCGGGTCGACCGAGCCGGTCGCGATGGCGTCCAGATCGCGTCGGAGCCTCGGCAGGGCGCGCTCGATTCCCAGGGTACCTTCGGAGGGCACGCGGACCGAGAACACGTCGACCGCGAGCGACGGTCCGCCTACCTGCGAGCCGTGAACTTGGGCTTCATGCACGTCGAGTCGTGCAGCGGAGAGCGCTGCGGCGATCGAGGCGAGCACGCCGGGCCGATCCGGCGCAACGACACATACCTCCGCGACGTCGGGCACGTGGGTCGGCAGCAGCGCGACCGAGGACGACGCACCGCGCGCGCTGTGCAGACGCACCAGCTCGCTGGTCGCAGCGACGGCGTCTGACGAGGTCACCAGGATGTAGCGGTCGTGCATGCAGCCGACGAAGGCGAGGAGGTGGTCGCGCCGCTCTCCAAGCTCCGCGCCATCCTCCGCGGGGAGGTGGGCGAGCGCAGCCTGCGCGGCGTCGAGCTGCTGCGCCTCGCGCGTCTCGGGGTCGACGACGAAGGCGGGCGCGAAGGTCCGATCGGTCGCGAGGAAGAGCTCGTCGAGCATGCGAGCCTTCCACGAGGTCATCGAGGTCGGGCTGGTCGTCGAGAGGTCGGCCACGGTGAGGAGATACAAGTCGCGCAGTCCCTCTCTGCTTGTGACGGAGCGCACCGTCTCGGCGATCGTCGCCGGGTCGTCGACGTCACGGCGCGTCGCGAGGCGGTACATCGTGAGGTGCTCGTGGATGAGGTGGCAGGCCTCCTCCACCTCGCTCGGGCCAAAGCCGAGCCGGGTCAGGATCTCGCGCGCCATCACGGCGCCGCGCTGACTGTGATCCTTGCCTCCGATGGCCTTGCCGACGTCGTGCAGCAACGTGGCGAACGCGAGCATCTCCGGGCGGCTCACCTCGGCGGCGAGACGCGACGCGAGCGCGTGCTCGGCGGCCAGCTCGCCGCGGGCGAGCGCGGCGAGGCGATCGACCGCGGCGACCGAGTGAACGTCGACCGTGTACACGTGGTACGTGTCGTGGTGCACGCGCCCGACCACTGGCGAAAATTCGGGGATCATCGCGATGAGCAGGCCGAGATCGTGCATCTCGCGCAGGGCGCTGCCGCGAGCGAGCTTGGTCTCGCGGCGCGACGCAACGAGGTCGACGAAGATGCGCGCCGCCGCCGGGTCGGCGCGCAGTCGCTCGCCGAAAGCGATATCGCTCGCGGCGCGGACGATGGCGTCGCGTGCGAAGGGCAGCAGTGGCGCCTCTCGCTGGGCGGCCGCGCGCAGGGCGCGCAAGGCGAGCACGGGCTCCTCGATGAGCCGCGACGGATCGGCGACGGTGACCGCGCCGTCGAAGAGACGGACGCCCTCGCCGAGGTCCTCGTCCTTGGGGCGCCTTCGGCCGAGGACGGGCGTGGCGCGCGAGACGATCATGTCCAGCCCGCGCGAGATGACGCGTGCGGCGCGGTAGTACGCGCTCATCATCCGCTCGACGCCTTCACCGCCCGGGCCGAACCCCAGAAGCGGAGAGACCGACTCCTGCTCGTCGAAGGTGAGGCGATCGCTGCGCCGCCCAGCGTGCGCGTGGAGGAGGTTGCGAATCCTCCAGAGCAGCTCGTTTGCCTCGCAAAGCTCGCTCACCTCGCGGGGTACCAGCGCGCCGATTCGGACGAGCGCGTCGAAGTCGGACACGCCCCAGCGCGCGGCGGCCGCCCATCGCGCCACGTCGAGATCGCGCAACCCGCCGGCTGCGTTCTTCACGTCGGGTTCAAGCAAATAGACGCTCCCACCAAAGCGCTGGTGACGTTGCGCAACCTCTTCACCGAGTCGGGCCATGAATCGTGGAAGCTCCCCGTGGGCGAAGAGGCCAGCCCTGGCGCGTGCGAGCAGCTCGGTGCCGAGCTCCGCGTCGCCCACCAGGTGGCGCCAGTCGAGGAGACTCGTCGCCGTCGTGAGATCTTCGCGCGCGACATCGATCGCACCATCGAGGATCAGCACCTGGTGTCCCACCGACAGGCCGGCGTCCCAGAGCGGGTAAAGGATCGCGCTCGCGACCTCGGCGGCGTCGCGCTCGTCACGCACGAGGAGGCGAACATCGAGATCGCTCGACAGCGCGAGCGCGCCCCGCCCGTAGCCACCGACCGCGGCAACCTCGATCGCCTTGCCGCGAGGTCCGGCCCGCCGTGCGGCGACCGCACCCTCGAGCAGCGGCCGCACCATCGCGTCCCAGCTGCGGGCGACCATCGTTCCGAGCTCGACGCCCGCGCTCGCCGGTGGAAGCGAACGCTCTTCGGCGGGAACGCGCTCGAGTAGCGCTGCGCGCCGCGACTTCACGTCGTCGCGGAGCCCGTGTCGCAGCGGCGGAGGAGCTGAGCCCTGGAGCGTCAAAGCCACCCGAGTATGTCCGAGAATCGCGGCCGCTCGAAGCGCGCTTCGCCCGCGCCTCCTTCAATCGCTCGGGCACGCCAGGCAGCTGGCGCCGGGGGCAGCGCAGAACCGAGCGAGCGGCGTGCAGAGCGCCGCGGCTGAGTCGTCGGGTACCGTCGACCGGAGGAAGTCGTTGAAGACGCCAACGGCGTCGTCGAGGCGCTCCCTGGTAGGGCCACGCATCGCGTCGGCTGCGGCGACGATCGCCTCGATGCGTCGGTACGCTTCGCTGGGCGGCGCGCCATCGAATCGTTCGAAAAGCGGAACGGTCGCAGGGGCATCTGCGCCTGGGAACACGTGGTGCTCGGCGTTCTCGCCCGGGTCGTCCCACTCGATCGCGAGTCCGAGCGTCGGGCACACCAGGTCGGCCGGGGCGCTGATGTAGATGTGGAAGATCATCGTGCTGTCGGCGCCGAGATTCTGGCCCTCGCCACCCCCGAGGTCGGTCGGGGTTCCGCCTGCGACGCCGACGACACGCATCGACGAGGGCATCCCGAGCTGCAGCTGGACGTTCCGGGCCGCGACCTGGGTGAGCGACGAGAATCGTGCCTCCAGCTCGCTCTCGGCGGCCTCACGACTCGGGGCGTAGAAGTAGGCGCCTCCGCTCTCGTTGGTCGCCCGGTTCAGCAAATCGTCGACGTACGCTCGCGCCGGCCCGACGCCTACGCCGACCACGCGGACCGGGGGCCACATACCGCGCTCCAGCGCGATCTCGTCGACCGTGTCGTCGCTCAGCGAGTCGGTGCCGTCGGTGACCACCATCACGACGCCCGGGGCCAACGATCGCGACGCCTGCTGCCGAGCGATCTCTAGAGCATCCTGCAAGGTTGCGTCGAGATCGTCGTCGTCGGTGACGCCGGTCGCCGCGGCGATGAGGGCCTCGGCGTCGTCGGGACCGCTCCACGGCGACATCTCGCGTACGACCGTTCCACCCCCGAGGGTGGTGAGCGCGGCCACCGAACGTGGCGTCGACGAGAGCTTGCTGCCGGCTCCGCGGAGGACGCCGTGAAGCCGCTCGATCCCCTCGCCACCCATCGACGCTGCGGTGTCCATCACGAATGTCACGTCCGGCACCGCCACTGTGGAGGCATCGAACGAGGAGAATGTCACGGCGAGCTCGATGAGCCGGCGGCCTTCGAAGTCGAGCGCTTCGTGGACGCGCGCGTCGGCGCCGACGTGAAGCCCTTGCTCGAGGTCGGCGTCGAGGAGGCCGTCGGTGATCTTCTGGCCATATGCGTTCAGGAACTCGTGCGCGCGCACGGGGAGGGGATCGCCGACGCTCCACGAGGGGTCGCCGGTCAGCTCGCGGACGAGCATCGGCGACGCATAGGAGTTGGAGTCGTCGACCCTCGTGTGAGCGAGGACCTCATGATTCGGCGCGACGTTCTCGCAGTCGAGCTCGCCGCCTCCGGCGCCACCTCCACCCTTCGATGGCCCCTCCCTTCCGCTCGCCGTCGAATTGTTGGCGCCGGAGCCGGTCTCGCCGGCGTCTCCGGCGTCGACGCCCTCGACCCAGATCAGCCCGTTGTGACCCGCGCCACCGTTGCCGCTCGAGCTCGGGTCGCCGCCTCCGTTCCCGCTCCCAGTTTCGCCGTTCGCGCCTTCATCCTCGAGCGCGCACGCCGTCAGAACCAGACCCAGAGCGACAGCCAAAAGTTTCATGGTTGCTCCTCGCCGGACGGTCCGAAGTCGCACGAGCCGCAGTCGAGCTTCTTCTTTTCGCATGCGCTCTCGAGCGTTGCACAGAGCGCGGGCAGGGAAGAGCCCTCCCACAGGTCGGGATCGTACGCCTTCGCTGCCTCGAAGGCAGTGAAGGCGAGCCGCAGACGCGAAAGCGTCGGGCCGCGAAGCGCGTCCGCTGCGGCGACGACGGCAGCCGCCTGCACCATCGAGCCGGTCTGGTGGAGGCCGCCGAACACGTCGCCGACCGTGATCGTTCCGCTGTCGAGCTCGACCGCCTGGTCGTCGCGGCCGCGGACCACGTGCCAGGTCAGTGTGTCGCATTCGGTGCCCTCGGCGCCCGTCCACTCGAGGGGCTCGTAGAAGGTCATCGTGCCGCCCCACCCGAGATTCTGACCGCGCACGGCGGCGGACGAACCCGCCTGGACGTCGCCTCCGGCCGCCGTCACCGGCGTGACCGATTCGGGGAGCTCGACGCGCAGCCGCACGTCGACGGCGGCCGTCTCGCTCAGCTCGCGGAACCGCTTCTCGAGCAGATCGCGCGCCTCGGGGCTCCCGTCGAAGTAGAGGTACGCACCACCGCTCGCATCGGTCACGAGATCCAGGACTTCGTCGCTGTAGTAGAGGGGATCGCCCACGCCCACGCCGACGATGCGGATGGGGTTCGTCGCGTCGCTCTCGGACTGGGCGTAGGCCACGGTGTCGACGTCGATGCCCGACGTTCCGTCGGAGACGAGGACGACGGTGCCGCCGTCTCCCGTGGCATCGCCGACGAGCTCGCGCGTCCTGGCGAGGGCGTCGCGGAGGGGCTCGGCGAGCGTGGCGCCCTCATCGCGGCGCGCCAGCTCTTCCTGGACGCGCGAGCGGACGACGTCGAGCTCCCTCGACCGATCTTTCACCGTCGCAAAAGGTCGGACGATGCGCGCCTCGGGGTCGGTCGCCCAGGTGTACACGGCGATGACGTCGGAGGGCGCCACCTGACCGAACACGGCATCGACACTTCCGAGGAGCTCGTCGACGGCGGCGGCGGCGGATGGCGACGTGTCGATGACGAGCGCGATGGTGCGACCGACGACTTCCTCCTTCGGCACGTGCCGGACCGCGACCTGGAGGGCGAATACGCGGTTGAGCGCGCCGACCGCAATCGGCATCGCGCCGTCGTTGGTCGCGAAGGCCACTCCGTCGGCGGCGTCGACGCGGGGCGCGTAGAAGTTCAGGTACTCGTGGGCGCGTACCGGCAAGGGGCGCTCGCCATCCCAGCGGGGGAGGAGCGCGCGGGTGAGGAGGGGCGAGGCGAACGAGTTCGAATCGTCGACCCGCATGAAAAAGGTGTCGTCGCCGAGCTCGTGCGGGCCGTCGCAGCAGTCGGCGCAGTCGCCCATGGAGTTCGTCCCTCCCGTGGCGCTTGACACCGTCCCGTACGCGTCGTCTCTCCCGATGCGAGGCCCATCGTCGGACGCTTCCGGGTCGCCCTGGCCATCGTCGTCTGCTCCATCCTCGTCGCAGCCGTCGCTGCAGAAACCGTCGCCCTCGGTGCAGGCGACGGGACCTGCGGCGGCCAGGGCGAGCGCGAGGGCCGCGGAGAGGCTCAGCTGGCTGGGCGGGATTTTCATGGCTCGGGGAATGGAAAGCAACGGCTAGACCACGTCGATTGCCGGCGAGTTCAGTGAAGAATCGCAGTGCGGACCCGGCGCCCAGGCTCAGCGTGGCACAGGCCCACACACCGCACGATGTAGGCTTGCACCCCCTGCGGCTCGCCGCACGGTCGGCTCGGCAGGCGGGCTGTCCTCGCCGGCACTCGGCTCACGGCTCGCCACCGCGCTCGATGAGGCAGGTCCGCGCCTTGTCGATGCAGACGGGGTCCCACTCGGCGCAGCAGCAGAAGTCATCTATCGCGCAGATCTCGGCCACGCACTCGGCCTGGAACGCGGGAAGCGTGCAGCCGTCGTTGCACGTGGGATCGTCGCTGCCCGGCTCGCATCCCAGCTCCTCGAGGGTGAGGTCGATCGGTTGGCCGAAGCTGCGAACGTCGTGGCAGCTCGCGGGGTCGCACGGCTTCTTGCAGGTGCTGCTGCCATCCTCGTCGGCGGAGCACGTGAGCCCGGCGCAGCACTGGAGCTCGGTCGTGCACCGCTCGCCGACGTCGAGCTGGCAGCGGATCTTCTGGCAGAACCGTGCATCTTCTGCGGCGGAGTCGAAGCCGATGCCCAGGCAGTGGATCTCGTCCGCGCCGTTCTCGCAGCACTCGTCGTCGCTCGTGCACGCGATGCCCAGCGGGCCGCATTGACCGTCGTCGACGCAGATGCCGTTGACCGAAGACGAGACCAACGTCCGGCAGGTGAGGCCGCCGCAGCACTCGACATCGCCGCCTGGGTTGCCCACGGTGCACGGTTGTTGCGCGGATCCGCAGCATCCCTCCGCCTTCGGGTCAGTCTCGCAGTTCCCGCGGGCCTGGCACGTATCGTCGCAGACGTCGCTCTTGATGCAGCACTCGGCGCCCTTGCAGGGATCGCCATGGTCCACGCAAGTCGAGGGAACGCACGTGCTTCCATCGCAGATTCCTCTGCCGCAGCAGACCGTCTCGTCGCTGCACTCGTCGCCCGGGTACGCGCATTGCGTGACGCCACCGCACGTCCGCGTGGCTTCCGGCGTGCGCGCGAAACACTGGACGGCGCTCCCGTCGGTCTCGAGCGCACAGCAGTCGCTCGCGGTCTCGCAAGGCACGCCGAGGGTCACGCAACACAGCCCCGCGTCGCTGCACGAGGCGACGCCGGACGAGGCGAAACAGCAGTCGAACCCGCTTTTGCAAGGTTCGCTGAACGATGTGCAAAGTTGCGGAAAGTCGAGGCAGATATCGACCGATCCGCAGCCTTCGCCGCAGTCCCAGAGCTGGTAGTAGGCCAGATAGCTCTCCCAGGTCGCCTCGTCGTTCTGCTCGAAGAACGTCTCGACCCGCCGGCACGCGCGCGCGGCGAGGCCGCACGCCTCGAAGCCGTCGCAGAGAGCGGCTTCCGCGTCGACCACGTCGTTGGTGACGATGTCGCGGCACGATGCGGCGGCGGCGGCGAACGAGCCGACCGCGACGAGCAGCGCGGCAGCGCGTGAGCCGCGACGGACGGCACCGAGCGGACCGAGGGCGCCGAGCGGTCGAAAGAGCGGAGAGACGCGCGTCATCAAAACGTCCCTTCCAGCGCGACGCGCCCGACGCCTGTGCGCAGGCCGACCTCGGTTCCGCGAGGGCGCGGAGACGGCGGGTTGGATCCGGCCGTTTCGGCGGCGGACGGCGCGACGATGACGAGGGTGACCCCGATCGCCAGAAGGCCGAGGCCGGCGATGCCGACCCACTGGCCCGCTTCGGCGAGGTCGCCTGCGGTTTCGGCCTCGGAGGCCCCGGTCGGCGTGCAGATCGTTCTGAGGCAATGCCCCGGCTGCTCCGCGTCGGACTGCCAGCTGAGCGCTGCGATCTCGAGGACCGTTGCCCCGACCAGCGCCAGGCCGCCGGTCCCGACGAGCACCCAGCCGGCGACGCGAGGAGCCTGCGACGGAGGGTCCTTGCGGACGGGTGGCAGCGGCGGCTCCTCGGGGTGGGTCCGCACGATCTCCGCCAGATCGAGCTCGATCTCGACGCGCGCACCCTCCTTGGCCTCGGCCTTCTTGGTCAGCAGGACGTCGCTGCCGCGTCGTACCTCGACCGTTCGCTCCCCGGGATCCACGACGCGATCGTCGCCCCCGTCACGCGTGATGTCGGCGGTGGAGATCGCCCTGCCGTCGAGCCGGACGGTGATGTTCTCGGGCGCGGTCGTCTTGGAGCGAATGCTCAGGTGCGGTGCTCTCGACTCGAGGGCGGCCCGCCGCTCCTCGGCGACGGTCGCGCGCGGATCGCTGGCGGATTCGAGGGCAATCTTCGCCTCGCCGAAGCGAAGGTAGGCACTGCCCACCTTGCCCTCCTTCTCCAGGCAGTCCGCCCAGTTGAGGAGCGTGCCGAGCGTGGGATCGGCGCCGTAGCTCGCCTCGAACTTCGGGCAGGCCTCGGCCCAGCGATCTTCACCCGCGAGCGCCTTGCCCTCGGTGAAGAGGGCTTCGCCCGCAGCCGCATCCTGTGCGATGGCGGGAGCCGAGACCGTCGCGGTGGCGAGCGCGATAGTGAGGGCGAAGAATCGAAGGGGTCGCATGACCGAGCGCGACCATACCAGTCGCGCCCCCGGTGAGGCGATTTCGAGCATGGGTCTGGCGAGCCGAAAACCGGCTCGTCTCGGTCAACCGAGGAAGCCGGCTTTGCGCGGCGAGCCGCCGGCCGAGCGGGTCCCCTCGACGCTTGCTGCGAAGACGTCTTCCAGCGAAAGGACGAAGAGCTCGCCGCGCTCGTTGCGGGCCCGAACGACGCTGCCTTCGATGGCGATCTTCTCGATCTTGCTGATCGCGAGGCCCACCCCAGCGTGCGCCGCGTGAAGCGTGATGCGCCGCCCTTCGGCGACTTCCACGTAGCCGCCCTCGACGGCCTTGCCTTGCGCCTCGTCCAGCACCGTCTTGAGCACCGTTTCGGTCATGGGCGGAGGCTTCGGGCGGGCACCGGGCCGCGTCAAGCTGGGCCGCCTAAACCAAGCGCACCTCGAGAACCGCAGCTTCCGTGATGCTCCGTTTTGGCCTGCGGTGCGTGCTCACGTACAGGAAGTACGCTCCGCGCGCTCCTCGGCCAAAGCCTCGCCTGACGAAACTGCGCTTCCCGATCTGGGCATGGTTTTTTGCTCCGTTCCAAGGTCTACGCGCAGCATGAAAACTGCGATGTTCGCGTCCAGCGCGTCTGGGCCAAGAAACCTGCGGTTCTCAACGTAGCCGCGGTTTAGCCCGGCGCGCCATGCGGATCGCGGATGGCGGTCGTGGGATCGGCGTCGGCGCCGCCCGCTGCCGAGGCGTCCCCCACACGGCCGATGCGATCGGTTGCCACGCCGCTGGCGATGATGAACTGGCGCGCCTCCTCGCAGGGGCCGCGGAGGATCTCGTCGGGGCGACCCTGCGCGATGACGAGGCCGCCGACCACGAGGAAAGCCGTGTGCGCGATGCGGAACGTGCTCGCCATGTCGTGCGAGATGACGATGCTGGTGACGCCGTGTTTGTCGCGGGTCTCCTCGATGAGATCGTCGACCATGCGGCTGGTTAGTGGGTCGAGGCCGCTGGTTGGCTCGTCGTAGACCAGCACCTCCGGCTCGAGCATCAGGGCGCGCGCGAGCCCGACGCGCTTGCGCTGCCCGCCCGACAGCTCGCTCGGCATGCTCTGGGCCTTGCCGGGCAGGCCCAAGGAATCGAGCATCGACAGGACTTTGTCGCGGACGTCGGCCTTCGACATCTTCTTGCGGTGCTCGCGCAGTGGAAAGGCCACGTTGTCGAACACGTTGAGCGAGTCGAGCAGCGCGGCGTACTGGAACACCATGCCCATCTTCTGACGGACGGTGTTCATCTCGACGTCGCCCAGTGGCGCGATGTCGGTGCCGTCGATCCAGATGTGGCCCGTGCTGGGCCGCTCGAGACCGATCAGCATGCGCAGCAGCGTCGTTTTGCCAGCGCCCGAGCCGCCGATGATCACGGCAGTACGGTTGCGCTTGAGGTGCATGGTGATGCCCTTGATCACCTTGGTCGAGCCGAAGCTCTTGGTGATGCCGTCGACGAAGACGTGATCGTCCTCCTCGGCGCCGGGCGGCAGCTTTCCGCGGGGCCGGCTGGCCAGGCCTTCGCCGTCGGGGCTGGGACGTCGTGCGGTCATCGAGGGGCGGGAAGCCTAGCCGACACGACGCGCGCCGCCTCTTCCAGCGTGGCGGGGGCGAAACCGCAGCTTCGCAGCTCGCTGGTGAAAGCGGTGATCGAGGCGAGGCGCCTCGAGACGGGGCGACGCAGCTCGGGCTGATGGCCGACGAGCGGACCCACCGTCGGGTCGGACGCCTCCAGGAAATCCATTGCGTGCAGCTCGAGGCCGACAAAGTCGTCGCGCGAGACGGTTCGAGCGAGCCGTCGCGCGACGGCCTCTGGCGCAGCGCCCACCAGGGTGCCGATGAGCGGGAGGCGCGCCCGCGGCGTTACCGCCATCGGCAGCTCGACGAAGCTCCGCGAGCCGGGACGATGAAACGCATTGCCCGGTCGGTACGGCGTGCGCGGGCAGAGCGCCATCCGCAGGCCGCCGCCGCTGGATGCGCTGGGGCGCCCGCGTGCAACGAGCCAGCCGCGCACCACGGCCTTCGCGGCGAAGTAGAGCGGGCAGGGGAGGACGGAGGCGTCGAACGCCATGCCGGCGCGCTCCAGCAGATCGAACAATGCGTCATCGACCAGGTAGCCCGGCGCACGAAAGCCGACGGGACGCCGCCCCAGTGCCGCTTCGATCGCGTCGAGCGAGCTTGCGATCTCGCGCCACCGCTCGTCGGCCGACCGCGCCAGCAGATCGTACGGATGCGAAGCGGAGTGGCTCTCCACCACGTGTCCTTCGCGGGCGGCTGCGCGCAGCATGTCGCGCACGAAGGGGTCGCGGAGATCGTCGGCCACCACGAAGAGTGTGAGCGGCAGGCCGGCATCGCGCGCAAAGGCGAGCGCACGCGGAAGCGCGAAACGAAACGCGGCGCGAACCTCGAGGGTCGCGCCGCGCTGGGGCTCGCCGAGCCCGTGAATCGACAGATGGTGGTGGACCTCGTCGAGGTCCAAGCTCACCGCGAGGAGCGAAGCCATGTCTCCCCAGCCGCCGACCCAGGGGTGACAGCGGTGACGCGGCTCGCCCCGGTCGCGATCAGGTGGCTGCTGCCATCTTGGCGACTTCCGCTGCGAAGTCGTCTTCCTTCTTTTCCATGCCTTCGCCGCGCTCGAAGCGGACGAACTTGATGATGCTGAGCTTGGCGCCTGCAGCCTTGCCGGCCACATCGAGCAGCTCGCTGATCTTCTTGCCCGGGACGACCACTGACTCCTGATCGTGCAGGACGATCTCGGAGTGCCACTTGGCCACCTTGCCCTCGATAATCTTCGGCCACGCCGCTTCCGGCTTTGGCTTGGGGTCCTCGCGGAGTTGGCCTTCGAAGATCTCGCGCTGCTTGGCGGTGTGGTCCGCGGCGATGTGCTCCTTGTGGAGGTAGAGCGGGTTCATCGCGGCGATCTGCATCGCGGTGTCCTCCGCGAACTTCACGGCCTCGGCGTGCTGCGCCGCCGTGTCCGTCTCCGCCTCGATCGCGACGATGACGCCGATCTTCCCGCCCATGTGGTTGTAGGCGTAAGCGACGCCATGTTTGCCGGCGGGCACCTCGACGCGCTCCCACCGGCGCACGTCGACCTTTTCGCCGATCTTCGCTGTCAGATCGACCACGACGTCGCCGATGGTCTTGCCGGCGAGCGGCGCAGCCTTGAGGTCGTCGCCGGCCTTGGCGGCCAGCGCGGCCTTCATGACGTCGCCGACGAACTGGCCGAAGTTCTCGTTGCGGGCAGCAAAATCGGTCTGGATGTTGACTTCGACGATGGAGGCGCTCTTGCCGCCCTCGGCGACCTGCGCGCGAACCTCGCCCTCGCTGGCCACGGCGCCTGCGCGCTTGGCGCTCTTGGCGAGGCCCTTCTTCAGGATGATCTCGACCGCTTTCTCCATGTCGCCCTCGGACTCGACGAGCGCCGACTTGCAGTCGCTCATTCCGGCCGAGGTGCGCTCACGAAGCTCTTTGATCGATTGGGTGGAGATGCCGCTCATGGTCCTGCCTGCCTTGCTGCTTGATCGATACCGAACGCCGAAGCGGGCTCAGTTGCCGCGCGGGCGGCGTCCGTAGACGACGTCCTCGCGACGACCGCCGCCGCCACCGCCCTGGTCGGCGGGGACTTCGCGGCGACGCTGCGCACCCTCGATGCACGCGTCCGCGATGCGGGTCGTGATGAGGCGGATCGAGCGGATCGCGTCGTCGTTGCCGGGGATGACGTAGTCGATGAGGTCGGGATCGCAGTTGGTGTCGGTGATGGCGACGATCGGGATACCGAGCTTGCGCGCCTCGCTGATGCCGATGGTCTCCTGGTGGGGATCGATGACGAACATCGCGGCCGGGAGGTTGCCCATTGCCTTGAGGCCGCCGAGGTACTTCTCGAGGCGCTCGCGCTCCTTCTCGAGCTTCGAGGTCTCCTTCTTCAGGAGCTGCTCGTACGTCCCGTCCTCCTTCATGCGCTCGAGCGTGCGAAGGCGGTCGAGGCCCTGCTTGATCGTGCGGAAGTTGGTGAGGGTGCCGCCCAGCCAGCGGTTGGTGACGAAGAACATCCCCGAGCGCTTGGCCTGCTCCTGGACGATCTCCTGCGCCTGGCGCTTGGTGCCGAGGAACAGGACGTTCCCGCCGCGGCCGACCGCGTCGACGACGAAGTCGTAGGCCTTCTTGAAGAGCTTGGTCGTCTGGTCGAGGTCGATGATGTGGATGCGGTTGCGGGCGCCGTAGATGTAGCGGCCCATCTTCGGGTTCCAGCGCTTGGTCTGGTGGCCGAAGTGCACGCCCGCATCGAGGAGCGAGCGGAGCGGAAGCGGGTATTCGCCGGCGGCGCCGGGGACCGCAGCAAGGGGAGCCACTTCGGGAGCGGCTTCGGACATCGTCGTGGCTTCGGTCTCGGACATGGTGATGTGCTTTCCTTCGGTTGTTCCTCCGCCTCGCTTCGAGTCAACCCGAGGCGCCTCGCGAAGGAGACGCTCTTGCACCGGACTGGAAAGCCCACCGAGACGCTGGGGCTCAAAGGCCGGCGTCACAGCGGAGAGAGACGTGTGGGATGGGCCCGCAGCCGTCGTAAGAGCCTCCAGAGGCGCTTGCGACTTGGATGCGAGTTTTCGCTGGGCCAGGCTCAGCGAGAGCGCGGCAGGTTACCCAGCTGCGCGTACGTGTCAACGCAGACTGGCGTGGTCCTTGCCGTGGTCGGCCCGTGAGCGGGCTTGCGGAGGTCCTGCTGGTCGACCCTGGGTGGGGTTGCGACTACTCTGCCTGCCTTGAGGTCGCGCCCCGCCGAAGTCTCGCGCGCCGCGGCGCGCTCGCGAATCCGACGTGGCGGCTGTTTCGCGCTCGGCGCCTTCGCGCTCTCGTTCGCCGTCGGTTCGGCCTGCCTCACCTCTGGCGATCCGCTGGAGAAGATCACCGACAACGAGCCGGACGATCGCGATCCGCCGCCCGATGCGGGGACGACCGATCCGCCGCCCGATGCCGGCGTCGAAGATCCGTTCGGTCTCGGCGGCATCGACCCGCCCCATGGCTCCTTCGCCGGCGGTCTGCGTGCCGTCGTGCGGGGCAGCGGCTTCGGCGGCGCCACCCGCGTATGGATCGGCGATGCGCCGGCCGAAGACGTCGTCGTCTTGAGCCCGACGCGCGTCCAGGTGACCACGCCGCGAGGGACGCCCGGCCTCGCCGACGTGGTCACGCAGGTCGGCGACGACGACTCCACGCGACGCACGCTCGCGGACGCCTTCACGTTCGACCCTTTCTTCCTCGACCCTGACGAGGGCCCCACCGCCGGCGGCACCGAGGTGCGGATCGTGGGCGAAGGCACCTCGTGGGACGCCGGCACGGACGTTCGCATCGACGGCAAGGCCTGCGCGTCGCTCTCGGTGGTGGGTCCGGAGGAGCTTTCGTGTGTGGTCGCTCCGGGGACCAACGGCGCGAAGCCGGTTCGGATCGGAAACACCGATGAAGACGCGGTCACCGTCCTCGACGCATTCACCTACGAGAGCGTTCCCGATGGCCTTCGCGGCGGGCTCGGCGGCGACCCTCTCGACGGCCGCATCGAGGTCCTCGCGCTCAACAACTTCACGGGCGAGCCGCTGGTCGGTGGCATGGTTGTGTTCGGTCAGCGCACCGAGGATGCCATCATCGAGTACGCCGACGAAGACGGCCGCGTCGTCCTGGAGGATGCCTCACTCGACGACGCGGTGACCGTCACCGTTACCGCGAATTGTCACCAGCCGATCACCTTCGTCGACGTCGGAGTCGATCGCGTGACCGCGTACCTCGACCCGATCCTCGTTCCCTCCTGCGGCTCGCCGCAGCTCCCGCCGCCGACCGGCTCGGGCGGTTCGAGCAGCGCGCAGGTGAAGGGGCAGATCTTCTGGGGCACGGTCGGCGAGTTCGATCGCGGGCCTTTCGACGTTCCTGCTCCCAGTCCGGAAGAAAAGCGGGTGGCTTACGTCTTTTCCGCCCAGGCCGGGCAGGGCTCGGGGTTCGTCATGCCATCGCCCGCGCTCGCGATCACCGAGGACGCGGAGGGCGGCACGTTCGGCTATCCCTTCGAGATCACCGTCCAGCCAGGCAATCGGGTTCTCTACGCCATCGCCGGTCTGGAAGATCGCAGCGGGCCCACCGTCCGTTTCGTCGCCTGGTCGATGGGCGTCATTCGCGGCGTCGTGGCGACCTCGCAAGTACCGGTGGAGGATGTGGCGATAGAGATGCGCTACCCGCTGGAGCACGGGCTCACGATCGAGGTCGACCCACCTCCGCCCGGCGAGCGCGGACCCGATCGTCTGACCGTCACAAGCTCAATCCAGCTCGGCACCGAAGGCTTTCTCTTGCTGCCGCAGGGCAAGGTGACGAGGCCCCTGCCTTTCGAGGGCGGAATCGACTTCATCGGCTTGCCGCTCCTCGACGGCCCGCTCGCCGGCGGCGCCTACGTCGCACAGGTTCGCGCCGGCACGGGTGCGAGCAATGGCGTTCCGGCGAGCGTCGTCACGCGCGTCGCGACGTCCGTCGCGTCCACGGTCGACGCCGGGCCTTTCGTGGGCATCCCGACGCTGACCGATCCGCCCGATGGGGGAGGGTGGGATCGGCGCAGGCTCAGCTGGGATTTCGGCGAGGGCGGCTCCACCATCGATCTCTCGGTCGTCGAGATCGTCGCCCAGGGGGGGCTTGTGCATTGGCGGGTCGTCGCTCCAGGCGGTGGCCGCGATCTCGAGGTCCCCGATCTCGCGGTGCTCGGCGCCCCGATCGGTCCTGTCTTCGGCCTCTTGGAGATGGTCGTGGTCGGCGGGCGGATCGACGGCTTCGACTACGACGATCTGCGCTACCGGGACTTGCGGACCCAGTATATGGACGCCTTCGCGGTCGACACGTTCGGCGTCCATTACGACAACTGACATGGCGGCGCAGGCATTGCCCGCTGCGGTGCGCGGCGCCGTCGCAGGCTGCGTGCTCGCGGCGATCGCCACGCTCGCGACAGGATGTCTGGAGCGTGGTGATCGCTGGACGGCAGGCGAAGGCGGCGTCATCGAGAGCGATTGCGTTTCGGGCGATCGACGCTGTCTGGGGAGCCTGGTCGAGACCTGCGCGAACGCCCCTCCCGACGGGGCGCTGGCCTGGGTCACCAGCGAGGATTGCGCCGAAAACGGCGGGGTGTGTTCGGTCGCTCAGGCGGCCTGTACGGCTTGCGTTCCGCAAGATAGGCGATGCGATGGCGCGGTTGCGCTGGCTTGCAGCGCCGATGGGTCCGGCTTTGCACGAGTCGAAACCTGCGATTCGCCCGGAACGGCTTGCCGCAACGGATATTGCGAGGCCCTGTGCGCTCTGGCCGCGGAGGAGAAGAGCAACGTCGGGTGCAACTACTGGGCAGTCGATCTCGACAACGCCTCGCTCGGCCCGACCCGCGATGCCGCCTCTCAGCAGTTCGCGGTCGTCGTGTCGAATCCGCAGCCCGATGTCCGCGCGACCGTGCGCGTCTTCATCGACGACGCGCCGGTGGGGGACGAGAGCGCACCCTACGAGATCGCGAGCGCCGAGATCCCGCCGCTCGATCTGCGCGTCCTGAAGCTCGGCCCGCGCGAGGTCGATGGCACGCCCGAAGGCGAGCACAACACCGGCACCCATACTGCGCTGACCCGGGCCGCCTTCCGGATCGAATCGAACGTCCCGGTCGTGGCGTATCAGTTCAACCCGCTGGAGAACGCCAACGTGTTTTCCAACGATGCGTCGCTCCTCGTCCCGGAGGAGGCGCTGGGCACCCCGTCAGAGAGTCTGGAGACGCGCTACGTCGCCCTGTCCTGGCCGCAGACCATCGCCATTACCGACGATCCGGACACGAACTTCAATCCGTCGAGCCCGACGTCTCTGCGCGCCTTCCTCACGATCGTGGGCACCGAGGTCGACACATCGGTGCGGATCACCACCACGGCGCGCGTCGTACCGGGCGGGCCGGTGGAGGCGACTCCGATCGGCGGCGTGATCGAGGCCACGATCGGCGCCTACGAGGTCCTCAACCTGGAGACCGAAGAGTTCCGCGCGGACTTCACCGGATCGATCGTCGAGTCGGACCGCCCGGTCGCGGTGTTCGTCGGCACCGAGGCATCGGACGCGCCAGCCTTCGATCGGCTGGCCGAACGCTTTTGTTGCGCCGACCACCTGGAGGAGCAGCTCGCTCCGACCCGGACGGCCGGCGAAAGCTTTGCGATTCCCCATTCGCCGAGCCGCACCACGGCGATCCGGGACGCGGGCGCCACCATCGAGGTGGTCCCCGAGCCGGACTACGTCAGGTTCGTCGCCACGACCGAGGTCGGCGCGCGGATCCGGACGACGCTGGAGCCGCCCGACGATAGGATCGAGCTGGGCGGCATCGGCTCCTTCGCCGAGGTGGAGGTGACGCGATCGATCCGCGCGGTGAGCGACGAGCCGATCCTGGTCGCGCAGATCATGGCGAGCCAGATCGCGTGCGGCGTGCGCACCGCCTTGCCGGGCGGCGACCCCAGCCTGCTATTTGTCCCGCCGATCGAGCAAGCGCGGGCCGAAAACGTGTTTCTCACGCCAGACAAGTACGCCTTCGACTTCATCGGCGTCGTCGCCCAGCCCGATGACGAGCCCCTGCTCGACGGCGTCTTGCTGTCGGCGCAAGGCTGCAAGCAGCAGGACATTGGTCCTCCCGATGCCCAGAACAACGACGACCGGCTCATCTTCTGGGAATGCCAACTCGGCTTCCCCCTGGTCGACGATAACGTCGACCCCGTCACCGTCGAGCCCGCCGAGCAAAACGACGGCGTGCACCGCGTCTCCGCCGAGCTGCCCGTCGTCATCCTCGTGTCAGGCTTCGATGCGTACGTGAGCTATGCCTACGCAGCAGGAACGCAGCTCCGCGAGATCGCTCCTCCTCGCTGATTGCAAGGTAGTCCTCACGTCGGGCTGTGTCCGGCCTCTGCCCCAAGCGGGGCGAGGATCGAGACCGAGACGTGGAAGAACGTCTTGGACCGCGGCGGCGGATCGCCCAGCAGGGGGATCAGAGGCTGCCGACCCCGACGACCCGGGCGCCGCGCTGACCCTCCGCCACGAGGAGGGTGATGGGGGCCGGCATGCCCTGGCTTGGATCGACCTTGCCGATCCACACCTTGAACTCGGTCCCGGTGAGGGCGCTCGGGCCGTGGCCATGGGTACGCTGCGCGGTCACGTCGACCCTCGTGACCTCCGGTGGCTGGCGATAGAAGCGGACGTTGTTCCAGTCCTTCTTGAGGGGCATCTGCGTGACGGTCTCGCGCAGGCGACCATCCTCGAAGACCAACGTGCCGCCGGCCATCGGTCCGAAGCGCGTGGTGAGCTCATCGAGGCTGCGACTCGTCGCCAGGACCTGCACGTACTGCTGGAGGGCCGAGGACACCTCGGGCGGGAGCGACCCCTGCTGGTGACCTTGCTGGGCGCCCTGCTGCATTCCCGGCTGCGGGGCCGCGGCCCAACCTAGACCGGGTCCCGTGCCGTGCGCTGGGCCGTGCCCGAAGCCTGGGCCGTGGTGGGGTTGTGACCGCTGAGGCGACGTTCGTCGGCCACCGCAAGCCCCGCAAGCGAGCGTGAGCCCGACGATGGCGACCCCCAGGCGGGTCCACCTCGCCGCGAGGCGGGTCCGCTGAGGCTGCACGTCCCCCATGTCCTTCATAGGCGAGGGATTGTCCGTGGCGTTCCTGGGCCGGTCAAGCCGGCGCTTCGGCGACCGGCGGAGACCCGGCCTCAGGCTCCTGCGAGAGGTCCTCGGAAGCCGCCTTCTCTGCCTCGTAGAGGTGCTCCTCCAGCCAATCTTCGAACGGTTCGGGAGGACCCGGCTCGTCTTCGACGACCGGCTCCTCGTGATCCCAGAAATCGATCGGCAGCTCGCGGCCCTTGCCGCCTCGGAGGTCGAAGCCGTAGACATTGCCGCCGTTGTCGTCGGCGAAGACGACGAGGTGCGCCGGCCATTCCCATTCGCCCTGCTCGCATGGCTCGGTCGTGCCGATTCGCGGTGATCGGCCAGGTCGAGTATCGTGCTGGAGCCATGAGCCCAGCGGACGCGGCCGGACGTGACGACGTGTCCCGACCCCTGTCGGTCCTCGTGGTGGACGACGACCCGATTCTCCGGATTGTCCTGCGCAGCCTGATGGAGTCGCTCGGCTGTGTCGTGGAGGAGGCCGACGACGGTGCAGCGGCGCTCCGTTCGCTCCGCGAGACCACCGGCGTGGTGCTGCTCGATCTCGTCATGCCCGTCCTGGGCGGCGTCGAGACATGCCGTTCGATCCGCGGGGGGACGACGAACCCGCACGTCTTCGTTTGCGTCGTGAGCTCCTCCGCGGACCCCGACTCGCATCGCGCCGCGCAGGAAGCGGGCGCCGACGAGATCCTGAGGAAGCCAGTCTCGAAGGAGCAGCTTGCGGCGATGATCGCTCGCGTTGCGGCGCGACGCGCGGGCTGACGCGGTCAGAAGCGATGGGCTCAGCCGGCGGCGGTCGAGGTGACGGCCGCGCCAAGGACCTGGCGCCGATCGTCGAGATGTCGAATCGCAACGTCGAGCTGCGCTCGCAGCGCCGAGACCGCCGCGCTCGCGTCTGCTTCCCCGCGCAACTGCGCGTCGAGGGCAGCGGCGGCTTCGCGCAATTGCGGCGCGCCGAGCGTCGCTGCGAGGCCCTTGAGGGTGTGGGCAGCGCGCTGCGCGTCGGCTCTTCGCCCCTGCGCGAGGAGCGCCTCGATGGCGGATACGGCGTCACGATGGTCCTCGGCGAAGCGCTCGGCGACCTTGACATAAAGGCCTGCGTCGCCGCCCAAACGCGCAATGGCCTCACCACGCTGGGGGAAGGGGTCGGCGGCGTTCCGCTCCCTCACCGGGCCCAAGCGTTGGGTCGGCGTCGGACCCACCGATGCCGCGACGTCGAGGTACGGCGCCATCGCCGCTGCGAGGTCGTGCTCGGCGAATGGCTTCGTCAGCACATCGTTCATGCCGGCGGCCAGGCAGCGCGCGCGGAGGTTCGCGTCACCGCTCGCGGTGACGGCCACGATCGGCACTGGCGCGGAGTGGCCCGACTTCTCGAGGCGACGGATGATCTCGGCGACCTCGAAGCCGTCCATGCCTGGCATGTGGCAATCGAGGAGGACGATGTCGGGCCGCGAGGCTTGGAACAAGGCGATACCGGCGGGGCCATCGGATGCGACGGTGGCGGTGACGCCCAATCGCTCGAGAGCGCTCGTCGCGACGAGGACGTTCGCGGCGTTGTCCTCCACGACGAGCGCCCGTCCCGTAAGGCGTGGGAGCATGGAAGGGCGATCCTGCGCTTGATCCGGGCCTGACGCCGGGGCCGGTACGCGGAGCGTGAACGTCGTCCCGACGCCGACCTCGCTCTCGACGGCGAGGTCACCCCCCATCGCGCGGGCGATGGCGCGCGAGATCGCGAGCCCGAGCCCCGTGCCGGCGTATTCGCGCGCATACGAGTCGTCCGCCTGGTGAAAGGCCTCGAAGATGCGCGCGCGCTCCTCGATCGCGATGCCCGGGCCGGTGTCCTCGACGGCGACGGTCAGCTCGCCGTCGGCCCAACTCGGCCGGATGGTCACCGATCCGCGTTCGGTGAACTTCACGGCGTTGCCGACGAGGTTGAGCAGCACCTGTCGCATTCGCGCGCCGTCGATGACGGCCCACGCGGAGCCCGGCAAGGTCCCCGCCACGCTGACCGAGACGCGCGACACCGCAGCCTGTCGCAGGAGCTCGGCGACGTCGTAGACGATCTTGGCCGCGTCACAGGGGCGGGCTCTAACCTCGAGCTTGCCGGCCTCGATCCGCGAGTAGTCGAGGACGTCATTGATCACCTCGAGCAGGTGACCGCCGGAGCGCTCGACCAGCTCGAGCGTCGACCGCGCGGCTGGATCGAGCCGCGCGTCGCGGAGCATGCGCAGAGCGCCGAGGATCCCGTGGAGGGGCGTGCGAAGCTCGTGGCTCACCGTCGCCAGGAAGCGACTCTTCGCCTCGCTGCTCCGCGTGGCGTGTACGAGCGCTTCTTCGCGCTGCTGGGCGAGGTCAGCCATTTCGAAGCGCAGCCGCAGCAGATCGGTCGTCCCCTCGGCGCTGCGACGACCTCCGAACAAGACCAGACCCAGTACGAAGAGGAACGATGCGCCGGCGAAGATGCCGATGCGATCGCCTTGTGCGAACTGATAGACGGCAGCGGGCACGAGCACGCCGCCGGAGAACGTGACATTGCCGCCGAAGTGCATCGACAAGACGCTCGAGCCCACCCCGGCGATGCCGACGATCGTCGCGAGCATCACGCTGCGTTCGACGAGCGTGTCGGGACCTGCGAAACCTATCGCGAGGAACGACCAGACGACGCCGTCCACGAAGAGTAGCGCGAGGTAGGCGCGCTCCCAGCCCCTTGGGGAGAATGCACTACGCCCTCGTGTGTGTGCGGCAGTGAGGGCGAAGCGCAGGGCGGACGAGACAATCTTGGCAACGAGCCAGACGAGCCACCACGAGCCCGGCCCGGACGACCAGAGCGCCCAGAGGAACACCGCGAACGGCGGACCGGTCAAGGCGGGGACGAAGTTTCGCGCGAACATCATGTCGACCGACGCCTCGTCGATCGCGTTGGCCAGGCGTCGCCTGTCGGCACCCGGGGTGCGGAGCTCGCGCGGCGTGAGCGGTGCGTGCGTCGGCGGACTCAAGCCCGGTAGTCTGGCACAAACCCAGGCCTCGTGGATCGCCCTCCGATCCCCTCCGATCGCCGCCCGATGTGACCGTATCGGCGGGTCGGAACGCTGAGCGTTTGGCCGCCGTGCCGCCCAGCACCTCCAGGTCGCACAGAAAGTGGGGTTGGCCCCACGGCGCACTGAAAGGGGGCTGGAGCCAGCCCCCTCCTTGCCATCTCAGTAGCGGTAGTGCTCGGGCTTGAAGGGGCCTTCGGCGGAGACGCCGAGGTAGTCGGCTTGCTGCTTGGAGAGCTTGGTCAGCTCGACGCCGAGCTTGCCGAGGTGGAGCTGCGCGACCTTCTCATCGAGCTTCTTCGGCAGGACGTGCACGCCCAGCTCGAACTTCTCGGTGAAGAGCGCGATCTGCGCGATGACCTGGTTGGAGAACGAGCAGCTCATCA
>Ga0105046_10003959_pt1 | contig 23567 bp, 20 predicted proteins | sample MAT03_FD_78385 | JGI IMG/M metagenome (GOLD analysis project Ga0105046, IMG submission 78385) | Freshwater microbial communities from Lake Fryxell liftoff mats and glacier meltwater in Antarctica - MAT-03 (megahit assembly) | ecosystem: Environmental > Aquatic > Freshwater > Ice > Liftoff...
CCGGGAGGGTCCGGCGTCCGCGTCCCCCTCGGCCCGCCCGCCCCGTGGCGTGAGGGCGATGCCCGCGCGCTCGGCCAGGAACTCGAGGGCCTCGCGGAACTCCATCTTGTGAAACTTGCGGACGAAGCTGAAAACGTCCCCCCCCGCGCCACACGCGAAGCAGTGGAAGATCTGCTTCGAAGGCACGACGTTCATGGAGGGCTTGCTGTCGTCGTGGAACGGGCACAGGCCGACATACTCGCGTCCCTTGGGACGCAGCGCGACGACCTCGCCGACGACGCGGACGATGTCCGACGCGTCCTTGACGCGGTCCTTGTCGCCGCTGTCGGCGAACGCGGATTTGGCTCGCCACAGCTCGCCCACCAGTCGTCCCCGATCTTTCGCCGCCCGCTCCGACGTTCGCCGTCCCCGGAGGGGGTGGCGCCTCGGCAGCAATCGTTGTCCGGTTCCACCGGGAGACGCCGCCCCCCGTCCATAGGGAGAGGCAGAGGCACGGGACGCTCTCGCCGATCCGAGGGCGGCCGGGGGAGGCCGCGTCGTGCGGACTGACCGTCGATCGCGGCGTGAACGCTCCGTGCTTCGGTTTCAGAATAGCACCGAACGCGGGCGCGGCCACCCGTTTGGAGATCGCCCGCGGCCCGCGTTCCAGACCCCTACATTCTCGGGTCAACCACCCCTTACCCCGGCATGGAGCGCCACCCCTGATACGCCGCCACGTCGTCTTTCAAGGCCACGTCCAGGGGGTCGGGTTTCGTGCCACCGCCCGCGATGTGTCGAGGGGGTACATCGTCACCGGCTGGGTCCGCAACGAGGCCGATGGGTCCGTGACGCTCGCCGTCCAGGGGCAACTCGACCAAGTAGATGGGTATCTGGGGGACCTGCGAGGACGGATGTCGACGTTCATCCGGGCCGAGACGTCGACGCTCGGCGTTCCCGACGGCCGGGAGACGGGGTTCGAGGTCCGCCGCTAGCGTCCGTGTTCCCGCCATGCCCCGGAGACCGTCATGCTCGTTCTCTTCGACATCGATCAAACGATGATCACCACGGCGGGGAGCGGGATGAAGGCCTTGAGCGAGGCCGGGCGCGACCTGTTCGGCTCGGGGTTCGCCGCGACCGGGGTCGAATTCGCCGGCCGCCTCGACCCGCTCATCATCGGAGACTTGCTCGTCGCGAACGGCGTGGAGGACACCCTCGCGCATCGCGCCACGCTCCGGGAGGCATACGCCGCCCGCCTCGCGCGACATTTGGAGACCGCGGGCGTGGCGATGGCCCTCCCCGGCGTCGCCCCCTTGCTCGATGCGCTCGCGGCCCGTCCGGAGGTGGTCGTCGGCGTGCTCACGGGGAACTTCCGCGAGACAGGCATGATGAAGCTCCGGGCCAGCGGGATCGATCCGGCACGGTTCGCGGTCAGCGTCTGGGGAGACGACTCCCCGCACACGCCGCCCAGGCGCGAGCACCTGGTCGAGGTCGGCATCGGCCGCTGCCACGCCATCCGTCCCGGAATCCGCGGTTCCCGCGTGGTCGTCATCGGCGACACGCCGCACGATGTGGCCTGCGCCCGCGCCCACCGCTGCCGCAGCATCGCCGTCGCGACCGGCAACTTCGCCCAGGAGGACCTCCGTCGCTCCGGCGCCGACCTCGTCGTGCCCGGCATGGCCGATACCGGGGCGCTGATCTCGTGGCTCCTGGATGCCCGCGCGGCCGGGTTCACCGGGTGAACGGTCGCCCGCGCGTTGGGCGGTCGACTCTTTTCCGCGCGATGGTCCGCTTTCGAACGTCCGGAATGGCCGAGGAAACTACTATGCTCGGAGCCGCCGAGACCCCGTGATGACCGATGGGACAGAGGGTCCCGATCCGCCACGCGGCGTGACCGGGTCAGGAGTGTTCGCGAGATGACCGATAGCTACCGGGCGCTCTGCACCGACTTCTACGTCAACCAGAAGATCTCGGTGAAGATGGAACTGCCTCGGACGCGCGAGACCGTGCTCGACCTCTTCGAGCGCGTCCGTCGCCAGTTCCCCAGCATGAGCATGTTCCGGCGCTACCGCGACGAGCTGGCGCTCGAGAGCGCCCAGAGCGAGATGCCGCACCGCTGGCTCGCCGTGCGCAACACGAACATCCGGTCGGGCGTCGTCAATCCCGGCAGCCTGGACGAGGGCTACTCGCTCCACCGCCACTTGCTGGAGGTCGCCCCCGCCTACATGTCGATCTCGCCCCTCGACATCGAGTACGTCGAGCTGCTCTTCGGCTTCGACCTCGCGGCGTCGGGAAACCACGACGCCATCGTCCTCGACGCCCTCATACCCGGCTCACCCCTCTCCGCCCTCCTCGACATCCCGGGCGCCGTCCCGGTGGATTGCCAGCCGCTGGTGGGGCTGACCCTGGGCCAGCGCGGCGACCTCGAGATCTACTTCGAGGTCAAGACCCGGGCCTCCGCGAACGGCAACGGGCGGGACGGGGAGGGGAGCGGCGACCCGATCAGCGTCTATCTCACCCTCCGGAAGTTCGGCGCCGTCGCCGACACCAAGGAGCTCCCGGGGATCCTCGCTCGCCTCGCCACGCAGGGCGAGGAACTCGTCGAGCACCGAGTCCTCCCCGGCATGCTCGTCCCCATCCGCGAGGCCATCGCCTCCGGTAGCGCGTGAGCGTTCCACCTCCATCCCCGCTCCTCGCCCCGCTCCCCCCCCCGGCGTGGCTCGCGCAGGCCGGGCCGCGCGGCGGCGGGCAGGACCTGGGCTCGTTCGTGGTCTGGATCCTTGTCCTCATCGTCGCCGCCATCGTCGCGGGCGTGGCGCTGCTGCTCGTGCGCAGGCGGATCCTGAGTTCCGGCCCCGACTCCCTCGGCGAGGGTCTGATGGAGAGCCTTCGTCGGGCGCGGGACGCGGGGGAGATGACGCCCGATGAGTACGACGCCGCCCGGCGGGCGATCGCCGCGCGGGTGGCGGGGCGTTCGACGCCCAAACCGGGCGCGTATCAGAACCGTCCTCCGAAGTGAGCGGTACAGGATGGAGCCCGGGCCGATAACGCCGCCTCGGTTCACCCGGCGCGCTGCCCATGTGGACGGGGTGTGGGCGGGATGTGAAAGAGGGCTTTTCGCCTCGCATTCGGGGGCGCAGATAAGGCCGGTCCCCCGCCCCGCCGATACACTTGGGGGCACGGCCATCGCCGTCCGCGGTTTTCAGCGCACACGAGGAATCCATGGCCAAGAACAAGCAGGACGGTGGCGACACTCCCCCGAACCAGCCCCAGGTCGGGGACGGGGGCGGAAGCTTCCGCGGCCGCAAGGTGACCACCTGCTCCTTCTGCGGCAAGACCAGCCGCGAGGTCGGGCCCATGGTCGAGGGCCCCAGTTCCGTCTACGTCTGCTCGAGCTGCACCGACCTGTGCCAGAACATCTTCAAGCAGGAGCGGCGGAGGGTGAGCTCCGCCACGACGTGGCTCCGCGAGATCCCCGCCCCCCGCGAGATCAAGGAGTTCCTGGACCAGTACGTGATCGACCAGGACCATGCCAAGCGCTCCCTGTCGGTGGCGGTGCACAACCACTACAAGCGGCTGCTGCACCTCGAATCCGCCGAGGCGGGCACGGTCGAGATCGACAAGAGCAACATCCTCCTGATCGGTCCCACCGGCTCGGGCAAGACCCTGCTGGCCAAGACCCTGGCCCGGATGCTCAAGGTCCCCTTCGCCATCGGCGACGCGACCACGCTCACCGAGGCCGGGTACGTCGGCGAGGACGTCGAGAACCTGGTCCTCAAGCTCCTCCAGTCCGCCGACTTCGACCTCGAGGCCGCGCAGCGCGGCATCATCTACATCGACGAGATCGACAAGATCGGCAAGACGTCCAACAACGTCTCGATCACCCGCGACGTCTCGGGCGAGGGCGTGCAGCAGAGCCTCCTCAAGATGCTCGAGGGCACGGTCTCCAACGTCCCTCCCCAGGGCGGCCGCAAGCATCCCGAGCAGCAGTACATCCAGGTCGACACGACCAACATCCTCTTCATCTGCGGGGGCACCTTCGTCGGCCTCGAGGAGATCATCCGCCGTCGCATCGGCCGCAGCCGCATCGGCTTCACCATGACGCAGGCGGAGATGGACGAGCAGAAGGAGTCTGCGAAGATCGTCCTGCAGGTGACCGCCGACGACCTGATCGAGTTCGGGATGATCCCCGAATTCGTCGGCCGCCTCCCGGTCATCGCGCCCATGGTCCCGCTCTCGGTCGACGCCCTCGTCAACATCCTCACCGAGCCCAAGAACGCGATCGTCCGGCAGTACCAGCACCTCTTCACGCTCGAGGGTGCCGGCCTCCAGTTCACCGAGGGCGCTCTCAGGAAGATCGCCGAGCGGGCCGTCAAGCGCGACACCGGCGCCCGCGCCCTGCGCGCCGTCATGGAGGAGGTCATGCTCGGGCTGATGTACGAACTGCCCGACATGGACAACCAGGGCGCCGAGTACGTCGTGGACGAGGCCGCCATCGCGGCCCGCCGCCCGCTCGCCGACCTCCGCGTCAAGCGCAAGGAAACGGCCTGAGTCCGAAGAGTTCACCCCAAATGCAACAGACGCGGCACCGACCTCGGCACCGCGTCTTCATTTGACGGCGGTTGCGGCCAAGTCGCTAGTTGAGGTCGCGGCACACCCAGCCGGTCCGCCCGTCGACGTCGACCGCCGCGAGCAGGTGCAGCCTGACGCCGGTGTCGATCAGTCCCCGCGCCGATCGCGGATCCTCCGTCATGAGGTGGAGCATGGGGCTGGGCCCCTCGGCCGAGCGGCGGAGCGTCGGGCACGCCTGCGCGAGGAGCGGCGCGTGGGCATCGGCCCACGATGCCGCCGTCAGCAGGCTCCGCACGGCCTCGCCGGTCGATCCCTCGCCTTCCACGCGATTGGTGGCCGCCAAGAGGTGGAGCGATCCGGCGGCGTCCGAGGCGAGCTCGACCCCGTCCGCGTACGGACAGGTCGCGTCGAGCGAAACCAGGCCCGGCAGGCGGGACGCAAGCCGGACCGAAGGCGCGGGCCGGGGCTCGGCGACCGGACGCGGCCGAGGCGCCGGGGCGCGTTGGCCGCGGGCCGGTTCGATCATGGGAAGCGCCGGTGCCGCCTGAGGGATCGCGTCGGACGAGTCGCCGGAACCGGCGCTCGCCGCCGCTCGGATCCGCTCGAGCACCCGGGCGACGCCCTCCACCGCCTCGCCCCGGTACAGGGGGCGAGAGGACGACGGGCGAATCTTGCCCACGCGGATGGCTGGCTCGATGCCGCGTCCGAGGAACGTCGTCGCCGCCCGCTGCAGTTTCTGCTCGGCCTCGCCGGCGCGGTCGTCGTCGGCGCCCATGACGGCCAGGCGCAGCACCGGCCGCGCCGCCTGATCGGAGTCGCCCGCGGAGAGGACGCCCTCGCACAACGCCTTGATCGTTCGGTACGAGGCGACCACCGCCGCGTCGTCGGCCCCGGTCAGCAGGGTGACCGCGGCCAGCTCCGGCATCGCGAACAGATCGGGTTCGGACGGCTCGTCGACGCGGACCAGCCACAGAGACGCCTGGGCGACCGCCGCGGCGATCGCCGCGTTCAGCGACAGGATCGGCCTGGCGTCCCGCTCGCCCGGCACGCCCTGCGGCGCGACCAGATCGATCCACACCTGCCCGCCCTGCAACCGAAGCAGGGCGATCGGATGCCCGCCCTGCTCGGCGAGATGCCTCGCGAGCTGCGGCACCCACGCGGCCGCGAGCACCGGCAAGTGCCCGAGGATCACCCCCTCGAATCGAACCGCGGTTCGCGCGGAGGCCCGATCGTCCCCCCGAGACGCGCCCCGCCGGACGCCGGCGGGCGCCGCGTCGTCGGCCAGGCGCAAGCCGATCCGCGACGAGGACGCGGGCGGCGCCACCGCCTCGACCGGCCGGGCCAGCACCGGCGCGAACGCGCCGTCGGTCAGGAAGAGGTCGGCCAGGGCGTCGTACTCCGCGGCGTGGCTCTCGGCCGGGCCGCTGACGGCGGGCGCCGGTTGAACCGGGCGAATGTTCTCCAAGCCGTGCTTCATCGCGGGGCCTTTCGGTGCGGCGTCGTCGGCGCCGCGCAATCGATGCGCGACGTCCGGTGATCGATGATCAATCTTCGTCACACCGCCGCGGCGGCCATGACAATCCCGGCCCTGCTGCCCACGAGGGCGATGCTGTTGGTCTCGCCGAATGGGTTGGGCTCGCAGGCGTCGTTGTGCGGATCGGCGGACCACTGTCCGTCCACCACGAGGCGGTAGAGGTGCTTGCCGGGCGGAAGACGCAGGCAGAGTTCGTGCACGCCCAGCTCGGCGTTGCGACGGAAGACGTCCGACTCCCCCGACCAGCCGTTGAACTCGCCCGCGACCGCGACCCGTTCGCCGCAGGTCAGCGGCTGAACGAAGAGGAGCCCCTGGTTGGTCTCGCGCACGCCGAGCAGGCGCTGCGCGGAGGGACTGATCGATGCGGGCTTCGCCCGGGCGCTGTCGAAGAGCCGGAGCGGGTTGCTGGGGGGAAAGACCGGTCCCGGTGGCAGGTCGGCGACGTCGGGCGAAAGGCCGTACGTCTGGGTCGTGGCGGGGGCCGACGCGTCGGTCATCGGGGCGGAGGCGGCCGGCGACGAAGGCGATGTCGACCGCCCGAGGGCGACGCGGCGCAGGAACTCCTGGGCCCGACGCGCGACGTCCTCGGCCCGTGAGATCGGCTTGACCTCGTTCTCTCCCGCCCGCTCGGTCGGCGCGTCGCCCGCGGCCCCGACCGGCTCGGGGATCGCCGTCTCGCCTGTCGGCGGGGCGATCTCGGAGGGCAGCGTGTCGGGGACGTGCGCGGTGTCGACCTCACCGAGCGCCCCGAGGGTGTCGGCCTGGAGGTGGTCGGCGACCCAGGCGCCCAGGCGGGCGTAGTCCTCGGCGCCCGCCGAACCGGGGGCGTAGTCGACGACGGTCTGCCCGAACGACGCGGCCTCGCGGAGCTTCACGTCCCGCCGGATCACGGTGGGGATGACGCGGGTGCTGAACTGACGGTGCAGCTCGTCGAGAAGGTCGATGGCCACCGCGCTCGACTCGTCGTGGATGGTCGCCAGCAGCCAGACGGGCAGGGGCCGTCCGAGGCGGCGGGCGATGGTCTTGACCGTGTTGACCTGCCGGGTTGCCCCCTTGAGCGAGAAGAAGCTGGTCTCGACGGGGATGAGCACCATGTCGGCCGCCGCGAGGGCGTTGTAAGTCAAGAGGCCGATCGACGGGGGGCAATCGATGCAGGCGATGTCGTACTGCGTGCGGAACCCCTGCAGGACGGCGGAGAGGCGCTTGTCCTTGTCCTGGAGTTCGGCGAGGCCGCCGCGGCTGGCCTCGAGCCCCGCCAGCCGCATGCGGCTGGGGGCGAGATCGAGGTTTCGCACGGCGCGCCAGAGGAGGCGAGGCGGGTCGATCGGGCGCTGACCAACGGCGAGCATGGCGTCGCCAATGTCCATCTCGATCCGGCCCTCGGGGATTCCCAGCCCCGCAGCGCAGTGGCTCTGCGGGTCCATGTCGACCAGCAGCGTCCGCTTGCCCTGACGGGCGAGCGTCGCGGCGAGGTTGATGGCCGTGGTGGTCTTGCCGCAGCCGCCCTTCTGATTGATGATCGCGATCGTCCGCATTGCCCAGTGCCCCCGCGCGGGTCCCGCCCACGAACGGGGCGGTGCCGCGAACACCGATCGCCGCGGCCGAACGGCCGCGGACCGTCCCCACCGGGTCGGCGCTGACGTATCGGACGAGGGGGAGAGCCGGCTTGAAAGGCGAGATGCCGCCGCCTATGTCGGCGGGCCTACCCCCGGATCGCGTCGAGCGCGGCGGCGACGGCCCCGGGATCGGGGGCTCGGACGACTCTCGCGCGGCATCCGGGCGTGGGAACGATGAACCGCACCGCGCCGCCGGTGGCCTTCTTGTCGTGCGCCATACGGGCGATCAGGGCGTCAGCGGACGGCAGGCCCCGCACCCGGACGGGAAGCCCCGCGCGGGAGAGCAGCGATCGAGTCTGGTCGACGAACGAGGCGTCGGCGAGGCCCAACGCGCGGGAGAGTTCGCACGCGGCGACCAGGCCCAGGGCCACCGCCTCGCCGTGCTGCAGCGGAGCGTTCGAGGGGTTCGAGTCGGGGCTGAGGCCGGCCAGGGGCTCGAGGGCGTGAGCAAAAGTGTGGCCCAGGTTGAGCAGGACGCGGGCGGCCTCTGCCTCCTCGCGTTCGTCGGTTTCGACGATGCGGGCCTTGAGGGCGATGTTGCGGACGAGCAGGTCCGCCAGCGGCGTCGGCTCGAGACCGAGTACCGCTCCGACGTTGGAGCCGATCCAGTCCAACAGGCCCGGATCACCGGCCTCGGCACCGATGAGGCCGTGCTTGACGCACTCCGCCAAGCCCGAGCGGAAGTGACGCGGCGGCAGGGAGCGGAGGGTGTCGGTGTCGGCGACCACCGCCACGGGCTGGTGGAACGCGCCCACGAGGTTCTTCAGCACTTCGCGCTCGCCGACCGTCCCGAGGTCGAGGTTGACGCCCGTCTTGCCGCCGACGCTCGCGTCCACCATGGAGAGGAGGGTGGTGGGGCACTGGACGACCGGAACGCCCCGGCGATAGATTGCCGCGGCGAAGCCGGCCATGTCGCCGACGACCCCGCCCCCGAGGGCGATGATCGGATCGGCGCGCTCGTGACGGCTGCTCGCCGCCGCGGTCAAGATCGCGCCCACGCCACCGATCGTCTTGGACTGCTCAGCGGCGTGGACGGCATGTCGCGAGACGATCAGGCCCGCCCCCGCCAGCGAAGCGGAGGCCGCGTCGATGGTGGCCGAGGGGAGTGCGGCGTCGAACACCAGAAGCGCTTGTCGGGCGGGAGCGGGCAGCGCTTGGGTGACGAGGGGTCCGAGGCGTCCCAGCAGCCCCGCGCCGACGCGGACCTCGTACCCGCGCGGCCCGATCCGGACGGGGATCGTGCGGTCCGGCGCGGGCCTGATTGGGGCGCCGTGGTTCACCTGTGGGCCCTCCCGTCGCCCCAGCGGGCTCAGCCGCGGACCGGCTTGTCCGCCTGCAGGCCCGCGCGATCGCGGCTCTGCTGATCCGGACGCTCCCACTCGATGCGAGGGGCGTCGCCCCAGAGCATTTCGAGGTCGTAATGGGCACGGGTGTTGGGCTCGAAGAGGTGGACGACCACGTCGACGAAGTCGCACAGCAGCCAGAGGCTGCGGTCGTCGGTGTCGGCGCGAAAGGCGGTGATGCCCCGCGTCGCACCGAGCTCCTCCGTGTGCCGGAGGACGGAGTGCATCTGCCGGTCGGAGGTTCCCGAGCCGATGATGATGTAGTCGGTTACCTGACTGAGGGTGCGGACGTCGAGGAGCACGACCTCCTCGCACTTGTCGTCGCGGAGCAGCCGTGCGACGTCGGTCGCGAACGCGATCGTCTGGGCGGGATCGGCGATCCTGCTGGGAACGATCGACTCGGGTGTGACCCCGGGTCGGGGAATGGTGATGGGCTCGGTGGATTCGGCGCGTGCCGAGGCGGTGGGGCGTCGTGCGGGCATGGTCTCAACTATAGGCGCAATCGTGAGGGAACTGTTCGCGTTCCCCCCAAGGATTTCACGCCCTCGCCGACTCCCAGAGCGAGGGGGCGACCGCCGTGGGAGTGGGGACCCGCCGCGGCTGGCGGGCCGGAGCGCTTCCCCACATCAGGGGGATCCACGGCGTGGGCTCCGTGTCGTGAGCCAGCGTCAGGGCGTATGGCGCCCAGGCGTGCCCCCGACGCGCCCGGTCGGGCGTGTTGCAGTCGAGGGAAAGGTGGAGCAGGATCGTGTGTTCGCGCGGGGCGATCCGAGCCGCGGCTTCGGCCGCCTGCTCGTTGCTCAGGTGGCCGCTCCCGCCGGTGATTCGGCGCTTCAGGAAGTCCGGGCGGAGCGACGCCGCCTGCAGGCGGGGGCAGTAGTTCGACTCGATCGCCAGGACGTCGACGCCCTCGAGGTGTTCGACAAGCGGGTCGGTCGCGCGTCCGAGGTCGGTCGCGAAGCCGAGGGCGCGGCCGGTGCGACCAAAGTCGAACCTGAACGCCGCGACTCCGAGGTCGTCGTGCGAGCCCAGGACGGGACGCGCGTCGACTCCGGGCGCGATCTCGAAGTCGGTCTCAAAGACGTTGGTACGGAGGTAGAGCATCCCGCCTCGCTCGGCGCGGCCGCGGTGCCGGCGATGGATGTGGACCGTGCACCCCTCCGGGAGGGCCGAGAGCCAGCCGGGATGCCAGTGGTCGTGGTCCAGATGCGTGAGGATCACGCCGGCGATGGAATCCGCGGCGAGGCCGGTCGAGGCGAGCAGTTCGGACGTCCGTCGGGGGCTCAGGCCGGCATCGATCAGGAAGACGCGGCGGTGGCCGGCGCTGGTGATCACCAGGACCGAGCAGTTTCCACGCGAGCTGCTGGCGAGCACGCGGAACGCGATCCCATCGGTGAGGGATTCGCCGACGGAGTCGGTGGAAGCGGGGGGGTGGCGGGTTGGCGTTGCGTCATCCATGACTGAGACCTTGAGACGGGGAGAGGGCAGCATACCAGCGTCCTGCGGGTCGCCCACGGGCAATCATCATCCGTCGAGCGATTCGTCATCGGCCCCCTCGAGCATCTCGCCGCGCAGCCGGCGTTGCATCCAGACGACCACCGATCGGGGGGGGCGGGCCATGCCGCCGGCGATGGGGCGCTTGCTCTTCCTGAGGAACTCCGCCATCTCGCGAGCCGGCGGGCACCCATCGGCGGCCTCCTCGAGCACGGCGATCTGCTCGGGGCGGGGGAGGGTGACCTGGAACGCTCGCCGAAAGACGGCGCGGAGGGCGGTGATCTGCTCGCGCGGGACGCCGGCGCGACGCAGACCGACGAGGTTCAGCCCCTGGATGCGGTTCCGTTCGGCGCTGATGCAGAACGGCGGGATGTCCATGGAGACGGCCGTGAGGCCCGAGACGAAGGCGAGGCGTCCGATCCGGCAGAACTGATGGACCGCCGCGGAGCCACCCATGGTGACGTTGCTCTCAACCTCGACGTGCCCGGCAAGCAAGACGCTGTTGACCAGGGTCACGTCGTCGCCGACGCGGGTGTCGTGCCCGAGGTGGCAGGAGACCATCAGGAAGCACCGGTCGCCCAGGCGGGTCGGGGCGTCTGTCTTGGAGGCCGCGTGGATCGTGACGTTCTCGCGGAGCTGGCAGTCGCGCCCGATCCGCACCCCCGCGGTGGCGTGGCCCGGCTTGAACTTCACGTCCTGGGGCGGGAAGCCCAGCGATGAATGCGGGTAGACGACCGTCCGGGCCCCGATCTCGATCGGCCCTTGGAGGCAGACGTGGGAGATCAGCCGCACGCCGTCGTCGAGCTTCACCCGGCCCTCGAGCACGCAGTACGGACCCACCTCGACGCCCTCGCCGAGCTGGCACTCGCCCCCGACGATGGCGGTTGGATGGATCCGCGGCCGCGACTCTGGCATTGGAGGGAATGATAGGTCATGAGCCGACGCGTAGCCGTCGCGGTGTGCTGGGGGGAGGTGTGCAACTCCGAGCCGTCGGCGGGCGGGACGTACGATCGGGGGTGACCGTCACCGGCCCGTTTCCGACTCTCGACGTGGTGGACTTGGGCCGGATGGCGTACGGACAGGCCTACGAGGAGCAGGTCCGGCGCGTCGAGGCGGTGCGGCAGGCACGAGATGCCGGGGCACCCGTGGCCGGCACAATCCTCCTCGTCGAGCACGATCCGGTGATCACCGTGTCTCGCCGGGCCGGGGCGAGGGACCACCTCGTTGCCACCCCCGAGCTCCTGGCGAGGAACGGCGTGGCGGTCGAGGAGACCGACCGCGGCGGCGACATCACCTATCACGGCCCCGGTCAGCTCGTCGCCTACCCGATCCTCGACCTCAACCTGCTCAACCTGGGGATCCATGAGTACATGCGGATGCTCGAAGGGGCCGTGATCCAAGCCTGCGCCGAGTTCGGCATCGTCGGGAATCGCGACCCGGGGTGCACCGGGGTGTGGGTCGCTCGCCCGGCCGGCCCCTCGGCCAAGATCTGCGCCATGGGCGTGCGGGTTCGGCGATGGGTATCGATGCACGGGCTGGCGCTGAACGTGACCACGAACCTCGACCACTTCGCGTTGATCGTGCCTTGCGGCCTGGCGGGTCGGCCCGTGACCACCCTCGCCGGCGAGCTCGGGGCGCGGTGTCCCCCGATGGAACGGGTCAAGGGCGCGCTCGCCGCGGCGCTCCGTTCAAGCGTCGAGGTCGCGTGGAGGACGGCGGTCGCCAAGCGGCGGGCCGCCGCCGGCGACGGCTCGATCATTTCGGGATGACGGGCGTGGGAACGGGTGACGGGGGCGCGCTCGGCGCCTGCGTCCCGCTTTCGACGCCCACGGGCGGCACGGCCTCGAGCCCGAACTCCTTCGCGAGCGCGTTCGTGAGGTCGTCCGCCGCGGAGGTCTTGGCCAAGGGCCGGGCGAGCATTTCTTGGACCGCGCCGGGGATGTTGTCGCTTTTGATGCTCACCTCGCCGGTACGCGTCGCGATGGCGTGGGTGTACCCGCGGTCGGTGGCGGCGCGGTCGAGGGCCTCGATCACCAGGCGATACGCCTCTGCGACCTGCCGGGTGTTGTACGTGTCGATGTCCACCTGCACGGACTGGGCCTGCTGCTGGAGGCCCTGGAAGTCCTGTTGGATGCGGGCGAGGTCGGGGCTCTCGGGGGGGAGCTTGGAGGCCTCGCCCCGCATGGTCTGGAGCTGGGCCAGGAGGGGCTCGAGGCGCTTGTTCTGCTCGTCGGCGTAGGCGGCGCGGGCCTGGTCGTAGCGGGGGCTGGTGATCAGTCGCTCGACGAGGCCGACCGCATCGGCGGTGGCGAGGCGGAACGCCTGCGCGGGGACGATGCCCGCGGCGTTCTGGGCGACGGCGGGCTCGCCGGGGCCGCGCCAGCCCAGCGCGAGGGCGATGGCGGCGGTGATGCCGAGATAGATACAGGTCCGTTCCGCGGCGGCGATCGAGGGACGCATGCGGTGCTCCGACGGTGGTGATTGATCGGGGGGTTCGGCCCCAGAACCAGACTCTAGTCGACTGGGCACGGGGCGGGAATCCCCGATTCCGGCATCGCTACGGTTGGGTCCAGGAGACCACCGATGCGCGATCCCCGCCTTGCCAAGCTTGCCGACGTGATCGTGAACTACTCGACCAAGGTGAAGCCGGGCGAGCTCGTGGCGATCGCGGCCGAGCCGGCGTCGATGCCGCTGATCGAGGAGGTGACCGCCGCGGTGCTCAAGGCCGGCGGGCACCCGTTCTGGACGCCCCGCTCCGAGGCCCTGACGGAGCAACTGCTCACCCACGGGACCGACGAGCAGCTGCGGTACCTCTCGCCCCTGGCGGTCGACCTGGTCGAGAAGATCGACGTCCAGATCGGCTTCTGGTGCCAGCTCAACACCAGGTACATGAGCCGCGTGGACCCCTCGCGATCGGCCCTGCACCAGGCGTCGCGCCGGCCGACCTTCAAGCGATTCATGGAGCGGTCGGCCAAGGGCGAGCTGCGGTGGTGCGGGACGGCCTACCCCACCAACGCCTCCGCGCAGGACGCCGACATGAGCCTCGCGCAGTACGAGGACTTCGTCTTCGGGGCGGGGCTGCTGCACCTTCCCGATCCCGCGGCGGAGTGGCAGCGAATCCACCAGCGACAGGAGCTGGTGAGGGGCTACCTTCAGGGGAAGAAGTCGGTGCGGTTCCGCGTGCCCGCCTCGGGGGGCAACGACGGGACCGATCTGACGGTGAGCGTCGACGGTGCCACGTGGATCAACTGCTCCGGGTCGCACAACTTCCCCGACGGCGAGGTCTTCGCGGGGCCGCAGGGGGTCGACGGGCACGTCAACTACACCTTCCCGGCGGTCCAGGACGGGCGGGAGGTGCTGGGCGTCCGCCTGGTCTTCAAGGGCGGCCGGGTCGTCGACGCCGCGGCCTCCAAGAACGAGGCGTTCCTGATCAAGATGCTTGACCAGGACGCGGGGGCGAGAACCCTGGGCGAAATCGCCATCGGAACCAACTACGCGATCAAGGAGTTCAGCCGCAACACGCTCTTTGACGAGAAGATCGGCGGCACGTTCCACGCCGCGGTGGGGGCGGGATATCCCGAGAGCGGCAGCCGCAACGAGAGCGGCCTGCACTGGGACATGGTCTGCGACTTGCGGGGAGACGCCGCCGCGGGCCTGCCGGGGGGCACCATCGAGGCCGACGGCGAGGTCTTTCACCGCGACGGCAGGTTCCTGCGTGGCGGCTGGCCGGGATCCTGAGGGCCGCGGAAACCCGCGATGATCAGCACCACGGCCACGATCAGGACCGGAAGCGCGATCTGCGGCCCCCGAAACGCGACGATCATCGCCGCCCCGAGAAGGACGAAGCCGACGCGACGGACCCCCTTGGTCCACGCCGGTCGGCCGAATCGACGCCGCGACGGAAAGCTCTCCCCCTCGTCCGCGACGCCCACGTCGACTTGTGACCAATCGAGGTCGACCGAGGCCTGCCGATTGGCGCGGAGCGCGTCCGCCGCGCGCCCGAGGTCGCGTCGCCGGACCATCACCTTGATGGGGTTCGTGTAGCCACCCTCCCACTGGAGGGTGTTGGCGCCGGTAGCGAAGACCTTGGCCGGGATCCCCTCGGCCTCGAGCGTGGCGACCATGGCCGAGCCCTCGAACTCGGTTCGGGCCGTTGTCAGCAGGACGAGGATGTCCGGGTCGTCTCCCATGGAACGGTTGGGGTCAGGGGGCCGCGGGGGTCCATAAGTAGTAGATCCCGGACGTTTCCGACGCGCCGATCGGGTCGGCGAGGTTGACTTGGACGAGGTTGATCGCCGTCGTCCCGGCGGGAACTGGCGCGGCGGTCGAATAGGCGGATCGGACCTCGCGATTCTCGTCGGCGTACTTGACCAGCGTCGCGCCGGTCACGCCCGCGAGGGACTTGGCCGCGGCGAAGGCCTCGCGGATCCCGCCGACCTCATCCGCCAAGCCGAGCCTGACGGCCCGCTCTCCCGAGAAGACGCGGCCGTCGGTGGCGTCGTCCAGGTCCTCCGCCCGCAGGCCGGGGCGGCGGGCGACGACGAGATCCTTGAAACGGGCGTAGTACTCGTCGACGAGCCCTTGGAGGACGGCGTACTGGCCCTCGCGCGCCGCTTCGAGGGGATTCCCCAAGTCCTTGTTCGGGCCGGACTTGATGGATCTCGACACCACCCCGATCCGGCTCAGGCCGTCGCTGATGTTGACGGTCGGGATGATGACGCCGATCGAGCCGGTGATGCTCGTGGGCTCCGCGATGATCCGGTCGGCCGCGAGGGCGAGGTAGTACCCTCCGCTCGCCGCGACCTCCCCCAGCGACGCGACGACGGGCTTCCCGGAGGTCTCGCGGAAGCGGCGGACCTCGCGATGGAGGATGTCGCTGGCGGTGACGGTGCCACCGGGGGACGAGATGCGTACGACGATCGCCTTGACGGACGGATCGCGCTCGGCGAGGGCGAGGGCGCTCAGGAAGCGGTCGACGGGGTTGGAGCCCGGGCCGAGCAGGGAGGGACGCTCGGCATCTGAAATCAGCCCGCGGACGTCGATGAGGGCCACCTTGGCCCGACCGGCGCCCGGGTCAGAGAGGACGACCCCTTCCTTGAGGCGGGCGGCACTGCCGCCAACGTCGATCCGGATGACGGGGGAGCAGGCGGTCAGGGTGAGAATTGCGAAGGCGAGAAGGGCACGGATCGGACGCATGGGGGGCATCCCGGAGTGTACGAGGCGGAAGCCTCCGGCCGCGCCGCCGCCCGGCGCCGCGGGTGCGGGCGTAGGCTGGCCCCGTGGAGCCGAGTCCGACCCATACCCCCGTCCTCCTGAGCGAGACGATCGCCGCTCTTTCGCCCCTCCCGGGACAGACCCTCGTCGACTGCACCGCGGGGCTGGGCGGCCACGCGGCGGCGATCGCGCCCCGCCTTTCACCGGGGGGCAGCGTCGTCCTGAACGACTCCGATCCGGGCAACTTGGAGCGGGCCGCCACGAGGGTTCGCGAAGCCGCGGGGCCGGGCGTCCGGGTGATCGCGCTGCGGGGGAACTTCGCCGAACTCCCGCACCGCCTCGCTTCGGCGGAGGTCGGCGTGAACGCGGACATGGTGTTAGCCGACCTCGGCTTCTCGTCGAACCAGATCGACGATGGTGCCCGAGGGTTCTCGTTCATGCGCGACGGCCCGCTCGATATGCGGCTCGATCCCGCCCTGCCCGTCAGCGCAGCCGACCTCGTGGCTTCTCTTCCCGAGGCCGAACTCGCGGCCCTGATCGAGGAGTTCGGGGAGGAGCGGAACGCCCGCCGCATCGCCCGAAAACTTGTTCAAGGCCGCGCGGCCGGTCCGATACTCACGACCGTCAGGCTGGCCGAACTCGTGCGTTCGGCGAGCCCCGGCGGGGGGCACGGTGCGGTGCATCCGGCGACGCGCACGTTTCAGGCGTTGCGGATCGCCGTCAACGACGAGCTGGGAAGCCTCGGAGCGCTGCTCGGGGCCGTCGGACGAGAGGCCAGGATGCTGGCGAAGGGCGAGGCGGGCACGTGGTTGGCGTTGGGGGCGAGGGTGGCCGTGATCACGTTCCACTCTCTCGAGGACCGGCCCGTCAAGGGGGCATTCGCGGAGTTGATTGGACGGGGTGCGGCGGACATCACGGGCGGACCGACGACGCCGGGCGAGGATGAGGTGGACAGGAATTCACGGTCGCGGTCGGCGAAGCTCAGGGCCATTCGCCTTCCGGGGTAGAGCGGACGGGGACGGGGTGGATGATTACCATGCGGCGCGGCCGGAAGGCGGCGCGGAGCGTGTTCGGCGGATGACCCGGGGCAAGGACGCTTCCTGGCTGGCCGCCTGAGGTTGGGCAACGAGAGGGCGGCGCGGCGACCGGCCGCGCGACGCCGAGGGATGACAACGCCGTGACCCGTGAACTGAAGCTCTCGCTCCTCGTCGGTTTCTCCTTGGTCCTCGTAGTGACGGTCCTGATCAGCGACCACCTGTCGCAGGCGGGCACCGCGCGGCTCGCCGCGGACGTGGCCGAGCGGCCCAGCATGACGCCCGCCGTCCCCGCGGTCGCGATCGAACCCGACATCGACGTCCCGCTCCTGGGCGGAGATCGCTTCGCCTCGGCCGACCCCGCGACGCCCGGCTTCGCCCGGGCCTTTCCCGACGCGACGCGCTCAAGCGGGTTCCCCGCGAGCCCGGAAGCGGATGTCGCCAGTGAGGTTCCCACGCTCGTCCTAGGCCGCGAGGAGCCGCGCGTCGCGTCGCTCACTTCCCGCGAAGCCCATTCCGACCTGATCTCCACGGTCCTGAAGCAGGGCGGGCGCGTGTTGAACGGCGAGATCCACCTGCCCGCCGCGGCGGAGACCCAGACCAAGACGCTGCCCACGAGCCCGGGCCGGCCCCCCTCGGTCATCGTCCCGACGACGCTCGCCACACCCCCGCTCCTCGTCCCTCAGGCGCCGACGCAGACAACGACGCAGGCACCGGTCCAGGCGTCTGCGTCGTACACCGTCGTCGCGGGCGACTCGGCGTTCAAGATCGCGAAGCGGTACTACGGCGACGGCAAGGTCTGGAAGCGTCTCCTCGAGTCCAACCCCGGTCGGATCTCGGCCGATGGCAACGTGCGTCTGGGTTCCAAGCTGACCATCCCCGGCGTGCAACCGTCGACGGTCGGTCCCATCGCCGCGCCGTCCACGCCCGCCGGGAGGAAGCCGACCACCGTCGCCATCACCGGGAAGCCCGCCAAGGGCGCGGTGAAGCCCTCGGCGGCGGCGACGTACACCGTCAAGCGGGGCGACACGCTCGCAGCGATCGCCCAGCGCGAACTGGGGAGCGTGAAGCGGAGCAAGGACATCCTCGAGCTGAACAAGGGCGTGATCCGCGATCCGAACAACGTGCCCCTGGGTGCGGTCTTGAAGATGCCCGAGGCCTGAGCCGGCCTGGGACCCCCACGCGGGGTGCCGACGCGAATCACACGTCCCCTCCCGGCGGCGGGAGGGGCTTTCACAGGGGTCAGCCGTGTTCGCGAAGCTGGTGGCCGTGGTGCTGGCGCTCGGAGCGTGCGGGAGCGGCCTTCTCGCGCTCCGCCAGAGCCGCCTCCAGGTGGCGAGCGAGCTGACCGCGGCCCAGCTCCGGATCAACGCCGCCGATGAACGCCTCTGGCTCCTTCGCGCCCGCATCGCCGAACGCGTGACGCCCGAACGCATCGAGCTGATGGCGGCCGACGTCGGTCCGCTGCATCCCATCGCCGGATCGGACGCGACCGGACTCGCGTCGGTCGATGCTCCGACCGAGCCGGCGCCCCTGGCGACCGAGCGGTCCGACCCAGCAAAACCTCGGACACCGTCAGGGCCGCGCGAGGCCCTTCCGGGGCGGACCCCTCCCTCGCCCTCGGTGGGAGACGCTCCCACCCCGAAGCGGACCCCCGCCAAGCCGAAGGGGTCGGCCAAGCCCGCCGGCGGTCCGGTCAAGGACCGCTCCAAGGCGGTCCCGCCGGCGCGACTCGCCAAGACCGAGGGAAGGCCATGAGCCGAACCGCCGACCACGACCTCCGCTTCCGATTCGTCGCGTGGGCCCTTGCGGGTGGCGTTTCGTTCCTGCTCGTCGTGATGCTCGGCCGGGTGGCGCAGCTTCAGCTCCGCCCGTCGCCGGCGCTGCGCGAGCACATCGAGCCGCGGGTCACGAGCCGCTCGGAGCTTCCGCTGCGGGGCGACCTCATGGACCGGCGCGGCCGTCTCCTGTCCGCCACCCGCTTCGGCCAGCGGGTGCTCGTCGACCCCACGCTCCTGCCCGCGTCGCCCGACGAGGCCATCGTGCGCCTGGCCTCGGCGATCGGCGTCGCTCCCGACGAGCTGGGCGCCCGCATCGTGGGCGCTCTCGAGGAGAACGCCCTGCGCGCCGCCGCGGCGCCCGCCGCGTCCACGCGGCCGGAATCGGTCGTCCGCTCCATCCCGAAGCTGATCTCCTCGCGATTCGCCGGCATGGGCCGCCCCCCGATCGAGGAGCCCGTCGACGCCGCGGTCCCCCCACCCGCCACGCGCGGACCTGTTCGCTACCTGCCCGTCAGCGACGTCCTCTCGGACGAACGCGTCCGCGCCGTCCGCGCGCTGAAGATCCCCGGCGTCTCGCTCGAGAAGCAGCAGGTCCGCGAATACACGGGCGGCGGCGAGGTCGCGTCCATCGTGGGCAAGGTCGGGTACGGGCACGCCGGCCTCATGGGCGCCGAACTGCTGCTGAACGAACGGCTGCAGGGGTCCAAGGGACAGATCAACTTCGTCCGCGACGCGTACGGGCGACCGCTGTGGATCGAGCCCGGGCAGGTCCGCCCCGCGACCCCCGGCAGCGACGTCCGCCTTTCGGTGGATCTCGAACTGCAGCGGATGGCCGTCGAGGAGCTGACGCGGGGTGTCGAGGAGGCCGATGCCGCGGGCGGCCGATTGGTCATGATCGACACCGTCACGGGCGAGCTGCTCGCGATGGCCGACGTCATCCGCCCGGTGCCCGACGCGGTGACGTACCCCTGGGTGGACGCGCCGCCGCGCCGTCGGGGCGAGGCGCGGCCCCCGGAGCCCAACGTGCTGGCAACCCCTCGGCGCTACGTGATGCTGCGCGACGACCCGGGCCGCCGGGTGCACCCCGCCTTGGCCCGGAACCGCTGCATCGAGGACGTCTACGAGCCCGGCTCCACGTTCAAGCCCTTCGTCTGGTCGGCGATCACCGAGCTCGGCCTCGCCTCGCCCGGCGAGACCTTCGACACCGAAGGGGGCATCTGGCGGACGGCGTACGGCCGCGTGGTCAAGGACGTCCACCGCGCCGATTCGATGACCTGGGCACAGGTTCTTGTGAACTCGTCGCAGATCGGCATGATCAAGGGTGCCGAGCGGATGACCTTCGCCCAGCTCCACGAGGTGCCCGTGCGGTTCGGCTTCGGGCGGACGACCGGCGTCGGGATCGACGGCGGCGGCCTCCCCGGCGAGGCGGCCGGCATCGTCACGACGATGGGCAAGTGGAGCAAGTACACCCAGACCTCGGTCGCGACCGGCTACGAGATCGCCGTGACGCCCGTGCAGATGGTCCGGGCCTTCAGCGCCTACGCCCGTCCCGGCGACCTGGCCGGGACGCTCCCCCGCCTTCGGCTCAGCGCCGCCGCGGCGGGCGAGGCTCCCGGCGTCACCTATCGCGTGCTCCCGATCCGCATCGCCGAGATGACTCGAGCGCTGCTGCGCCAGGTCGCGACCAACATGGAATCCAAGTTCGCCAAGCCTCCCGAGGGGGGCTGGCGGTACGCCATCTTCGGCAAGTCCGGCACGGCCGAGATCCCTCTGGGCAAGGCTCCGCCCGGGAAGAAGCGGCCGCGCGGCTCGTCGGGGTACTACGACAACCAGTACAACTCGAGCTTCATCGCCGCCGGCCCCACCGAGGATCCGCGGGTGGCGATCATCGTGGTCATCGACGATCCGGGGCCGGGGATGGTCAGGGCACGCCGGCATTACGGCGCGGCCGTCGCGGGTCCCGTCGTGCGCCGCACCCTCGAGCGGACGCTCACGTACCTCGGCCTGCCCCCCTCACCGCCGCCTCCCGCGGTCGAGACGGCGGGCGTGTCCGTCGACGATTAGGGACCCCGGCTCGTGCCGATGCGTTACACCCCGGGCGTGATGGGCGATCGTCCTGTGACGATCCGCTCCTTCGACCCTACCCGGACGATCTGCCGGATGAACTCCTGGTACTCGGCGTCGAGGTCCGCGGTCGACTGCCCGAAGTAGAGCTCGAGCAGGTCGATCCCGGTGCGGCGGTTCGCGTAGGCCGCGGCGGCGCGCCCGCCGAGTTCGCGCTGGATCCGCGGGAGCAGCTGCCCCCGCGCGGCGTCGGAGAGCAGCGTGCGGAGCGTCGGCCGCCGCCGCCCCCCGGCCCCCTCGTTCAGGAAGTGGATGAACGCCCACACCTGGGCGTAGTACGTCAGCGCCGCCCCCGGATCGTTCGCCATCAGTTCCTGCGGCGTGCTCTGCAGCAGTTGGGGTAGGGTCAGGAGACGCCCCGACCGCTCGGCGGTGCGGAGCTGATCGAACCGCTCGACGTTGCTCCACGGCGTGAAGGTCGGTAGCCCGGTCGGGGAGGCCCGGTCCCAGCGGAACCCCTCCATATAGGTCGCGAGGCCCTCCTCGAACGACACCGGAAGCGGATTGCGGAACGTCCGCTGCGTGTACAGATGCCACCCCTCGTGGGCGGCGATGGCGAACGTGTCGCGGATGCCGATGTCCCAGAGCACGGCCCGGCCCGCGGCGGTGAAACCGCCGCGCTCGATGCGGAGGTAGATCGGCGCCTGCTCGCCCATCAGCCGCTGCGTCATGCGGGCCCACTGCGGGCGGTTCGCCATGATGTACGCCTCGAGCTTTGTCGGCGGCTCGGGGAGGTCGCCCAGCGACGAGCGATAGTGCGCGAGGGCGAGCTCGAGGAAGGCTGGCAGGCGCTCGGGCAGCGGGCGACGGGTGGTCGTGGTGTAGATCGAGAACGAACGCGTCTGCAGCAGCCGGCCGTCGGGGGACTCGAGCGTCCACGGCTCCGACGACAGCACGGTCGAGGCGGGGGAGGCGGGCGCGGCGATCGTCTCGGTGACGAGGGGTTCGCGGGGCGGCGGCGCGGTGGGTGGTGCCGCAGCCCGCGGCGGCGTCGGCGCGGTGCACCCCGACGCCGAGAGGAGCAGCGCCAGGGCGAGGGCGAGCGGCCGCGAGTCGCTCATCCGCCGCCCCGGAGCGCCGCGAGGGCCGACGCGGCGGCAGCGCGCTCGGCGCGTGACTTGGCGAGCTGATCCTGCGTCTGCTGGACCATCGCGGGAGGCGCCTTGAGGGCGTACCCGGGGTTGGCGAGGCGGCCCTCGAAGGTCAAGACCGACTTGTCGAGGTCCGCGATGAGCTTCTCGAGGCGCGCCGATTCGGCGTGGGCGTCGACCGCGTCGGCGAGATCGCTCAGCCGGAACTCGACCGCATCGAACGCGGCGGAAACGCCCGGGCCAGCGGGGGCGTCCGGGGTGAATCGATCAACGCCCGCGAGGGTGGCGACCATTCCCTCAACGGCCCGCAGGGACTCGACCCAGCGGGCGTCGGCGGGGAGGTGCAGCGTGACGCGCCGCCGGGGGGAGACGTTGTGCTGGGCCCGGACCTCTCGAACGACGGTGACGAGGCCGCGGAGACGTTCGAATGCGGCTTCGGCGTCAGCGTCGCGGGCGGCCGCGCCGAACTCGGGCCAGCCGGAGGTGCAAAGGAGCGGGGTCTCGCTGCGCGAGGGCGCGAGGCGGAGCGCGGGGATCGAGCCGGCGGCGACGGATCGGAGCCGCTCGTCGATCGCCTCGGTGATGAACGGCATGACGGGGTGCAGCAGCCGCAGGATCGCCGCGAGGACGTTGCGGAGCACGGCCCGCTGATGCGGGTTGTCGGCGACGGTGGGCTTGATCGCCTCGAGGTACCAGTCGCAGAAGTCGCGCCAGACGAGGTCGTAGAGGACCTGGGCGTATGTGCTGAACTCATACCCAGCGAGCGCGGCGTCGGCCTCGGCGGTTGCGACGGCGAGGCGGGAGAGCATCCAGCGGTCGGCAAGGGTGTAGCGGGCGGGATCGGCGTCGCCGGTGACGGGGGCCGCGCCTTCCAGGATGCCCAGCGTGAAGCGGGAGGCGTTCCAGAGTTTGTTGGCGAAGTTGCGGCCCAGGTCGAACTTGGGGCTGGTGTTCTTGCCGGTGATGGGGTCCTTGGAGACCGGCATGCGGACGTCCTGCGTCTGCGTTGTCATGTGGCAGAGCGTGAACCGCATGGCGTCGGCGCCGTGGCTGGCGATGATGTCGAGAGGGTCGACGCCGTTGCCGAGGCTCTTGGACATCTTGCGGCCGTCGCCGTCCTGGATCATGGCATGGATGAAGACGTCCTTGAACGGGACGGGCCCGCGGCCCTTGCCGTCGTCGCCTTGGAGGTCGCCGCCGCGGAAGTAGCGGTTGAACATGACCATTCGCGAGACCCAGAGGGTGATGATCTCGCGAGCGGTGCAGAGGGTGGAGGTGGGGTTGAAGGCGGCGAGGAGGGGGGTCTCATCGGGCCAGCCCATCGTGGACATGGGCCAGAGGGCGGAGGAGAACCAGGTGTCGAGGACGTCGGGGTCGCGACGGTACCCGCATTGCTCAAGCTTCGAGGTGACAACCCGATCGTCGGGGTCAGATACGCAATACTGCCACGGTTGAGGCCGCGCTCTCTCCGCCGAGTCGTGTTCTTCCAGCGTCCGCGCCTGCTTCGGGTCGACCGTGGACTTGATACGGGCATCGGAGTAGGCCGTCTGCGACGGGGAGGGATGCGGGCAAATCCGGCCCTCGCGCTCCCACTGTGCGAGTAGCCGGAGATCGGCGTCGAGCTCGTGACTGGCGAAAGCTCCTGTTCCGGCCCACACCGGAATTTGATGCCCCCACCAGAGCTGCCTGCTGATGCACCAGTCGCGGATGTTGTCGTGCCAGAGCTCGTACGTCTTCGCGTATCGCGGCGGAGAGAACTCGAGCGCTCCGTCGCCATCTGATCCGGTA
>Ga0105046_10003960_pt1 | contig 23565 bp, 14 predicted proteins | sample MAT03_FD_78385 | JGI IMG/M metagenome (GOLD analysis project Ga0105046, IMG submission 78385) | Freshwater microbial communities from Lake Fryxell liftoff mats and glacier meltwater in Antarctica - MAT-03 (megahit assembly) | ecosystem: Environmental > Aquatic > Freshwater > Ice > Liftoff...
GAAGCGGTTCCACAGCCGCACAGCATTATTAATGTGGTAAAGGTGAAGCTTGAAGAAGATTGTCCTGAACAGAGAATTCGTAAATAAACATATTTACTTTTTTTATGATACCTCGTTGTGATTTTTTTGCAACGAGGTTGAAGTTTTGATTTTTGAATTGTCACGAAAACTGTTTTCTTCCTAACAGATTTATCTGATCATTTTACCTGTTTTTTTATTTAGGAGAGGGGAACTGTTATTTCTACAATTAATGCATAAATTCACAAAGTGTTAATGGTTTTATAAAGTGATTAAAAACATTTCAAACTTTTGATCTGTTCATGCTAGAATAGCCAAAAAAGTTTATCATCCCACTTACTTAGTAACCTCTTTGTTTCATTTAAATATTTGAGATATAATGCTTTAATTCAATAACATACGTTAAAATAGGTCACAATATTGCTATTTTGATCCAAAAACGTATATTAGTCAAATATTTAAATTCTAATTCGCTGTATTATGAAAATGTATGATGTAATTGTTATTGGTGGAGGTCCGGCTGGTTCAACCGCAGCAACGCTTCTCGCCCGTCAGGGAAATTCTGTATTATTAATTGAAAAAGAGAAATTTCCGCGTGAACATATTGGTGAATCACTCATTCCACTTTCCTATCACACATTAAAAAATCTGGGTGTTCTGGATGAACTTCGTAAAATATCACCCCGCAAACCGGGAGTGAATTTTGTGGAAGCTGATGGTGCGAGGCAATCTCTCTGGTGTTTCAAAAATGTAGTTAAAGACGACAGCTATCTTTCTTTTCATGTAAAACGTTCGATGTTTGATGAGATGCTTTTGAACAATAGCAAAAAAAATGGAGTGGAGGTTTTGGAAGCCACTATGGTGAAAAATGTGATACTCGATAAGCCGGATGGATCTGTTGAGGTTCATACCGAGAATAAAGCCGGTGAGCGTGCCCAGTTTTTCGCAAAATTTATTGTTGATGCCTCCGGACAAAGTACTTTTCTGGGTAGCAAAATGGGAATCAAAAAAGCAGTTCAGGGATTAGATCGTGTGGCATTATGGTCACATTGGGACAATTGTGAATTCGATATTCCTTTGCAACAAGGAGTAATTAAGATTGTGTACCTGGGAGGTAAAGAAAAACTTGGCTGGTTCTGGGTTATTCCTATTAGTTCCGATAACCTGAGCATTGGTGCTGTAGTGAACAATAGTTTCCTTAAGCAGGAAAAATTAAAGTATGTCGAAAATGGGAAAGACTGGATGCATGAGGTGTATATGAAAGAAATTGAAGATGCACCTGCTGTTAGTAATTTACTGAAGAAGGCAACCATGAGTCATAAGGTGATGATCAATGGTGATTATTCCTACTTCTGTGATTCTGATAAGAAATTCGGAAAGAATTATGCTATGGTTGGTGATGCCGGTGCTTTCTTGGATCCCATCTTTTCCAGTGGTATTTATGTAGGAATGCACAGTTCAGAATTGGTAGCAGATGGTGTTACTGCATTGTTGAAAAATGGCGATATGAAACCCATGGAAGATGCATACTACCAAATTAATGGTGCAGTGAAATTGCTGGAGAAATTCATCAAGTTATTCTATTCTCCCGACATTTTGAATTTTGCACACATGGGTGATACTGAGAAAATGCTGACTTATAATAAAACCGAAACAGTTTATTCTATTTTTCACTACCTGCTTGCAGGTGATTTTTTCAAGAACCATGAAAAATACAGCGAGTTCATCGACACCATGCGAGATACAAAAATGATCGACAAATTCAAGAACCTCATTGATCACACAGTCAATTTTGAATTCGGAGCCAACTGTGGTGAAAATTTCGAAGAAATGTACGGAAACATGATCGAGAAATTGGTGTTCGACCAGGAAGCTTTTAAATAGGGTGATCAGTATTAAGTGACCATTGCCGCCATGTGGAATTTGCAATTCCGCACCAGCCAAGTACAGGGGATTTGCAATCCCCGAAACATGATGAGAAAGAAAAACGCTAGTTGATGATGTGATGCACTTCAAAAGCAAATTTCTCGAAAACGGATTGCAAATCCTAATATTAATTTCCTTGGGATTGAAAATCCCAAGGGGGGCGGTCAGGGCGACTGCCCATCGGAATTTGCAATTCCGCACTATCCAAATATTAGTATTCTCTAATACCAGAAACACACTTTACCGCCGTGTGGAATTTGCAATTCCGCACCAGCCAAGTACAGGGGATTTGCAATCCCCGAAAACATTTTGAGTAAGAAAAACGCCATTCGATGAAGTGCTATTCTTAAGAAGCAAATCCCCCGGCGTCGGATTACAAATCCTCATATTAATTTCCTTGGGATTGCAAATCCCAAGGGGCGGTCAGGGCAACTGCCCATCGGAATTTGCAATTCCGATGTTAATAATACAGGGGATTTGCAATCCCCGAAACACGCTGTGGAAGCAAAACGCTTTTCGATGTTGTGATTTTATATAGCAGCAAATCCCTCGGCGTCGGATTACAAATCCTCATATTAATTTCCTTGGGATTTCAAATCCCAAGGGGATGAAGTCGCCCATCGGAATTTGCAATTCCGATGTTAATAATACAGGGGATTTGCAATCCCCGAAACATGTTGAAGAAGCAAAACGCTTTTCGATGTTGTGATTTTCTATAGCAGCAAATCCCTCGGCGTCGGATTACAAATGCTCATATTAATTTCCTTGGGATTGCAAATCCCAAGGGGCGGAAGAACGACAAAACACCACGCGGGAAGCAGGCGAGAAACAGAATGAGAATGAGAAGCAGAATGAGAACGGAAGTGGGGGTATTGTCTTCTAACATAAAACCTTTTGCATAACCCCGGCTTTCAAGCCGGGGTAAAAAACAAACAAAAAACCTCCCGCACGAGGCACATCAAAGAACGACAAAACATCACGCGGGAGGCAGGCGGAAAACAGAATGAGAAGCAGAAAGAGAACGGAAGTGCATTAAATATTTTTTTTTGCAAGTGCCGTAGGCACTAAATATGGGTAGAAAACCCAAACCCAATAAATGCCTCCCGCACGATAAACATCAAAGCACGACAAAACACCTCGCGGGAGGCAGGCGAGAGGTATTTGAAGTAGATTAAACTGACTGACATTCTCTTGAAGAGAAACTCTATTGCTTTGCGACTGCCCCACCATTTCACGCTCTCCATTTTCGCTTACCCAAAATAGTTTTTAACAACTTTAAACACCCTCTATTTTTTAAATTTCTCTAATTAACTGATTTTGAAATCAAATCAAATCAAATCAAATCAAATCAAATCAAATAGGATTGTTAATACTATTTTTAGAAATCGGGCATATCACTTTAAATCCAAACTATCTTTCAACCGTTAAATTTATTTAAGAGTTTGACTTTTGGAGTTTACAAATATTCCAAAGTAATTTAAAATTATTTCATCACTCGACGACATCCCCCCTGTTAGTTCGATTGCTGAAAGAGTGAGTTGATTTGTAGTACATAAATGCATCAAAAATAAAATGAATACTTCGTTTGTGAAATTGCTATGCCTTAAAGTGAAATTTTGATTTGAATGTATCTATAAATATTTAGTTGAACAATTTAACCTAACACAAAAATGAAACACAACCCACACCATTTAACAGCAACTACCGGTTGCCGGTTAACAAAACCCACTAATGGTTTTTTGAAAATTTTAATCGTTCAGTTTTTAGTATTGATGTGTTGTATTTCATTCAGTGAAACAATCGAAGCGCAAACTGTCGCACCTCCCCTTGATAGTTACGTCTCTAATACCAGCGGAACAGTAACAGTTTTTGTAGCGCTTCCTGATAGTACCACCAGCACCGAAATTGAGGTAGCAATCGGAAGTGAAAACAACAGTGGTGATTTATTTTCTCACACTTATGCCTTCGATCAAGCAACGGGTTTGCCGAGTGGATTATCTTATAGCAGAGAAGGAACACACTTGTACTTAGGTGCAGGAGCCATCACATTAACCGATGCTTACAATGTAAAAATACGGTTGAAGGATTCAGGAGGAAACTGGAGTGCATACTATGATTACATCGCAAACTAAAAATCAGATAATATAATCATAACAAATCCATCATAAGAGATCATAACCATCATAATCATCAAAAAATCATTTTTTAATAACCAAAAATCATGAAAACAAAATATATTTTCCTTGCAATTTTAATAGCTGCAATCAATTCACAGGTATTATCGGCCACTTTTACTTGGACCGGAAATACATCTTCATCCTGGTCCGTATCAGGGAACTGGTCGGGTGGAGGAGGTGGTACTCCTGGATCTGGCGATAATATTACAATAAACAGCAATGCACCGAATAATTTGGCTCTAACTCAAAACCAAACTGTTACCAACTTCACTATCAATGGCGACACTTTGGATTTGGGCACTTATTCACTCACCTCCACCGGAGTAACCTATTTTAATGGTGGGAAAGTCTTCAACGGAAACCTGAACATATCGGGTTCATTGTGTCATTTTGGTGGAGCTATTATTGATGCAAGAATTGCAGCAACTTGCGGATATTACCACATGAACGGCGGAACTTTTTTGAGGCCTGTTATTTTAGTTTCAACCGGAACAGCCAGCACAAGCGGAAGTGGAAATTGTGTTTTTGAAGACAGCCTCTCGATCACAAATAATGGATCGTATTATTTTTACCTCGGCTCCACATACGCAGATTCCTACGAAAATTTGTTAATAACCAATAATTCCACCCATGAGGTGTTCTTTGGTTCTACTGATACCACTTATATAACGGGAAATTTAATTCTAAATAACACAAGCACAGGTGGAATTGTAACTGGTACCGGAAATGGTGTAACCTATTTGGCTTCAGGCAAAACAATATCTATTGGAAGTAGTGGATTTACCAACAACTACCTCACGCTCAAAAACTTTTACCAACAAGGTTCCACCGCTCAAACAATAACTTTAACCGGAACTGCCATTTTTAACTTAATAAATGCTAACTTTGAAGGAAACCTCACAGTAACAACACCCGGAATTTTGCTAAAAAATAGCACCTTTAACGGCACCACTTCCATTACCCGAAACGGTACTTCGGGAAGTTTCCATTGTGATGGTGGAAATACTTTTGCAGGAGCATTAACCTTAGACAATGCAGGCACTTCGGGTAGGGTACGCATGGCCAATACCACGCCCGACACATACTTTAACGATGTTACTTTTAATTCAACCAACGGACAAGATGTACAAATAGCTTATACAGGTAACAATATTTTTGAAGGCAACATCACCATCAACTCCAACAAAGTCGTGTTTAACACATCAAACGGAAAAGTAACTTTTGCAGGCGGAAATACTCAAAGCTTGAATGGAAGTTATAATTTTCCGTTTAAGAAATTGACGATTGATAAAAGCGCCAATCATGCTACGGCGAATACTACGTTGAGTGTGGATGATTCGCTTATTTTTATTCTAGGAAATATAATAACTACATCTTCAAATCTACTCACTATGAAGAATGGTTCCACTTCAAGTGGTGCTTCGAATAGTAGTTTTGTGAATGGGCCGGTGAAGAAGGTAGGGAATACTGCTTTTGAGTTTCCTGTAGGGAAGGGAAGTTATTTTCAGAATTTGAAAATAAGTGCTCCATCAAATGCTTCAGATGCATTTACTTCAGAATATTTTAAAGAAGAGCAACTTATTGGATTTAGTAGAGATACTTCATTAGACTTTATTAATAGATGTCAATATTGGACCTTATTAAGAAATGTGGGAAGCAGCACTGTGTCGGTTCAGCTATCATGGCAAACAGCTACTTGTGAATTACTAGATTCATTGGATAGCCGAATAGTTGGTTGGGATGGAACTAAATGGAAAGACTATGGGCATTCATCCTTTACCGGAACTAAAATGCAGGGCACATTATCAAATAGTACTACAGTAAATGCCTATAATTATTTTACCATTGGATATAACATGTCCAGTCAAAGTTATTTACCACAAATTGGAATTTGTGTTGGTTTCAATGGTGGTTCAAATATTGGGTGTAGTGATACACCGGGAAGTGTTTCTTTTGGATCGTATTGTGAAGGAAAAGTTTTTGATTTTTACCTTGATGATTTTACGAAAGATTTTATTGCTGCGAATATAGGTAATTCAACAAATTACTGTCTTCAATGGCTGCTTCCAGGAAGTAATTGTTCAAATCCTACTTCTTGTATTAGTTATTTCAATCCAACAACATGTTCATACCTAACAGCAGGAACATATTCCATATCAGCACAAATAATTAATATTTCCACAGGCCTTCCTGTCATGCAAGGCGGAGGTTCCGGCTATACAATTACAATACTGGATGCACCTAACCCAACAATTTCAGGTACCCTGAGCCTTTGTTCACAATCTAGTACAACGTTAGATGCAGGTTCCGGATATTCAAGCTATTTGTGGAATAATATGTCTACATCTCAAACTCTCAATGTTAGTGTTGCAGGCACTTATACTGTAACTGTCACTAATTCTAATGGATGCTCAGGAATTTCAACTGTAAATGTTACAGGTTCTTTTTTTTCACTTTCAATCGCAAACAGTTTACCGACTATTTGCTTTGGTGCTCACAATGGGTCATTAACTGTTTCTACCTCTGGAAGCCCACAAACACCTCTAACAATTCAATGGACTTTGGGCATCATTAATTTTGGTAGCTCTACAACTATAAGCAATCTATACCCTGGCACGTATACATGCACCATAACAGACGCATCAGGTTGTTCACATCAAGCAAGTGCAACAATTAATCAATACCCTATGATGACACTTACCATGTCACACACTGATGTCACAGCATGTAGTTTAACACAAAATGGAAGTGCATCAGTATCGGTTAGTGGTGGTACTCCGGGATTCACCTATCTTTGGAGTAATTCCGCAACAACTTCATCAATTTCTTCATTGTATCCTGGGTGGTATTCTGTTACTGTTACTGATGCAAATGGTTGTTCCTTACCGGGTTCAGTTTATGTCGATTGGTTTGATGGGTTAGACCCAACCGTGTCGGGCCCTACCAGTGAATGTGCAAGTAGTTACATATATTCTATCACAAATAGCGGAGATTACCCTACAAATACTACTTTCTCTTGGGAAATAACCACTGGAGCCGGCATGACAATACTCACTGGTAATCCAATTAATTTATCAACAACACCATTGGTCGCAGGCAATACAATAATAGGATTTGCAAATAATAATGGTTGTTCATTCTCTTCGGTTGTTATAACCATTCAAGAATGTTGTGATGCGGTTTCCGGATATTTTTCTGTAAATGATATTCATTTAGATGATTTTAGAACGCTAGTAGGTATAAGTGGTTTAAACTTTACATACGATGGAATAGTGAATACTAATGGTCCCAATATTATTATTAATGGTACTTTTGATTACAACATGACTCTGCCATTTAGATTTGAAAATTGCAATTTTATAATGGGGCCGGGCTCGCGAATATTGAATAGTGCAGGTGGCTCTATGAGGTTCAAAAATTGCAATTTCGTATCCTGTGAAAATTTGTGGCAAGGAATGGAACTAGCTACTGCAACCTCAATTCAACTAGAAAACTGTGTTATTGAAGATGCCTATTATGCAATTTGGCAAAGAAAACCATCAGCAATGACACTCACCGATGTGATTTTCGATAATAATTACATAGGTGTAAAATATGGTTCTTTTGGAAACTTACTCGGATCAACATATCCAATTGTGAGTACTACTCCTGGAACTTACAACCGAGTAAAATTTTATTCTACGAAAACTTTAAAGAGTGCCTACCCGGGGTTGATTCCCATTCCATCGATGCCGGCAAATCATGGTTATGCCGGTGTTTACGCTGAATTTGTTTTTGGCTTGGATTTCCACAATGATGTTGAATTTGGAGATATTACAGGTGCCACAACCAATAGACTTAATATTGGAATATACCTCCTATTTGGAAGCTTGATAGTACGAGATAATGTACATTTTGGAAATATTAAAAGAGAAGCTGCTTACGGAGTGGGTGCACCTAATGGATCAGCAATTTATGCGCATGGGAATCCTAGAGAGTATCCGGGTGATTTGACTGTTCTGGGTTCTTTTGGAAATCCTTTCTGGGACAATACAACATTTAGAAATTGTGACAGAGCAATTCACTCTGAATATATGGATAATAATACCATTTCAGGAAATTTAACTGATAATGTTGATCGTGGCATTTATATAAATCATGGGTTTTTTGAAATAAATATTTTTGAGAACTACATTCATGCAAATAGGTCAGGTATTGAAATCGTTAATTCATCAGCAACAACTGTTCCTATAACATTTCCTTTTGATCCTTTTGATCCACAATCTCAGGCAATAAAGATTGTTGGGAATAATGTTTATTTAGGAGAAAATTCATCATCCCTTTTTGCTAATGCTATCGGGATTAGAATTGCTGAACCCATTGGGAATATATATGCTACAGAAGCTTATTTGTACCTAAATTCTGTAGAAAATAATTTTGGGTTAATTGGAATGCAATTTCAAAATTTAATAGATTTATATAGTATTTATGGAAATGTTTTATCAGAGTCCGACCTCACTCAATATGGCGTGACAAGCCAACGCTGTTCTCAAATGCAAATTCATTGTGGTAGCGTTTTCTCTTCAACATCAGTTTTTGACCCTTCTATTCAGCATTTTGGATATTTTTCATCCGCTACTCGCTTCCAGGAAATTAATTGTACCGGCACAATAAACCAATGGCATGGATACCATTTCACAGGCAATTGCAACAATCATAATATAATTCATAATACCATAGAAAATGCAAGCGATTGTGGGTATTTTTTATCATCAACTGCAAGAACTGGACAACAAACTCTTAAAGGAAATATTTGGACAGATCCTGTGACTACTATGCCTAATGGAAGAGCCGCTGTAAATGAAAATCCAGCAGCTTATGTATTGTCTTCTGTTGAAGTTAGTCCTAACAACCCAAGTGCGGGTTCTGGTTATTATTATTATCCCAATTATAATATACCAGGAAATACCACACCGGGGCAAGGAGTTTGGTTTGTAGATAATAATACTCAAGACAATGAAAACGAGTGTGCATTTGAATTGTGCTCAATAACTAATTCTGATGAAGAGGAACGATTCGCATTAGATTCCTTAATCGTTTTAGATAGTATAACCACAAGTATCTTTACTGATGAGAGTAGAATTATGGGTAGGATGTATTTATATGATAAATTGCGTTACAATCCAACTTTGAGAGATACCAATACTTTTTTCTCCGAATTTTATTCAGCAATGGACACTACAAATATTCCTGATTTTTCAAACATTCAATATGCCTTGTTAGTTTTAGATTCAACAACTAGAGATGCTATGGTATTATTGAAAATTTCAAATGACAGTTTAAGTAGTTTGCTATATACAATTTTAAGAAACGACAGCATTTTGTTTTCCGGATCTCTAAGTTCTAACGACAGCTCTTCACTGGATTCAATGAATGTAATTATGAGAAGCGAATGGAATTCTTATAGAGAGGAAACTCATGATGTAGCGGTAGCCTATAAAGAAATTCATGATGATAGAGTTTACGAACTATATTCCAATCTACAGGAAATATCTCCAATTAATACTATTGAATCAAATATAAAAAAAGTGTGGAGTTACTATTTTCAGACTGTAGCAATTGATAATTACAATTTTGACCCTGAAATGGAAGAAGAAATTCTTGCAATTGCAGTTCAATGTCCGGATGAAGGTGGAGAAATAGTATATGATGCTAGAATTATTTATAGTTATATTGATGAAGAATATAGTTTTGATGATTACCAAATTTGTAATGATACGACAAGTGCGCGTTTTATGAACAAACCAACTAGTATTGTTAAAAAGACATCTGATTTCTTGAGTGTGCACCCCAACCCTGCTGATGAGTCTGTAAACATTGATTATTCCATAAAATCAACTGGAATTTTGAAAATTTGTGATTTAAAAGGGGTTGTTGTAAAAACTTTGAAATTGGAACCTGATTTTAATTCACTCCCTATTTCAATCACAGACCTTGCCCCAGGCATGTATTTTGTAGAAATGAATTCAAAAGACTCTAAATTGACCCAAAAATTATCAATTCAAAGATGAAAAAATCATTATTGATATTAATTATAATTGGTTGTTTTCCTGGAGTGATTCTAAGTCAACGCAATGCGCAATGGATATTGGGTTATAATACTGTGGGGTTTCCTAATGGTTTCAATGACTTGTTTCAAATTGATTTTTTGACAGCAAGTCCAATAATTAAATTGTTGGATACAATTGCATTTTCATCAAGAAGTACAAATATCTCTATGAGTGACACCTCTGGCAATTTGTTATTTTATACAAATGGAGTAGCCATCTTGAATTCGGAACATGATACTATGATAAATGGAAAGTATTTAAATCCAAATGCTAATACTTATTATTATCAAAATGGCGCAAATGGGATAGAAGGCGTTCAATGTGTTATTTCATTACCTGCACCTGACAACCATAACCTTTATTATTTAATACATCAAGGATATTACAGTGATGATTTTAGTCCATTTCCTTATCCATTATATTATTGTGATACATTATATTATTCAGTAATTGATATGACTGAAGACAATGGGAAAGGAGCCGTTATTACCAAAAATGAACATTTATGGGTCGGAAGTTTGCCATTGCGGCAATTAGCAAGCATTGGTTCATTAACCGCATGTAAACATGCCAATGGCCGTGATTGGTGGGTGATTTCTCATCGAGATTCCTCATCTGAATTTATGAGTTTTTTAATCACACCTTCAGGTATATTAGGACCTTACTTTCAAAATATTGGACCAATGTGCTTAGAATTAAAAGGACAGTCTGTTTTTTCGCCAGATGGTAGTAAATATGCATTTTTTCAATATGGATATAGCCGAATAAACCTATTTGACTTTGACCGATGTACAGGCATATTTAGTAATTATGTTAATATTACAAATATAAATGGTTATAATTATGGCTCGATTGGAGTGGCTTTTTCTCCTAATTCACAATATTTATACACTAGTTCTTTTTCAAAAATTGTTCAATGGGATACTTATTCTGTAAATATTCCAAATTCAAAAGTTGTGGTGGCAGAAACTGATACCGTTCCATGTCCGAATTATCTTGTCAATTTTTATTTGATGCAATTGGCTCCAAATGGCAAAATTTATGTGAGTGCTCCTAGTAGTAGTCATTGTTTGTCAGTGATTAATTATCCCAATTTACCGGGTTTAAGTTGTGACGCAGTTCCTCGTGGATTTTCCTTACCAAGATCCAATGCGTTTGCAATTCCCAATCACCCCAATTACGAACTCGGTCCATTGATTGGTTCCCCATGCGATTCATTAACAGGCATAAATGAATTTTCCTCAAGTCAACAACAACGTTTAAAAATTTCACCCAACCCTACAAGCGGAAAATTTAAAGTTTCTTACCAATCATTGCAAAATGAAAGTGCAACTTTAGAAATCGTTGATTTATTTGGGAATCGTGCTTTTCACACAGTACTCCCTCAATGGTCATCAGTTCATGAGGTCAACTTAAATGAAGCAATAACTAACGGTATGTATGTGTGTAGAATTAGCAATTCAAAAAGATTAGTTGTTGGAAAAGTGATTGTTGATAGGTAGAAGTATACTCCGAAACCGGCACGCTGAATTCACAATACTTCACCCGAGATTTAAATTGCGCTTCGTATGCTAGTGGAGTTTATTTAATCACATTTGAAACAGAAAGCGAACAGCTAGTGAAGAAAATGCAGGTTAAGTGAAGGTGAAGTTTCAAAACTTCCAATCTAAGACCGCTGACTGACTACCGCGACCGCAGACCGCCTACCGCGCCAGCCGCCTACTATTCCTCGCCTTCCTGCACCTCAACCACTTTCATCTGCACAATTTCAACGCTGTGTTTAAAACGTTTGAGGATAGTAAATTCGTAGCCTTCAAAAACACGTTTTTCATTTACTGCCGGTATACGACCGAAAATATAATTCATGAGGCCGGAGATGGTATCGTAGTTGGCTCCTTCGGGAATTGCGATTGGGAGTAAGTCGTTCACATCGCTGATAGAAGTTTGTGCGTTGACAATAAATTCTATTTCGCTTTTCTTTTCTACCGATGGTTTTTCTTCGTCATATTCATCTTGAATTTCTCCTACGAGTTCTTCAATAATATCTTCCATGGTTACAATGCCTGCAGTACCTCCAAATTCGTTGGTAACAATAGCCATTTGTATGTGCTGTGCCTGAAGCTCACGCAACAATTCGTTGATGCGTTTAGTGAGGGGAATAAAATAGGCAGGGCGGATGATATCTTTTATACCACTGAAATTGTTGGTGCGAAGAATTTTCAATAAATCTCTGGTGTGAATAATACCTATGATATTATCGATTTCATCTTTGTATACCGGAAATCTGGAGAATTGATCTTCTATAACCTGATTCAGAATATCTTCGTTAGGAGCATCAATATCAATTGCTGCTATTTTTGTTCGGGGAACCAATATTTGTCTTACCACTCGATCGTCAAACTCAAAAACATTTTGAATAAGTTCATGCTCCGATTGTTTGATGGCTCCACCTTCTTCACTTTCGGTTAATAAAATCCGCAATTCTTCTTCGGTATGTATTTCATGTCCTATAGTTGGTTTAATCCCCAGCATGCGAACCAGCAAATTAGCCATATTGTTCAATACCCATATAAGCGGACTAAAAATGATATAAAATATCCGTAAAGGCAACGATACTGCCATGGTGGTTGATAAAGGATGCCGAATAGCAATTGTTTTTGGCGCCAATTCACCCAAAACAATATGAAGTACTGTTAATAATCCGAATGCCGCCGGAAAAGCAACTTTGTGAGCCGATGCAGGATCCAACTCAAAACCTAAAAAAGTGAATAGTTTAATAATAATTCCAGAAAAAACATCTTCGCCAAACCAACCCAATGCTAAACTCGTCATGGTGATACCTAATTGGTTCGCCGACAAATATGCATCGAGATGATCAACAATATGCTTGGCGATACCGGCAATCCGGTTTCCTTTACTGGCCCTTAGATCGACCTGAGCAGCACGAACTTTAACAATGGCAAATTCGGCTGCCACAAAAAAGCCATTTAAAAGAAGTAAAAGTAACGTAATAAGGAGATCTAAAGCCATTCGGTGAACATTTCAGCACAAAGATAGTAGAAAGAGGACAATTTTGCCCCACGAGGCTTTTAAAGTTTTGAAAATCAATGCTTCATGTTTCCCATGTCCATCATTTGATATCCTTCCATGCTAAATGATTTGTCCTCAACTTTAGCTTTGCTGATGTTCTTAATGTTGATGGTCATAGCCTCATTTTTCTTTTTATCGGTGATCACCATCTGCACAGGAAAACCCTTCACATTTTTCATAGCAGGAATGCCATAATTGGATCCCTGAGGACTTTTATTGCTGGAAACCATCTTATACAGGTCACCATAATTGAGGCCAAGATCCTCGGTCAGCCACATTTCAGAAATCGATTCATCCGTTTCGGTAATCACTTTGGTGCATTTATACCCATCAATCACTTTTGTTTCTTTAGTAATGGTAATTTTTGGATCTTTCGATTGCTCAATAGCCTTTTCAATATCGGTCATGTCCATTGCCATTGCCATTTTTTGGCCATTTGCGTCCATAAGCATATATTGTTTTTTAGCTGTATGATCCACTATAATTTTCATTTGACCCTGAGTGCCTGTAACTTGGGGCGTTAGGGCTATTTTATTTCCCTTAGAAACTACTTTCATAATCACCGGATCTTTTTGCTTGGCTGAGGTCATTTCCATAGTGAAACTCAAGTCCTGAGCCACCAATGGAAACATGAAAAGAAGTGCTACGAGGGTGAGGAGTGTGGTTTTTTGAGTGTTCATTTGTTTTGCGTTTTTATGCTGACTAAATTATAAAAAAATAATGAATATGATTATTTTTATTTAGAAATTACACCGGTTAAAGATATTTAGCAACTATGTGGAGGCATTGCTTATTTACAGTAATACAGGAAAGATGAGCCAATTTAATTTTAAAATTCTCCTCGTTTTTGTACTATTTGCTTTTTTGTCGATGCCCATTATTGCGCAACCCTATTTTGACGCTGCCGGATTAACAGGCTGGTATATTCCTGATGGAAAGGATAACGAAAGGCCATCGGAAACTCACACCATGTTTTTTGTTTCTATTCCTTTTACTCTAAATAAAAACGACAAGCTCGTAATTTCACCATGGCACGAGAACCGTTATTTGAAAGACGAGTTTCCTAACGAATCCTTATTTTTAAAAGGCACCGGTTTACCCATCACCTATCTGCATAGGAGCCCCGATTCGTTATGGTCATACTCTGCAACTTTTATTGGGAAAATGAATAGTTCAGATTTTCGTTTCGATTGGGATGTATTTCAGGCCGGTGGAGCAGTTATAGGAAGTTTAAGGATAAAGCCCGGTTTGTACATCAAACTAGGTTTATTTGGAAATAATGAATTTTATGGGTTTGCATTTATCCCTCTTGCAGGCATTGACTGGAAAATTAACGATCGTTTGAATTTATTCGGTATTGTTCCTAATTTGGTGAAACTGGAATACAAGTTCAGTAAAATACTTTATGGAGGATTAATGTACCGAAGTTTAAAAACCTCCTACAGAGATCACGGAGAAGCGGGTTATTACACATTGGAAGATAACCATCTGGGCATATATGCAGATTTTACAATATTTAAAAAAATGGTATTCATGGTGGATGCCGGTCATACTTTTTTTCGAATATTGAAAAATAGGGCAGGTACCAATTTTCAGGGTTTCGATAATGATGGGTTTATTTTTAAAGCCGGAATTTTTTACCGTGTTCGGTTTAATTAATTGGCATCTCTCAAAACCTCCTTTTTTATCAAATTCAAACCGGTAAGCTCAATCGAAATTTATATCCTTAATATTTAACTGAAGAGTTGTTCTTCCATTGAATGTATTTTCTTCAACATGGTAACAAACATGAAAAGACGCGTTATCGGCTATTTTATTGTAATGTGCTCCAAGCTGAAAGCCGATGCTGTCGACTACCTTACGGGATAAATTTCGCTGTATTAACGATAGCTTCAGATGGTTATTACCAACAACTCTTACATCACCACGATCATACACCTCTTCCGATTTAAAAATAGGTGACATATTTCCGGGGCCAAAGGGGGCAAATTGTTTCAGAACATTAAAAAAAGAAGTATTTATATCATCAAGTGAAATCACATCATCAATTTCAATTTCTCTAATGAGCATACGGTCTTCAATGGTAGAACTTACAATTTCTTCAAACTTAAATTTGAAAGCCTCAATATTCTCCTCCTTCATGGTGAGTCCGGCTGCGTACATATGTCCGCCAAACTGATCGAGTAAATCACTACACGATTCAATGGCATTGTAGATATCAAAATCTTTAACCGATCTTGCTGAACCCGATGCCATACCATTTGATTTGGTAAGTATGACTGTTGGTCGATAAAATTCATCCGTAAGTTTAGAAGCAACAATTCCAATCACACCTTTATGCCAGTCGGGATTGTAAAGCACAGTTGATTTTCTGTTTTTAAAATCCTCATCATTCTCAATTAACAGTAAAGCTTCCTTGGTAATGCTTTCATTGAGACTTTTTCGAGTTGTATTTTTTTTGTTGATCTCTTCACCATGAATTGTTGCTTCAAGTGTTGTTTCAGAAATCATTAATTCAACTGCCTGTTTGCCGCTCTCAATTCTGCCTGCTGCGTTTATACGTGGAGCGATAGTAAACACTACATCAGTAACCGTAAGCTCCCGTACACCTCCACTCAATTCTAAAATTGCCTTGAAACCATGACGAGGAGCACTGTTAAGTCGCTTAAGACCAAAATAAGTGAGTATTCTGTTTTCTCCCACAATAGGAACAATATCTGCTGCGATGCTTATAGCTACCAGATCCAGATATTCTTCGAGATCTTCAAAAGGTAATTGATGGTAATTAGTATAACCATGTATTAATTTAAACCCTACGCCACAACCCGATAGCTCATCGAAAGGGTAGGAGCAGTCAGTTCTTTTGGGATCCAGTACAGCCACAGCATCCGGAATTTCCAATCCCGGCCTGTGATGATCACATATAATAAAATCAATTCCTTTGCTTTTTGCATACTCAATTTTATCGATCGATTTAATTCCGCAATCCAAAGCAATAATTAAACTGAATCCGTTTTCTTGGGCCCACTCAATTCCTGTATTCGAAATGCCATAACCCTCTTTGTAACGATCGGGAATATAAAAATCCATATTGGGGTAACGCTTTTTGAAAAAAGTGTACACCAGAGCTACGGCAGTTGTTCCATCCACATCATAATCTCCATAAATCAGAATTTTTTCTTCTTTATTGATAGCGGTATCAATTCGCTCAATGGCTTTGTCCATATCCTTCATCAAAAAAGGATCGTGCAACATTGTTAATGAAGGCCTGAAAAATTCTTTTGCTTTTTCAAATGTATCATGACCACGTTGTATTAAAAGATTGGCCAAAATCGAGTTGATGTTGAGTTGTCCGGCAAGCGAATCAATCAACTCCCTGTTGCCCCTTTCTTTAATTACCCATTTCTTTTCCATCGTAATTTTCAAATTTTATAAAGGGGAAGCATCCTCTACAAAAATAGATTATGCTTCCTGTGTTATCGGTGGCCACCTGAAAAGTTTTCGACATTGGCCATGTTAAATAAAAATTCCGGTAAACGACGTGTCCAAAATAGCTTATCGGGTTGATTATTAACCTGATTCTTTAGCTATATTTGCCTTTCTGTCACCAAACTCCGGTGACGTAAAAATAGTCTAATTTATTGGAATGGGAAATAATACTATAACAATATTGGTGGTGCTGGTTATTTCGGGCCTGTTAACAACTTTTATGTTGGATGAAATGGTTGATAATGAAAATAGTACCACTAAAAAGATGTCAAATAATTCTTCTCTTGCTGTTCCCCGTGACCATTATTATACTTCCCGTTCGTGGCCCGATCTGAAGCCCGATATTAAAGGCTTTGAATCGGCTATGATCAGTGCCTTATCCGGCCATTCTCAAAAAGTATCTGCCATTCCGGGTTTCAGTGATAACTGGATGCTGGAGGGTCCCACGAATGTTGGCGGAAGAATCAATACCATTCTGGTTCATCCCTCCAACAGCAACATTATTTACACCGGCAGCGCCGCGGGCGGAATATTCAAAACAATTAACGGCGGTACAACATGGGAGCCTATTTTTGATGATCAGCCCTTTTTAGCAATTGGTTGTCTGGCATTTGATCCCGCCGATTCTGATATTATTTTCGCAGGCACCGGTGATCCAAATATTTCAGGATATCCTTTTATTGGGGATGGTATATGGAAAAGCACCGATGCGGGAATTACCTGGATGCATCTTGGCCTGACGAACCAACGAATAATTTCCAAAATCATTATTCACCCAACAAATTCAAACATCATTTATGCTGCTACTATGGGTCTCCCTTTTGAGAGAGATAACGACCGGGGATTGTACGAATCAACAGATGGAGGAAATTCCTGGAACCAAATTTTGTTTATCAATAATGATGCAGGAATTATTGATTTGGTTATGGATCCTGTAAATCCCAATATTTTATATGCAGCAGGTTGGAATCGTATTAGAAATAATGAAGAATCGTTGGTGACCGGACCAGCTGCAAAAATTTATAAAACCACAGATGGAGGAACTAACTGGAATATATTGAGTCAGGGACTACCTCAAAATGATATGTCGCGTACTGCACTGGCAATTTCAGCAACCAATCCCAATGTAATTTATGCTGCATATGTAAACGATCAACTTGAATTTGATGGTCTCTATAAAACAATTAATGGAGGAACTACATGGAATCTGCAAAGCGGTAACGGTATCGATCCTTTTTTCATGGGTGGGTTCGGTTGGTACTTTGGCAGGATAGTGGTGAATCCGACTAACGATAATCAACTTTTTATTTGTGGTGTGGATATTTACAAAACAAATGATGGGGGAATGAATTGGATTCAATCGGATCCACTTTACGAAACACATGCCGACAAACACGATGTATTTTTTGTGAACAGCAACACGATTTTACTTGCTACCGATGGTGGAATGTATCGCTCGGTAGATGGTGGCAATTCATGGAGCGATGCCGAAAATATTCCCAATACACAATTTTACCGTGTTACCTACAATCCTTTTAATCCCGGCGAATATTCGGGTGGAACTCAGGATAACGGTACTATCTCGGGAGGATCACTTTCGTTGAACTCATGGAACAGTATTTTCGGAGGTGATGGATTCACCATCATTTACAATCCTGTTGACCCTTTGATTTATTATGTGGAAACACAAAATGGTGATATTTGGGCGACCTCCGATGGTGGTGTCTTTATCGACTATATTTCAGGATCTATTGATGCTACCGACAGACGTAATTGGGACATGCAGTATATTCTCAGCGCCCATGATCCTGATGTGTTATATACCGGAACGTACAGGATTTATAAAAACACTTCAGGTCCGACTGACAACTGGTTGCCCATTAGCCCCGATCTCACCGATGGCATTGTGTTTGCACCTCGTTTTCATACCATTTCTACAGTTGCTGAATCCTCCATAAATCAGGATTATCTTTATGCAGGAACCAGTGATGGCAACGTTTGGCGTAGTTTGAATGGAGGTACAACATGGGATAATATTTCAGTAGGTATTCCCGACCGTTATATCACTTCCGTAAAGGCTTCTAAATTAAATCAGGATCACTTGTTTGTAACAGTTTCAGGATATAAGTACAACGAGTTCATACCGCATGTTTTTAAGTCGGTAAACAATGGCACCTCCTGGACCGACATATCCGGAAATCTTCCTCAGCTTGCGGTTAATGACATTCTAATTTACTCTTCAAATGAGAATGTCATTGCAGTTGCTACCGATGGTGGTGTATACGCAACAATTAATGGTGGCACCTATTGGGAAAGAGTGGGTGTTAATATGCCGATGGTTCCTGTTTATGATATTGAACACGATGAAATCAGTAAAAGAATAATTGCCGGCACCCATGCACGTTCCCTGTATTCATACTCCATTGATTCACTCTTAATTTCAACGGGTGTTCAGCTGGTGTCCACCTTAAAAAGTTGGGATATTTATCCTGTTCCGGCATCTGATGTATTATATGTTGAAGCGGATTTTTCACAAACCTCAATGATTAAAATTTATTCTACTTCAGGTAAACTGATTCAACAATTTAATGCTCCGTTAAATAAGAAGTTTAAAGTTGATATCGGCAAGTATCCGAATGGAATTTACTTTATGGAATTATTTAACAATGACCAAAAAGAAGTCAAAAAATTCATTAAAATTTAAATGCCGATATCTTTATTTTTTATACTTAAGGGTAAAAATAATTTGAAATTGTAGAACATTTGTACTATTATTGAAGAATTATTACACGATGATAGCAATACGAACGGCAGATGAGAAGGACTTTAAACTGCTGGCAAGTTTGGGTAGAAGGGCTTTTCAGGAAGCATTTGGAGAGCATAACGATCCCGCAGATATGCAGGCATATCTGGATCTTGCTTTTCATCCCGATACCATTGCAAAACAACTTGCCGATACTAGCGTTTCTTATTTGATAGCACTCTACCACGAGGAACCGGTAGGGTATGCGAAGCTTAAACGGAATTCGGTTCCTCCTGAATGGGCCGGTGAAAAATGTATTCAGCTCGAGCGGATTTATGCACTAAATGCCTTTATTGGAAAAAAAATTGGAAAGGCATTAATGGAAGAGTGTTTAAAAATATCCAAACAACAGGGGTTTGTTTTGATATGGCTGAGTGTTTGGCAAGAGAACAAGGTTGCGATTGATTTTTACAAAAAGTGGGGATTTACAGTAATCGGATACAAAAAGTTCGTTATTGGTAAAGAAGTAAATGATGATTTTGTGATGGCTCTAAAGGTTTAGTGCATTGAATATCAATATAATGTATCAAATATTTTAGTATTCAAGGAACAAGTTATTTACAATTACGTATGTCTACCTATGAAAAAACAAATAGTTGAAGTTTTTAATAAACTGGGAATTGAAATCAGGTCTGCAAACGTTAAACCGGATACAGTCGATTACAAAGAAATTTACCCTGTCGAAAGCATCATCAGCAGAAGTTTTTACAACTTAGGCGCGGGTAAATTTTCACATCCGTGCTGGACTAATATTGATGGTGAAAGCAACTGGTATACTGATTTGAACGGCTCGGAGCAAATTGGAATTAGTTACGATCTTTTTGATCATAAGCCACTGCCCATTGATAGCGACTCTGCCGAAATATTTTATACCAGCCACACCATTGAACATACCGATGATATTTCTGTGATGTTTATATTTAAAGAAATTCACCGGACACTTAAAAAGGGAGGAGTTTTTAGAGTTCTCACTCCAAATGCAGATTTAGGTTATCAGGCTTATAAGAGAGATGACCGAAAATATTTTTTCTGGATCGAATGGGAACATATGAATCGAGATATTGAAAAGCAATGTATCAGAATGCCTTTGAGGGAAGCATCAACTGCACAGGTTTTTCTTGAAGATATTGCAGGTGATGCATCTGAGCTTTCTACAATTGGTAATGTGAAACGTATCAGTGATGTTGAACTCGAAAGGCTTTTCAATGAATTACCCTTTGATCAGGTACTTAATTATTGCACTTCATTATGCAGCATAGAAAATCAAAAAAAGTTTCCTTTCCGTCATATGAATTGGTTCAATGAAGCCAAACTGAACCGGATGCTTAAAGAAGCAGGTTTTGGAACTGTTAAAAGATCTTCTTACCTCCAGTCAGATTTGCATGTGTTGCGTAATTCCAATTATTTTGATCAAACATTACCAAAAGTTTCCATCTATATGGAAGCTTTAAAGTAAGCCCCAAAAAAAGAGACTGCTTTTTTCAGATGCAATCTCTCCAATGACTTGCAAAGGTTTATTGCATCACAATTTTTTCGTGCCTCCATTTGTGTCGCCTATTTAACAGTAACAAATACGTCCCTTTGGCTTTTCCTTCAATATTATATTCGTCACTGAAGTATCCGTTTTGAACCTGCACTTCTTCATCTAACACTATTTTTCCAATTGCGTCCGGAAATTTCATACTTATCGGTTCATCTTTTTTCCTTCCAGATTTCATAATTCTTTAATTGCTGCTTAAGCAGGAATAAGGTACTTTTGAAGCCAAAATATACGGCTGTCAGCATGGAAAACAAAACATCCTATCCAAAAGAAAAAATAAAAATACTATTGCTTGAGGGTGTTCATCCTGCTGCCATTGAATTATTTCACCAAAACGGATATACCGGAATTGAATCGGTAAAATCTTCACTACCTGAGCCTGAACTCATAGCCAAAATCAGGAACACTCATTTACTCGGCTTGCGTTCCAAAACACAACTATCCGCTTCTGTTTTACAGAAAGCCGATAAATTGCTTGCAGCAGGAGCCTTTTGCATCGGTACCAATCAAATTGACATGAAAGCTGCAACAGCGTCAGGAGTGGCCATTTTTAATTCACCCTATTCTAATACCCGTTCAGTAGCCGAAATGGTTATTGGACTTTCTATTGTATTGATGAGAAAAGTGCCTGAGAAAAATGCACTTGCCCATCTTGGTGGTTGGGATAAAAGCAGTGAGGGTTGTTTTGAAGTTAGAGGTAAAACTCTGGGCATAATTGGATACGGCCACATTGGATCTCAGGTGTCGGTGCTTGCCGAAAGTATTGGTATGAAAGTGATTTTTTATGATGTCGAGCCTAAACTTAGTATGGGTAATGCAGTGAAAGTTGCAACGTTGGAAACTCTTTTAAAAAGTTCTGATATCGTTTCAATTCATGTGCCCGGTAGCAGTCAAACTAAAAATCTCATCGACGGTACCAAAATAAAAAAAATGAAACCGGGTTCGGTGTTGATCAACCTTAGCAGGGGGGATGTATTAGATATAAAAGCACTCAAAGCAGCAATTAAAAGTAAACACCTTTCAGGAGCCGGAGTTGATGTGTTTGATCTTGAACCTCAATCCAACTCCGATATTTTTAAAAATGAGTTACAGGGACTCACCAACGTTATTCTCACACCGCACATCGGTGGCTCTACCATTGAAGCACAGGAAAATATTGGTATTGATGTAGCCACAAAACTGATCAATTTTTTGGAAACAGGTTCCAGCACCGGATCTCTTTCTGTTCCTCCTCTTAGTTTACCCGTTCAGCAGGACGCACATCGCTTGCTGCATATTCACAAAAATGTACCCGGAGTACTTTCCGAAATTAATGGAATTTTGTCTGGATTAAAAGTCAATATACTGGGACAATATTTAAAAACCAATACCGATATTGGCTATGTTGTACTCGATGTTGATCGCAAAACTTCTTCAAAAGCCGTTGCAGCTCTTCAAAAAGTAAAACATACCATCAAAGTGCGTCAACTTTATTGAGGAAGGTATTGCGAGTAAGTTAGTATTGCGAGTATTGCGAGTAGGTTAGTAGACCTGTCTGCATCAGGTAGGTGAGTGAGATAGTAATTGAGAGTTAAACTCCTCACTCGTCACTTGTCACATGTCACTTTTTCGTTAACTCTCTTTTATACATTTGAATAGTATTTTCCAGACCTAAATAAATTGCATCACAAATCAGTGCGTGTCCTATAGAAACTTCGAGGAGGTTCGGTACATTTTGAGCAAAAAATGAAAGATTTTCAAGACTTAGATCATGTCCTGCGTTTATGCCAAGACCGTTATTGTTTGCGATGATGGCGGCTTCACGAAATTTTGCAACTGCATGTTCTGAATTGACAGGAAAAATTTTAGCATACGATTCAGTATATAGCTCAATTCGATCGGTCCCGCATTTTGCCGCATGAGCTATTAGTGCCGGATCTGTTTCAATGAAAATTGAAACCCGGATACCTGCATTTTTTAATTTGCTGACAATATTTTTCAAAAATGTTTCATGAGTAATCGTGTCCCAGCCGGCGTTGGAAGTAATTACACCTGGAGGATCCGGCACGAGGGTTACCTGGTGTGGTAATGTATTTAAGACCAGTTTCATAAATTCTTCAGAAGGATAACCCTCCACATTAAATTCGGTACTGACCACTTTTTTAAGTTCCAGCACATCCTGATAACGAATGTGCCGTTCGTCGGGTCTTGGATGAACAGTTATTCCGTCGGCTCCAAAACGCTCACAATCACGGGCAACTTGTGTTACATCCGGAACATTGCCTCCCCGGGCGTTTCTTAAAGTTGCAATTTTGTTGATGTTTACACTCAGTTTTGTCATTCCTTTTTAGTGTGTATATGTTATTCAATACCATTCTCAACTTCCTTAACCAATCTGCCCACTGCCCGCTGCCACTAACCATTGCCGACTTCCCACCACCACTGCCTACCGCC
>Ga0105046_10003961_pt1 | contig 23564 bp, 34 predicted proteins | sample MAT03_FD_78385 | JGI IMG/M metagenome (GOLD analysis project Ga0105046, IMG submission 78385) | Freshwater microbial communities from Lake Fryxell liftoff mats and glacier meltwater in Antarctica - MAT-03 (megahit assembly) | ecosystem: Environmental > Aquatic > Freshwater > Ice > Liftoff...
CACTCCATTCTTCAAGGGATACCGACCCCAGTTCTACTTCCGAACCACGGACGTGACTGGAAACGTGACGCTTCCAGAAGGCGTTGAAATGGTTATGCCAGGTGACAACATCAGTATTGAAGTCGAGTTGTTGGCACCCATCGCATGCGAAGAAGGTCTTCGCTTTGCAATCCGCGAAGGTGGCCGAACTGTCGGCGCCGGCGTTGTTTCAAAGATACTTGAGTGATTTAGAGAAATTAAGGGAGCTTTACCTTGACTCCGAAGATTCGAATCCGGTTGAAGGCATATGACCACCGCTTGCTGGACCAATCAGCAAGTGAAATTGTGGACACGGCGAAACGCACTGGCGCGAAGGTTGCCGGTCCCATTCCGCTGCCCACGAAAATTAACAAATACTGCGTTTTGCGCGGTCCACACGTCGATAAGAAATCGCGTGAACAGTTCGAGATCAGGACGCATAAGCGACTTCTGGATATTCTCGAGCCAACCCAGCAAACGCTTGACGCCCTTATGAAGCTCGACTTGTCTGCGGGCGTGGACGTCGAGATCAAGACCTGATTCTGAAGGACGCTGTGATGCAACTCGACGTCGTCGATATTAAAGGTAATAAGACCGGCCAAATTGAAGTGGCCGACGCTGTTTTCGGTCACGAGGTAAAGGAACACCTTCTGTGGGAAATGGTTAAAGCCCAGCGCGCTGCGCGCCGAGCCGGGACCCACGACACCAAAACTCGTGCTGATGTTCGCGGTGGAGGTAGAAAGCCATACCGCCAAAAGGGAACGGGCGGCGCTCGCCAAGGCTCAACCCGAGCTCCACACTTCGTTGGCGGTGGCGTGGTTTTCGGTCCACACCCACGTAGCTACGAATACACCGTTCCGAAGAAGGTAAAACGCGCCGCTTTGGCGTCGGCATTGTCCCTTCGGGCCCAGGAAAAAAAGGTCGTCGTTGTCGATGGACTTGATTTCGCAGCGCCAAATACCAAAGAAATGGCTGCGGTGCTCAAGGCACTCGGAGTTATCTCTGCGGTTGTCGTTAGTTCAAAGGACGCGGTCAACACAGTGAAGTCTGTACGCAACCTGAAGTCATCGAAGTATTTGCCTCCCGAGGGCTTAAACGTTTACGACATTCTTAACCACGAGACCCTCGTGATCTCGAAGGATGTCCTCCGTGCCGTCGAAGGCCGTGTCGTAGCCGCTGACGCAGCTAACGTCGCCTGAGGAAAAGGAAGAGAATCATGCGCGGTGCAGAGCTAATCATCAAACGCCCAATCCTCACGGAAAAGGGCAGTCAAATGAAAGAAACCGGTGGGGCTGCGGAAGGCCTAGCGCGGGAAGAGATCAAGTCTAAGGTCCTCTTTGAGGTAGCTAAAGACGCGAACAAGATCGAAATCCGCCACGCGGTTGAGAAAATGTGGAACGTACAGGTGGTCGGCGTCCACACGCAGATCATGCCTAGCCGCGAAAAGCGGGTAGGGCGCTTTGTCGGACGACGATCACCTTGGAAGAAAGCCATCGTGACGCTCGCAGCCGGACAGGCGATAGAGTTCTTCGAAGGCGTATAAAGAGGCTTAAAAATGGGTATTCGCAAACTCAAACCAACATCCCCGGGTGTCCGGGGCCGAACAGCTCCAGACTTCGCGGAGTTGACAGTCGGCAACCGTCCCGAGCGCTCCCTTCTAAGCGGAAAGCGCCGCTTGGGTGGTCGAAATAACTACGGGCGGATTACTTCGCGTTTTCGCGGCGGTGGACACAAGCGCCGCTACCGTGAGATTGACTTCAAGCGCGACAAAGTGGGCGTCCCTGCCCGTGTGGCGACGGTGGAATACGATCCAAATCGCAGCGCTCGGATCGCTCTGCTGCACTACGCCGATGGCGAGAAACGCTACATTTTAGCGCCAATCGGATTGGGAGTTGGCGACCAGGTCGTGTCTTCCCGCACAGCAGACATCAAGCCGGGTAACAGTCTCCCATTGAGGTCCATCCCATTGGGTACGATGGTCCACAACTTGGAACTGAAGATCCACGGTGGAGCGCAGCTCGTACGTTCTGCCGGAGTAGGCGCTCAAGTCCTTGCGAAGGAAGGCGATTGGGGTCAGCTCCGTTTGCCTTCCGGCGAAGTTCGGAAGTTGCATCTTGATTGCCGAGCCACAATCGGTCAGGTCGGCAACGCTGAACACAACGCTCATTCAATCGGCAAAGCTGGCCGTAAACGCTGGCTTGGACGACGTCCTCACAACCGCGGGGTAGTGATGAACCCGGTTGACCACCCCATGGGTGGTGGCGAAGGCCGATCTTCTGGTGGGCGTCATCCCTGCTCACCTTGGGGACAACAATCCAAGGGACTTCGGACCCGTTCTAATAAACGAACCGACTCCATGATCATTCGCCGCCGCGGCAAGAAGAACTGAGAGTAGACGATGCCACGTTCAATTAAGAAGGGTCCTTACGTTGATGCCCACCTCATGGATAAGGTGGTGGATCTCCAGCAACAAAAGGTGAAAAAGGCGATCAAGACTTGGTCGCGTCGATCAACCATCCTCCCGGAGATGGTCGGACTCACCTTCAACGTTCACAACGGCAAGAAATTCGTGCCTGTGTTCGTTTCGGAAAACATGGTAGGCCATAAGTTGGGAGAGTTCGCTCCAACGCGAACATTCCACGGTCACTCTGGTGACAAGAAAGACAAGAAGTAAATCTTCTTGCTCTTAGGGAAATAAGGAAACACGAAGATGGCACAGGCAGTTCTTAGGCAGTTTCGCGAGTCGCCGAGGCGACTACGCGTCGTTGCCGGAATGATCCGCGGTAAAAGCGTGGCTGACGCGCTTACCATTTTGAAGTTGCAGCAGCGTAAAGCGGCTACGGTACTCACAAAAGTACTGAACTCGGCGGTGGCTAACGCTACCGAAAACGAAAAGGCTGATGCGGACAAGTTGTTCGTGACAAAAGTCTGTGTTGACGGAGGTGCTGTTCAACGGCGCTGGTTGCCCCGCGCAATGGGACGCGCCAATCGTTTAAACCGCCGGACAGCCCACATTACGGTCGAAGTCGACCTGCCGAAGGTATAAAGGAAGCGTCTAATGGGTCAAAAAACACATCCAATTGGTTTTCGCCTAGGCGTTATCCGCGGCTGGACTTCAAAGTGGTACGCAGACAAGGACTATGCAAAGTGGCTGCACGAAGACGTTAAGTTGAAGGGCTTCGTAAAGAAGAAACTTCACCACGCCGGGGTTGCCTCGGTTGAAGTCGAACGCGCCGCGAACAAGATCAAGTTGAACATCTTCACCGCGCGCCCCGGTATCGTGATTGGTAAGCGGGGCGCAGGCGTCGAGACGCTCAAGCAGGAAGTGCAAGCTCTTACGGCCAACGAGGTTTTCCTGAATATTCAAGAAATCCGAAAAGCGGAGACGAACGCACAACTTGTTGCGGAGAACGTAGCGACCCAGCTCGAACGCCGCGTTGCTTTTCGTCGCGCTATGAAGAAGGCCGTTCAAACGGCCATGAAGTTCGGCGCCAAGGGAATTCGTCTCGCCTGTTCGGGGCGTTTGGGTGGAGCCGAAATGGCTCGCTACGAGTGGTACCGCGAAGGCCGGGTGCCTTTGCACACCCTTCGAGCCGATATTGAGTACGGTTTCTTCGAAGCGCACACGACATACGGAACGCTGGGTGTTAAGTGCTGGATCTTCAAGGGCGAGGTTCTGCCGACGCGGAACTCGCGGTTGGCCTAGTCGATACGCCGGCAGGAGATAGACAATGCTCGCACCAAAAAAACTAAAGTTTCGGAAACGATTCAAGTCTCGTATGAAGGGCGTAGCCAAAGGGGGCGTTGAAGTCTCCTTTGGTGACTTCGGCCTTCAGGCCACCACTTGCGGTTGGATAACGGCTCGCCAAATTGAAGCGGCTCGCGTTGCAATCAGCCGCAAGGTAAAGCGCGGCGGAAAACTCTACGTTCGCGTCTTCCCAGACAAGCCCATTTCTAAGAAGCCTGCCGAAACCCGCATGGGTAAGGGAAAAGGTAACCCGGAAGAGTGGGTAGCGGTGGTACGACCGGGACGGGTGATGTATGAACTCGAAGGCGTTACGGAAGAACTCGCACGAGAAGCCTTTCTTCTAGCCCAGCATAAGCTGGCGATACGATCGCGCTTCGTCTCGCGGGAGCAGGTAATATGAGCACTGAATTTGCAGTAAAGGACCTTCGCAACAACAGTTCGGAAGAACTGGCGCAGGCACTGGCGAAGTTGCAGCAAGAGAACTTCCAGTACAACTTTAAGAAAACGACGAATCAGCTCGAAAACACAATGTTGATTCGGAAGACACGTAGGGACATCGCCCGCGTGAAGACCGTTCTTAACGAGAAGCGTGGCGTGGCCACAGCTGCCCAGAAGGAGTAAGGTCCCGTGACCGCAGAGACTCAAGGCGCATTGAACGCCGAAACAAGCACTGGCCGTCGCCGCAGCCTAATCGGCATGGTGAAAAGCGACAAGATGGACAAGACTCGCGTAGTCATCGTGGAGCGTCGTACGCCCCACGGTAAGTACGGGAAATATGTCAATCATCGCACCTCTTACAAGGTGCATGACGAAAACAACGAGACCAAGACAGGCGATCGTGTTGAGATCGTTGAGTGTCGTCCAATCTCTCGCGACAAGCGATGGCGATTGGCGAAACTCATCGAACGATCGGCTGAGGTTTAAAGGGGCCACCAATGATTCAGACAACGACAACGTTGGACGTGGCCGACAATTCTGGGGCTAAACGGGTAATGTGTATCCGTGTCCTGGGTGGTACTCGTAGGAAGTACGCTTCAATTGGTGATGTGATTATCGTATCCATCAAAGAAGCTATCCCTAACGCCAAGGTCAAGAAGGGCGATGTAGCGCGTGCCGTTATTGTGAGGACTCGCAAGGAAGTCTCGCGCACTGATGGTTCCTACATTCGCTTTGACGTGAACTCGGCGGTTCTGGTTGACAAAGACAACGAGCCAATCGGCACACGTATCTTTGGCCCAGTCGCTCGTGAACTTCGAGCAAAACGATTCATGAAGATAGTGTCGCTTGCTCCGGAGGTGTTGTGATGGCGACTGAAGCTGCCGTTGACGAGAAGCCCAAACAACAGGGCAAAGGCAAAAAGGGCGGTAAGAAGACCGGTCCCGTTAGCCGAATTACTGCAAAGCTCGACGCTAAGATCGTCAGGACTGGTCCCGCCCGACTTCGTGGCTTGTACCAGACTGAAATTAGAGAGAAGCTTCAGAAGGAGTTAGGTCTAACGAACGTCATGGAGGTTCCTAAGCTGGTGAAGATCAGCCTGAACATGGGCCTCGGCGACGCAGCAGCAAACCAGAAGATTCTGGAGAATGCTGTTGAAGAGTTGGCCCTGATTGCGGGGCAGATGCCGGTTGTGACCCGAGCTAAGAAGGCCATCGCGAACTACAAGTTGCGAGAAGGCCAAAAGATCGGCGCAATGGTTACTTTGCGTCAAGACACGATGTACGAGTTCTTGGACCGGTTGATTTCGTTCTCGCTCCCGCGGGTTCGTGACTTCCGAGGGATCTCGGCCAAAGGCTTTGACGGGCGTGGGAATTTCACTATGGGTGTGCGTGAAGGAATTATTTTCCCTGAAGCTAGCTTCGAGGGAATGGATCGCGCTCGTGGTATGAACATCTCGATTGTTACGACGGCCCGCACTGATGAGCAGGCTAGGGCGTTGTTGCGGCATCTAGGGATGCCCTTCAGAAACTGATTGTTAGGGTAGGAAACGCATCATGTCGATGACAGATCCCATTGCCGACTTCCTCACACGAATTCGGAACGCGATTCTCGCACGCCACCAAGAGGCGGTATCTCCACTCTCAAAGACCAAAAAGGTCATTGCAGAGCTCCTCCAACACGAAGGCTACATTGAAGGCTTTCAGCTTCGCCCTGGCGAGGTTGCGGAAGAGATTGTTGTTAAGCTGAAATGGGCCGAAGGCCGCACCAACGCCATTACGGGGTTGAGGCGACGTTCCCGTCCTGGACAGCGGGTTTATGTTAAGACGAACGACATTCCTCGTGTCAGGTCAGGCCTTGGCGTTGGAGTTCTCTCCACCTCTCAAGGCCTCATGACCGACCGCGCTGCTCGCAAGGCTGGCGTTGGTGGGGAATTGATGTTCGAGGTCTGGTAACAGGAATACGAACATGTCTCGCATTGGCAAAAAACCTGTAGCTGTACCCAAAGGGGTAACGGTCAACGTAAAGGACGGCACGCTTGCCGTTAAAGGCCCCAAGGGTGAACTTTCTCGCGCATTCCCTGCGAATGTGATGATGAAGGCGGAAGGGGATAAAATGGTCTTGACGCGTGCCGGGGACTCTCGTGCAGAGCGCACGAACCATGGCATGGCTCGATCCCACTTGGCAAACATGGTTAAGGGAGTCAGCGAAGGCTGGGTTCGGGAACTCGAGATTAACGGCGTGGGTTACCGCGCTGAAGTCAAAGGTGACATGTTGGCGATGGTTCTTGGGTATTCTCACCCTATTGACTACAAGCTCCCAAAGGGAGTCGGTGCCAAGGTCGACAAGAATCGAATCATCCTTTCAGGTGCCGATAAGGAAGTTTTGGGGCGAACGGCCTCGGAGCTACGGAAGATGCGCCTACCTGAGCCTTACAAGGGCAAGGGCGTTAAGTATGTTGAAGAGGTAATCCGGCGCAAGGCCGGTAAGTCTGGGGCTAGCTAGTCCCCGCCGGAGTTGAACATGCCGATTAAGAAAATCGTTGATCCGCGAAAGCGCCGTCACCGCTCGATACGCAAGCGGATTTCTGGGACGACTGAACGACCACGACTTGTCGTGTTCCGGAGTGCCCGACATATTTATTGCCAGGTAATTGATGACACCGTCAACGTTGTGTTGGCGTCTGCCTCAGACTTAGTAGGCAAGAAGGACGGCAAGCCAGGAACCGTGATCGAGGGAGACAAGAGCTCCCGTGCAAAGGCGATCGGAAAAGTTGTCGCCGAGCGTTGTCTGGAAAAGGGTATCAAGCAGGTCGTGTTTGACCGTGCTGGTTATCTCTATCATGGACGCGTATCAAAGGTCGCCGAGGGAGCCCGTGAGGGCGGCCTTGACTTCTAGTTTGTCGGTAGATTTTGATTCTCGACGTTAAGGCTGTAGCCCACATGAATATAGAACAGGATTTCAAATGGCAGTGAACTACGATGAGGTTGGCGAGCTGGTTGACAGCGTCGTTTTCATTAATCGCGTGGCAAAGGTTGTGAAGGGCGGTCGCCGTTTTTCATTTTCGGCGCTTGTTGTGGTTGGCGATCAGAAAGGCTACGTCGGCGCCGGACTTGGCAAAGCCAACGAAGTTCCAGAGGCCATTCGTAAGGGAACTGAGCGTGCTCGAAAGAGTTTGATCAAGATTCCTTTGGTCAACGGTAGTATTCCCCACGAAGTCGTTGGCGAGTTCGGTGCTGGGAAAGTGGTTCTCCGCCCCGCCCACTCCGGTACCGGAGTTATCGCTGGTGGAGCCGTTAGGCCTGTTTTGGAGGTGCTTGGCGTACAGGACATCCTAACAAAGTGCATTGGGACCAGCAATCCCCACAACGTTATCCACGCGACACTAAATGCTCTGCAGCAATTGCGTAGTCCGGAAGATGTTGCTGCTCTTCGCGGCAAGCCAGTTCAGGAGTTGTTCGTTTAGTCTCGTCTTTTGACGAGTCTAGATAGTGAACGAGGAAGTCATGGCTAAGAATCTTAAAGTAACTCTAGTACGGAGCGGGATTAACCGACAGGAACGGCAAAAGCAGACGATTCTTCGTTTGGGCCTTCGGAAAGTTCATTCCAGCAACGTGATCCCGGACAACGAAGCCGTCCGCGGCATGATCAGGTCCGTTTCGCATCTTGTAAAAGTTGAGCCGGCCGAATAGGCCGTCTTTCCAGAAATAAGGAAGAAGAGAATGGGTACGACACTTCACACCCTGAAGCCAGCGGACGGTGCAACCAAGAAGCGAAAGCGCATTGGTCGCGGTCCGGGGTCGGGTCACGGCAAGACGTCTGGTAAAGGCGTTAAGGGCCAAAAGGCACGAACGGGACATCACGGAGCACGATTTGGCTTCGAAGGTGGACAGATTCCAATGCAACGGCGATTGCCTAAGCGTGGATTCAAGAATCCTTTCCGTGTGGAATATTTCGGATTGAACGTCGGCGATATCGAGCAGACATGTTCGGCTGGAGCGTTGGATGTTGCCTTGTTGAAGGCCGCGGGGCTCGTGCCTCGTAGCGCTGACAAGGTGAAGATTCTTGGGACCGGTGAGATTACGAAGAAGTTCGCAATCAAGGCAGATGCGTTCTCGACTTCCGCTAAGGAAAAGCTCGAGAAGGCTGGGGGCTCTGCCGAGCTCGTTGTCGCTTAACGTGCCCATTCCTCATTTGCTTCCTTCAAGGTAATCGGAGACGAAAATGGCGTCGAGCTTTCAAGGTATCGGGAAGATTCCAGAGCTTCGTCGACGAATTCTTTTTACCCTGGCGTTGCTAGCGGTTTATCGGGTCGGCGTGTTCGTTACGACACCGGGCGTAGATCGCTCGGTGATGGACAAGATCGTGAGCCAGTCATCCGGCTCTTTTCTGGGCATGTTCAACATGTTCTCGGGCGGCGCCCTGGAACAAATGTCGATTTTCGCCCTCGGCATCATGCCGTATATATCGGCTTCAATCATCCTTCAGTTGTTGACGGTCGTCGTTCCAAAGCTCGACCAGATCCAGAAAGAAGGAGAGCTTGGTAGGAGGAGGCTAAATCAGTACACGCGCTACGGTAGCGTGTTTTTGTCATTGATTCAGTCTTTCTTTATTGCTCGATGGCTGGTGTCTAACAACGTGGCCTACGCGCAACTCGGCCCTGTCGTGCCAGATCCAGGTTGGCACTTCTATCTGGTGACGATGATTTCTCTAACCACTGGTACCGCGTTCATCATGTGGTTGGGGGAGCAGATTACCGAGCGAGGTATCGGAAACGGTATTTCCCTTATCATCTTCGCCGGCATCGTAACTGACCTTCCGGACGCAACTGTAAAACTGGTACAGAAGGCACAGGCGGGTGAAATTACTCTCTTCAGCCTCCTCATCATCGCTTGCATCGTCGTATCGGTTGTTGGCCTGATCATCTTCTTCGAGAGGGGTCAGCGGCGTATCCCGGTTCAGTATGCGAAGCGGCAGGTGGGGCGAAATGTGTTCGGTGGGCAGTCTACGCACCTTCCGTTGAAGGTGAATACCGCCGGTGTAATTCCGCCAATTTTCGCATCATCGATTCTGATGTTCCCTTCGCAAGTGGCCTCCTACATCGACCATCCTTGGTCTAGGGCTGTGGCTGAGGCTCTCCACCCTGGTGATTGGAGATACTCAGTTGTCTACGTGGGGATGATCGTCTTTTTCTGCTACTTCTACACAGCGGTAACGTTTAACCCAGTTGATGTTGCGGACAACCTCCGAAAAGCGGGTGGTTTCATACCGGGTATCCGGCCGGGTAAGGCCACGGCTGAATACATTGACAGTGTATTGACCAAGATTACGTTCGGAGGTGCTGTATACATCTCTGCTGTTTGTGTTCTTCCGTCAATTCTTTCAACGAAGATGGGTGTTCCCTTCACCTTTGGTGGAACAGGATTGATGATCGTGGTTGGCGTGGCTTTGGATACGGTTCAACAAATCGAATCGCACCTGATTTCTCGCAGCTATGAAGGATTCACAGGTCCTAAGGGCCCGAGAATTCGTGGACGTGCGATTACGGCTACCTCGCCTATTGAGGCGTAGGAAGCGCATACCAGATAAAAAGCCAATATAGACAACTTGTTGGCTGGACGGCACGGATCAAAGGTGGTAGCTTTCCCGCCCCTTTCGGTCCGTTTGCTGCAAGCTTGATGCCGAGGATAGAGCGGCGTATCTCTTTCAACTCTGGAAAGTTATTCATGAAAGTTCGAGCATCCGTTAAGAAGATTTGTGAGAAGTGTAAGGTGATTCGACGACGTGGAGTCGTACGGGTTATTTGTGATAACCGCCGCCACAACCAGCGGCAGGGTTAACCGAGAGGATCGATTATGGCTCGTGTTGCAGGCGTCGACCTTCCCCGAAATAAGCGCATGGAAATTGCGCTCACGTACATCTATGGAGTCGGTAAACACCAATCCAGAATAATTTTGGATGCGGTTGAAATTTCACCGGACAAGCGCAGTGACGATCTCGATGACAACGAGAGTCGCAGAATCCGCGAAACCATTGAGAAACTGGAGATCAAAATCGAGGGCGACTTACGCCGCGAGATCGGTCTCAACATTAAACGTCTCATGGATCTAGGCTGCTATCGCGGCCTTAGGCATCGGCGCGGCCTACCGGTTCGTGGTCAGCGTACTCACACAAATTCACGGACTCGAAAAGGACCTCGCAAGGGTCAAATCGCGAAGAAGAAGGTCGCCTAAGCTATGGCTACTGACAAGGCAAAGAAGAAGGTTCGTAAGAACGTTCAAAGCGGAAATGTTCACATTACCGCAACGTTCAACAATACGATGGTTACCATCACTGACGTTTCTGGGAACGTACTTTCCTGGTCGTCGGCGGGTGTCCGCGGATTCAAGGGCTCTCGCAAGTCGACGCCCTTTGCAGCGCAGTTGGCGGCTGAGGACGCAGCTCGAAAGGCGATGGACCACGGCCTTCGAAACGTCTGTATCTTCATCAAAGGCCCAGGATCGGGACGCGAATCTGCTCTCCGGGGAATCGGTGCCAGCGGTTTGAAGGTCAGCTTCATTCGTGACCTTACCCCGATCCCACACAATGGTTGTCGGCCCCCTAAGCGCCGACGCGTGTGATTTAGGGATTATTTAGACTTTTTCACCAGACCCTTAGAGTCAGAGACGAAGATATGGCGAGATATATTGGTCCAGTTTGCCGCTTGTGCCGTCGTGAAGAGACGAAGCTGTTTTTGAAGGGCGATCGCTGCTACACAGACAAATGCGGATACGAGCGTCGTGCTTACGCACCCGGACAACATGGTCAGGCTCGGCGCAGAAAAGTGTCGAACTACGGCGCTCAGCTTCGAGAGAAGCAAAAAGTCAAGCGTATGTACGGGATCGCTGAGCGCCAGTTCCGCGGTTACTACTTCAAAGCAGCGCGTATGAAGGGCGTGACCGGTGAGAACTTGTTGCAACTTTTGGAGCGTCGGCTTGATAACGTGGTTTACCGACTAGGTTTTGCCTCCGACCACGCAGAAGCGCGGCAGTTGGTTCGCCACGGACACTTCACTGTCAACGGTAGTCGCGTTGATATTCCATCCTTCCTTTGCAAATCGTCTGACACCATTGTGGTGCGTGACAAGTCTCGCAAAGTGACTCGGATTCTTGAGAGTGTCGGTGCTGTAGATCGCCGCGGAGTGCCGCGGTGGCTTGAGCTCGACAAGAACGCTTTCACGGGGAAGCTTTTGGACTTGCCAGGACGGCAAGACCTGACGATGACGGTTCGCGAGCAGCTCATTGTTGAGCTTTACTCGAAGTAGTCGAAGTTCGGCCCTCGTTTGAGGGACGAACTAGGATTTGCAGTTTTGCAGAATTCGAGAGATCTGAAAGAGGAGAACTGAATGTCGACTGCCAGCGAACACTCGATGCAGCCCGCCACCAACTATATCGCGCGCAATTGGCGCGAGCTCATTCGTCCACGAAAGTTGGAGACCGAGCCGTCTTCCGCTTCTGGAACTTATGCGCGGTTTACGTGTGAACCACTTGAACGAGGATTTGGAACGACTTTGGGCGTCGGATTGAGGCGCGTTTTGCTCTCATCGCTCCAAGGCTCGGCGATCATCGGCGTAAAGATTGATGGAGTTCACCATGAATTCACGTCAATCCCAAGTGTGATGGAAGACGTGACCGACGTCGTCCTCAACCTCAAAGAGGTTGTGATTAAGTGTTACGACTCCAAGTCGCGAATCCTTCGTCTTGAGAAAGACGGCGAGGGAAAAGTGACGGCGGGTGACATTCAGACTGTAGACGGCGTGGAGATCATGAATCCAGACCACGTTATTATGACGTGTGCGAAGGGGGCTCGGGTCCGTATGGAACTCGAGATAGGGACTGGTCGTGGTTACGTTCCTGCTGAACGAAACAAACACCCCGGCATGTCGGTCGGGATGATTCCGATTGACGCCTTGTTCTCCCCCGTCAGGAAAGTGAACTTCAACGTTACGAACGCTCGCGTCGGTCAGCAGACTGACTTCGATCGTTTGAGCCTTGAGGTTTGGACTAACGGAACGGTGAAGCCCGAAGACGCCGTGGCCTATGCGGCAAAGATCTTCAAGGATCAGCTTTCGATCTTCATCAACTTTCAGGAAGTTGCTGAACCAGTGGCTGAGTCGAAGGTTAGCGAAGAGCAGGCCAAGCTTCACGAGAATCTCTGGAAGTCTGTCGACGATCTCGAGTTGTCGGTGCGATCAGCCAACTGCCTGCAGAACGCAAACATTCGGTACATCGGTGAACTCGTACAAAAGAGCGAAGCTGAGATGCTCAAAACAAAGAACTTCGGACGGAAGTCTTTGAAAGAGATCAAGGAAATCCTGTCGGAGATGGGTCTTTCGCTTGGTATGAAGATTGACGGCTGGCCCGGTGACGGACCGCCCAAGAAGGTTTGATCTTTAAATTGATCAAGCTTGGTTTGATTGGCTATCTCGAAGATTAGGTTCGACAATGCGACATCGTAAAGCTGGAGTTCATCTTTCCCGCACGCCTGCCCACAGGAAGGCGTTGTTCTCAAACTTGGTAGCGGCCTTGTTTCAGAATGAGGAAATCAAAACAACGCACGTTAAGGCTCGAGCTACAGCTCAGATTGCTGAACGTACAATTAGCTTGGCCAGGCGCTTGTCTGATGTTCTAAGCAAGCCCGTTGAAAAGCGGACCGCAGAGGAGCAATCGCGCGTGGTCAGTGCAATGCGCGAGGCTCGCAAAGTGGTGAAGAGCCGCGACGCTGTGCAGAAGCTGTTTGAGGACATTGGTCCTCGGTTTGCGGCGCGGCGCGGTGGGTACACACGGATAGTTAAGATCGGGCAACGGCCCGGTGATGCTGCACCGATTTCTTTACTCTCCTTACTGCAGGACGAAATTCCTGGTGAGAAGGCTAAGTTGAAAGCGGAAGCGAAGCCTGCGAAGAAGAAGCCTGAGCCCGCCGCTGCTGTCGGCTAAGCCGAGTTCAGTAGGTAGTGAGATAGGAAGCCTCGGGAGGAAACTCTCGGGGCTTTTCTGTTGGTGCGCCTAGGATGGACGATGTCTTGAAGCGGCGAGTTCAACCTGAATGAGATTACCCTAACGGAAAGAAAGTGCATTTCCGGAGACATGAAGTTTCCCCGCCTTCCGGGATCAGAGGACCACGCCCAAACCTGTCGTACGATCATTGCTAAGTATCTTCGCAGTCGAGTGAAGCTATCGAGGTTGACTTTTGGTGAATCAAGGCGCGAATAATCTCTTGATGAGCGAATCAACAACCGAGCTGCCGGGTTTTGGAGGTTCGTTGGCGGTGTCCTTTTTGTTTCTTGGACTGGTCAGTCTCGTTGGGTGGGGATTGAGTCGATTCTTCCGTCGACGTCGGTCTGTTGGTCTTGATAGCATTCGCGTTGTTAGTAGAGTTTCGATCGAAGCCCGGAAAAGTGTCTTGTTTGTAGAAGCGGGCGGTCGGGGCTTCCTTCTCGGTTGTTGCGAGAGTGGGATTTCGTTGATAGCTGAGATGGATCCTGCCAGTTTTGGAATACCTGCTTTGCTCGTGACTGCGGTGTCAACGACTGCGAAAGTTGCCCCTGAGCCTTCGGTGCTTGCAAGGACTGGTGAGGTCTAGTGGGTCACTCGGCGCACGATATGGTTGCTGGTTTAGGGGCGGTGGCTGGTGGAAGTCGGCCGCTAGCGATGCTGGTGGTGCTTGGTAGCTTGGCCATCGTTCCGTTTGTGTTCCTGATGCTCACGAGTTTCGTTAAGGTCTCTGTGGTGCTGTCGATCTTACGAAGTGCTCTTGGCACAGGGCAGATTCCGCCAAGCCAGGTAGTAACCGGACTTTCCTTGCTCTTAACAATATTCATTATGGCGCCGACCGGCGAGGCTGTTGTCGCTGCGGTGGAGCCGATCTGGAGCCGCGGGACTGATGTTGATCTTAGTACGCCGGGTGGTCTTGCCGTCGTTGTCGAGGCTGTTTCGGCAGCGAAGGTCCCCGTGCGAGGGTTTCTTCAGAAACACGCTCGAAAGGGGGACGCAGAGACGTTCTTCAGGCTTGCCCAGCGGCTTCGTTCTGGAGATCCACTGGCGTTGGTTCATCGCGATGATGTCGTGGTGTTAGCACCGGCTTTTGTTGTCTCCGAACTACGTCGAGCCTTCGAGATGGGGTTCTTGATATTCGTACCGTTTTTGGTTTTAGATCTAATCGTAGGCAGCTTGATAGGAGGAATGGGCCTTCAGTCACTTTCCCCCGCGGTGGTTGCTCTCCCTTTGAAACTTTTGCTTTTCGTGTTGGCTGACGGGTGGAATCTGGTACTTCGAGGTTTGGTTGGGTCGTATGTTTGATTCGTTGGCAACAGAGGTGTTACTGGGGATTCTTCGCCAAGGTTTGATTCTCGCTCTGCTTGTATCGGCTCCGTTCTTGTTAATGTTCTTAATTGCGGGGTTACTCTCAGGGGCATTCTCCGCGGCGACACAGATTCAAGATCATTCAGTGGGCTTTGTTCCGCGGCTGGCCATCACCCTTATTGGTTTTGCTCTGATTGGTCCCTACTTAGGCGCGCAGTTGGTGCGGTTTACAGTCTCCGTGTTTTCGGTTCTGGGTGGTTGGCATTGACGGACTCTTTAGTCGATTCCGCAGCTGGACTCTTTGTCGCTGTGCGTTTGGGTGGCGTGGCGCTTATCGCTGCTCGCGTGATGCCCTCGGTCGTCATGCTGCCAGCCTTCGGTGCTCCTGCGTTGCCGTTGGCGTTGCGAATAGCGATGGGGGTGTCAGCCTCCGTATGGTTGAGTTTCGCGTTCCCTTTTTTGCAGGCCCCGTCAGTGTCGTGGCTTCTTTTTCTTACGGCGGCTAGAGAGCTCGCCGTTGGTCTTTCTCTCGCGTGGCTAGGCTTCCTCGTTTTCCGAGCGGTTGGGATGGCAGGCGAGATCACTGACGTGTTTCGCCGTACCCAAGGGGAACTGCATCTTGAGACGGAAGTTGCTGCGGGTAGCTCGTCCTCGTCGATGTCAGTGCTTTGGGGTCTCTTGGCGGTGTTACTGTTTGCCGAGCTCGGGGGCCCAGCACACATCATCGCCGCCTTGGCTCGAAGTTACGAAGTACTGCCGCTGTTTTCGGACAGACCAATGTCTTTGTCTCCAAGTTTTGTAGGGTTTGCGGCAACCACTATCGGTGGGATCTGCGAAGTAGCGGTTGGATTGGCTGCCCCAGTGATGGTAGCGATCTGGCTTTCTGAGCTGTTGGTAGCTGTTGCAGGAAGGCTTGTCGTGGGCAACGGAATGGGAGGGGAAGCTTTTGTTCGCTTGTCCTCACCATTGGTCGGTCTAGCAATGTTGCTGATGTCCCTGGGATTCGTTCGAGCTGGGATCGAAGGTTGGATTGTTCAAGTTCCTAGTCTGTTCATTCAGGTCGTTACGCTGTGGGGGCGTTGATGTCTGAATCGGCATCCTCAAAGAGTCCCCCTTCGCAACGGCGGATTGCCGAGGCTTTGCGGGACGGGAATTTACCGACAAGCCACCTGGTAAACGCTTCATTTTCGCTGTTTGGCTGCTGCTGTTTGGCTACCTGTGGAGCAGGGTGGGCGGTGACGATTGTCGTTAACGCCTTTAGCGCTAACTTTGCGAACGCGACTTCAGGTGCTCCATTTTTGGAGTCACTTCGGGCAGCGTGGTTTCTGGCACTAGAAACATCGCTTCGCATCTTGGCACCAATCTGCGTTCTCGGTTGGGGCGCGCTTGCATTGGCTGGTGTTCTGCAGGTCCGAGGACGCTTGCGTTTTCCCGGGAAAACAAAGCATTCACAAGAACGCGGTCGGCTTGTGCCTTCCATCGTCGTTGCCGCGTTGGTTTTCGTCTCGTTGACGACGATCTGGGGAAGTCGATTCCTTCTGATGGGAAGTGGGACGAGAGGATCGCATTTGGGGTCGGCGGCCTTGCTGTCGTTCTTCGGCATCCTGACCCAGCGGCTGATTGTCCGCCTTGGAGCGACGGCGCTGTGCTTGGTCGCCGTCGACCTTTGCTGGCAGTGGTGGCGGTGGCGGCAGCGGTTGCGGATGAGCCGAGCGGAAGTTGACGAAGAGAACCGACTGCTTCAGGGAAATCCCTTGGTTCTTAAGGAGCGCCTGCGGCTTGGCCGCCGGTAGTTTCAAATTGAATTCGCTCCGAAGATTCGGGAGGAGTTCATTCAAACGTCGCCCTGTATGCCGCCTGGAAGCTGCTAGGTTTTTGTCTTGGTGAATGCCACGGAACTCGATTCAGTACCTGCTACTGAAACACGTTTGGTCGAGGTGGCCATCGCATTGCCGTTGCGGCAGACCTTCACTTATCGGGACCCTCGAAGAGGGGTTCAACTTCCCTTAGGCAGTCAGGTGGTCGTGCCATTTGGCGCCCGCGTCGTTACGGGGTTCGTGGTTGGCCACCCTCTTACAGCACCAGGTGCAGTAAAGGACGTTCTTGACGTTGTTGATGACGACTCTTTGTTGGAACCGGAAGTTCTCACGCTGTGTCGCTGGGCGGCCAACTACTACCTTAGTCCCTTGGGCGAAGTCCTCAAGACTGCGTTGCCTCAGGGACAGCGAGCCTCTTCGCGTCGTGGTGCACGCCTTTCGGATGAGGGAATTCGCCTCGCAGGACAATTGCTAACACTTTCTGCGACAAATGCTGATGTACAAGTTCAAGGTTCCAGTTTGGCATTGCTAGCCCTAGATGACGCCGATCGAAAACTGTTGCTACGGCTGTCTAAGGCGGGGTCGCTGGGTTTGCGCGCATTGGAACGAGATCGGCAGGTGGGAAGTAAGCGGATCGAACGCTTGATTCGAGAGGGACTAGTCGAAGTGGGCGATGAGGTGTCCGAAAGGCAACGAGGCCCAACAATGCGCTTTGCCTTTTCCGCAGGGGGATTCGCGTTCGCAAAGGCAGCGTTGCTTCGAGCGCAAACGCAATTCTCCCTGTGGCAAAAGCTGAACGACGCTGCAGAAACTGGTATAGATACGGAAGCTCTGACTCTGCCCGAAAAAACAGCGCTGAGGGCCCTGATGGCACGAGCGTTGGCGAGGGTGGAATCTCGCGCCCCTGATCTCAGTTCGGTGAGTCGCGAGCAACGGGATGTGGCGCCGCTACTTAATGAGCCTCAGCAACAGGCGTTCGACGTTTTGACAGATGCGCTGGACAAAGGTTTCTCAGCTCATCTTTTGCAGGGCATTACGGGTTCAGGAAAGACCGAAGTTTATCTTCGCGTGGTCGCGCAAGCGCGACGTGCCGGAAAAGGGGCGTTGGTTTTGGTTCCGGAGATAGCGTTGACGCCGCAACTGGCGGCCCGATTTCGCGCACGGTTCGGGGATGATGTTGCCGTCTTGCACAGTGCTTTGCCCGCAGCTGAGCGTTTGCAAGCCTGGCGGCGGCTCAAGGCTGGACACGTAGGTATTGCTTTGGGCGCCCGTTCCGCAGTGTTTGCTCCTGTCCAGAATCTGGGCGTCGTGGTCGTTGATGAAGAGCACGATCCATCGTTCAAACAAGACGAGGGCGTTCGATACCACGGTCGCGATTTAGCTCTCGTGCGGGCTCGTCAAGCGCAAGCTGTCGCGGTGATGGGATCAGCAACTCCTTCTCTTGAGAGCTTTCAGAACGTCCAACAAGGAAAGTATGGCTGTCTAAAGCTGCCGGTACGAGCGGCGCCAGGAGCTGCGTCTCGACCTTTGCCACAAGTAGAGATCATCGACCTTCGCCGCTTTCGCGTGGGTGCAGATGGTTTGTTGTCAAAGCCCTTAGCCGATGCGATTGAGGCGACAGTGGCAGCGGGTGAGCAGGTGATCTTGTATCTGAACCGCCGTGGATTTGCGACCGTTGTCTTATGTCGCGGTTGTGGTCACGTTCTTCGCTGTCCCGACTGTGACGTGTCGATGACGTTTCATCTTGGCCAAGGCAAGATCGTTTGCCACTACTGCGGACGCAATGAACGGCAACCTCACAGGTGTCCTTCTTGCCACCAGCCAGCGCTTGAACAATTGGGAATTGGAACAGAACGCGTTGAAAGTGTTGTGGCCGAAAGATTCCCAACCGCGCGCGTTGCCCGCCTTGATCGCGATACAGCAGGGCCAACAGTCAAAGCGTCGCGCGCTGCCAAGAGCGGGGAACCGGAAACCCCAAACCGCGGATTGCTGAAAATTCTTGGGCAAATGCACGCACGCGAGATCGACATTCTTGTGGGCACGCAAATGGTCACGAAAGGTCACGATTTTCCGGGTGTAACATTGGTGGGAGTTTTGCAGCCCGACCAAGGAATGCATCTGCCCGATTTTCGCGCCGCCGAACGAACCTTCCAATTGCTTGAACAGGTCGCAGGAAGGGCCGGGCGAGCTGACAAGGCAGGCCGGGTTCTGGTGCAAACCTATAACCCCAATCATCCTGCCATCGTGGCCTTGAAGACGCATGACTACGATGCGTTTGCGAAGCAGGAACTTGAAAACAGACGTGGCACTGCATTTCCGCCATTTCAGCGCTTGGTGGCGGTTCGACTTGACGGGACAGATGCTGTATTGGTCGAAAAGACTGCGGTTGATGCTGCGGCGCGGGGCAAGGCAGCGGGAGGGCCGAACTTGAGAATCTTGGGGCCTGCTGAAGCACCGATCCCGCGTTTGCGAGGTCGTATCCGCTGGCAGGTGTGGCTATCTTGCGCGACGCGCTCTGAGTTGGTCGCGGCTGCTGAAGCGGTGGCGGGGACGCCCTTACAAGGTGACGTTCGGCTTACAGTCGACGTAGACCCCCAGAGCGTGCTTTGATGTGTACGTCGTGAAGTTTCTGATTATTGCCGGGCCCTACGAGGCTGACCTCATCCGCCGTGCAGCTCTTGCCTCTGATTGCGAGGCATTGGCCATTGAAGCTGGTGACTCCCTGTCGGGGTGGGTGGCGGCCTCCCGTCCTGATGCCATCGTGGTTACCAGTCGAGCCGTAAAGGCAAAAGTTACGGAAACGATAAGTGCCCTGCGGCGCTTGCCAGGAGGCAACGTTCCGATCGTTATGCTCTGCGACGCAGGTGAACGCCAAGATGCAGAAGCTCTCGCGGATGTGTCTTTCGTTCGCCCTGTGGCTCCCCAAGCCGTGGTAGATGCCGCAAAAGCTCTCGTTGTCCGTCGCCGAGCATCTCAAATTCCTCCGCCTGTCACAAGTGAGGTGCCGGCTATTGGATCTGATCCTTCGAGTCCGCAAGATTTTGAGAAAAGGGATTCAAGCCTCTCTCGCAAAGCGCCTTCGGAATCACGTCTTCGAGCAATATCTTCGGATCCAACCGCGATGCCAATCTTGGCACCCCTGCAAGTGGAGCGTCGGCGGTTGAGCAGTGTTGCGCTTGAACCAACCAAGGCAGCTGCACCGCTTTCCCGACGAATCTCTGATTCGATTGATCAGCTCCTAGACGCAGAGATGGAGCGGACTCTTAGTCAAGTGGGACCGGCGCCGAAGTTGCAGTTACGAGAAGGCTTAGAAGAGCCGACGCGTGAGGTGCCTCAGGGGTTCGTCAATACAATATTGGCGGATGCTCGTCACGTTTTGGGAACGGCTTCGTTGTTACCTGAAACAAGTATTAATGGTGTGGGACCTGGGCGCCGTGCGGGCTTCCCCGCCGCCGGTGAATTGAGCGGAACCGCTGTTCATACCTTGTTGGGTTTGGCGCTCCAAGAAGGAGTCACTGGACGGCTTCGGGTCCGACATGGAGACACTGAGAAATCAGTGTTCTTCGAGGCGGGACGGCCGGTGCTCGCGGTTTCAAGCGCTGTTGCCGATCGTATGGTGCAAATGTTGATTCGCCAAGGCACGCTAAGCAACGATCAGGCTCGTGCGGCGATCGATGTAGCCACCGAGTCAGGTCGACGGATGGGCGCGGTTTTGGTTGATTTGGGATTCCTAAAGAGCACTGAACTTCTGCCTGCTGTTCGCCAGCATTATGAAGACATCATCTTTTCGCTCTTTGCTTGGATTGACGGAAGCTTTCGTTTCGAGACTGGCGCAACGGCCGATCCTCGCAGGGTGCGTTTGTTGCGCCATCCAGCAGCCTTGACGTTTGAAGGGGTTGCTCGCGCCTACGATGAAAACCGTTTGCGTTTGGCACTCGGCAAAGAATCGACGACGTGGCGTCTTGAAAGCAGCCTGAGCGCACCTGATATTCTGCTTGAAGTCAGCGGTGGTGATCCTGTCCTGTCACGGATCCCAGTTTTGTTTGATGGTGTTCGTTCTTTGTCGGAAGTTGTGCGCGCCAGTGCTCAACCTCCGCAAAGTGTGTTGCAGGTGGCGGTAGTACTACGCGCATTTGGTGTTCTCTCTTCCTCTCGCAATGGAGACGCATTTCCTGTGGCAGCGGATTCGATGTCAACGAGAGATCGCGAGATCGATCGCGAACGTATCAACTCTCGTTTGGCATTGGTACAAGAAGGTGACTACTACCAAGTCCTTGGTGTTCCGCAGACGGCGACAATCGCCGAGATTCGTGCGATATATGAACGCCTGAGCCGCGATGTCTCCGATGCTGTTTTAGGAACCGAGTTGGCAACGGAAATGGCTTTGGCTATCAGCGAAATTCGCTCGTCGATCAGCGAGGCTTTATCGGTGTTAACTCATGAACCGCTTCGCTCTTCCTATACGCGCCGTCTCGGCGGTCAGTCCGCGAGAGCGCGAAACTAGTACAAGGGCCGTATGAAGATCGTGTTCTTTGGTTCTCCTGATTTTGCGGTTCCTTCGTTGGCGGCTGTAGCGGCTCATTGGGACGTTTTGTTGGTGGTTGCGCAACCCGATCGCCCTGCTGGTCGCGGACAGAAGGTGCATGCCCCTGCAGTCAAGCTCTGGGCCGAAGCGCGCGGATTGAAGGTCGCGCAGCCGCAACGGCTCAAGGGCGATGAAGGCCTTGCGTTTGTCGAAGAGCTGCGAGCATTGCAGCCGGATGTATTTGTTGTTGCGGCCTATGGCAAGATTCTTCCTCAAGCGCTTTTGGACGTCCCACGGCTTGGGCCCTTTAACGTTCATGGATCTTTGTTGCCTATGTACAGGGGTGCAGCTCCGATCCAGTGGTCGGTTATGAACGGTGACATCGAAACCGGTGTCACTATCATGAAGATGGAGGCGGGGTTGGATACTGGACCCATCGTTTCGGTTCGTCGAACGCCGATCGGACAAAGCGAAACCGCAGGCCAACTGTTTGATAGGTTGTCGAAAATTGGCGCTGAATTGTTGGTGGATACTGTGCGCGGAATAGAGGCGGGCAGGGCCACACAAACACCCCAAGATCACGCGCTGGCGACGTTGGCACCGATGCTTACCAAGGAAATGGGCCACCTGGATTTTTCAAAAAGCGCACGCTTGGTGTCGGCGCAGGCTCGTGGTGTTGATCCATGGCCTGGTGCTTACGCCCTACTTTCCGGGGAACCAGTAAAACTTTTCGGCCCTAGCATTGTCGATGGCTCAGGCGTTCCTGGAACCGTTGTTGTTGCCGACAAACGCGGTTTGCACATAGCCTGTGGTCAGGGCGCATTGTCATTTGCAGAAATACAGCTCCCGGGCCGAAAACGACTTGAGGTGCAAGCCGTGATCGCGGGACGAGGTATGCGGGAAGGCGCTATTTTGGCCTGATTGAAACGACCCACAGCCAGCCGAACGCCGGACCCATCCGGCGGTTTCGACTCCCGTGGCCCCGGAAACCGACGCCGACTCGGACGCGTTTCCTGTTACCCCGTGACTCCAGCGAACCCTCCTGCCATAAACCCACCCATGGCCGTCAAGATATCGCCTTCGCTTCTTTCTTGTGACTTCGGTCGACTGGCCGAAGAAACGCGGGCTGTGGATTCGGCTGGGGCAGATAGCGTGCATGTGGATGTGATGGATGGTCGGTTCGTACCTAACATCACAATTGGACCGTTGGTGGTAAAGGCGATTCGCAGAGCCACCAAGCTGCCACTGGGCGTTCATTTAATGATTCAGGAGCCCGAAAAGTATGTGCCGCAGTTTGCTGAGGCAGGCGCCGACACCATCTACGTGCACGTTGAGGCTTGCGTGCACTTGCACCGCAATTTGCAGCAAATTCGGTCGCTGGGAAAACGAGTCGGCGTGGCACTCAATCCCCACACGCCGGTTGAGTCCATTCGATGGATCTTGCGTGACGTGGATGCAGTGATGTTGATGACGGTAAACCCTGGATTCGGCGGTCAGGCCTTTATTCCTCAAAGCGTTGCCAAGTTGCTTGAACTGCGTGATGAGATTTTGCGTCAGCAACTTGCAGTGACGATTGGCGTTGATGGCGGGATAGATCCTAAGACCGCTCCGTTGGTTGTGGCGGCGGGAGCAACTGAATTAATTGCTGGAGCCGCCGTGTTTGGGACGCCTGACTACGCACAGGCCATAGCTTCGATTCGGTCGGCAGGGGAATCCGCGATAAAGGTGGTTTCCCACACAGATCGAAGCGGTTGAAGCGACGGCAGATCTCGTCCCTTTTCGTTTCGCGTTTCGTGTACTGTTCGTCAACGTGCCTCGCCTCTTGGTGAACCTCGGAGAAACCATGAAATCTTTGCGACATTCGTTCGTTACTCTCTTAACGCGTTTCGGCCTTGGTACTGCCAGGGCTAGGCGGTGTCTGCGGCTCGCGTCGTGTGCTTTGTCGTTCAGTATCGCGATCTGTGGTCTAGTGGTTTTGCCTGTTGCTTGCTCCGATGTGGACTGTACCGACGGCACCGTTCGAATCGTGGCTTCGGTGCCTGCAGAGATAGCTGCCGGGGTCGTAGCGGTGGATGTTTCATTCGCTGTCGCAGGAAACACCATTTATTCGCAGCGTTTGCCGGTTCCCGCCGGAAAAACAACTGTTGAAGCAGATGTGCTTATCCCTGGCCCTGTGGGATACCCAAAGGGACAACGGGTTTTTGTAACTGCTGTTGCCAAGCGTGGTGCAGGGGAAAGCGAAACTGCGGTTGCAACGTGGTTCGCTTCTGAAGAGTTTCCTGCGGGATGTATTGGATTCGTCTTCACACTGTTTGCAAGCACCACTATGGATGGCGGCGTTTCCGAGGGAGGCGCGTTGTTTTCAGACGCCTCTTTCGTTGTCGATGCACTTCCAGATTCCAGCGTGCCCGATGCAACACAAATTGTAGACGTGGGCGCCAATACGGACACGTCTACAGACTCCCTGATTGTTCCGCCGACGGATACGGCACTGGACACCAACAGCTCAGATGTAGCGCCTCTGTAAAATCGTTGTGAACCGTCGACTCACTTAGTGTTCTCAAACGAACGCGTTGTTCATCACTTCACCTAGGCCTCCGGCCCCCGGCACAATGTAATGGTGCTCGTTGAGGCCCTGCTCCTCATCCCAGCGTGATCCTGGTATGGTTGCAAGCACGTCA
>Ga0105046_10003962_pt1 | contig 23563 bp, 11 predicted proteins | sample MAT03_FD_78385 | JGI IMG/M metagenome (GOLD analysis project Ga0105046, IMG submission 78385) | Freshwater microbial communities from Lake Fryxell liftoff mats and glacier meltwater in Antarctica - MAT-03 (megahit assembly) | ecosystem: Environmental > Aquatic > Freshwater > Ice > Liftoff...
ATGACGGCAAAAGAATGGCATCAAATTGGGAAGTTATTTTGACACCGTTCCTTACACCCCCATTAGGCAATAACTGCATTTTAATCCCATCGAAGAACAAAATTATAATTCCCAACAGGATACTGTACTTTTGTTCGCCCGAACACGTCCCTTGCTTCGGGTAACACTATACCTGAACTTAGGACGCTTATGACTCAACGCTACATACGCTGTGCATTTTCCTGCCTGTTTTTTACGGCAAATTACCTCCTGATCTCCGCCCAATGCCCTATCACCGTCGACGCCGGAGAAGACGTGTACCTCTGCGCCCCGCCCACGCCGACGCAGCTACAAGGCAGCATCGACGGCGATTTTCTCAACTTTTTCTGGACGCCGACAACGGGTATGATCGGCTCCAACAGCCTGACGCCAACGGTAACAGTCAGTGGCACAACGTCTTATGTGCTCACCGGTCGGGCGGCCGACCTCAGCAACAACCTCATCGACAACGGCGATTTCGAATCGGGCAACTCGGGTTTCAGCAGCGATTATATTTATATGCCCGGCAACCTCTTGCCGGAAGGGGTGTACGACGTGATCGACAACCCACAATTGGATCACCCCGGCTTTGCGCCCTGCGACGACCATACCTCGGGCAATGGAAATATGATGGTGGTCAATGGCTCCGGGACCCCGGGCCTGAATGTGTGGTGCGAGACCATCAGTATTTCACCCAATTCCCTGTACGTTTTTTCGGCCTGGGTGACCACGGTGGTTATGCAGGCTCCCGCCTTGCTGCAGTTTTCGATCAATGGGGTGACCATCGGACCGATTTTTAACGCGCCCGGCCAGAATTGCACCTGGGCGAACTTTTTTGCCACATGGAACAGCGGGAGCGCCACCAGCGCCACCATTTGTATCGTCAACCAGAACACTTCACAGAGCGGCAACGACTTCGCCCTCGACGACCTGGTTTTTTCCCCGGTTTGTTTGTTGACAGATACCGTAACCGTACACGTCATCAACGTGGCGGCCGTGGCTGCGCCGGCACTACAAACCATCCCTTGCAACGGCGCCAACCTGACCCTCAACGGCACGGGCTCCAGCACCGGACCGAACGTCACGTACTACTGGGATACGCCGAACGGTAATATCGTGTCGGGCGAAAACACCCTGATGCCGTTGATCAATGCCGCCGGAACCTATACCCTGACCGTTTCCTACCAGGCGCCCAACGGCGCCGTCTGCGAAAAATCGGCCACGATAACCGTGATCGAATCGTCGAACCCGCTGATAGCCTGGATCAATCCGCCGCAACCCATCGGCTGCGGATCTGCTACAACCACCCTGGTTGGTAATTCGAGCCAGTCGGCCTTTTCAGCGTATGAATGGAGCACACTCGACGGAAATATCGTCAGCGGGCAATTTGCAAAAAACTGTGTGGTCAACCAGGCCGGCATTTATACGCTGCTGGTGACCAATACCACTACGGGCTGTACCGCTACGGCGGAGGTAACCGTCACCACAGCGACCAATCCGCCCATAGCGAACGCCACGACCTCCGGGCTGATTACCTGTATTCAAAACACCGCACCGCTTTCCGGCGCAGGATCCACCACAGGGCTGGGTATCGTATACGCCTGGACCACCCCGAACGGCACGATTAATTCGGGTCAAAACATGCAAAACGCGGTTGCCGGTGCGGCAGGTATGTATATTTTGGCTGTTACCAACAACACTAACGGCTGTATTTCCCGCGATACGATACTGGTTACGTCCAATACCACGCCGCCCACGCTCAGTACGCAGCCCCCCGGTTTACTCGACTGCGACACGGACACGCTGACCTTGTCTACGACCGTGAACCCGGGTGCAGCCACCTTAGTGTGGAGCGCCACGCCCGGCGGCATGATCGTAGGCGGACAGGGCACACCCAACCCGCAGGTGACCACGGATGCCACGTATTCCGTGCTGGCCACTAACCCCGTAAACGGTTGTACCGCAACGACTTCCATCATTGTATCCGCCGACCACACGCCCCCGGTGGCGATGGCGCTGCCGGCTGATTCCATCACCTGCCAGTCGCCGAGCGTGACCTTGTCGGGTGCAGGCTCTTCGATCGGACCGAATTTCATCTACGCCTGGACGGCGGGCCCTGGCGGGAACATCGTATCCGGCGCAGACAGTTTGTCACCCCTTGTAAATGCCTCGGCGACGTACACGCTGCTGGTGACAAATCTAAACAATGCCTGTACCGCCCTGGCCTTCGTGCCGGTGGTATCCGATACGAACGTTGTCGTCGCCATCGCCAACGCGCCCGATACGCTCAGTTGCGTCGTCAATTCGGCAACACTGGATGCCAACGGTTCTACCTCCGGCCCGGCGATGGTATATGCCTGGACGACCATGAACGGGACCATCAGCTCGGGGGCCGATACGCCCACGCCGACGGCCACGGCGCAGGGTACCTACCAACTCCTGCTGACCAATACCGCCAACGGCTGCTCTGCCACCGATTTAGCCATCTTGGCCCAGGACATCGCGCCGCCCAATGTGCAGATCGACCTGCCGGATACCCTCACTTGTGCCAGTCCGGCGCAAAATATCATCGCGCACAACCTGTCTTTGCCCGGCAGTTTTAGCTATGACTGGCTGGCTTCTAATGGAGGCAACATTACCGCCGGCGCCGATTCGCTGGCGCCTACGGTGAATTCGCCCGGCGTTTATACCCTGATTACCAACAACTTAAACAACGGTTGCAGCAGCACCCTGGCAACGAACGTACAACAGGAAGCGGGCGTGCCGACTGCCATCATCAACCCACCGCAGGTGCTGAACTGCACCGTGTTGCAACAAACCCTGAACACGGCCGGCTCCTCGGCCGGGGGCAATTTCAGTTTCAACTGGACCGCCTCCAACGGGGGCAATATTACCGGTGGAAGCGCTACGCCCGCGCCCACTGTCAATGCGCCGGGTACTTATTCACTGACCATCACCAATACCGCCAACGGTTGCACGGCCACCGGAAGCATGGCTGTCGTCCGGGATACCGCCACGCCGCAGGTGCAGATATTGCCGCCGGTTATACTCACCTGCCTCCTGCCCGAACAAAACCTACAGGCTCAGAACTTGTCCCTCCCCGGCAGTTTTTCCTATCAATGGAGTTTTACCGGCAGCGGAAACATCGTCTCCGGTGGCACGACGCTGACGCCTTTGGTGAGTTCCTCCGGTTTGTATAGCATTTTAGTGACCAATACGGTCAATACCTGTACCGCCACTCAACTTGTGGCTGTATCGAGCGATGTCGCGACGCCCGGACTATTGTTACAAACGCCGGGTACGCTCACCTGCACGTCGCCGATGCAGGTGTTGCCGGTGCAAAATCAGTCGCTGCCCGGAAATTTCAATTACAGCTGGACGGCCACCAACGGCGGCAATTTCGTATCGGGTAACACCACCCTAAACCCCACGGTAGACGCTGCGGGCGATTACATGCTGATCGCGACCAACAGCGGCAACGGCTGTACGAGTACCTTGTCCACCGCGGTCGGCATCGACACGGCCGCGCCGCTGGTGCTTGTGCAGATGCCGGGCATCGTCACCTGTGCGGCGCCGATGCAAACCATCCAGGCGCAGAATGTATCCGGCCCCGGCTCCTTTACCTACGCCTGGACCGCCACGAATGGCGGCAACATCAGCGCCGGGCAAAATAACCTGAGCCCGGTCGTGGATGCCGGCGGTACGTACAACTTATTGACAACCAATACCCTGAGCGGCTGCACTGCTACCGCCACGGCCATGGCCACAGAAAATACCACGCCGCCCGTGGCGGATGCGGGCTTAAACGATACCCTGAGTTGTGCGCTCAGCAGCCTGATTATTAATGGCGTTGGAACGGGTAACGGTCCGCTGACCTACGCCTGGACGGCCTCGAACGGCGGCAATTTCGTCAGTGGAATCAACACGGCCACACCTTCCGTAGACGCCGCCGGGGCCTATACCCTGACCGTCATCAATACCGCAAACGGCTGTTCCGCCACCGATGCGGTACAGGTTTTTAACGACCTCAGCGCACCCACGGCCAATGCGGGCACGGCCGCGACCCTCACTTGTACCGTGCTTCAAACCGCTTTAAACGCCACGGCCAGCACGGGACCCAGCTATTCTTACGTATGGACGGCCTCGAACGGCGGTAACATCGTGTCGGGCCCGGGCTCCCTGACGCCTGTAGTGGATGCGCCCGGCAACTACCAGCTGGTGGTGACCAATTCCGCCAACGGCTGTACCAGTTTATCCGCGCTGACGGTTATGGAAGATATCGCCCCGCCCGCAGTGGATGCGGGTTTAACGGCCATCCTGACTTGTACGGCTCAATCGGTCGGACTGTCCGGTACAGCCACTGCGGTAAACGGCGGCAACTTGTTCTTCGTTTGGTCGGGAACCGGCATTCAAGCCGGCGGCAACACACCCACGCCGACGGTGATCCAAGCCGGTACTTTTACCCTGAATGTACTCAATGCTTTGAACGGCTGTACTGCGAGCGATGTCGTGAGCGTCGGCATCGATACCCTGACGCCTACTTTATCCGCCGCAGCGCCACAGATACTCACCTGCGCCGTTCTGAGCGTGCCCCTCAGCGGCAACGTCGTGCAACCGGCCAATAATTTCAGCGTTTCCTGGGCGACCATGAACGGCCAACTGGTATCGGGTCAAACGACGCTTTCACCTCTGATTGACGAGCCCGGCCTCTACACTTTAACCGTTGTCAATCAACAAAATGGCTGCACCGCAACTGCCACTGCGACTGCAACTGAAAACGTCACACCGCCCATTGCCGTGGCCACTGCGCCCGGCCCCCTGACCTGCACGAACCCTCAACTCAACCTGAGCGGCATGGGCTCTTCCCCCGGCCCCGGCTTCAGCTATTTATGGACAGCCATCGGCGGCGGGAACATCACCGGCGGACCGACTACCCTGACGCCCAGTATAAACGCGCAGGGCGGCTACACCCTGATGGTGACCAATGCGGCGAACGGTTGCACAGCCTCGGCGACCACCCTGGTTTCCACCTTCACCACGCCGCCCACGCTCAACATCATCCAGCCTCAGCCGCTGACCTGCGTGACGACGAGTGTGGTGCTGCCGGGCGCAGTGAGCCAGCCGGCCAATGGATTTACATTCAGCTGGTCCACGTCCAACGGTCATTTCGTATCCGGTCAAACCAGCCTCTCGCCGCTCATCGACGAGCCGGGCCTGTACACCTTAACCGTTCAAAATCAGGCGAATGGCTGCACGGCCACTGCTACCGCCACTGCTACTGAAAACATCACGCCGCCCGTAGCGGAAGCCGGCCCGACGAGTGAACTGCACTGCAATCAGCCCGATATCGTGTTGCAAGGTAGCAGCACCACGCCGAGCAGTTTGTCCTTCGTTTGGTCGACCACCAACGGCCAAATCGTGTCCGGCTCAACCACCCCGCAACCTACCGTGGATGCCGCAGGCGCTTACAGCCTGACCGTGACCAACTTATCCAACGGCTGCACCGCAGTCGATCAGGTCGCCATCACCCAAGTGATGCCGCCGGATTTTACGCCTTCTGCGGTGCAACCGAATTGCCTGCAGCCCAAGGGCCGCATCGATTTCGGTCCGGTCGCCAACGGGGAAGCGCCATTCATGTACTCCATCAACTCCGGCCAAACGTTCATGAGTTCCCCGGCCTTCAACAGCCTGGCCTCTGGCGACTACCTGCTGGTGGTGGAAGACGCCTACGGCTGTACTGCCGATGCCGCCGTGAGCCTCCAGACCCCATTGATCCCCACGGTAACCTTGCCCGAAATCGTGACCATCGATCTGGGCGAAAACATTCAACTGACGCCGCTGCTGAATATCCCGATCGCCCAGGTGGCCAGCTGGCAATGGACGCCGCCTGATTCTTTGTCGTGTACGGATTGTCCGGGTCCTATCGCCAACCCCATTCGCAGCATTAAATACGTATTGAAAATCAAGGATTTGAACGGTTGCCCGGCTACTGCGTCGGTCCAGGTGCGTGTCAACCGCCGGCGCAACATTTACGCGCCCAATATTTTTTCGCCCAACGGCGACGGCGAGAACGACCGATTTACACTCTACGGAAAAGGCGTGCGCGACGTGCGTACCCTACGCATCTACGACCGCTGGGGCGCCGAGTTGTTTCTGGCCGAACACCTGCCCCTTAACTCCGAACCGGCCGGCTGGGACGGCGGGTATCGTGGCGTGGCACTGAATCCGGCGGTGTTCGTGTGGATCGCGGTGGTGGAGTTTGTGGACGGGGAAGTGGAGGTATTGAAAGGGGATGTGACCTTGATGCGCTAATGGAGGGTGGAATTTATTCCGCCTGTAATATGATCAATATAGGATGACCGGTTTCAAAATCATTACGCCAGACAATCGAACGATCCGTTTCAATTACTATTGGGACGCAGCCCCGGTGACATGCGAAGCATTTTCCAAACTGCTTCCTTTTACGCGGACATTTCTGCACGCCCGGGTGTCGGGACAGGAAATCTGGACGGATGATGCGCCTGCTTTGGACATTATTCAGGAAAATGCTTCTGTGTTTACCTTGCCCGGAGAAGTTGTGTTCGGGCCTTCAAAACCGGTGCGGGTGAAGACGGCGAATTGTATAGGGATTTATTACGGGGAGGGTAGAGGACTGGATGCGGCGAATATTTTTGGAAGGGTGGTGGAGGAGGATGGGGAGGTGTTGAGGGCGGTGGGGGAGGAGATTTGGAAGGGTGGGGGGATGGAGATGAGGTTTGAGATTTTTACCTCCTTCCCACAAGAAAATCAAAAAAATCCTTGACAATAGATTTATTGTCGACTACATTTGCGTCTCACAATAAATCTATTGTCAGATGAGAAACGTTGTCGGCCAAACGCCAAGAGGAGCTGATTTCTTCCCGAGAAATGCAATTATCAATAAGATATACAGGCGTTTGGAGTCCGGTGGAAACCTTTTTAAGGCGGCTCCACGCCGGGTGGGTAAGACTTCTATTATGCGCTCCTTGGAGGACGACCCTCGTCCGGGATTTCAATTTGTGTACGTCATCACAGAATCCATCCACGATGTAGAGGAATATTATCATAAGTTGCTGACGGCTACGCTGGGCAGTGAGGCGCTTTCCAAATTGGGTAAAAACAAGGAAGGCATTATTCGTTTGGTCAAAGAAATTGCCGGGAGTATCAGAATAAAATTGCCCTGGATCGAATTGGATTTTAATAAAGGCGAGGGGAAAACCACTTATCAAGCGGCTTTTGAAAAACTATTGGCTCAATTGGACCTCGGCGAGGATTCCATCATCATCATGATTGATGAATTCCCGCAAACGGTAGAAAATATCAGAGAGAAGCATGGAAACGCCGCTGCCGAAAGTTTTCTGCGCCTGAATCGCGAGCAACGCCAGACCACCAACAGCCGCATCCGTTTTATCCTTACCGGTTCCATCGGCTTGCCCGGAGTGGTCAAAAAATTGACCTCCACCAGTGTCATCAACGACCTGAATGTGGTAGAAGTGCCGCCATTGACCGACCTGGAAGCCTCCGAGTTGGCTACCAATTTGCTCGGAAACTACAAGGTAAAATACGACGAAACCGTGATTCCCTATTTGCTGGAAAAGATCAAATGGCTGATCCCCTTTCACATCCAGTTGGGTGTACAGGAGCTAATAGACATATATGAAAACAAAGGCACTGCGCTGACTCGCGCGGATGTAGACAGGGCCTTTGCACAATTGCTCAACGTCCGAAACGATATCTACTTTGAGCATTATTATTCCCGTCTGAAAGATGCTTTTCCGGAAAATCAAGCTGCTTTTGCTTTTAAACTGTTGAATAAAGCGGCTCAAACAGGGGATATAACGGACGAAGCAATCAAAGCGCTTGCCGTCGGCCTCGTACCCGAAGCTGATATTGATGCTGTTTTAGAATCCCTGATTTACGACGGATACCTGTTTTTTGATACCACGCTAAAACGCAACCGCTTCCAATCCACGCTTTTGCGGGAGTGGTGGAACAAAAAAACGCCCGGACAATGACTATATCGCGCAATATTGCCAGTATTTACAACCCCGACTTGCTTACCAAGGCCCAGCTGATTGACAGTTTTGTTATCCGGGTCAAAAAATTTGAAAAACTGTTTGCGGACATTAAAACCGCCACCATGGAAAAGCCGGAGCAGCACCTGATGCTGGTGGGTCTGCGCGGCATGGGTAAAACGACCCTGCTCCGCCGCCTGGCTTACGAGGTGGAAAATGACCCCGCGCTCCATAACTGGCTGATGCCGGTTATTTTCAATGAGGAGGAATACGGCATTACGCAACTCTTCAAACTCTGGGAAGCCATCGCGGAGTACATGGAAAAACACGACCCTGTTTTTGCCGGCCTTTACGATCGTATGGACGCAGAATATCGCCGCCTGAAAAACGATCACCACCAATATGAACAACGCGCTTTTGAATTGCTGGTGGAGGCTTTACATGACCAGCACAAAAAACTGCTGCTGTTCATTGATAATTTCGGGGATATGTTCAAGCGGTTTAAAAAACCGGAAAAACAACGCTTGCGGGAGATATTGATGACCTGCCCCGACCTGCGCATCATCGCGGCTTCGGCGGTAGTGATTGAAGCCTTTTTTAAATACGACGATCCGCTGTTCGAGTTTTTCAAAACCGAACGTTTGGACGCCTTGAACAGTGAGGAAACCAAAACATTGCTGCTGAAATTAGGCGAAAACCTGCCCGACAACCGCGTGCAAACCATCATCGAACAGCAACCGGAACGCGTGGAAGCCCTGCGCCGCCTGACTGGCGGCATCCCGCGCAGCATGGTGCTGTTTTTTGAAATTTTCGCGACCGACAAGGACGGCACGGCTTTTACCGATCTGGAGAGCATCTTAGACCGCGTGACGCCTTTGTATAAACACCGCATGGACGACCTGCCTACCCAGCAGCAGGAGATTATGAACGTGCTGGCCTTGAATTACGACGGCATGTCGTCCCGCGAAATAGCCGACCGCACCCGGTTGGAAAGCAAACTTGTATCGGCCCAGCTCAAGCAGCTACAGAAATACAACCTGATCTCCATTGCCAATCCCGGCAGCAAAAACCAGATATATCACGTCTACGACCGGTTTTTCAACATCTGGTTTTTGATGCGCATGGCTCGCAAAGGCGATAAAAACCGCGTTTTGTGGCTCGTGCGTTTTTTGGAGTGCTGGTGTACGCCGGATCAACTTTCCAAACGCAGCGAAACACACCGCAAGGCCCTGATGCAAAAGGATTACGACCCCAAAGCGGCGCTCTCGTTTACCAACGCCCTTTATTATGCCGCACAAGAAGATATAGAAACCCGCTACCAATTAGCCAAACAAACGCAGAATTACCTGAAAGACCGCGCTCCCGACCTTTACCAACAAAACGAAAGCGCAGATATTGCTTTTTTTGGCCGGGGGATTGCTGAAATGCGCCGCCGAGATTGGGAGGCGGCTTATCGGGAACTTAGTGCGATTAAAGATAAGAATGCACAAGATTACCTGCTGCTTTATGTATTGGAGGAACGTAAGGGAGCATCTGAGCAAGCTACATATTGTTTACAGGAAGCCCGCCGGGCAGATAAAAACCTCTGTGCAGAGCGTTTGATTGGGGAGATTTACTGGAATTATCTCAAAGATGATCTTGTGGCCGAACGATATTTTTTGATTGCTATAAATCACGGGGATGCAAAAGCCTGCCGTAGATTTGGAAACCTACTTAGGGATAAAAGGAAGGATTATGAGGAAGCAGAAAGATATTATAGGATTTCTATTGAAAGAGGAGAAACGTATGCGTGGGTTAATCTGGGCGATTTGTTTGGAGATACGTTAAAAGATTATCCACAAGCAGAAATCTGTTATCTAGAAGCCATTGAAAAAGGTCATAATATTGGTTGGCGTTATTTGGGTTTCCTTTATGCAGACAATCTGAAAAACTACGAAAAAGCAAAAGAATATTATCAAAAAGCCATTGAAGCAGGAGAAACTTATGCCTGGATTAATTTGGGCAACTTATATTTAGACAATTTAACAGATTACCCCCAAGCTGAAACCTGTTATCAAAAAGGTGTCGATGCAGGTCATGGTGAAGGCTGGCGCTATTTGGGAAACTTATACGCTGATAGTATTAAAAATATTAATAAAGCAGAAGACTTCTTTCATCATGCTATTGCTGAAGATATCCAAAATGCAAATAACAGTTTAGCCTGGGCGTATTTTACCTACAAGATCAAAGATATAGAAGCATTAGCAGCAGCAGAAAAAGCATACCACGAAATCCCTGAAAATTACGTCGCGCATACCCTCAGCTGCATTTACCTCTGGAATGACCGTTTTGAAGAAGCGCACAAGACCGCAGAAAATTTTCTGTTTGACATTGATTATGTAGACAGAAACAGGGATGAAAAGGAATTCTTCAAGTATTTCCTCCTGCTCCTCGCCAAATCCCAGTACCCCTTTCTCTACGATTACTTCACCGGCGAACGCGGCGAAGCCATCCGCGCAAAAGACCGCTTTTTACCCGTATGGTATGCCCTCATGCACTACATGAAGGATGAATATCCAATAGAATACCTCCGCACACCTCCGGAACTAAAAGACACGGTACAGGAAATCATCGACAAGGCGGAGGAGTACCGGGTGGCTTACCAGATTACTCCAAAATAAAGCACTGGCAAATTTTACCCGGCAGTATCGCAGACCTGCAAGTGCTGGCACCGTCCATCCATCCTCCGTCGTATGTACGTCCGCCGGGATTTCCCGGTTCCCGGGCGACACCACAAAAACCTTTGGTACCGCGCCTTAAGCGGTCCCTGCGCCACGAGAATCAGGCACTGGCGAAAGAATTGCTCAGATTTTACCACCTCCTTTGACTGCACCAACTGGATTGCTACATTTGTACCTCAATCCTCCCGACCCCGTGATCCGTAAAAAAAGCCTCCTGACCTTACTTCTCTTTGCCGCCCGCCTGGCTGCACAGCCGGCCGTCGAGCTCGAAAAAATCGGTATCGAGGATGGCTTGTTGCAGGGATTTATCTCGGCTATTTACCAGGATCGCGAAGCATTTCTGTGGTTCGGCACCAACAACGGTTTGAACCGCTACGACGGCTACGAATTCACCGTTTTTCGCCACGATCCGTACGATCCGCATTCGCTGGCGCATGACGAGGTGGTGAGCATCACTGAATTCGGTGAATTTCTCTGCGTCCTCACGTTCAGCGGCCTCGATTTTTTTGACAAACAAACCCGGCGCTTCGACCCCCTCAGCCGGCAATTCCTGCCGTTCCCTTTTGCCAACCGGGTTTCGGACATGGTTGTGTTGCGCAGCCTAAGCGATCCGGACGGTGATGTTTGGACGGCGGGACTTGAATATTACCAGCCCGGGCGCGGCGTGCTCGTGCATTACCGTCCGGCAGACGACGGCAGCGAACTGTTCTATTTCTCCAAACCGCTTGATAAAAAAATCGGCGCCATCGCGATCCACGCCAAGGCCGCAGGTCCCCGCCGTTAACTTAAGAATTTTGGCCTCGGAGAGGTCTAACGTTAAATAATATGCAGGTTGCCAAATCAATGTTATAGCCGAAGCAAAGTGGTTTTGAAGGAAACGGAATTGCAACATATTCACAATCAACATTCTAAACCATCTAAACCCTTCTAAACCACTCTAAACCGACTATACCTTGTCCCACCAAGCGCGGCTGGAAAAACCGCTACGGCTTTCTGTTTTAGGCTACGCCGCTTTTTCCATTTTTTACTGCCGGTTGATTTGTTATAATTATTTATTTACCGGAATATAAACATTGAAGGCTGCGCCTTTGCCTTCTTCTCCGTCAGCTTCTATAAATCCATCATGCGCTTCTGCAATTTTCTGGCAGATGGCAAGGCCAATTCCGGTTCCAGTGTATTGTTGGCCATGAAAACGTTGAAATATTCTGAACACGTCTTTTTTATAAGCCGGGTTAAAGCCAACCCCGTTATCGGCCACCGTAATTTTATAATAATCATGTTCACTATTGGGCATGATGTCCTGCATGGCTTTTTCATCAACCAACTGGCTGCTGATGGTAACAACAGGTGGCCTGCCTTCTTTGGTAAATTTTAGCGAGTTATTTATCAGGTTTTCAAATAACTGCTTTATCAGAAACGTAGTGCCTTGTATCACCGGCAGGTTTTCCCATTGCAGGCTTCCTCCTTTTTCTTCTATCCTTTCTTTCAGGTCGGCTTTCATTTCTTCAAGCAATCCGTTCAAATCAATATTCACCAATTGCTTTTCTTCATTTATAACTTTTATATAGGAAAGCATAGAATCAATCAGATTTTGCATGCGGGCTGCCGAACTTTGCATGCGAAGGATGTTTGTTATTGCCCATTCCGGTATTTCGTCCCTTTTTTGTAAAATAACCGAAGCAAACATCTGTATTTTGCGCAGCGGCTCTTTTAAATCGTGGGTGCTTATCCAATTCATATTGAAAAGTTCCTCGTTGGCTTTCTTCAGCCTTTCGTTCAGGTTAAGGTAGCGGAGTTCTTCCACCTGCATATCTGCCAAATGAAGCTGGTGTTGAATGTAGGAGCAGATGACAGAAGCTGCATTGATTTCGGGCTTTTGCCATTCTATGCTTTGGCCTTTAACGGATTGTTTCCACAAAACAAAAGATTTGCGTGGGGTAAGGCTTTGGTTTTCCGAATCTATGTTCATGGGTTTTGATGGATCACCGCCCCAATTAACTGTTTTTTCAACCTCCTGCCTTATCCAGGCTATGCCATTTTTAGTTTGCGTTCCTATTGGCAGGTAAACCACACCGGCAATCTGGCTGCCTAAGTCTGCGGCTTGAGGATAGCTGTCGCCAAGCTTTGAAGTTTGAAAAATGCCATGGCCAATTGAAGTGTGAAGCCAGTTCATTAAACCATTTAATTTTTCATCTTGCGGCAGCAGGCCATGTTTATAAAAAGTTTCTTTGTAAGCAATTACCACAGCATCTGCATTCAACAGGTTTTTCAATTCAACAAGGGTTTGTTCTTGTGCCAGGCTTTGCTCGCTGCCGGTCATTATTTTATGCAGGCCATCCAGTTTTTTTCCCGTTTCTTTTACAAGTTCAAATTCATCGGCTACCTGGCGCACTTCAATTTGAGAGGAAAGAAAAACACCCTGCAGGTGGGCCGCCAGCCGAACGTGATAAGGAATGTGTTTGGCTGCATGATGATGGCAGGCAATTAAGCCCCATAGTTTGCCATGATTGATAAGGGCAATGGTGAAGGTGGCGCCAACACCCATGTTGATTAAATACTGAATATGCATGGGCGAAAAGCTGCGCAAAGTGGAAAGACTGAGGTCGATGCTTTTATTATCTGCATTTTCATCTAAAGCATAAAGCGGTACGTTGGTTGCCTGCACATTGGCAAGCATCCGTGTGCGGGTTAGTAAAAACAATTCTCTTGCCTGCACCGGAATATCTGTGGCCGGATAATACAAACCTAAGAAAGGCTCAATGCTGTCTATCCTGCTTTCGGCAAATACCTGCCCGTTGTAATCCTTGTCAAAGCGGTAAATCATTACCCTGTCATAACCGGTAATCTTTCTTGTTTCATCTGCCACATCCTGACAAAGTATTTGCAGGTTGTCGGCTCTTTCTGTGTAGTAAGCAAAACGTTTTGTTTGAAAAAAAAGATCGGGCAGTTCAAGTCCTTCCGGGCTGAAAGGTTCAAACTCCATTACCATGTTTTCTTTTGTAGAAAAGGCGGTAATGTGAAAGATTTGATTGCCTAAGGTAAAAGCAAAAGGCTTCACCGCATCTTCTGTCTTTGCAGAATAGATTATAAAAGAATCGGCATCTTCTTTTTTAAAAAATTCAGATAAAGGCTTGCCAAGAATTTGGTTCAGCGGCTTGTTAAAAAGTGCCGTGCAGTTTTCGCTGCAATACTGAATGGTGTTATCGGTTTTGTTCAAAGCCAGCAAATAGCCATAAGATTGTATGCTGCCTGGTATGTGAATGGGTTCCGCCTCGCAATTGGTAATGTTTATGTTGTCAGTATTAGTAATGTTTTTAAGATTCATGTTGAATAAGTTTAAGTGGAGCGTTGTTAAACCAATGATGCAGTATGCTGAAAGTTTGTGAGGCGCTTTTAATAACTTCTTCTTCCATGCCGGATGATGCCAGGCAAAATGCCTGTAAAAAACTTTTCCACCGGCTCCCTGTTTCAGGTCCGTACACTGTAAAATATGTTGCTTTGCCAGCTATTGCTTCAATACCCCATATTGTTTTTAAATGTTTGTAAATAACGGCGCCGCCCAATATTGATCCTTCAAGCACATACATGCCGCCAAGCGCTGTTGCATTTGTGTTATAAGATGCAGTAAAAAAACTGTTGGGTATGGCAGCAATGCCTGCTTCATCAATGCCAAGCATGTTAAGATCGGAAACGAGCAACTGAGTTTTGCACATTGTTTCAATGCCGGCAATGCTGTGTTGAAGCATTGGAAAAACAATGGTTTCAAAACCTTTTACAAAACCATAAAGCAGTGAAAGATAAGCAGCATAATCAGCAGGTGTTACCTGCGCACCAAGCAGGTTTTTTGAGGTTTTGTTTTGCTCAAGCAAGCTGTGTTGATGCGCCGTTTCGCTTCGTAAATTTTGTAAAAACAGGTGCTGTTGCCGGTTATTTGCTATTTCATTCAGGGTTTGTTCCATCGACTTCAAGTTGATTACCAGTTTTTTTGCAGGCAGGCTGCAACGTTGTTTTTAAAATCAATGTAGTTGGTTGATTTCACCATATAAAAATCAGCGCCTTTATCGTAGGCTGCTTTTATTTGATCCAGGTGAGAAGAAGTGGAAAGTATAATTACTTTGATATTTTCCCAGCGTTGGTTTGCTTTAATTTCCTGCAGGCAAAGCATCCCATTTTTTAATGGCATGTTGAGGTCTAAAAAAATAAGTTCCGGAAGAACCTCTGCATCTTCCAGCATTTTCATAAGCTTTATGCCATTGGCAGCCACTTCCAGGTTTACGTCAACTGTAAGGTCAGTCAACACTTTTTTAAAAAAATCAACATCTTCCTCATCATCTTCGGCCATCAGTATTTTTTTTGAAAGCATTTTATATTTGAGTTTAAGTTTTAAGAAAAACTCGGATCAAGGGTCCACCAGTTTTTATTTTTATTGGTTTCATCGAACTTTTAGCCTTGCATAAGCCGTGGAGCCGCACGTCTCATCCCCTCACTGGAATGTACCGGCTCGATGGCGAATAGCAAGGAGTTGAACGAAACCGTTTTACGTTGTATATATTGGTTATGCGAATTCCATTGGGGCCTTTTTTCCCACCGAGGGAATATCCAGAGCTAAAGGAAAGAAATTGTTTGCAAAATACCAACGATTAGGAGCATAATTTTCTGTTGAGTGGTTCACAGACGTATGGAAAACAGGGAAGCATTCACTTGAAGCAATACAACAGTTTTTGGGTCTATAGTAGCCTTTGGCGGCTGATAATCAGGACTTTGCTGTAAGGTGTCCAATTTGGCTTTCCGGTTGCGGGTAGAGAGGATACCGTAATAGCGGATTTTTTGGAAGCCCGGCTGCAGGCAGTGTTGCAAAAATCCATCTTTATGCTCCAACCGCCAAGCCCCGCTTTCCGAGTACCTTTACCCCCATGAAATCAGATCAACTGCTCCGCGCAACGCTCTCCAACGTGGGTATCCCGGCCTTAAACGATATGCAGGAACAGGCCTTCCAGACCATCGCCGACGAGCGGGACACGATCCTGCTGGCGCCAACCGGTTCGGGAAAGACCCTGGCCTACCTGTTGCCGGTCTTGCATCAACTTGCGGCGGATAAAGCGGGCGTTCAATGCCTCGTATTATCGCCCACCAGGGAATTAGCCATTCAAATAGAACGGGTGTGGCAAAAAATGTCCACGGGATTTAAAGTAAATACTTGTTACGGCGGCCACGCCATGCAGACCGAAATGCAGAACCTCAGCCAGCCGCCGGCGCTGCTGATCGGTACGCCCGGACGTATTCTGGAGCATATCAACCGCCAGTCCTTCGACACATCGACGGTTAAAATTATCGTCCTGGATGAGTTTGACAAGTCGCTGTCGATGGGTTTTCAAGAACAGATGGCCGGGATTATCAAAGCGCTGAGCGGCCTGGAAAAACGTATTCTGGTCTCGGCCACCAATAAATGGACCATGCCGGAATTTGTGGGCATCACCAAGGCGAATACGCTGGATTATACCGGCGCCGGTGAAAAAAGCACGGATGGTTTGAGTATCAAAGCCGTAGTGTCGGCTACCCAGGACAAGTTCGAGGCGCTGGTCCAACTGCTCTGTTTCCTGGGCACGGAACCGACGCTTATTTTCTGCAACCAGCGCGACGCCACTGAATTAACCCGCGAGCGCCTGGCCGAGCAGGGCATTCCCTGCGCCGCTTTTCACGGCGGCATGGAGCAGATCGAGCGGGAAAAAACCCTGGTGCAGTTCCGAAACGGCAGCACCGTTTTTTTAGTGGCCTCCGATCTGGCGGCGCGCGGCCTGGATATCCCGGAGCTGAAAAACATCGTGCATTACGAACTGCCACTGAAGCTCAACGAATTCATCCACCGCAACGGCCGCACCGCCCGCATGCACGCGGAAGGCACGGCCTACCTGATTTTACCGCCCGGCGAACAGCTGCCAGCCTACCTGTCCGAACGCCCCGAAACGCTGCAACTTCCTGAAAAACAAACCTTACCGCCGTCTCCTCCCTGGGTAACCCTCTATATCAGCGGGGGCAAAAAGGACAAACTCAGCAAAATGGATATTGTCGGGTTTTTGTCCAAAAAAGGCGGCCTGACACAAGACGAACTGGGCAAAATCGAACTAATGGATTTTATGTCTTTTGTCGCCGTCAAAAAAGAGGTGGTTGGGCGTTTGTTGAAAGCGATTCAGCCCGAAAAAATGAAGGGAAAGAAGTATAAAATTGTGGTCGCCAAATGAATTCAATCCCGGCTCCCGCCGCCGCGTCCAACAAATAGCGCTGCACGCCTTATTTTTAAACATAAAGGGATGCACCGTTTTTTTAAACACAAAGGGATGCACCATTTTTTAAACACATAGGGCATATAGGACACATAGCCGTAGCGTACACAAGAAAGTATGAGTTTTTTGTGTACGCTACGGCTATGTGTCCTATATGCCCTATGTGTTTAAAAAATAATATATGTTTTATTTACGGCACTAGTCCGGCATCTTTGACCCGATCGCCATCATAAACTCCTGTTTAGTCGCGAGGTCCAGAAATTTTCCGGAATACTCCGCCGTAATCGTGCTGGCGCCGTGGTGTTCCACACCCCGGGCCTGCACGCACATGTGCCTGGCGTCGATGTAAACAGCCACGTCTTCGGTGCGCAGGGCCAGTTTAAGCGCTTCGGCCACTTGCATGGTCAGGCGTTCCTGAACCTGGGGCCGCCGGGCGTAAAAATCCAGAATGCGGTTGAGTTTAGACAGCCCGATGACTTTGCCATTGGGGATGTAGGCAATATGCGCCACCCCGAAAATAGGCTGGAAATGGTGTTCGCAGGTGCTTTGCAACGGAATATTCCGCTCGATGACCAGGCGTTTGTATTGGTATTTGTTGTCAAAAGTGGTCATGGCGGGTTTGTTCGCCGGATTCAAGCCGCGGAAGATTTCCCGTACGTACATTTTGGCCACGCGGTTCGGAGTACCCCGCAGGCTGTCATCGCGAAGGTCGAGGCCCAGGATTTTCATGATCTCGGCGAAATGATCGGATATCAGGGCGATTTTTTCAGATTCCGATCGCTCGATGGGGGGCGGACAAACAGGGGTTTCTGCGCTAGTGGAAAAGTGCAGGCCGCCAAAATCATTGGTATCGGTAAATTCGGGGTGGTACCCGTTGTGCAGTAATTCAGCCATGGATCATGGTTTTATAATTGGATGAGGAAAAGACCGAAAGGGTACATGGTATCCGGAAGTCTTTTCAAACTCCAAACATAACAGCCAGGGGGGATGTATTGTTTAATCTTTGTGTGAAATTATATTCATTTATTAAACAAAAGGTGGCCAAAGGCCATTGATCCAGGATGTTTTAATGGTTCAATCTGTCAAAAAGCGCCAGCGTTTTTTGTGCATCTGCCTCTTCGAACATATCCCGGATCAAATACTGCAAGGAATCGGGCGTGGCCGTTTTCAAAAAATCAAGCATTTCGAGCGAGCTGGTGTAAGGCGGCGTTTGGTATTTTACTTTTTCCAAATAGGCCCGCAAGGCCCGGTTTACGTTTTCTTGTCCGATGTATTCGCTCAGGGTGTACAGGGCGATGGCGCCTTTTCCGTAGGAAATATAGGACTGATCGGGATGAACATGAATCAACGGCGGCTCTTTTTGCGTTTCGGCACTTCTTCCCGACAAATAGCGATTGCGTTGTATGTCTAAGAACTTTAAGGCGCTTTTTTTGCCGTATTGCTGTTCATAAACCTTTGCGGTGATGTATTCCGCCACGCTTTCGGTGATCATAGTCGCGCCCAATACGTCGGCAGGGATAACCTGGTTGCCCCACCACTGGTGCGACAGCTCGTGGGCCGCCACATAAAATGAAATGTCGATAGCGCCGTCTTGTATTGTACCGGCATCATTGATAAATCGAATTTCAGAGGTTGGGATACAGTTTGCGGCGGTGGTCGCATAGGCGCCTTCGGATCTTGGGAATTCTATGATTTGCGCCTGCCGGTGCTGATATTCGCCAAAATGCGCTGTATTGTAATCCAAAGCGGCTTTCAAACCGTTCATCATTTGCTGCAGGCAGTAGGTATGCTGCTTGTGATGATAAATCCTTAAATCAACACCTTTATGCTGCGCTTTAAAAACCACGTATTCGCCTGAATTAAAACCAAATACGAACTTGATTTTTTTGTCCATTTTATAGTGGAAATATCGCCTGTTCTGTTCCGTCCATTCTTTTTGCAAATAGCCCGGTGCAATGGCTGTTTGTTTACTTGAGGTACTGACAATTGTCTCAAAATCAATTAAATCTGCGTCTATACTTTGGTAATGATTGTACATGGCGGCGGTGTCGCCCGGCAAGGATTTTTCTGTTTCAGCAAAATAGCCCAATCTCGGTAAAACATCACTTTTAATAAACGTGCCGTTTTGCAATACGTTGGAATGCTGGGTAAACAACGTATTCGGTTTGTTTTTTATGGTAAAATGAAGTGTAATACTATCCTGTGGTGCGATACTTTTATCGAGTGTATATATTGAAAAATTAAAAACAGGATCAGATTTTATTTGGGTAACTGCTTCATCAAAACTTAAATGGGTTATTTCATCGTAGCCTGATTTTATCAAAAGCGTATCAATAGACCGGGTCGTTTTATTGACCAGGGTATATGTCCCGGTTGCGATAAAAGAATTGGTTTCGGGATAGATATCCATTTGAACAAATACTGCGGTAATTCTTGGTTGTTTTGTATGTCTATATTGGCCATATTGCTGCTGAAATTGGCGCAACAGCGTTTTTTCTTCCCTGGCAGAAAATTGTATGTTTGCCGGTTTGTTTTCTTCCTGAAATAAATAAAACCCAAACGCGCTAAACAAGCAAGAAGAAACGATGGTCGTGAACGCTAAATTTCCTTTGAATCGTTGCTTCGTTATGGCTATTCGTTCTGGAATGGTTTGCGTTAAGGTTCTTTGCCAAAAAAGCAAGGCAAGGCAGTATAAGAGTAGTGCGAACAGGCCCCAATATGCTTTGTAGAGATAGTATGCAGGGAGCGCTTGACCATACCGGTTCAGGTCCGAGTATTGTAAGAAAAAATCCGGCCGGGGGTTTTCGTTGAACCTGAAAACAAGATTTTCAATTCCGATGGACGGCAGATTGGACAGGCCTAATGCGCCCAAAATTAGTAAAAATAAACCCAGATACGGATTGGTCACAAGGGTTTGAATAAGTAAAGCGGCAAATGCCCAAATCGCAAAACCGATGAGGTGAATGCCGAACAAATCGAACAAATAATGCCCTATTTCCAGGTTAAAATAATTGCTATATGCCTGAACGCCAATGCCTGTCACCATAATCAAGGACAACAGCACCACTTGCATTTTAACCAAAGCGAGCCATTTGGACAGCAGCAGCGCCCAATTAGATACAGGTGTTACATTGATCAAATCGGCCATTCCGGCGGCTTTGGCGCGATGTACCAATATGCCTGCGTACAGGAAAGTCAATACCTGGATGAGCAGGGAAAAAAAGAATACCGGGTAGCCCAACATCACCCAGGTAAGCGGCAAAATTTTGGTGTCGGTTTGCGGGTTCATTTGTAACAATAGCACGGCGATAAACAAAGCGCCCGCAATCAATATGCTGATAAATGAACCGCTTGTGACAATGGATAAAAAATCTGCCCGGGAAAGCCGCCAGCTTGTTTTAATTTGTTGTATGAACGAGAATTCCGCGCGTATTTTAGGTACATTTATCTCTGCGATACTTCCAGAATTCCGCAGATTCACTTTTCCCGGTTTTGGGACTGCCCGCCCCAACGAAACTGCATTTTGATCAAATGAAAACCAATGATGTACCACCGAAAAGATTATGGCAGTGACGGATAACCATAATAACCTGTTGTATAGAATAATCGGATTCATTGGTATGGGCAAAGTGTTTTGCTCCGCCAAAGTCCAATGCCGGGTGAAATACTGCGTGGCTGTTTCGCCGAATGGCTCCAGCAGAAAGCCGGTAATATTGCCATAAACTCCACCCGTTAAGCGTATGACAGCTTCTTTAATCAACAAGAGTAAAATCACGGATATAAATCCCGCGTAGATATTCCGGGTAAAAGTGACCACCCCAAACACGATGGCGCCGAACAATAACAGATTGGGAATCAGGTAGATAAAATAGCTTTGCAGATAAGGCGCCGCATCAAATGGAAGGAGCTGTGCCGGGTTATCAGCCGGTAACAGGGCGCCGCATATCAAACCTGCTTCCACGATAAACGCAATGAAGGCCACCACCAGAAAACCGCTGAGAAACTTGGCCGCCAAATAAGCGCTTTTGCCGAACGGATACGAATATAAAATGCTGTGAAAGTTGCTTTTATACTCCCGGTAAATGGACGTGCCAACTATTGTGGGCAGTAGAAAAATCAGTAGTTTATTAAAAAAAATGATGAAAGAATACACGCCCACAGGCGTATTCGCGATGCTTACGGCATCTGTAGAACCCGCTCCAAACGCCCCCGCAGCGCCCGCCATACTTGCCAGGGCCATGAAAAAGAACATGGACAGGTAGACATAAAAGGAGGGGTTTTTAAACCAATATTTTAACTCGAATTGAAGGATAGTCCGGAACATTACGTTTAGGGGGTAGTAGATTGAACTTGTCAGGAACGGATTTGGGGTCAAAAGACGCTAATATAACGATATACGCTTATGCCGTCAACTTATTTATACCAACCTTATTTATAGTCAGTTTAGCGTGGTATAGAAAGTTTAGAGGGTTTAGAGGCTTCGCGCTCAGTCATTTGTACATATAGTCAACGCAAAGTGGTCTTGAAGGAAGCGGAATTGCAAGACACTCACAATCAATATTCTAAACCTTCTAAACCCTTCTAAACCACTTTAAACCGACTATAGCATTTGTTCAAAACCACTTTGCGTTGACTATAACAAATAAAATGCACCCGGACTGCTCGCGCGGGCAGCGAAATCACGCTGAGGTATCTCTTTCTGGTAAATAACAAAGATTCCCCGTCTTTTGGTTGAAATTCAGGTGAAAAATTCCAGCAGGGTAGGGGGCTTGATGCTTTAAAATATAAAACACGATGAAGAACCGCTACCTGTTTTTGTCCCTCCTGGCCTGTTTGTTTTCCACCTGTATCAATGCCCAACAAAATGCCCCGGATGCCGGTGGCGAACTATTTGTTTCCGGAAATGACGCAAACAACCCCTGCCTGACGCCCCTGGAATACGAAATCATCACCGCCAGATGCGCCTACAACCTGCAATTGATCGCCCCGAATGCCGACACAGTCGCCAATAAGACGGAAAACATGGTGACGCTGCTGAATTGGCCGCTGAAGGCCGCCAGCGGATTCCCATATTGCAGCTATTACGGCATTACAGCCCACGTGGACCACGACCCGACGTCGGGCTTCATCGATTACCATTGCGGCAATATTGTGTACAATGGGCATGGCGGCACGGACATTGCCATGTGGCCCTATCCTTTATACATGATGGATAGCAGCTATGTGGAAGTGATTGCCGCCGCCGCCGGAACGATCATCGATAAAGCCGACGGGAATTTTGATAGAAACTGCGGGGCCAATAACCTCCAGGCAAATTATGTTGTCATTCAACATGCCAACGGTTCGCGTGTGCTTTATTTTCACATGAAAAACGGATCTATTACCACGAAAGCCATCGGTCAGCCGGTGATACAGGGCGAATACCTGGGCGTTGTCGGCAGTTCCGGCAATTCTTCCGGGCCGCATCTGCACTTCGAGGTATGGGCTGGCAGCACCAATGCTACCCGCGTCGACCCCTTTCAAGGCGCCTGCAATGCAATTAATACGGCCTCCTGGTGGGCCGATCAGAAGCCTTACCGGGAGCCTGCGGTCATCGCGGCAGGTCCGCATCCGCTCCAGCCGGTTTTTCCCGGCTGCCCTGTTACTGAGATACCAAATGAAAGCAGTTGCTTCGCTGCCGGCGCTTCGACGTACTTCATCACGTTTTTCAGAAACGAAACGATTGGCATGGTTGCGGATTTGAGCATAAAAAACCCGGACGGAACAGTGTATCTGGCCTGGACGCGCACCAGCTCAAACGACTATAAACTGAGTTGGATCTCCTCGACCAAAACGCTGCCGGCCAATGTTGCCGGTACTTTCAGTTTTGAGGTGACGTACAACGGAACGAGCTGTTCAAGTAGTTTTGATATCGCTTATGCTAAAATAACACCCGCAAGTTCCACCTCGATCTGTCCGGGAAGCGCCGTGGTACTCAATGCGAACGCAGGCATCGGGCTTTCGTATCAATGGCAACGCGATGGCGTCAATGTCGGGACCAACAGTTCCGCATACAGCGCCGGCACGGCAGGAACGTACACCGCCATCGTCACGACTGCCCATGGGTGTTCCGCCACCAGCACCCCGGTTATGGTTACACTGGCCAACGCCCCTTCGACGTCTATTTCCGGAAATTTAAACATCTGTGCCGGCAGCAGCACAATGCTTAATGCAGGCAGCGGGTTCACTGCCTATACCTGGAATACCGGCGCCAACACCATGAGCATCAACGCCGCCCAGGCCGGAACTTATACCGTGACGGTCACCAACGCCTTGACCTGTACGGGCAGCGTCACCGCGACGGTAACCGTCATCCCGCTTCCCCAGCCCTCGATTTCGGGTAATTTGAGCATTTGTGCAGGCAATACCGCCACGCTAAATGCCCCGGCCGGTTTTGCCGCCTACGCCTGGAACACGGGAGCCAACACCATAAGCATCAACGCCGCCCAGGCCGGAACCTACACGGTGACGG
>Ga0105046_10003963_pt1 | contig 23562 bp, 19 predicted proteins | sample MAT03_FD_78385 | JGI IMG/M metagenome (GOLD analysis project Ga0105046, IMG submission 78385) | Freshwater microbial communities from Lake Fryxell liftoff mats and glacier meltwater in Antarctica - MAT-03 (megahit assembly) | ecosystem: Environmental > Aquatic > Freshwater > Ice > Liftoff...
CGCGTCTTCACGGGCGACGGCAGGGGCGGCTCGGGCGACTTCCTGATGGGCGGGCTGCACCGCGCGGGCCTGGCGTCGATTTCCACGTCGCAGCATCCGGACGACGGCCTCGCGCTACGCGGCGTGTTCGTGGCGGCCGCGGCCCGGTGTGCCCCGCCTGGCAACAAGCCGCTGCCGCACGAGGTGGCGAACTGCCGGGTGCATCTGGCGGCCGAGGTGGCGGCCCTGCCCCACCTGCGGGTGGTCGTGGCGCTCGGCAAGGTGGCCTGGGACGCCTGGCTGGCATTCGTGGCCACGAGCACGCCACGGCCCCGCCCCCGCCCTGTCTTCAGTCACGGCGCCGTGGCGCGCCTGGCGCCCGCGGGCACGCCAGGGCCCGCCGGGCTCACGCTCGTGGGTTGCTTCCACCCGTCCAGGCAGAACACGCACACGGGCCGCGTCACGCCGGCGATGTACGACGAGGTGTTCGCGCTCGCCTCTCGGCTCGCGTAACAACCGGGGCGCATGAGCACTGGCGCATCTGATGCGCATGTGGCTATCATCGACACATCATGCGTACCACTCTCGACATCGACGACCCAATTCTTCGGGAAGTCAGGACCCTGCATGAGCGCGAAGGCCGCTCAATGGGTGCCGTCGTCAGCGAGCTGCTCGCCGATGCCCTGGCACGGCGCCGCTCCACCAGGCGAGCGACGCGCGCCTTTGTCTGGACCGCACGCGCAATGCGCGCACGTATTGACGTGGCGGACAAGGATGCGCTCTACGCAGCCCTCGACGCCGACCCACGATGAGTTACGCCGTCGACGTCAACGTGATGCTCTACGCGTCCGATAGGTCCAGTCCGCAACACGAGGCGGCCCGGCGGTTCGTCCAACGCTGCGCGGCTGGCCCGGAAGTGTTTTGTCTTGCCTGGCCGACGGTGATGGCCTATCTGCGGATTGCGACGCACGCGGGAATCTTCAGTGAGCCGCTGACGCCGAACGAGGCGATGGCCAATGTCTCGAGCCTGATCGAGCGGCCACATGTGCGTACGATTTCTGAAATCGATGGATTCCTCGATGCCTACGCGCACGTCACTGGCGCAACGTCAGTCCGAGGCAACCTCGTACCCGATGCCCACCTGGCGGCGATCCTCTTCCAGCACGGCGTGGCGACGCTCTACACCCTCGACCGAGACTTCCTGAAGTTCCCGACGCTCGACGTCCGCGACCCGTTTACGTGAACGCCGCGCCGGCGCGGCGGAAGCACTGACCACCGCCTGAGCGAGCTCGCAGCACCGTCACCTCGTCGAACGCACGGCCCACGAGCTGGAGGCCAATCGGACACCCGTCGTCAGAGAACCCGCACGGCACGGAGATGGCTGGCAGTCCGAGCAGGTCGAAGGGAATCGTCACGGACCGGCATGAGCCGGTTGCGGAACTGCGACCGCGCCAGGGCCGCGAGAGCCTGGCCAACACGCGCCTGAGCGCGATGGCGGCACTCGGCGCACTCACCCTTCCGTCGCACAGCCAGCTGTCTCGATTCTCCTCGCTCGCGACCGCGGGTCCGCACGCATCGGCCATGATTCGCAGGGACCGCGACGAGCGATTCTGACGTCGTGCGATGCTTCGATGCCAGTGCCCTGGTGAAGCGCTACGTGCGCGAGCCGCACAACGCGATAGCGCGATCACGGCGTTCATGAGCGACGTCGAGACGTGGCACGTCGTCGAGCAATCCGGCGAGGTCGCGACACCGGCCCGCGATCTGTTGAGGCAATTCCCTCTCTGGAAGTGGCGCAGAGGAAGCGGAAGGCCTACAGGAACGACGCCTACTGGGGCCGGCCGGTGCCCGGATTCGGCAACCCGGCCGCGCGTATGCTGGTGCTCGGCCTCGCCCCAGCGGCGCACGGAGCCAACCGCACGGGACGCGTCTTCACGTCGAAGGCAGGGGCGGGTCGGGCGACTTCCTGATGGGCAACAAGCCGCTGCCGCGCGAGGCGGCGAACTGCCGGGTGCATCTGGCGGCCGAGGTGGCGGCCCTGCCCCACCTGCGGCCAGTCTTCAGCCACAGCGCCGTGGCCCAGCTGGCACCCGCCGGCACGAACGGGCCGGGCGGACTCACGCTCGTGGGCGGCTTCCACCCGTCCAGGCAGAACACGCACACGGGCAGGGCCACGCCGGCGATGTACGACGACGTGTTCTCGCTCGCCTCTCGGCTCGAAATTATGCTTAGCGCAAAGTACACTGATCTACGAATTCTCGAGACATGGCCCAGAAGCTGGGCGCACGAGGCGGACGAGCGAGGGCGCGGCGGTTGACGGCCGATCGGCGGCGGCACACCGCGTCTCTCGGCGGTGCCGCGCGTCGGGAGTCACTTGCTGCGGCCCAGCGGGTCGCGGACAACTTTGCGTAAATCGAGTCGGTGGTGATGTTGCAGGGCGGCCGGCCGGCGTTGCTTCGGACGTCCGGGGTCGCTGGACGCTTGCCCGGCCTCTATCCACGCCAGTCGCGCTCGTGAGTGACCACGGTCACCTCGACCAGATCGGCGTCGTGGTCGGAGCACTCACCTACTTCGGCGCTGAGCCCACGCTCGTGGGCACCCGAAGGAGCGGGTCGGTCAGCTGGTCAATTTGCTCTATGGCTTGGGCTTCGAGTTCGTGTCCCGTTTCGACCATAACGGCGAGGTTGGCGCGACCATCGACAATCGTCGGGTCGCGGCTGCGCGCCTGCGATTGGATGCGCCAGCCAGTGCCTTCTTCTTCAGTCAGGCGAGCCGGCTGAGATTCGACCTCCTCTTCGACTTTCCGATTGCCGCCAGCGAACTTGCCGGGCGATCGGTGCGTCGCAAGATTCGGTCACTCGTGCTCCACATCGCGAGCGACGAGGATCTATTGCAGCTGAAACGGATCGCGCATGCCGACCGGGCTTCGGCGAGCGACGCGCAAGATATCGCGTTTCTGGAGGCACGCCGCGACCGTACGTAGAACGAGCGGAGCAAGTCAATCGCTCCGCTCGTACCTTGCCCGAGCCCCGGTAACTGTGGGCGTTTCAATGCCGTCCGTTGGACGGACCGTTCGTCCGGATTCCCCATCAGTCCGCGCAACGACAAGGCCGGGGCCCGGGCGACGGTCGCTCGCTGCCCCTCGACGTTGCACCAGGCCCTCGTTGATGACCCACGGAGGCTGGAGGGCGAGGCTTGACGCGCACCATGATGTGGTCATAATGACCACATGGAACGCTCTGTCTCTCTGGTCGGCGCACGAGAACTGAAGACCCGGCTGGGCAGCTACCTGAAGCGAGTGAGTCGTGGTCACTCGTTCATCGTCACGGACCGGCATGAGCCGGTTGCGGAACTGCGACCGCTCCAGGGCCGCGGGAGCCTGGCCAACACGCGCCTGAGCGCGATGGCGGCACTCGGCGCACTCACCCTTCCATCGCACAGCCGACTGTCTCGATTCTCCCCGCTCGCGACCGCGGGACCGCTCGGATCGGCCATGATTCGCAGGGACCGCGACGAGCGATTCTGACGTCATGCGATTCTTCGATGCCAGTGCCCTGGTGAAGCGCTACGTGCGCGAGCCGCACAGCGCGGCCGTCCGTCGGTGGCTCGCTGCCGGACCCGCAGCCGTCAGTCGGTTGTCCGACGTGGAGGTCGCATCCGGGCTTGCTCGGCTGGCACGAGATGGCGCCATCAGCAGTGCTCAACGCGATCGCGCGATCACGGCGTTCATGAGTGACGTCGAGACGTGGCACGTCGTCGAGCTTTCCGGCGAGGTCGCGACACTGGCCCGCGATCTGTTGACACGATTCCCCCTTCGGTCCGGGGATGCCATTCAACTGGCGAGCGCACTGCGAATTCAGCAGGTCTCGCTGACGCCGCTGACCGCATTCGTGGCCTACGACGCGCGGCTGAACACGGCAGCAGCGGCGGAAGGCTTGGCGACCGTATGAGCGGGGGACCATGGCCGAGGCCGTGTGGTTGTTGGCGGCCGTACGTGCCACAGGCGGAGCAATCCGATCGCCCCGCCCGTAGTTCTTCCTTTGATCCGAGATCCGAGACCCGAGCCCCGATCCAGTTCAAGCCTTAGCCGCTAGCTGTCTAGGCGCCGGGCTTGAACGAGAACGTGCCATCCGCCGCCTTGTCGCGATACGTCGCATGGCAGCCCGCGCAGGTCTTGCCCAGCTCGCCAGCTGCGGCATTGGCCGCTTCCGCGTTGGCTGCCGTAGCGATGGCATCCGATGCCTTCCGGGCGGCCTGGGCCAGCTCCACGCCGTCGGCCTTGCCGTGGCTCTTGAAGAACGCTTCGGTCTCGACGAACGCCTTCGACAGCGTCTCGGCGCTGGTCTTGGCCTCGGCCATCATGCCGCCGCCAATGGCCTTGCGCGCGGCGCCGAACGCCGGCCCCACGGCCTTCATGGTCTTGTCGAGCATGGCCGCGTCCTGCGCCTGCTCAGCGCGCACCACCGTCATCGGAACCGCGAGCGCCAATCCGAGAGCCACACCACTTACCGCCAGGAACATCCGCCGCATGCTGCCTCCTCAATCCGAACCAGGGCCACCGCACAGCGGGCACGCGAATCGCACCGCCGGTGTGGCATCCGTACAAGTACTTATGCTGCCCCGAAAGCCGCTTCCTGGTAAAGCGGGAACGCGCTAGACGTGCGCTTGCAGCGGCGGGTGCATGCGCCGGCCATGGGTGATCGACATGAGCGCCACGTCGGAGGTGACCGGCGCGCGGCGGAACGCATCCACGCCAATCGCCGCGGCAATGGCATTGAGCACCGCGCCGTAGCCCGCGCCCACCGGCGGCTCCCCCACGCCCTTCGCACCCGTGGGTGTTTCGGGATCGGGAATGTTCAGCGCCACTGCCGTCATCTGCGGAATGTCCATGATGGTGAGCGGCTTGTTGTGGTGGAAGCGCCGCGCCAGCGACACGCCGTAATGCGGGTCGTAGACCAGTTTCTGGAAGAGCGCGTGGGCGATGCCCAGGCAGCAGCCGCCGTTCAGTTGACCGATGAGGCTGCGCGGATTCACTACCGTGCCCACGTCGCCGACCGACAGGAAGTCCACGAGCGTGACGACGCCCGTCTCCACGTCCACTTCCACCTCGGCGAAGCCGGCCACGAACCCGTAGGTGTCGCCGTCGCGCGGATACGTGTCTTTCGCCACGCCCATCAAGCCGAGACCCGCCAGCTGCGTGGCCGACGTCTTCGTAAACGCGTGGATGTCCTCGGGCAGCTCGTGGCCATCGTACCGTCCACCGAGCGCCACGGCGCGCGTGGCGGCTTGCGCATACGTGAGGCCGCGCCCAGGATTGCCCGTGCGGTAGACCCGCTCACCGCCGAGTTCGTAGTCGCCAGGCGCACCGCCCAGATCGCGCGCGGCAATCTCCTGCAGCTTGCGCTTGGCGTCTTCGGCGCCAGCGAGATTCGCGCGCGTCATGGCGTGCGTGGTCTGGCTGCCCACCGACATGCAGGTCCAGGGCAGGCCCTTGCCGGTATTGCCCCACACGACCTCCACCTTGTCCCACGGCAGGGCCAGCACGTCGGCCGCCACGCGCGCCAGATCGATGACCGAGTGCGTGCCCAGATTACCCACGCCCGACTGCACCTGCAGACGTCCGTCGGGCCGCAGGATCATCAGGCCGTCGAAGCCCACCGAGCCGGCGCCGTGCGGGCCCACGCCCACCCCCACGCCGCGCACCTTGGTGCCGCGCCGCTGGCCCGAGCGAGCCACACGCGTCGGCCAGTCAAAGAGTTCGGCGCCGCGGTCGAGCGCGTCCTTCACGAAGGCTCCGGTGACATAGCGGCGCTTGCCATCGGCGGCGGCCGGTCCGTACGACGCTTTCCCCTCGGGCGAATTGAGACGGCGAATCGCGAGTTGATCGATGCCCAGCTGCGCGGCGGCCTTGGTCACGATCCCTTCGATGATGCCGTTGGCTTGCATCGGCCCGGGTGAGCGCTGCTGCGTGCGCGGCGGCGTGTTGGTGAGCACGTTCACCGCGCGCCAGCGCATGACCGGCGCCTGATACACGAGCGAGGCGGCGAGGCCCGCGGAGCGATGATCGCCCATCGGGCCGTACGGCCCGCCGTCCTGCACGATGAAGAGATCGAGCGCGGTGATGCGTCCGTCTTTGGCGAAGCCCACCTTGGCGCGCCCGGTCATGTTCGTGCGGGCCCGGCCGAAGTAGCTCTCTTCCTCGCGACTCACGCGCATCATCACCGGCGCGCCGACCTTCTTCGAGAGCAGGCACGGTATGGCCATCGACACGGCGCCGGCGCCCTTGCTGCCGAAGCCTCCGCCGGTGTATTCGGAAATCAGCACGAGCTTCGACGGATCGATGCCCACCCAGCGCGCCACGCCGTCCACCGTGCGCACGACGCTCTGTGTGGAGCAGTGCAGAAAGCACTTGTCGTTCTGCCAGTAGGCCATGGCGCTGCGCGTTTCCATCGGGTGATGGCCGGTGGAATTCACGACGAATGTCTCGTCGAGCACGAGCGCGGCGCTGGCAAAGCCGACGGCGAGGTCGCCGTAGGCCCACTCCTCCATCGCCTTGCCAATCGGCAACCCGCCTTCGGGCGCGGCGGCAAAGTCGTCGGGCGTCCACTTGAGGCGCGCAATCGGCGGTCGCGCGGGCGGCTGGCCGGGCTGCGGTGGCGGCGCCACACCCCACACGTTGCCCTCAGTGCGGGCATCCGGCCCGCCTGGACGGAGGCTCTCGAGCGGATCGGTCGTGAACGGCAGCGGATCGATGTCGAGATCGATGAGCTCGATGGCTTCCGCGGCCGCGTCTTCGCTCGTCGCGGCCAGCGCCAGAATCGGCTCGCCCTGGTAGAGCGGCTCGTTCGTGAGCGCGCGCTCGGCGCCGCCCAGGTCGGGCAGGTCGTCAGCGGTGATGACGCCGCGCACGCCGGGATGGGCCAGCGCGCGTTCGAGGCCGAGACGGCGCACGCGGCCGTGCGGCATGGGACTCAGCAGCAGCTTGCAGAAGAGCATGCCCTCGGCGCGGAAGTCTTCGGCGTAGCGGGCGCGCCCCGTGACCTTCGCCACAAGATCCGGCGTCGTGTAGTCGGAGCCGACGAGTCGTTCAGCCACTGGTTGCCTCCCGGTCAAGACGTGCGATCGCAGGATTATATGGTCTGCCTCGCCGCGATTGGGGCAGCGCATGCGATGCTGATCGCAGCCCATGGCCGTCTCTGGCGCACTGACCTCGCGCCCGTTCTGGAATCGCGACGCGCTGATTGCCGTGCTGGCCGTGACCGGCATCGCGGTACACCTGGCGCTGCGCATGGCCGGCGCGCCGGCGGCGACCCAGCGTTGGCCGCTGCTGGCGGTGGTGCTGCTCGGTGGCGTGCCACTGGTGTGGGAACTGCTGCGCAAGGCGCTGCGACGTCAGTTCGGATCCGATCTTCTGGCCGGCATCTCGATTGTGACCGCGGTGCTGCTCGGCGAGCATCTGGCCGCCGCGCTGGTCGTGCTGATGCTCTCGGGCGGCGAGGCGCTCGAGCACTACGCCGTGGGGCGCGCGTCATCGGTGCTGCAGGCGCTGGCCCTGCGCATGCCCTCCTCCGCGCACCGGCGCACTGGTGACCAGGTGCAGGATGTAGCGCTCGATGAGGTGCGCGTGGGTGACCACCTCGTGGTCTTCCCGCACGAGATCAGCCCGGTCGACGGCGAGGTCATCGAGGGTCACGGCGTGATGGACGAGTCGTATCTCACCGGCGAGCCGTTCCTCATGCCGAAGGCGCCGGGCTCGGCGGTGTTCTCGGGGGCCGTCAACGGCGACAGCGCGCTCACGCTGCGAGCGGTGCGGGCGGCGGTCGACTCGCGCTACGCCCGCATCATGCACGTGATGCGCGACTCGGAGCAGCGCCGGCCGGCGTTGCGGCGCCTGGGCGATCAGCTCGGCGCGTGGTACACGCCGCTGGCCCTGGCGTGTGCCGGCGGCGCGTGGCTGTGGAGCGGCGACCCGGTGCGCTTCCTGGCCGTGCTGGTCGTGGCCACGCCGTGTCCGCTGCTCATCGCCATTCCGGTGGCGATCATCGGCTCGGTGTCGCTGGCCGCCAAGCACAGCATCGTGATTCGCGATCCGGCCGTGCTCGAGACGATCGCGCGCTGCCGCACGATGGTGCTCGACAAGACCGGCACCCTCACCTACGGCCAGCCCTCGCTCACCGAGCGGCTGATGGCGCCGGGCGAAGACGACGCCACGGTGTTGCGGCTGGCCGCCAGCCTCGAGCGCTATTCCAAGCATCCGCTGGCGCGGCCGATTCTCGACGCCGCCACGCGCGCAGGCGTCGCGCTGTCCGACGCGAGCCAGGTGCGTGAGCGGCCGGGTGAGGGCCTCGAAGGCACCGTGACCGGCACCGTCGTGCGCGTGCTCGGACGACGTCAGGCCGAACAGGCCGGCTTCGGCGCCGGCCTGCCCGTGCTGGCGGCGGGCCTCGAGTGCGTGGTGCTGGTCGACGGACGTCTGGCCGCCACCTACCGCTTCCGCGACGCGCCGCGCGAAGACAGCCGCGCCTTCATCCATCACCTCGGCCCGCGTCATCAGCTCGATCGCGTGCTGCTCGTGTCGGGCGATCGCGAGTCTGAGGTGCGCTACCTCGCCGACCACGTCGGGATCACCGAAGTGCACGCCGGCTGCACGCCGGAGGAGAAGGTCAGAATCACGCGCGCCGAGGTGGCGAAGGCGCCCACCATCTTCATCGGCGACGGCATCAACGACGCGCCGGCCCTGGCCACCGCCACGGTCGGTCTGGCGTTTGGCCATCAGAGCGAAGTCACGGCCGAGGCCGCCGGTGCGGTGGTGATGGATACCTCGTTGAAACGCGTCGACGAGCTGCTGCACATCGCGCGTCGGATGCGCCGCATTGCGCTGCAGAGCGCGGTCGGCGGCATGGCCCTGAGCGTCGCGGGCATGGGCCTGGCGGCGGCCGGCCTGCTGCCGCCGGTGAGCGGCGCAGTGGCGCAGGAGGTGATCGACCTGCTGGCGGTGCTGAACGCGTTGCGGGCGGCCACGCCGGGCGGCGCCCTCAGCGACTACTGACGGCCCGGCCGGCACCGTCGTGCCAGCGCGCGGCAGACGTGACGCCGGTTATCATCGCAGGCACCGCCGATGCCTGTTCGACTCGCGATCCTTGCCGTGGTGCTGACGGCCGCGTGCGCGCCGGCGCGGCCCGCCATCACCGGTGGCGCCACGGCGCCGCTCAACCTGCTGCTCATCACCCTGGACACGTTTCGCGCCGATCGCATCGTCCCGCGCCTCACCCCCGCGCTCGACCGGCTGGCCGCCGCCGGCCTGCGCTTCACCGACGCGCGCACCGTCGCGCCGCTCACGCTGCCGGCGCACGTGTCGATCATGACTGGCCTGCGTCCGCCCCGGCATGGCATCCGCCTGAATGGCGCGGTCTTCACGAACGGCGCCGACACGCTGGCCACGCGGCTGCAGCAGGCGGGCTATCGCACCGGCGCGGTGGTTGGCGCGTTCGTGCTCGACCGGCGCTTCGGCCTGGCGGCGGGCTTCGATGACTACGACGACGACATCGCGCGCGATCCAGCAGCCATGGACACACTCCACGCCGAGCGGCCCGCCGGCGCCGTCATCGATCGCGCGCTCGCGATGCTCGCGCACCGCACGGGTCCGGCGCCGTGGCTGCAGTGGGTGCACCTCTACGACGCGCACGCGCCCTACACGCCTGCACCCGCGGCGTTGAGCCGCGCCGGCGGCGTGGCCTATGACGGCGACGTGGCGGGCGTCGACGACGCGGTCGGGCGTCTGCTCGTCGCCGTGGCGGCGCGCGCGGATGCGGCCCGCACGGCCATCGTGGTGGTGGGCGATCACGGCGAGAGCCTCGGCGCGCACGACGAAGCCACGCACGGCATGCTGGTGACCGAGCCGGCGATCCGCGTGCCGCTGCTGCTGCGCGTGCCCGGCATGGCCCCAGCCACGCGCCGCGATGCGGCGAGCGTCGTCGATGTCGCGCCCACCCTGCTGGCGCTGGCCGGCCAGGCCGTGCCGGACCTCGACGGCCGCAACCTGCTCGCGCCGCTGCCTGATGACGTGTCGAGCTACGCCGAAAGCGAATACCCCACGGTGGCCGCGTGGGCGCCCGTGTCGGCGTTGGTGCGCGGATCGTGGAAGCTCGTGATCGCCGATCGCCCTCGCCTGTTCGACCTCGCGTCCGACGCAGAAGAGCAGCGTGATCTGGCGGCGCGGGAACCCGCGCGAGCGCGCGAGCTGACGGCGGCCCTGCAGGTCATCCGCCGGCGCGTCGCCGGCGCCGGCAACCCCGCCACGGTCCCGGCCGACACCGCCCGGCAACTGCGCGCGCTCGGCTACGTGACGGCCGCGTCACCGCGCGGCACCGCGGCCGCACCGGCCCCGGGAGTCATGCGCGACTGGTCGGCCTTCGAAGCGGCCCTCACCGACAGCCGCACCGGTCGCCTGGCGCAGGCCGTGCCAGTGCTGGGGTCGCTGACGGCCGCGCATCCCGACGCGCCGATCTTCGCGTCGACCTATGCACGCGCGCTGGCCGACAGCGGCCGCACGCGCGACGCGCTCACACGCTTTCGCGCCGCCGTGGCGCGCTTCCCTGGTGATTGGTCGCTCTTCCACGAGCTCGCGGTCGTGGCGCGCGACGTTGGCCTCGCCGCAGAGGCGGCGCGCGCCGAAGACGCGGCACTTGCCCTCAGTCCACGCGAGCCGTCGGCGTTGAACGGGCGTGGCCTGCTGTTTGCGGATGCGGGCGTGCCGGCCGACGCCGCGCGGTCGTTCACGCAGGCCCTCGACGCCGACCCGACCAACGCCACCTACCAGGCCAACCTCGGCAACGCGCTGCGCGCCACGGGCGACCTCGACGGCGCGGCCACAGCGTACCGGCGCGCGCTGGCGCGCGCGCCTAATCTGGGCGATGCCGCCAACGGCCTCGGCGTCGTGCTCGTGCAGCAGCAGCGGGCGGCCGACGCGGTGCCGTGGCTCGAACAGGCCGCGCGTGACCCGGCGTTCACCGAGGCGCAGTTGAACCTCGGCATCGCGCTGCAGCAAGCCGGGCAACCCGATCGCGCCGTGGCGCAGTACCGCAAGGTGGCGGCCCTGGCGGCCCCGTCGCGGGAGCGCGAGGCGGCGCGCGCGTTGCTCGCGCAGATGGGGCCGCGATGAGCCCGCGGGCGCGCGGCCTGCTGCTCTGCGTGGCCGGCCTCACCGCCGCGTGCGCATCGCCGGCCGTGCCAGCACCGGACACGACGCCCGGCACGACCTCTGCGGCGCCGATCGCGCAGCACGTGGTGCTCATCACGATCGACACGTTGCGGGCCGATCATGTGGGCGCCTACGGGGCCGCCGGCGCGCGCACCAGCACGCTCGACGCTCTGGCGCGCGACGGTGCGCGCTTCGAGCGCGCGTGGGCCACGGCGCCAATCACGCTGCCGTCACACGCGAGCCTGCTCACCGGTCGCTATCCGCCCGCGCATGGGTCCCGCCACAACGGGATCGCGGTCGACGCGGCCGTGCCCACGCTGGCCAGTCGTTTCAAGGCCGCCGGATTTGCGACGGCCGCTTTCGTGTCGGCCTTTCCGCTCGACCGGCGGTTCGGCCTCGCGGCCGGATTCGACGTCTACGACGACGAGTTGCCGCGCGGGCCCGACGGCCGGCCCCTCAACGAGCGCAGCGGCGCGGACACCGTCACGCGCGCCGTCTCGTGGCTGCAGGCGCAGTCCGCCCCGCGCCTGTTCCTCTGGGTGCACCTGTTCGACCCGCATGCGCCCTACGGCAGGCCCGACTCGGGCGGCACGGCGATCGCGCGCTACGACGACGACGTGTCGGCAGCGGATCGTGAGGCCGGACGGCTCCTCGCCGGCCTGGGCGACCGCGCCAGCCGCACGCTGGTCATCGCCACGGCCGACCACGGCGAGGCCTTCGGCGAGCACGGCGAAATCGGCCACAGCATCTTCGTCTACGACACGACGCTGCGCGTGCCGCTGCTGATGCGTGGCCCCGGCGTGACGGCCGGCACGTGGGTAGCCGGCGACGTGTCCCTCGTGGATGTCGCGCCCACCCTGGCCGCGCTCACCGGCGTGGCCGAGGTGGACAGTGACGGCCAGTCACTCGTGCCGGCCCTGGCCGGGCAGGCGCTCGCCCCTCGCGCGCTCTACGCCGAGTCGTTCGCACCCTATTTCGACTTCGGCTGGGCGAGTCTGCGCGCCGTGCGCGAGGGCTCAGCCAAGTACATCGCCGCCCCCAGACCCGAACTCTTCGACCTCGCGCGCGACCCGGGTGAGGCGTCCAATCAGGCCGCCCTCGATGGCCGCACGGCCGCGCGCCTCGACGCGCGCGCCGCGGCGTTCAGCGTGGCCACGCCGGCCGCCGCGCCGCGCGCCAGCGCCGAGGCCACGGCCCGGCTGCGCGCCCTCGGCTACCTCAGCGGCGCGGGCACGGGCCCTGACGGCGGCGCCGGCCGCGGGTCCGCCGCGTCACCCGACCAGCGGGTCGACCCCAAGGACAAGATTCAGATCGCGTCGCGGATCGCGACGGTGACCTCGGGCGAACTGCAGGGCGAGGCCCGCATCGCGGCGCTGCAGGGCATCCTGCGCGACGACCCGCGTAACCCGCAGGCCCACCTCCGCCTGGGCTTCGCCGAACTCGAGCGCGGCCGTTGTCGCGCTGCCGAGCCGCATCTGCGCGCGGCGCTCCAGGCCGGAGTGCCGTCGGCCGACGCGGGACTCGGCCTGGCCCAGTGCCGGGGCCGGGCGGGAGACATGGCCGGCGCCGCGGCGGCGCTGGCCGCCGCCCGCGCGGCTGAACCGGGCAATCCCGTCGTGGCCGCCAACCTCGGGATTCTGGCGGTGCAGCAAGGCCGCCTGCCCGACGGTATCGCACTCATGCGCGAAGCGCTCGAGCGCGACCCGCAGTTGCTCGAAGCTCGCTTCGTCCTGGCCCGGGCGCTGGCGCTGACCGGCGACCGCGCCGGCGCGCTGGCCGAAGCCGAGCGACTGCTCGACCAGCTGCCGCTCGACGCGCCCCAGCGCGCCGAAGTCACGCGTCTGCTCGCCGCACTGCGGTGACGGGAGGGGCCGCCACGGGGCCAACCGTGCGCGGCGGGCGACCGCTTGACTTTGGTCCAGCATTCGCGCACATTTCTAAATACCTATGAAACACATAGATATTTCCAGCGGAGAATCCATGCGCACCAAGGTTGCAGGTCTTTTCGTGCTCCTGGCCCTCGTGGCCGCTACCGCGTCGGCGCAACAAACAACCGGCACGATTCTGGGCCGGGTGCTCGACGACCAGGGAGCGGCGGTGCCTGGCGCCACCATCACGGCGTCCCGGCCGGCCACTGGCTTCACGCGCACGAGCGTCTCGGATGCGGAAGGCGTGTATCGCCTCAACGGGCTCAACATCGGCCAGTACGACATGACGATCGAGTTGCCCGGCTTCACCTCGCTCGAGCGCAAGGGGGTGACCGTCAACGTCGGCCAGACCATCACCATCGACTTTTCGCTGAAGGTCGCCGCTCTGGCCGAAACGGTGTTGGTGACGGGTCAGGCGCCGCTCATCGAGGCCACGGTCTCGTCGGTTGGTGGCATCGTTGACATCGGCCGCATCGAAAGCATTCCGCTCAACGGCCGTCAGTTCGCGAACCTCGCGGCCCTGCTCCCGGGCGTGGGCCTGGGCAACCACTCCGACCCGACCAAGAGCACGCAGTACTCGCCTCAGATCAACGGCGGCAACGGCCGCAACCTGAACTATCAGATTGACGGCGGCGACAACAACGACGACACCGTCGGCGGTCTGCTGCAGCTCTTTCCGCTCGAGGCGATCCAGGAATTCAACTTCGTGACCTCGCGCGCCAAAGCGGAGAACGGCCGCAGCAATGGCGGCGTGATGAACATCATCACCAAGAGCGGCACCAACAGCTACCGGGGCAGCTTCTTCGAACTGTTCCGCGACAAGTCGATGAATGCCATCACCACGACCGAAAAGACCAACGCCTCGGACAAGCAGGACTACCGCCGGAACCAGTTCGGCGGCAGCTTCGGCGGTCCGATCCTCAAGGACAAGGTGCACTACTTCGGCGCGGCCGAACGGACGCAGCAGGACACCAAACAGGTGGTCTCGACCTCGGGTCTCTTCCCGAACCTCGACGGCACGTTTGACACGCCCTACCGCGAGACCCTGTTCAACATCAAGGCGACGGCCAATGTGACGTCGAACAACTTCCTGTCGGTGCGGTACGGGCGCAACCAGAACTCACAGCCCTACGGTGCCGACGCGCAAACCCCGGTGAGCGGCTGGGGCGACAGCGACAACTCCTTCAACTCGGTCAACGTGAACCACAACTGGGTGATCGGCGGCAGCAAGCTGAACGAGTTCATCTTCCAGTACGCCGACTTCGCCAACTTCATCTCGGCGAGAAGCCAGGACCCGTACCAGCTCTTCCCGAACGGCGTGGCGATTGGCCAGAGCCCGAACACACCGCAGACCACCGAGCAGAAGAAGTGGCAGTTCCGCGACGACTTCTCATGGCATATCACCGGCATGGGCGGCATCGGACACGACTTGAAGACGGGCGTCAATTTCATCAACGAACCACGCCTGTTCATCACCTTCAACTCGGGTAAGGGCGTGGTGCAGAACACCCATCTCACCGACGACGTGAACGGGCCCATCTCGCTCGTGACGCTGAACGACGGCGACGCGTCGGCGAACATTCCGCTCAAGCAGTACGCCTTCTACGTGCAGGACGACTGGGCGGTCACCGACCGGATCACGCTCAACCTCGGATTGCGCTACGACCTCATCCAGGGCTTCCAGTTCGACCAGTCGAAGAACCCCAACTTCGTCAAAGTGCAAGCCGCCGGCAACGCCGGGCTGCTGACGGGCATCAAGGGCCTCGAGAACTTCGGCAAGGATCCACAGGACGACAAGAACAACTGGCAGCCACGGCTCGGCTTCGCTTACGACGTGCGCGGCAACGGCAAAGACGTCATCCGCGGCGGCTTTGGCATCTACATGGACATGGCCTACACCAACTCCAATGCGCTCTTTGCCGCCAGCGACGCCACCGGCAAGGGGTTCGGCGCCGTGTTGTCAGTCGACAACCAGGCGGGTATTCGCAATCCCGACGGTAGCTTGTATCGCGTCGGGCAGCCGCTCGCCAACATCCAGAGCCAGAATCAGGCTGGCGCGACGCCGCTCTTCGGCCAGTTTACGGACCCGCGGCTGCAGATGCCCTACACCCGGCAGACGTCGCTCGGCTGGTCGCACGAACTCATGCAGAACACCGTCGTGACCGCCGACTTCGTGCGGGCCGACGGCCGGGACCTGAACGTGCGGCCGCGCATCAACACCGGCGTCGTCGGCGGCGGTGCCACGGCCGCGCGCCGGCTGGCATTCCTCGGCCTCTCGCCAAATGCCATCGGCACGCGGCCGGCTATCAGCCGTGGCAAGAGCGAGTACACGGCGCTCATCACCGGCTTCAAGCGCCGGATGACTGCCGGGCTCGACTTGACCGCCACCTACACCCTGGCCAAAGCCAAGAGTCAGATCGGCACGGCGGCCGACGAGCTGAACGCAAACCTGCTGCAGGACGCCGCCCTGCTCTACGACGACGACCGGGTCTTTGGACCCACGTCGCGCACGGACGCCCGGCATCAGGGTTCATTCGCCGTCGTGTGGATGGCCAAGGGCTTCACGCTGGCGCCGACGTTCTTCTATCGCTCCCGCCTGCCGGTCCCGACCATCCGCGGCGTGGATTTCAACCTCAACCGCGAAAACAACGACCTGCCCGAGCGTGCCTTCCAGTTTGACGGCGTCGGCAAGCCCGCCAAGGACATCGGAGCCTGCGACACCTGGAATTGCAGCCGCGGCGCGTGGCGCACCCAGGGCAACATCCGGTTGTCGTATGGCTTCAAACTGAGGGGCAACGCGCGCGTCGAAGCCATCAGCGAGGTCTACAACGTGTTCAACGCGCAGAACCCGGCCTTCACCATCACCCAGAACCAGACGAGTGCCGCCTTCATGCAGCCCAATGCGTTTGCTGGCGACTTCCAGCAGGGCGAGCAGCGCCTCGGCCAGCTCGGGTTCCGCTTCACGTTCTAGTCAGACCTCGGTGCGCGCGCGGCCACCCACGCATCCCGGGCCGGAACGGTCAGATCTGGCCGGTCCGAAATGATGCCGTCGACGCCGTAGCCCAGCAGGCGATCGACATCGGCCGGGTGGTCCACGGTCCACACCTGCACGAGCGCGCCCTCGCGGTGCGCCTGACGCACGAACGCGGGCCGCACCACGCGTACGCGCCCCGAGCGCTCGGGCACCTGGAAGGCCCGATAGAGCGCAGCGCCGAAGCGTGGGATCGGCAGCCACGACCGCAGCAGCGTGCGCTGTGCTTCGGGCAGCGACGCGCTCGTGACGATCCCTGGCGCCACGGCCCGCAGGGTCTCGAGCACCTCGCGATTGAACGACCCCACGCATACCCGGTGCTCGACGGCGAGCGCGGCCACGATGCCGGCCACGGCGCGGGCCAGCGCGTCGTGCGTGTCCTTCAACTCGATGATGACGCGCGCGCTGGGGAACTGCTCGAGCACGTGCACCAGTGTGGGCACACCCACCACGTCGGTGGCGGCGTAGGCCGGCGCGCCGGGCTGGAAGCGGCACCTGGCATCCACCCGCGCCAGGGCCTCGGCGGTCAGCGCGCCGACCGGTCCCGTGCGGTCGGTCGTGCGATCGAGCGTGGCGTCGTGGATCACGACCGGCACGCCATCGCCCGACAGGCGCACGTCGCACTCGAACCCGTCGGCGCCGGCAGCCAGTCCCCGGGCGAAGGCCAGGACGGTGTTTTCCGGCCCGATCTTCGCTCCGCCGCGATGCCCGAACACGAGCGGCCGGTCACTGGCGAACACAGCGGGCGGCGAAAAACCGCGAGAGCGCCTCACCGCGTCATAATAGCCACTATGCCTGTTACTGCTCGTCCTGCCACGCTCGGCACCCTTAAGAAGGCCATTGCCAGTGGCGTCGTCCGCCGTCGTTCGGTGAAGGACGAAGTGCGCGACAACCTCATCCTCAAGCTGCGCGCCGGCGACCGCCTGTTCCCCGGCGTGGTCGGCTACGACGACACGGTCATTCCGCAGCTCGTCAACGCCATCCTCGCCAAGCACCATTTCATCCTGCTCGGGCTGCGCGGCCAGGCCAAGACCCGCCTGATTCGCGCACTCGTCGACCTGCTCGACGACGCCATTCCGGTGGTGCCCGGCAGCGAGGTGCACGACGACCCGCTGGCGCCGATTTCCGCCCACGGCAAGGCGCTGGTGGCGACCGAAGGCGACGACCTGCCGATCGAGTGGCGCGGGCGCGACGCGCGCTACGTGGAGAAGCTGGCCACGCCCGACGTGACCATTGCCGACCTCATCGGCGACATCGACCCGATCAAGGCGGCGTCCTCCGGACTGCAGCTCGGTTCGGAACTCGCCATGCACTTCGGCCTGCTGCCGCGCGCCAATCGCGGCCTCTTCGCCATCAACGAACTGCCCGATCTCGCCAGCAAGGTGCAGGTGGGCCTGTTCAACATCCTGCAGGAGGGCGACGTCCAGATCAAAGGCTTCCCGGTGCGCCTGCCCCTCGACGTGATGATCGTGTTCACGGCGAATCCGGAGGACTACACGGCACGCGGCAAGATCATCACGCCGCTCAAGGATCGCATCGGCGCCGAAATCCGCACCCACTACCTGCACTCGCGGGCCGATGCCATGGCCGTGACGGAGCAGGAAGCCTGGGTGGAACGCGGGCTGCGGCTCGCCTTGCCCACCTACGTGCGCGAGGTGGTGGAAGAGGTGGCGTTCCAGGCGCGCCAGGACCGTCGCATCGATCGCCGATCGGGGGTGAGCCAGCGCTTGCCGATCAGCGTGCTCGAGACCGTGGTGTCGAACGCCGAACGCCGCGCCCTCACCGCCGACGAGGGCCTCGTGGCCCCGCGCGTCACCGACGTGTATGCGGCGCTGCCGTCGATCACCGGCAAGATCGAACTCGAATACGAAGGCGAGCTGAAGGGCGCCGACGCCGTGTCGCGCGAGATCATCCGCGGCGCGGTGGCGCAGGTCTTCGACGGCTACTTCGTCGATGCCGACGTGTCGGCCACGATCAACTGGTTCGACAACGGCGGCACCGTATTGCTCGGCGACGGTCTGCCGGCCACGAGTCTGGTCGTCGAGGCGTCGAAGGTGCCTGGACTCATCGACCTGGCGGCGCGGGCCGGCTTGCCGGCGGGCGCGCCAGCGCCGCTCGTAGCGGCGGCGGTGGACTTCGTGCTCGAGGGCCTGCACGCGCAGAAGCGCATCGGCCGCACCGAGGCCGGTGGTTACGTGGGCACCGAGCCGGTGCGCCGTCCGGTGACCCAGACCATGCGCCAGGCCCCGGCCATCCCGCTCGACGAGGACGACGCGGAGCCCGGCAAGGGCAAGAAGAAGAAGTACTACAACTAGGGGCGGGTGCTGGCGACTGGGGTCACCGTCATGAAATTCAAATACGGCAAGTACGTGCCCAACCTGGCCGACGAGCTCGACATGGAAGAACTCGTGTCGGCGCTGTCGGAGCTGCTGCTCTCGAGCGGCTTCCAAACGCAGTTCGGCGACGGGTCGCTCGATGGCGATCGCACCATGCAGGCGCTGCACGACGCCATTCTCGATGCGCTGCTGAATGGCGGGCTGCTGCCCGACGAGGTGCTCGAGCAGCTCTTCGGCGAGCAGGCCGCCACCGCCAAGCAGCAGCTCGACGAGCTCGTGCAGCAGCTGATGGACCGGATGCAGGAGGCGGGCTACATCACGCCCTCGCCGGAGCTCGACAGCGAACGCCAGCGGCGCGCGCAGGCCGGCGGCGGTGCCAGCGAGGGCGAACCGGGCCAGACCAAGTTCGAGGTCACCGACAAGGCCCTCGACTTCCTCGGCTACCGGGCGCTGCGCGACCTGCTCGGGTCGATTGGTCACGCCAGCGCCGGCCGGCACGACACCCGCGACATGGCGACCGGCGTGGATGCCAGCGGCGCGCCCAAGCCCTATGCCTTCGGCGACACGCTCAACCTCGATGCCAGCAGCACGCTGTTGAATGCCGTCACCCGCGCCCACCGCGCCGGCGGCACCGGCGCCAAGGTGGAGATCACCTACGAAGATCTGATGGTGGCGCAGGGCGAGTACCAGAGCTCGTGCGCCACCGTGATCATGCTCGACTGCTCGCACAGCATGATCCTCTACGGCGAGGACCGCTTCACGCCGGCCAAGCGCGTGGCCATGGCGCTCTCGCAGCTCATTCGCACGCAGTATCCCGGCGACACGCTGCACGTCGTGCTCTTCCACGACAGCGCCGAGGAGATCCCGCTGCGCGAACTCGGCCGCGTGCGCGTCGGCCCGTATTACACCAACACGCGCGAGGGCCTGAAACTGGCGCGCCGCATTCTGGAGCGTCAACGGAAGGACATGCGCCAGATCATCATGATCACCGATGGCAAGCCGTCGGCCATCACCCAGCCCGACGGACGCGTCTACAAGAACGCCTTCGGCCTCGACCCGATCGTGATTCGCGAGACCTTCAGCGAGGTCTCGGCCTGCGCCAAGGCCGGCATCCTGATCAACACCTTCATGCTCGCGCGCGACTACGACCTGGTCGCCTTCGTGCGCCGGGTGGCCTCGATGTGCCGCGGCAAGGCCTATTTCACGACCCCGCAGTCGCTCGGCCAGTACGTGCTCATGGACTATCTGGACAAGAAGACGCGGACCATTCACTAGCGCCAATGCTGCCTCCTCTCCTGCCCCTCTTCCCGTTGCCCACCGTGGTGCTCTTCCCCGGAGTGTTCCTGCCGTTGCACATCTTCGAGCCGCGCTACAAGCAGATGGTCACCAAGGCGCTCGAGGGCGACCGCATCATCGGCATGACCCTGCTCAAGCCCGGCCACGAAGAAGCCTACGAGGGGCGGCCGCCGGTGTTCACGCCGGGCTGCGCGGGCCTGATCACGCACGTAGAACGGCAGAACGACGGCGCGTTCAACCTGATCCTGCGCGGGCTCAGCAAGTTTCGCATCGACGAGGAGGAGCCGCCCACCGACGGCGTGCTCTACCGCATCGCGCACGTGACGCCGCTCGACGAAGAAGTGGTGACGGCCGATCGCGCGCCGCTGCGCGAGGAGCGGCGCCGGCTCGAAGGGATGCTGGCACCGTCGCTCTTGAACGAGGGCGGCAGCCGCCTGCCGCGCGACATGGCCGACGACGACCTGGTGAACGCGCTCTCGCAGTACCTCGACCTCGAGCCCGTGGAGAAACAGGCCCTGCTCGAGCGCCACGGGGCGCTCGCCCGCTGCCGCACGCTGGTCGAGCTGATCGAGATGAAGCTGCTGATGCAGCGTCAGCCGGACAGCGGCAAGCTGCACTAGACTCTCTGCCATGACCACGACGCGACGCACGTGGATGACCACGGCCGCTGTGGCCGCGCTCGGCGCGGCCGGATTTCGCGAGGACCTGCGGGCCCAGCCGCCTGGGGCGCCGACGCCCGGAACCGCGATGACCAGCGTGCCCAACCTGCGGCGCTACCTGCACTACGACGTGTTCACGAGCACGCCGCACGCCGGCAACCAGCTCGCCGTGTTCATGGAGCCGCAGCGTGGGGCGGTGACGCCGCTGGCGCTCAGCACCGAGGCCATGGCGGCGATGACGCGCGAGATGAACTACTCGGAATGTACGTTCGTGTTCCCGTCCGAGTTGGCCGGCACCGACGTGCGGCTCCGCATCTTCGGTCGCGGCGGCGAGATGCCGTTTGCCGGGCATCCCGTGATTGGCTCGACCTTCGCGCTGGCTGACGACGGCGTCATCGCGGCCGGCACCGCGCGCTTCGTGTTCGGGCTCGGCATCGGCCCCACGCCGGTGGCCCTCGAGTGGGAGGCCGGCCGTCTGCGCTTCGCCTGGATGACGCAGCAGCGACCCGTCTTCGGGCCCACGTTGCAGGCCACGCCGGCAATGGCCGGGGCCATGGGCATCGAGCCCGGCCAGATGGTGCCGGGGCTGCCGATTCAGGAGGTGTCGTGCGGGTCGGCGTTCTTCTTCGCGCCCCTCACGACGCGCGCGGCGGTCGACGCCGTGCAGATGAACGGCCGTGAGCTCGACGCGATCTTCACGCAGGCCGGCGTGACGCGCCGGGGCATCTTCGTCTTCACCACCGAGCCGGGAGCCGACGGCGCCACGCTCTACAGCCGGATGGTCGGCGCGACCGGCGCGGAAGATCCAGCCACCGGGTCGGCCAGCGGTCCGCTGGGCTGTTACGCCGTGCGGCATGGCCTCGTGTCCGCGGCCGCGGCCGGCGCGCTCGTGAGTGCCCAGGGCGTGAAGATGAACCGCCCGAGCCGCATCCACATCCGCCTCGCCATCTCCGGCTCCGAGATCACGAGCGTGCAGGTGGGCGGCACGAGCGTGCTGGTCGGCGACGGCCGCCTGCGGTCGGCGTAGCCATGATCGTGCGGCGCGGCCCCGGCGTGCTCCACCTCATCACGCAACCTGATCACGCCGCGCTCGCGCGGCGCATCATGGAGCACTGGTCGTCGCTCGCCAAGGCCGAGCGGCGGCGTGACATCCTCGCGGCTATCGAGCATCACGACCGCGGCTGGGCGGAACCGGATGCGGCGGTCTCGGTCGATCCCGCCACCGCCACGATTTGCGACTTCGTCGCCGTGCCCGCCGACGTGCGGCAGTCGGTGTGGCCACGCAGCGTGGCCGCGCTGGCGCCGGCGCCGTGGGCCGCCGCGCTCGTGGCGCATCACGCCGTGACGGTCTACGACCGCTACCGGCAGGATGCCGCGTGGCACGACTTCTTCCCGGCCATGACCGCCCTGCGCGACGAGCACCTCGCCCGCGCTGCGGGTGACCTCAAGGCGCTGGTGCGCGACTACGTCTACCTGCGCCTGGGCGATCTGGTGTCGCTGACCTTCTGCACCGGCGCCGCCGCTCCTCAGTCGCTAGGCCCCTGGACGATCCGGCTCACCGGCGCGCAGGTGCAGGTCACGCCCAATCCGTTTGCAATCGACCTGCCGTTCGCCGTCGAAGCGCGCGAGATTCCCGACGTGCCCTATCCGACCGACGAGGCACTCCGCTCCGCCGTCGCGGACGGCCGCTCGCGGGCCCTCGAAGGCCTGATGGCCGTGTCGTCGGTGCACTGAAGGGCGCGCCACGACGCGCGCCACTGCGCCTCGTCAGGGCGCGGCGCGCAGCCGCTCTGACAGCACGCGGCCGATCTGCTCGCCGTGGTGGCGGCCGTTCTCGATGAACACCGTGCCCGTGCGCGTGCCCGCCACCTGTCCCCCGGCCACGAACAGATTCGGCACGTTGGTCTCGTAGGTGAGTGGATTGTAGCGGGGCGCCTGGGTGTCGGCGTCCAGCTCCACGCCCGCGCTGCGCAGGAACGCGGGATCGGCGCGGTAGCCGGTGAGCAGCAGCACAGCGTCAGCAGCGATCTCGTGCGTGACGCCGTCGGTTTCCACGAGCACGGCCGTCGCCGTGATCGCGACCACCCGCGTGTTGAAATGGGCTGTCACCGAGCCGTTCTTGATGCGGTTCTCCATGTCGGGCCGCACCCAGTACTTCACCGAATCGCCGAGCGCCGCGCCACGGTGCACCATCGTGACGTGCGCGCCGTTGCGATAGAGCTCGAGGGCGGCCTCGCACGCCGAGTTCTTGCCCCCGACGACGACCACACGCTGCCGGTAGTAGGGGTGCGGCTCGCGATAGAAGTGGCTGACGTGCGGCAGATCTTCGCCCGGCACGCCGATCAGGTTCGGCAGGCCGTAGTAGCCCATGGCCAGTACCACCGCGCGCGCCTCCCGCACCCGCTCGGCGCCGATCCTCGTGCGCGTCGACACGACGAACACCCGCTCCTCGCCGTCGCCCTCGGCCTCCACCGCCGTCACCTGCTCGAAGAGCGCGATCTGCAACTGGAACACGTCGCTGACCTTGCGGTAGTAGCGCAGGGCCTCGGCGCGCGTCGGCTTCTCGTACGGCGTGGTCAGCGGCACGCCACCGATCTCGAGCAGCTCGGGCGTGGCGAAGAACACCATGTTCACGGGAAACCGGGCGACCGCGTCGACGAGCGCGCCCTGCTCCAGCACCAGGTAGTCGAGGCCGTGGTGCCGGCAGGCAATGGCCGCAGCCAATCCCGACGGTCCCGCGCCCACAATCAGCACTTCTCTGACAGCCACAGCCTCCGATCATAACGGAGTCGGCCAGGCGCGCATCGGCACCCGGTTGACGTGATAATCCGGGGCGTGACCGCGAGGGCTCCGCTCCGCACCCGACTTCCGTTCGCGCTCGCCGCCGCGTGGGCGGCCGCAGTGACGCTTCCCGCGCAGACGCCCCAGGTGGCGGCGCGGGCGTCCGCCCCGGTGCAGCCGCCGGCCGCCGAACAGACGCCGGGGCCGGAAACAAGGACGGCGCCGCGCGCGCGGCTGGGCCCAGGCCTATGCCGCCACGAAGGGCACGCTCACGCCGATCGTCGAGGCCTGGGCAGGGTTTCTCGAGACTGCGAAATAGCGGGACTCGTGCCCGCCCGAGACCCGGGACCCG
>Ga0105046_10003964_pt1 | contig 23561 bp, 15 predicted proteins | sample MAT03_FD_78385 | JGI IMG/M metagenome (GOLD analysis project Ga0105046, IMG submission 78385) | Freshwater microbial communities from Lake Fryxell liftoff mats and glacier meltwater in Antarctica - MAT-03 (megahit assembly) | ecosystem: Environmental > Aquatic > Freshwater > Ice > Liftoff...
GGAGGAACTACCCCTTATTCTTATACGCTAACTACGCCCGGGTTTACCGTTTTTACTGCACCTCCGTATAATAATTTATGTGCTGCAACCTACTCTGTTATGGTAAAAGACGTTTCCGGCTGTCCTCAACAAAGTGTGGTCACGCTTACGCAACCAAATCCTTTGGTACCGACTATTTCCACAACTTCCGTAATATGTTTCGGTGGTAACACAGGGGGACTTACCGGAAGCCCAGGAAGCGGTGGAACGCCTAGTTACAACTTGACATGGGCAACACCCGCTGGAGCAGCTACCGGAGCGATTTTAAGTAATCAATTAGCTGGAAATTATACCCTTTTTGTTGTCGATCAAAATACCTGTACTGCTCAAACTACTGCAACAGTAACGCAGCCTTCATCAATTACTGTGTCTGCAGGCTCATCTACAATTAGCTGTTATTCCTTGTGCAACGGTGTGCTTACATCCACAGTGACTGGGGGTACTCCACCATATACTTACGCATGGACCAATTCACTTAGCGTTAACGTTGGGGCCGCGGCTACCGCCACAGGGCTATGTCCGGGGCCATACACGCTCACAGTAACTGATTTTAATCTTTGTACGAGAACTGTCAGTGGAACTGTCTTTTCCCCGGGTCCAATTGTTCTAACCGCTACAACAACTCCAGTTAATTGCTTCGGCGATGCCAACGGTTCTGCTACAGTTACAGCCAGCGGCGGAACCCCCTCCTTTACTTTCCAGTTTAATTCTGCACCAACCGTTTTAAACACGACCGGTGTTTTGGCCGGGCAACCTACAGGTAGCTACATTGCAACTATTACTGATTTTGCTGGGTGTATTCAAACAACAACTTTCGCCATTACATCTCCAACAGCCCTTGCTGCTACCTTAACTGGCACCGGAAGTTGTAATGTTTGTACGGGTAGCACAACCCTTACGCCATCTTTTGGTACGCCAGGCCCTGGGTATACTTATTCGTGGACCAGTTCATTGGGTCCTGTAGCACTTACAACACCGACACTCGCAAATTTATGCGCGGGCAGTTATACAGGTACTGTAACCGATAGTAAGGGATGTTCAACCACCAGAAGTATTCTTTTAAATCAAATTGTTACGGTAACGGTGAGTCTTGGTGGTACTAGTATTTTATGTAATGGTGCATCCACGGGTTCCGCAACCGCTTCTGCAAGTGGAGGAACGGGCATTTATACTTACTCATGGACCCCTTCAGGTCAGACAAATTCAGTCATCTCTAACGTAACGGCAAATACATACACTGTTAAAGTAACAGATACTTCTATTCCTTCTACTTGCGCTCATACAGCTACTATCACTTTAAATCAGCCTCCTGCTATTACTGTTGCCACCACTAAAACAAACGTAACTTGTTATGGATATAGCAATGGTGCTATTACTACAACTTTTACAGGTGGAACAGGGGCCCCGACATATTCCTGGAGCCCCGGAGCTCAAACAACTCCATCTGTTTCTAATATTGCTGCAGGTTCTTATACTTTGAAAGTTACTGATGGGAATTTATGTACCAACACACAGGTAATTTCAATCGCTCAATCTCCTTCTATTGCTATTACATTTACGCCTGTTAACCCTTCTGGTTGTGCTGTTCTAAATGGCAGTATTTGTACAACTCCTTCGGGGGGTTCAGGCGCAGGATACACATTTACCTGGTCGCCTGTAGCAGGTGGACTTAGTTGTCTTACTGGGTTGAACGGAGGTACTTACCAACACACGGTGACCGACGGAGCGGGATGTTCAAATACTGTAGCTGTAACTTTATTTAATGCTACCGGGCCAACATTAACCGCTGTAACACGGTCAGTAGATTGTTTTGGAGCCAATACTGGCTCAGCAACCATTTCTGCATCAGGCGCTGGTCCTTTTACATTTACCTGGTCTCCCGCCACTGTAAACTCTGTTATTTCGCCGAACACAACCGCTACAGGCTTAGGAAATGGAAGCTATGTAATAACCAGTAGAGACATAAACGGATGTGTGACAAACACTTCTATTGTAATTACGCAACCATCTTCCGTAACTATTAATTCAGCCGCTACGAATGCGCGGTGTTTTAATGTTTGTAACGGCTCTATAACGGTAGGGCCAACAGGTGGTGCTGCAAGTCCAACGTATGTGTATAATTGGCTTCCGGCCGCCCCGCCAATTGCAGGTCAGGGAACACGTACCATCACAAACCTTTGCTCAGGGCCTTATACTCTTAACCTTACAACAAATCCAAATAGTTGCTTAACACAGTACACTTTTGCGATCAACCAACCACCTAACTTCACGATTTCTGCGGTAACAAGCAGCTTGCTTTGCAATAACGCCTGTACCGGATCTATTGTTGCAAATGCAGCCGGCGGAACAGGTGGAATTAACTACAGCTGGACGCCAGTTGGCGGTTCTTCCCAAACTGTAACAGGCCTGTGTGCAACTACGGGAACCAATCCTTCCGGTTACACCCTCACAATTCTGGATGCGCAGCAATGCACTGCCACTGCTGTCTATACAGTCGGGCAACCTCTACCTTTAACGAATACCGTAAGCGCGCAGGTAGCAACCTGCTCTAATTCGTGTAATGCCATCGCCACTCAAACTGCGGATGGTGGTGTAGGAGGATATAGTTACTCCTGGTCTTCATCAACACTAACAGCTGCTTCGCTGGGATCTCTATGCGCAGGGAATTATACAGCTTTTGTGACCGATGCTAACGGATGTTCAAATCCAAGAACCTACACAGTTATTGCCCCCGCTCCATTAAACGTAACTTTAACCCCTGTTAACCCTTTATGCAATGCAGCCTGCAACGGAAGCATTGCAACGTCGGTTTCTGGCGCTCAGGGTGCAGTGTCTTATACATGGGCTCCTGCTGGATCTGGCCAAAGTCCTACTGGCTTATGCGCTGCGCCTAATCCTATCTATACACTTGTTGCGATGGACGCGAACAATTGCAGAGTTACCGCCGTAACAACCCTCACTAATCCTCCGGCGCTCTTAGCCACCGTAAGTGCTACCAATCCTCTTTGTCACAATAATACTAATGGGGCCGCAGCTGCGTCTGTGATCAATTCTGTAGGAGCTTTAAGTTATACATGGTTACCGACAGGTCCTCCCACACAAACTACACAAACCGCATCAGGCCTTGCGTCAGGTTCTTATTCTTTACTTGTTCACGATGGGAATAACTGTCAGGCTTCACAAACATTTACGCTGACAAATCCTTCTGTTCTTGTTATTAATACATCTATTAATCCCGCAAGTTGTTCTTTGTCCAATGGTGGAATCACGGCTAATCCATCCGGTGGTACTCCTGGTTCTCCTGTACCCTACACTTATTCGTGGGCAGGCGTTGTCAGTAGTTCATCAGTCGTTACCAATATACCGGCTGGTCTTTACACTGTAACCGTTTCTGACGGACTGGGTTGTACCGGAACGGTGAGCATCTTGCTTAATAACTCCAGCGGTCCTAATGTAATGCCAATAGTATCTTCGAGCATTACATGTTTCGGGCAATGTACTGGAGCAGCGTCAGTTGATATTTCTTCAATAGTAGGTGGTACGCCATCTTATACTGTGGACTGGTTAGCGCCGGCACCTTCAACTGTCAATCCTTTAACCGGTTTGTGTGCGGGAATGTACACGGCGAAAATTTTAGACGCAATGGGTTGCATAGGGTTTACAAATGTTACCATTGCCGAACCCCCTTCGCTTACCGTAACACCTGTTGTTTCGTTGCCGATTTGTCCTGGTATCTGTGATGGAAGCGTTACAATCAATACTTCTGGAGGAAATACGCCTTACACTTATTCATGGACGCCCTCTTCACTGAGTGGTTCTTTAGTAGCGGGTTTATGTGCGGGTGATTACACGGTTATGGTTGGGTATAACGGAGTATGCGCAACTACCTCCATCATCAATATGCCTGATCAGTCAAGCATAACAATTGTGCCTTCTGTTACGAATAATATTTGTTACGGAACCTGTACCGGAGTTGCTAATCTGGTAATTACTGGTGGAACAGCACCTTATACAGCCGGCTGGAGTAATAGCCAGACAGGTTTCTCCCAAACGAATTTATGTAACGGTTCTTATACGGTATCGGTTACCGACAACAATGGTTGCACCAATACTGCAACAACAGCCATTACCTCTGGAGCTCAAATCACATCTACCACATCGGTGGTGTCTCCATCTTGTGGGGCATGTAACGGCTCTGCTTCGGTAACAGCTTCGGGAGGAAACTTGCCGCTTACATACAATTGGTCTACTTCTGCAAACACACCATCTATCTCCAATGTTTGTGCGGGTATTTATCAGGTTATTGTATCAGATGCTTTTTCTTGTTCGCAAACACATACGGTGATAGTAAATAATTCAAATGGAATAACCGGAGAGAATGTTAACCTTCAACAGATTCCTTGCTCTGGAAGTTGCGTGGGTGCCGCGACGGTAAGTGCAATCGGTGGTACCTCTCCAATAAATTATAACTGGATAAGCCCGGCGACTAGTAATTCGGTAATTTCAGGATTGTGTCCCGGTACTTACTTTATTCAGATGTCAGATGCGTTGAATTGTATCAGGATTGCTTCTGTGACTATTAATCCTTTGGTATCGCTTACCGTTTCGCCTTTTGTATATCTCCCTGCTTGCGGCGCCAGCAATGGATCAATAAGTATAGTTATTGCTGGCGGTACTCCCAGCTACAACATTGTGTGGAACCCTCCAGCCGGACAAACTACTTCTTTAACTAATTTGTTTAGTGGTGTTTATGCTTATACAGTGACTGAAAGCGGCACAAATTCGTGTTCGATTTCTGATGCGATTAATATTAGTAACTCTTCTACACCTACTTTACAAACTACGCAACAAAACATTAATTGTTTTGGAGTATGTACTGGCTCTATTTCAGCCGTGGCAACGGGATCAAATCTGCCTATAAGCTACGCATGGAGTACCGGAGCAACCATCACGGTAGTGACAAGCTTGTGTAAAGGCGTGGTTACACTCACCATTACAGATGCAGCAAATTGCAAAGTCCTCAGAACATTTACGGTTACCGATAATCCATTGTTGCAATTAGGATCATCGAACGTTCGTAATCCTGTGTGCTATGGCGATTGCGACGGTATTATTACACTTGTTCCAAACGGCGGTGTATTGCCTTATACTTACACATGGACCATTCCTAACGCGAATACCAACCCAATGCCCGGCCTTTGTGATGGAGCATACACAGCAACAGTAAAAGACGCTAAGGGATGTTTGGTAACTTCTCCTTCATTTACAATTAAGAGTGCGAGTTCAATATCGCTTACAGCAGGAACATTCAGCTCCTCTTGTAGCTCTGCACCTGATGGATCAATATCTGTAACTCCTGCTGGTGGCATACCTACATATACCTATACGTGGCAGGGCCCTTCTAATTTTACTGCGACTTCTCAAAATGTTGCTAATGTTGTGTCGGGAACTTATTCTGTGAATGTGATAGATAACCTAGGCTGCAGTAAAGATACAGTACTCCGTGTTTTCCCATCATTTACGCTCGTTACGAAGGCAGGTGATGATAGGGTCATTTGTCCGGAAACGGGTACAGTTCTTTTAAATACTGGCGATGCGCCTGGTAACGCAACTTACAAATGGTTCTCTGTAAAAGACGTTTTGCAAACAAACGCGCTCGCAACAGGACCGTCTTATCTCATTAAAAATTTAGCAGAAGCAGAAGGCTATGTACTTGTTGCCACTTCAACCATTGCCAGTTGTTTCAGCAAAGATACCGTGATGGTTAATTTATATAGTTTACCGCCTGTTGATGCGGGGAGAGATTTTACAATTCCTGTATATTCTACTGTTACAATTGGCGGACAACCCTCGAGTTGGAGTGCTTCGTCATTAACCTGGGCTCCTGCAATGTACTTAAATGACGTAAGCGCAAACAATCCGGTTGCTTCTAATACAGTAAATGTAACGTACACACTTACTGTAACTGATGCGAATGGGTGTGTTGCAACGGACTCAATGCATGTGTACTTATACCCTGAATTGAATATCACAAGCGGTATCACTCCAAATGGAGATGGCAAAAACGATACCTGGATCATTGATTATATTGATCAGTTTCCTGCAACGACGGTTGATATTTTTAACAGATGGGGAGATTCAGTTTTCTCATCAACGGGTTACGCTACGCCATTTGACGGGAGATATAAAGGAGCAGAGCTTCCAGTAGGAACTTATTATTACATTATTAAATTAAACCATCCTGGTTATCCTAAGCCAATAACCGGACCATTGACTATATTCAGATGATAAGGAGACTATATATAGCTGTATTTTTAATTACGGGTGCTTTCGGATTCGCTCAACAATTGCCGCAGTACTCGCAATACATGCTTAATGAAATGGCTATTAACCCAGCTGTTGCCGGAAGGGACGATTTTGCTGAGGTAAGATCCAATAACCGACATCAGTGGCTGGGCATTACCGATGCACCAAGAACTTATATGCTTACGCTACAAGGCCCCATTAAAGACAAAAATATGGGCCTGGGTATGAACATTTATACAGACATCGTTGGTCCAACACGTCGCACCGGAATTAATTTCTCTTATGCGTATCATTTAAAACTTCAAAAAGATCTTCATTTGTCTTTCGGATTAAGCGCCGGTATTCAGCAATGGGGTATTGATGGTAGCAAGATCACGTTAAGAGAGGAAGGCGATCAGCAATTACTGACGTCTTACAAAACTGCACCGGTGCCGGATTTTGGAGCCGGACTTTACTTTTATAAAAAGAATAAGTTTTATCTTGGCTTCAGCATGCCTCAATTGTACCAGGCTCCTATTGGGCTGTATGAAACATCCTCTAAGGAAAGTAAGCTTGCGAGCCAAATAAATTTGAACGGTGCTTACAAAATTAATATCGATGAACAGTTTCAGGTGGAGCCATCTTTTTTGATTAAGTATGAAAAACCTGCTCCAGCGAAAGTAGATGTTGGAGCACGCGTAATCTATAAAAAAGAAGTTTGGGTAGGACTTGTGTATCGTCATAACGACGCGGTGTCAGCCCTCATTGGTTACATGTATAAAGATTATTTGCTTATCGGGTATTCTTATGATTTTACAACTACTCAAGTTCGTAAATATAGTTCAGGAACACATGAGCTTATGCTTGGACTGCGTTTTTCAAGAAAACAAGCGTCTACCTGGGAGGGTAAAATAAAATAATCTCACAAATTTTTTCTCCATTTTCAAATTTTATCGGTCCCGAAATCCAGCGTTTTGTTCTAAATGTTTTCAGATTTCTTTGAACAGAAAAAAGTGTTATTTAGAATCATTATAAATTACAGAATTCGTTAAAATTTTTAGCTAATTCGCTAAATAAGTCTCAATCTTCTATTAAATTTGCCATCATTTTGTGTCATTAATTTGTCATAAGAAAAACACTAAACAGGAGTTAATATTTCTCATTTTTATATGAAAAACCAAATAACCAGGATTCCACTAAAGGCTGTGATAGCGCTCGTTTTCACGGTTTTTTTATTCACTTCGAACGTACAGGCCCAGGATGGGGCGAAATTATTTAAACAAAACTGTGCCGTTTGTCATGCACTTACCGATCAAAAGTTAACTGGTCCGGGCCTACAGGGTGTATTTGATCGCGCTCCAAAAGGAGATTGGATGCATAAATGGATCTTAAACAGCGAGAAAATGATTAAGTCTGGGGATGCTTATTCCAACAAAATTTGGAATGATAATGGAAAGGCTGCTATGACTGTTTTTGAAGGTACCTTGAGTGATCAGGATGTTGATGCAGTGATTGCTTATATAAAATCGCCGCCGCCACCTCCTGGTGAGGTTGCAAAGGTGGATAATGGCGGTGGGCAAGTGGCAGAAGTAAAAGCAGGCATAGAGCCACTTTATTTAATTTTAGGCTCCATTGTTATTCTTGTAATTTTATTGGTGGCTTTACGCAGCGTTAGGACTGCGTTACAAAATACCTCTAACCGTTCTGAAGGAAAAGAAGAGAATCCGGAAATTACTTTCTGGCAAGAGGTTAAAAACTGGATGGCTGGTCACCGCCGTTTAGTCGGTGTAGTCATTATCATTCTTGTTTTTGTGGGCATGAAAAGCTGCTGGGACGCATGTTACACGATTGGTGTGTATTATGATTACAAAACACAAAAAGGATATAAACCTGAGCAGCCTATTAAATTCTCTCACAAATTGCATGCTGGCGACAATGAGATCGCTTGTCAGTACTGTCATAGTTCTGTCGAGAAATCACGTCACGCTGGTATTCCTTCTGTAAACATTTGTATGAATTGCCACAAAGGAATTCAGAAAGGTCCACAGTATGGTGAAAAGGAAATTGGAAAAATTTATGCTTCCAACGGCTTCGATCCAAAAACAGGAACTTACGATGATAGTAAACAAAACCCTTTAAAATGGATCAAAGTTCATAATCTTCCTGATCACGTTTACTTTAATCACTCACAGCACGTAGTGGTTGGTCAGATTGATTGTGCTACTTGCCACGGTGATGTTAAGAAAATGACGGTTGCAGAACAAAAGGCTCCGTTAACCATGAAATGGTGTATCGACTGTCATCGCAAAACAGAAGTGAAAATGGCTGGAAATGCTTATTACGACCGTTTACATGCTGCGTTAAAAGAAAAGTATACTGGTCAATATGATGTGACGTATACAGTGGAGAAGATCGGTGGATTAGAGTGTGCAAAATGCCACTATTAAAAATTAAGAAACATTAAAGAATTATATACGTAATGTCTATGTCAAAAAAATACTGGAAAGGATTACCGGAGTTACATAATAGCCCTGAGTTCCAAGCGCAGCAAAAAAATGAGTTCTCCGAAGCTCTTCCAATGGATGAGTTTTTAGGTGGTAACGATGCTGAAACTTCGGGAACCTCGCGCCGCGATTTCTTAAAAGTAATGGGATTTTCAACTGCGGCAGTAGCGCTTGCAGCCTGCGAAACTCCTGTTATGCGTTCAATTCCTTATGTTGTGAAGCCAGAAGAGGTTACTCCTGGTGTTGCTAACTTTTATGCAACTACTTTTTACGACGGACACGACTACGCTTCTATTTTGGTTAAGACGCGCGAAGGCCGTCCCATCAAAATTGAAGGAAATGACCTTGGTGGAACCACACACAGCGGAACCAACGCTCGCGTGCAGGCTTCTGTATTAGGGTTATATGACGGTGCCCGTCTACGTGGCCCATGGGTTAAAGAAAAAGAGCTGCAAGCTTCTACCTGGAAAACAGCTGACGACATGGCTGCCGCGGCAATGAGTGGCGGAGCAATCCGTATTCTGTCTTCAACAATCATCAGCCCTTCTACAAAAGCTGTTATTGCTGAGTTCACAGCCAAGCACCCGAACACAAAACACGTTACTTACGACGCTATTTCTTACAACGCTTTAACAAAAGCAAATAAAAATACATTCGGAAAAGCAGTTGTTTCTTCCTATGATTTCAGCAAAGCTAAAATTGTTGTGGGTATTGCCTGCGACTTTTTAGGGAACTGGATTGCAGGAGAAGAATTCTCAAAACAATATGCTAAAAACCGTAAGGTTTCTAAAGAAAATCCTGAAATGAGCCAACACTTTCACTTTGAAAGTAACATGTCTCTTACGGGTGCCAACGCAGACTACCGCTACATGGTTAAGCCTAGTGAATTAGGAAAAGTAACTACAGCTTTATTTAATGAGGTAGCTTCAGCGACTTCCAATTCAAAAGTTGGTGGTGAAACTAAAATTGAAAATCCTGCTGCGGTAGCTGCTCTTAAAAAGGTAGCTGCTAAGCTGGTTGAGAACAAAGGGAAATCATTAGTTGTTTCAGGTGTTAACGATGAAGGTATTCAAACGCTTGTTAACGGAATCAACAAAATGCTTGACAACTACGGTAAAACGGTTGACGTTGAGAAGCACTTAAACTTCAAACAAAGTAATGATACTGAATTTGCAGAGCTTGTAGCCGATATGGCTGTAGGAAAAGTAAATGTATTAATGACTTATAATTGTAATCCTGTTTATACTGCTCCGGCTTCTTTAAAATTTGCTGATGCCTATAAAAAGGTAGCCACACGTATTTCATTTGCTCAGGTGATGGATGAAACAGCTGCGCAGGCAACTATCGTTTGTCCTGATCATCATTATTTAGAGTCTTGGGGTGATGCAAATCCTAAAGTTGGAATGTTTACGCTTCAACAAGCAACCATCAATCCTATTTTTGCACAACCACGTCACGAAGGCTCTCGCCAGTTCCAGGATACATTATTAAAATGGTCGGGAATTAAATCTGACTATTTAACTTACCTTCAAGGCTACTGGAACAATAACGTTTTCCCGAATCAGGGTAAACATTCCGATTTCCCAACTTTCTGGGCACATGCATTACATGATGGTGCCGTAAAAGTTTCGGTTTATAAAGACGCTCCTGTTGCTCCAATGGCAAAAGATTCTTTAGGGAAACCTTTAATGGCAGGGGTGGCATCTTTAAACACAAATGATACACTTGCGGTAAGTGAGAGTGAAGCTCCTAAGAACACAAAAGCAGAACCGGTTGTTGCAGAAGCAATGCCTACTCCTGATTATAACAAAGCGGCCGCTATGGCAACGTCGTTAAAATCTGGCGGTAAGTTCGAGCTGTTTGTTTATGAAAAAGTAGGTTTAGGAAATGGTCAATACGCCAATAACCCATGGTTAATGGAGTTACCTGATCCTATCTCTAAAGTTACCTGGGATAATTACATCACCATGAGTCCTATCGACGTTAAGAAGGAAGGGCTAAATGAAATGTTACGTCAGGATATCGATGGAAGTATCGTTGAACTAACGGTTAACGGCATTACGATTAAGGTTCCTGTTTATCCTCAACCAGGCCAGGCACCGGGAACTATCGGTCTTGCTGTAGGTTACGGAAGAGCTGCGGAAACGCTTAAAGTGGCAAATGGAGTAGGCGTTAATGCGTTCCCTTTTCAGGCAATGATTAACGGCACTATTCAGCCAATCGCAACGGTTGCAACTATTGCGAAAACCGGAGAAGAACATATGTTTGCTGCGACACAAATCCAGCACACGATTATGGGTAGAGAAGAGTTTTTGTTGCGTGAAGTTTCCTTAAAAGAATTCAAAGAAAAAGACAAAGATTATTGGAATCCGGCGGTAGAAATTGCTGTGCATGGAGGAGGTAAAAAACCGGTAAGCGAAGTTGATCTTTGGGCAGCACATCCACGCCCGGGTCACAAATGGGGTATGAGCATCGATATGAACCTCTGCTTTGGTTGCGGAGCTTGTGTGGTAGCTTGTACTTCTGAAAATAATGTGGGAGTAGTTGGTAAATTGGAAGTAAGCCGTGTGCGTGAAATGCATTGGCTGCGTATCGACCGTTACTACAGTTCAGATGTAACAAAACACTCTGCGCAGGCAGAAGGTTTAATGGAAACAAAACAAATGTACATCGATATGGAAAATCCTTCGGCCAACCCGCAGGTAACTTTCCAACCTATGATGTGCCAACATTGTAATCACGCGCCTTGCGAAACTGTTTGTCCTGTATTAGCTACAAGTCATAGTACCGAAGGCTTAAACATGATGACTTATAACCGTTGTATCGGTACCCGTTACTGCGCTAATAACTGTCCGTTCAAAGTACGTCGTTTCAACTGGTTTAACTACAATGAAAATCCATTGTTCGGTGATGTGAATCCGGCTCAACAAGAATTAGGGCGTATGGTTTTAAATCCAGACGTAGTTGTTCGTAGCCGTGGGGTTATGGAAAAATGCTCCATGTGTCAGCAAAAATTACAAGCAGGTAAATTAGAAGCTAAAAAAGCAGGAACACCTGTGAAAGACGGGGCTATTAAGACAGCTTGTCAATCCGCTTGTTCAACAGATGCAATTATTTTTGGTGATTTGAATGATACTGAATCTGAAGTAACCAAACATAGAAATGACGAGAGAACTTATTTCTTATTGGAAGATGTAGGTGTTAAACCAACTACTTCTTACAAAGTAAAAGTAAGAAACCAGGATGAGCAAATCATTTTTAAGGATGTTGTTTCTGCACATGGGACTAAGGAAGAAGCACACCACGAAGACAAACATTCATAATTTATTTAAGAATAAAAAATTAATAAGATAATATGCACGCAGAATCAGAAATTAGGTTACCGTTAATAATCGGCAATAAAAGTTATCGCCAGATTACTGATGATATTATTGCGCCAATAGAAGGTAAGGCAGCGAAAGGCTGGTACACATTAACTACAATCTGTGCGTTATGCTTTTTATGGGGAATTCTCTGTCTGGCCTACACCATCGGTACCGGTATCGGATCATGGGGAAGCAGCAATAACGTTGATTGGGCGTGGGATATCACGAACTTCGTTTGGTGGATCGGTATTGGTCACGCTGGTACGTTGATCTCAGCGGTATTATTGTTATTCCGTCAGAAATGGCGTATGGCGATTAACCGTTCTGCAGAAGCGATGACGATCTTTGCAGTAATGTGTGCGGCCATCTTCGTATTGTTACATACAGGACGTCCTTGGTTAGATTATATGTTATTCCCATTGCCAAATCAGTTCGGTTCTTTGTGGCCAAACTTTAACTCTCCTTTATTATGGGACGTGTTCGCGGTTACTACTTACTTTACTGTGTCATTGGTTTTCTGGTACATTGGTTTAATTCCTGACTTTGGGATGATCCGTGACCGTGTAATCAAACCTTGGCAAAAGAAAATGTATGGTTTCCTGTCTTTCGGATGGGGGGGAAGCGCCCGTCACTGGAGCCGTTTTGAAGAAGTGTCTTTAGTACTTGCAGGGTTATCTACACCCCTTGTATTCTCTGTTCACTCCATTGTATCTTTTGACTTTGCTACCTCTATCGTTCCAGGATGGCATACAACCATTTTCCCTCCGTACTTCGTTGCGGGTGCCGTATTCTCTGGATTTGCAATGGTATTGACTTTAATGTTAGTGGTTCGTAAAATTTATAAATTAGAACATTACCTTACTATTAAACACATTGAATACATGAACATCGTAATCATCGTTACAGGTTCTATTGTGGGTGTGGCTTATTTAACGGAATTATTTGTTGCCTGGTATTCCGGTGTGGAATGGGAACAATACGCTTTCCTAAACCGCGCAACGGGTCCTATGGCTTGGTCGTATTGGATCATGATGAGTTGTAACGTTTTATCTCCTCAATTATTCTGGTTTAAAAAAATTCGGACTTCAATTATCGCGACATTTATTTTATCAATTGTGGTTAACATTGGTATGTGGTTTGAGCGTTTTGTAATTATCGTAACTACCTTATGCCGGACTTACCTTCCTTCTACGTGGAGTACTTATACGCCATCTTTTATTGACGTTGGTATTTTTGTTGGAACAATAGGAATGTTCGGGACTTTCTTCCTTTTATTCTCACGTTATTTCCCTGTAATTGCACAGGCAGAATTAAAAACAATTTTAAAAGCATCAGGCGAGTCTCAAAAGAAGGCTGTAGCTGAAGGGCGCGGTCACCACTAAGAATTCAAGCTTCGACTTTACGAAGTCTTGTTAAAAAGGAATTTAGAAATTTAAAAAATATATGGCAACTAATAAACATATCATTCACGGAATTTTTGGCGATGAAGTGCCAATGATGGAAGCTTGTACAAAACTGAGAGCTTCTGGTATCCGCGTTAAAGAAGCGTACACACCTATGCCGATTCACGGCCTGGATAGCCTGATTGGTATTCCACGCACGCGTCTTGCGATCTGTGCTTTTATTTATGGACTTACCGGTATTGGTCTGGCTACCCTAATGATGTGGTACATGATGGTTTCTGACTGGCCTAATGACATTGGTGGTAAGCCGAACTGGGCTTATTATTTTAATATTCCTGCTTTTATTCCAATTACTTTTGAAGCTACTGTGTTTTGTGCGGCGCACGGCATGGCTTTAACTTACCTGCTTCGTTGCATGCTGGTTCCGGGTGCTAAAGCAAAAAATCCTGATCCACGCACAACAGATGATAAGTTCATGCTTTTATTGGACCTTAACGATGTACAATCGGAAAAAGCAAAATCAATTTTAAAAGAGAGCGGTGCAGAAGAAGTGAATCACATGAGTACTTATGTGGTTGAACCGAAATATATTTTAGAAGAAACACACTAGTATTATACAATGAAAAAAAATTATAGAACCATAAAATTTGCTTTTAGCGCTGCCCTGGCAGGACTTGTATTAGCTGGTTTTACATCTTGTGGGAAGAAGGATGAAAACAGTCCTGGTGTTGAATTTATGCCAGACATGTACCGTTCACCTTCATTGGAGTATTACCAGGTGCATACCGTAGATGGCGATACAGTGAACAATGCTATGAAACCAGTAAAAGGAAGTGTGGCGAGAGGATTCATGCCTTATGCTTATCCGAATACTACTGAAGGATATGATCAGGCAGGTGCAAATCTGCGTAATCCTTTGGCGGCAGCGAATAGAGAAGTTTGGGAGAAAGAAGGAGAAGAACTTTACGGGAAATTCTGTGTTCACTGTCATGGTGCAACTGGAGCCGGTGATGGAAAAGTTGGCGGTAAGTTACCAGGTCCACCTCCTGCATACAATGGTACTTTGAAGAATTTACCGGAAGGTAAAATTTTCCATTCAATTACTTATGGAAAAGGAACAATGGGCTCTCACGCAAGCCAATTGACACAAGAAGAACGTTGGAAACTGGTTTATTACGTACAAAAACTTCAAGGACCAAAAGAAAATGCGGTGAGTGACAGTACAAAAATAATAGCAGCAGCTAAAAACTAAATAATAGATTTAAGAGACTACCTATGAATACCGAAAATTTAAATTTTACAGTACCGTCAAAAGCCAGGATGTTCTCTTTTGGGCTGATGGCCGTTGGTTTAATATCAATTATTGTGATGTTCTTAACCGACCATGTCGATGGAGATCCAGATTATCACAGCACAAGGGCCTGGAGCAATGTTTTTGCCGGAGCCTTCTTTTTTATGGCACTGTCTCTTGCGGCCGCATTTTTCCTTGGTATGCAATACGCTGCTGAAGCGGGCTGGTCGACAACAATTAAGCGTGTGATGGAGGCTGTTACCATGTATTTGCCCTGGGGATTATCTTTCATGATGCTTTTGTTTTTGCTTGGGCAGTTTCATGTGCATCATTTGTATCATTGGATGGCTCCTGGAATTGGAGATCCGGCTTCAGAAAACTATGATGCTATTATTGCCGGTAAGCTTGGCTACTTCGGAGTATTTTGGTGGGTAAGAACTATTTTATATATGATAGGCTGGTTATGGTTTACTTTTAAATTACGCAACAACTCTATTGAAGCGGATAAGTTAGACGTTGACATTAATAATAGCTACCACTGGAAAAACATTAAGATCGGAGCCTGGTTCATGGTGCTATTTGCAGTAACGTCTTCAACGGCTTCCTGGGATTGGGTAATGAGTATTGATACACATTGGTTCTCTACGCTGTTTGGCTGGTATATCTTTTCAGGAATGTGGATCAGTGCGTTAACAGCGATTACCATACTTACCATTTGGTTAAAAAAACAAGGATATATGGAATTCGTGACAGAGAGTACAATCCATGATATGGGTAAATGGATGTTCGCTATTTCATTTTTATGGACCTACCTTTATTTCTCTCAATTCATGTTAATCTGGTATGCTGATATTCCTGAGGAAGTAATTTATTACCAAACGCGTTGGGAAAGTTACAAAGCTTTAATGTGGACCGTTTTCTTTATCAACTTCGCACTTCCAATGGTGATGTTGATGAGTCGCGATTCAAAACGTAATTTCTTTTTCTTAATGTTTGTGGGAACAATTATATTCATCGGCCACTATTTAGACGTGATCATGATTGTGATGCCTGGTACAGTTGGTCATCACTGGACAGGGTTAAGCTGGATGGAATTCGGTTGCTTCTTTTTCTTCTTAGGTTTATTTATTTACGTTGTATTGAACGCCTTGGCGAAAGTGCCACTGCGTGTAAAGAATCACCCGTTTATTCAGGAAAGTTTACACCATTCAATCTAAGTATCAATTAAATAAAGAAATTTAAAAATTTTAAATAAATAAGAGATGAGTTTATTAGTTCTGTTAGCCTTAGTGTTATTGATAATTGCGGGGCACCAATTATTAAGGATCGTTGAGTTAAGCCGAGGTTTAAAGAAGACCAAAGAATGGCAAATTACCGACTCGGATAATAATATGATGGGAAAAGCCATGCTGGCTTTTATGATTTTGTTTTTACTATTTTTCTTTTGGCAGGTTAATCGCTGGATGGACCGTTCATTGCCTCCTGCCGCGTCTGAACACGGCGCTTTAATTGATGATTTGTGGGATGCTAACATGTGGTTAATCACTGTTGTTTTTATCATTACTAATTTTGTTTTGTTCTGGTTTGCATACAAATACCGCGGTAACTCTAAAAGTAAAGCGGTATTCTATCCACACAATAATAAATTGGAGATGCTTTGGACGGTAGTTCCAGCGGTTGCTTTAACATTCATCATTATTTTTGGTTTAAAATACTGGAATGAAATTATGGACGAATCCAAGGCGCCAGACAAAGTTATTGTTGAACTATACGCAAAACAATTTGACTGGACCGCCAGGTATCCTGGGAAAGACGGTAAACTGGGAGAGTCAGATTTCAGACAGATTACCGGAATTAACTCTGTAGGTATGGATACGTCTGACGTTGCAGGATTCGATGATCTTATTGCGAAGAATGAATTTCACATTCCGGTTGGCCGCGAGGTTGTGTTCAGCATGCGGAGCCGCGATGTAATACATAGTGCTTATATGCCTCATTTCCGCGCCCAAATGAACTGTGTGCCGGGTATGATCACTTATTTTAAATTTAAGCCAACAAAAACAACTGCGCAAATGCGTAAAGATCCCTATACCGTTATGATGATGGCCGGAATAAATAAAGCGCGCGCTATAGAGAACAAAGAGCCAATTGAGTTTGACTATTTATTATTGTGTAATAAAATTCGTGGCGTTTCCCATTTTAATATGCAAATGCAAATTGTTGTAGATACAAAGGAAGATTACGAAGCCTGGATCTCAAAAATAAAAGCATTTAAACCTCTGGCAATAAAACAGTAATTGTTAAAAAATTTCTAAATAAATTAAACACATGGCTACCACACTAAATACAGGACTAGAAAAAGAACATTTAGAGCATCATGCTCACGTGCACGACCACGATGATCACCATGAAAGTTTTGTGAGCAAGTACGTTTTCAGTATGGATCACAAAATGATCTCCCGGCAGTTTTTAATTACGGCGATTATTATGGCAATCGTAGCTATGACTATGTCTATTATCTTCCGTATGCAACTTGCGTGGCCAGGTGAAAAATTCGGGTTCATTAATGCTTTGTTGGGCGATAAATGGGGTAAAGACGGAATCTTAGACCCTAACATGTATCTTGCTCTTGTTACCATTCACGGAACAATTATGGTGTTCTTTGTTTTAACAGGTGGATTAAGCGGGACTTTCAGTAACTTATTAATTCCTTACCAGATTGGAGCGCGTGATATGGCTTCAGGATTTTTAAATATGTTATCGTACTGGTTCTTTTTTGTTTCCAGTGCCATCATGTTAACTTCATGTTTTATAGATGATGGTCCAGCTTCTGCAGGGTGGACAATTTACCCGCCTTTATCTGCTTTGCCTGAGGCTATACCAGGCTCGAAGCTTGGAATGACACTTTGGTTGGCATCAATGGCTATATTCATTGTGTCATCGCTTTTAGGAAGCTTAAATTACATCATCACCGTAATTAACTTAAGAGCTAAAGGAATGACGATGACCAGATTGCCTTTATCTATCTGGGCGTTCTTAATCACTGCAATTCTGGGGGTACTCTCTTTCCCTGTGTTATTCTCTTGTGCTTTATTGTTAATTTTTGATAGAAGTTTCCATACGTCATTTTACTTGTCCGATATTTATATCGGGGGTCGTCCTTTAGACAATGTGGGCGGAAGTCCAGTACTGTTCGAACACTTATTCTGGTTCCTGGGTCACCCTGAGGTGTATATTGTATTATTGCCTGCTTTAGGGATCGCTTCGGAAGTTATCGCTACAAGTTCACGTAAACCTATTTTCGGTTACCGTGCGATGATTGGTTCTATCTTAGCTATTGGTTTCTTATCGTTTATTGTATGGGGTCACCATATGTTTATGACAGGTATGAATCCATTCTTAGGATCTGTGTTCGTTTTCACAACTTTATTAATTGCTATTCCCTCGGCTGTAAAAGCATTTAACTACATCACAACTATGTGGAAAGGAAATATCCAGTTCACTCCAGCCATGATGTTTGCGATTGGTTTAGTTTCTTCGTTCATCACAGGTGGTGTAACAGGGATTATCTTAGCCGACTCTACGCTCGACATTAACGTGCATGATACGTATTTCGTAGTTGCCCACTTCCACATTGTAATGGGATTAAGCGCCATCTTTGGTATGTTTGCCGGGGTTTATCACTGGTTCCCGAAAATGTTCTTACGCATGATGAATAAAAAATTAGGCTTTGCACATTTCTGGATCACCATCACGATGGCTTACGGGGTATTCTTCCCAATGCACTTCTTAGGATTAGCAGGTGTGCCACGTCGTTATTACACAAACAGTAATTTCCCTATGTTTGACAATTTAGTTGACATTAATGAGATCGTAACCATTTGTGCAATCATTGGAGCGCTTGGCCAGGGTATCTTCTTATTTAATTTCTTCTACAGTATTTTCCGTGGAGAAAAAGCTCCTCAGAATCCATGGAATGCTAATACACTTGAGTGGACTACACCAATGGCGAACATTCACGGTAACTGGCCAGGTGAATTGCCAACCGTGCATCGTTGGGCTTACGACTACAGCAAGCCAGGTAAAGAAAAAGATTTCGTACCTCAAACCGTTCCTTTGGAAGAAGGAGAAGAAGACGGTGGAGCGCACTAACAGTTTAAATTTTATAAAAAAAGGCCTTGTAAAAAAAGGCCTTTTTTTATGGATTGAATTCTAAGGGTTTATTTATTACATTTAGTCTTACGATAATAATTAAGAACTTAACTAATACGGCAAATATGGAAAGTTATGACATCTTGAGCTGGGCAATTGCAGCTTTAAAAAAACAAGGGTATCTACTTGATTTTAATCTCGAAAAATACGAGATCATCCGCAGTGAGGGGAAGCATAAATTATCAGCGAAAGATTTTGAGATTGATAAATCGTTCAGGTTTGATGTAAATGAAGATCCCGCTGATCAATCGGTGCTTTATGCTATTTCCTCTCAGGGGTCATACGATAAAGGGGTTGCTCGTGAACGGATATGGGGTTTATTCAGATGATCTAACGAACGAACTCCTCGAGAAATTAAAGTAATTTTTTTTATGGAAAAGGATATCACAAAAAAATATAGCAATGGTGAAATTACTATTGTCTGGAACCCTGGTTCCTGCATTCATTCCACGCTCTGCTGGAAAAAGGAAACAGGATTGCCTGAGGTTTTTAATCCGAGCATAAAACCGTGGATCAAACCCGAAGGTGCAGATTCGGAAAAAATTATTACTCATGTGAAGAATTGCCCGAGCGGAGCCTTGAGTTTTTATTATAACGCCGCGGTGGAAAACACGGAGGAAGTGATTACAGAAACAAAAATTGAAGTCCTTGTAAATAGGCCTTTATTGGTTTACGGAAATCTTCTTATTAAAGACTCAAGTGGTAATGAAGTAGAAAAGAATAATGTAACGGCGCTCTGCCGCTGCGGCAAATCTGACAATAAGCCCTATTGCGACGGGAGTCACATAAAACATAATTTTGAAGGATAAGTAATATGAAGTTAAAAGTAATTGTAACGGGAGCTACCGGTATGGTGGGCGAAGGTGTTTTGCACGAATGCGCCTTAAGCGATGACGTGGAAGAAATTCTGGTTCTCACACGAAAGCCATCGGGGTATTTGCATCCGAAAGTAAAAGAAATTATCCACAATGATTTTTTTAACCTTACTCCCTTAGAAGAGAAATTGAAGGGTTATAATGCGTGCTTTTTTTGCCTGGGCGTTTCTTCAGTAGGAATGAATGAAGAGGATTACACGCGGATGACATACACATTGGCGCTGCACGTGGCGACTGCACTTTCTAAAGTGAATTCAGGAATGACATTTTGTTATGTTTCGGGAGCTGCTACTGATTCTTCAGAAACAGGCAGAAGCATGTGGGCGCGGGTAAAGGGAAAAACAGAAAACGATCTTAAGAAATTGCCTTTTAAACAGGTGTATTTATTTCGCCCGGGATACATGAACCCTACGAAAGGATTAAAAAATACGCTGAAGTATTATAAATATATTATGTGGATGTATCCCCTCCTGCGTAGCTTGTTTCCTTCAACGGCTACCACGTTGAAAGAATTGGGCCTTGCTATGATTAACGCTACAACAAAGGGATATGAAAAGTCTATTCTTGAAGTGAAAGACATGGTGAAAGCTGCCAAGGGATAATTCATTCTATACAGCATCCTTAAAAACTATGAAATATGCCAACTTACAAACAAGTATTTGAAAACAACCTGAAATGGTTAGAAAAGAAGAAGGAAACGGATTCTTCTTTTTTTGAAAAATCATCTAAAGATCAGCACCCGGAATATTTATACATTGGCTGCAGCGACAGTCATGTAACCGCTGAGGATATATAGGGGCTGAGCCCGGCGATGTTTTTATTCACCGAAATATTGCCAACTTGGTTAATGCAACAGATTTAAATGTGATGTCTGTTATTAATTATGCGGTGCGTTATTTAGGCGTAAAACATATTATTGTTTGCGGACATTATAACTGCGGTGGTGTTAAAGCTGCGATGCAACCTAAAGATATGGGAATTCTTAATCCGTGGTTAAGGAATATCAGAGATGTTTACCGGTTGCACATGGAAGAGCTTGACTCCATTACAGACGAACATCAACGCTACAACCGTCTTGTAGAGCTTAACGTGCAGGAGCAGTGTATTAATGTGATTAAGCTGGCAAGTGTTCAGCAGGAATATCTTAAGAATAGTTTTCCTCAGGTGAATGGTTGGGTGTTTGATATTCATTCGGGAAAGATCATCGATCTTAAACTGGATTTCGAGAAAATATTAAAGGATATTCAGAAGATTTACAATTTAACGGAATCGACTAGTGGAGGGGTCGTAAAGATGTGCAGGACTGGCAGAGCTGTAGATTAATTGATCTGTTTATTTCTGCATCCAATATGCGTCCAGGGTTGCTGGGGTTACATCAGAATATTATTTACCGGTGGCAGTGGTAAAGGAAGATCTTCTTCATCGAGCATATCTTTGAGGTCAATTTCGATTGTTCTGCTGATGCTTGAAATGGGGACGTCGTTTGGACCGCCTTCGAATGGATTTTCAGTGGACTCGCCGATGCGTTCCATAATGTAAAATACCCAGCCAACTATTACAGAGCAAGGCACGGTTACCCAAATAAAACCTGGTCCGATATCCGTGGAGAGTTTTCCGAATTCCTGTAAAATCCCAAAGGGTAACATGGTAACAAATAAACGAATGAACATTTGATTTATCGTCGCAAACTGGCGTGGATAAGGAAAGTTTTTGATGCGCTCAGATTTACCCTGATGGTCATATAAGGTTACCAGCATTTGTTCTAACTCAATGAAATCAAATTCAGAGAGGTTGCCGCTTTCTTTTAATTGACGCAGGTGTGAGGATTGCAAGCTTATAATTTGAGTAGCCTTATTTTTTTTACTGAGAATGTAGGCAAGATCGGGTTCGTTTAAGTATTTGGCCAGTTCATCTTCCAGTTTCGTTTCTTTCTCGGGGACTTTATAGTAACGGGCATATTCGATGTTACTGGTTAATGTCATGCTCTCCCAGTTGCGCGGCTCGCGCATTTGATACCTTAACGCTGTAAGCCATGCAATATGTCTGTAAACTAGAATCTGTATTTCTGGCCTATTCGTTTTAACAGTATCTTTCACAAGAATTCCCCAGGCGCGACTGGAGTTCACAATGCCGCCCCAGATCTGACGCGCTTCCCAAAGACGGTTATAGGTTTGGGTATTCTTAAATCCGACTACAAACGCAGCGGCGGTGCCTATCAGGGCTATAGCCACCCATGGAATAACGAGCCACCTAATATCAAAAAAATAATAAAGGCTGGTTGGGATCACGGCAACAATCGCGAAAACAAAAATATCTCTGCGTGTCCAATACACAACTTCACTGAATGTAAATCTTCTTCCTGAATGCATGGTGGTTTATTTGATGAACAAATTACAAAATAAAATTCAACTGTGAAACGTAGACGCAGATTACTCAGAGGAGTAAAGCAAAAAATTAATCAGATGGATGGTGAATTTGAGAGACAAAAAAAGGTTAATTAAATTGTTTATTTTTAAATGTGCTAAATGCGATAGATAATTACTTTCTTAATAAAGAGGAACCTGTTAAAGGCTGTTTGTTATTTCTTCGGGCACATATTCTTAAACAGGATAAAGCATTACAGAGGCCTGGAAATATGGGATGCCGTTCTATTGTTATAAAGGAAAGATGTTTTGTTATTTGTGGGTGCATAAAAAATACTTGCAGCCGTACATCGGAATTGTTGAGGGTGGTAAGCTTAATCATCCTGATCTTATTCAAGAGAAAAGAGCGAGATGAAAATTTTATTGGTCGATGCGAATAAGGATATTCCGGTTAAGAAAATTGATGGAATTATAAGTGATGTTCTAAAACTTTATCGGAGTTAAAATAGCAACTGACAACAGTTTATAATTAAGCTTAAATAAATGAACATTAATTAACATAGCACCACTTGTGGGACTTAGAATAATAATAGGCATACAAGCCATTAAAACTAATACATCATATACTAAAATAGGGAGGTTCGTTTTTTTTACCTGTATAAATCTCATAGTAAAATCGTCTAAAGATAGATGCGGATTTGGGAGCGTCCTTAAGCACTGGGTTATTTAGATCAAGTGGGTAGTAGCCGTTCTTTTCTTTATAACCTTCAATTGCCTGAACAAGGATCTCACCTCACCTCTCTTTTCAGTACTCTCTTTAATCAACGTAATCATTGGCTTGAGAATATAATAATTTAGTGGAAACAGGATGATGTATAGAACAGCGTATTTGATAAGTCTTGTCTTGAATAGATTATCAATGATTAGAGCTATGGAAGAAAAGCAAAGGAGAGACAGGAAAAAAAAGAAAATTGCGAAAGGAAAAAATGAAAAAGCAAAACAATAATTTAAAAACAAACAGATCAAGCCTACCGGAAGACTAAAAATAAAAAGAACCTTTTTGCCTGGATTTAATGCGTCTTTCCACAAATTCATGTTAATTAGTGTCTGTCCGAAAACCAGGTGTTTGGATGGAAAAATTCAGTTTCGAGGCGTGTTAAAAAAAATGATTGTGAGGTTTACTGGGGTAAATGAGCGATTATTTTTTTTGACACAACGACGAAA
>Ga0105046_10003966_pt1 | contig 23550 bp, 22 predicted proteins | sample MAT03_FD_78385 | JGI IMG/M metagenome (GOLD analysis project Ga0105046, IMG submission 78385) | Freshwater microbial communities from Lake Fryxell liftoff mats and glacier meltwater in Antarctica - MAT-03 (megahit assembly) | ecosystem: Environmental > Aquatic > Freshwater > Ice > Liftoff...
GTCGATTCTTTTAAAAAGTTCCTCTATTTTCATTCACAAATTGTTTCGATTAATTGAAATAATCACTTTACATAAGCCACTTTTATCCAATCTAATGGCAGTTACTGTCGTGTACTAAGAAATATTTTAAAATATAATCTACTATATGGAGTTATTATGAAACTTTTTCAATTATCTATTGTTTTTTTGCTGTCATTGATTACAAGCAACACTATTTTATGCCATTCCGATGAGCCACACAAAAAGTCTCATCAATCTTCATCAAGAACATTCTTTACTAAAAATTGCGAACAATTGATGCAAGAAGTAGACTCTTTGGACCAAGAAGTATTCGAAGAAAAAGAAGTGATGGGTGATTTGGAGGTTCGCTCGATAAATCCTCTAAAATTATTCCTCCTAGTTATGATAGCCTCGGGAATCGTTCCAATAGCTGGATTAAGTATGATGGCTGTTGCTGGAACAAGCGGATTGTATCATGTTTTTAAAGATGGTCGTGTAGCAAAACTTAAGTCTCACATTGCTTTAATGGAAGAAAAAAAGCTTTCGATCTTGAAAGAATGTAAAAATCGAGGATGTTTTAAGGAATAAAATTTATGAAGATTATTATGAACTACTTTAAGGCGTTTCTTATTGGTTTTTTATTCTTTTTAACAAATTCACTAATTGCGTTAGAACAAGCAGATCGACAAGAGAAAATCAAAATTGAACTATATAAAAAATTAAGTAATGAATTAAATTCTCTTGAGAAAGAAATAGCTCAAGAGGCAGAAAAACGGCACAAGTTAGGTGGCCCTGGCGCCGATGGTCGGCTTTTATTTAGTGCTGGTTTGGTAGTAACCCCTTTTGTTATTCCAGCAGGTCTTGCTTTAATGGCCTTAGGTATTTTTAATGGCATGCATGATCTTCGTATGTCTAGCCTTGATTCTAGAATTCTTTTGATGAAAACCCGGAGTAATCAACTCTTGAGAGAGTGTAAAAAAAGGCACTGTTTATAATTTTTTTTGATGAAACTATGATGATTGTTCATAGCTAAAAATTTCTTTAATATTTTTCCAAGCAATTAGTTGACCATATGAACGTTGAAAATTTTCATCTCCGGCATAAATTATATAAGCATTATTTTTTTGTTCACTGATTGTTTGCCAGTCAATAATGCCTTTAAAAAAACTTGGAATAATAGTCATGCCAGCTTTAATTTCAATTGGGATCAACGTGTTATAGGTTTTTTCAATAATACAATCAACTTCATGACCTTGTAGATCACGCCAGAAATAAAGGTTCGGGGTCATTATTTGATTGTAATAATATTTAAATAATTCTGAAATTGTCATTGATTCAAAAAGCGCACCACGTAGAGAATGCGTAAAAAGCTCATGAGCACTTTGTATACCAAGCAGTGAGCAAGCAAGACCAACATCATAAAAATAAAGTTTCGGACTTTTTGTAATTCGTTTGTTAAAATTTTTATGATAAGGTTGTAACAATTTAATAATGTAACTGGTTTCTAACACAGAAATCCACGCTTTGGCGGTATTAGGACTAATATCACAATCGCGGGCAATTTCTGAGTAATTAAGTAAATTTCCTACGCGTGCAGCGCACAATCTTAGAAATTTTTGAAATGAAATAATATCGCTAACATTTAATACTTGCCGTACATCTTTTTCAACATAGGTGGCAATATAGTTTGAAAACCATATTTTTAGGTCAAAAGGCTGTGCATAAAGACGAGGATAAAATCCTTTAAATAAAACTTCTTCTAGGGTCTGTGGCAGTAATGCTGCATTTTTTAATTCATTAACCGTTAATGGTAATAATGTTAATAATGCAATGCGACCTGCTAATGTTTGAGTAATCTTTTCGTACATTAAAAAATTTTGAGATCCTGTGATGATAAAAAAACCTGGCTTATATTCTTGATCAACAATACCTTGCATATAAGAAAATAATTCAGGAACTTCTTGAATTTCATCAATAATTACTCCTTTATAACGTGCATAGGTTGCCAAAAATCTTCTAGGGTCTTCTTTTGCTCCTATTTTAGTATCAATATCTTCAAGGGTAACATAGGCGTAATCAGGGAAGGTTTGTCGACTTAACGTTGTTTTTCCTGATTGGCGTGGGCCCATAATAGCAATGACTGGAAATTGTTTAGATAGTTCGATGAGTCGGGGAGTTATTTCTCTGGTAATAATCATAAAAACCTCGTATTATGCAAATCCGCAATTCAATTGCTAATTATACAGAATTGAATAAATATAAGCCATAATTTGAACAAATTATCTATTTTTTTACTTTTTTTCAGTACTTTTTTACCTTTACAAAAATGATTTGAAAAAGTACCCTGAAATCTGTTTTGTAGTCATTAATTCAATTGTTTTACACTATTTTCAAAAAAAGAAACGAGGATTACCTATGAATCAACTCGAATGTTTTTTATTTCTTCTTGCAGTCGCGCTATGCGGACTTGCTGTGGTCACTTTTTTATTTTACAAGATTGTAAAAATTAAAGTTGACAATGAAGTAGCATCGCGTATTGCTTTTGCAATATCCAATGGCGCAATGACGTTCTTAGAAGAAGAATATAAGATTATTTCTATCGTAGCATTAATTGTTGCTGGTTTATTATGGTATGGCTTAGGAATGCTTTCAGCGGTTGCATTTTTATGTGGCGCATTTTTATCTTCTGCAACAGGTTTTATTGGCATGCGTGCTGCAACATTTGCTAACGTGCGCACAACGATGGCAGCAAAAAACAAAGGCGAACATGCTGCATTTTCAGTTGCATTCTTTGGTGGTGGCGTAATGGGTTTTGCGGTAGCAACCTTTGGCCTTTTTGGTCTTGCGACTGTTTTCTATTTATTCTCAGGTCACCTTAATTTTGTTTCAATTTTAACAAGTTTTGCTTTGGGTGGAAGTTTAGTAGCGTTCTTTGCTCGTCTTGGCGGTGGTATCTTCACTAAATCTGCTGATGTTGGCGCTGACTTAGTTGGTAAGGTTGAAGCTGGAATTCCTGAAGATGATCCTCGTAATCCTGCCGTTATTGCTGATAACGTTGGTGATTGTGTTGGCGATACAGCTGGCATGGGCGCTGATATTTTTGAATCGTATGTAGGCGCGATGGTTTCTTGTATTATTTTGGCAATTGCAAGTCCTGAGTATAATAATTTCATGTATCAGTCATTACCGTTAATGCTTTCTGCATTTGGTTTGGTGAGTTCAATTATTGGGCTTTGCTCTAACTTCTTCTTACGACTAAATCCGGCAGCGATGTTGCGCTATGCAACGTTTATTGCAATTATATTTTTTGCTGGTTTTAGCAGCGCTTATTTATATGTTATGGACTTAGATTTACAACTTATTGTAGCAATCATATTAGGGTGTCTTGCAGGCATTGTGATTGGTTTGATTACGGAATATTATACCGGCGGTCAACCAGTAATTAATATTGCTAACAGTTCACGATCTGGCGCTGCTACAAATTTAATTTATGGCTTATCAGTTGGTATGGAATCAACGGTCTTACCGGTTATTCTTCTTTCTTTGGCAGTGTTATTTGCATTCAATTATGGCGGCGGTCTTTTTGGCGTTGCTTTATCTGCTGTTGCAATGTTAGCAACTGTCGGAATCACGATGACCGTTGATGCGTATGGCCCTATTGCTGATAATGCTGGCGGTATTGCTGAAATGGCGCATTTTGGGCCCAACGTTCGCGCAATTACCGATAAACTTGATGCACTTGGCAACACAACTGCTGCAATGGGTAAAGGTTTTGCAATTGGTTCAGCATTATTAACAGCGCTTGCATTATTTGCTGCCTATTCAGAGTTAGCAAAATTGGTTGTAATCAATGTGCTTAACCCATTGGTGTTGGTTGGCATGTTCATTGGTGGCGCTATGCCATTCTTGATTTCAGCATTAACGATGCGTTCAGTTGGACAAGCTGCGTTAAAAATGGTGATGGAAGTTCGTCGTCAATTTAAGGAAATTCCTGGATTGATGGAAGGAACCACAGAACCAGATTACAAACGATGTGTGGCAATTAGTACACAAGCTGCACTGCATGAAATGATTTTGCCTGGTGTTCTCACTGTTTCTTTGCCGGTTGTTATTAAGTATACGCTTGGCGTGCAAGCGCTTGGTGGTTTACTTGTTGGTGCAACACTTGTTGGTGTTTTATTAGCATTAATGATGGCAAATGGTGGTGGTGCATGGGATAATGCAAAAAAATATATTGAAGCAGGTCATTTAGGTGGAAAGGGCTCAGATGCTCATAAAGCAGCTGTTGTTGGCGACACGGTGGGCGACCCCTTCAAAGATACTTCCGGACCAGCCTTAAACATATTAATAAAGCTTATGTCAATTGTTGCTTTGTTATTAGTTTCGTAAGTATATACATTAAAAAAAGAGCGGAAATAATTTTTAATTATTTCCGCTCTTTTTTTTTGTTCACTTGATTAATTATGCTTTATCTTCTACCGCTACATAACGAATGCGTTTTCCGCCTGCGCCTTTGCGCACTATTTCATGAGGCCGTGATTTGTTTTGAGGAGCAGTTTTTCTTGGTTGAGTAACCTTTTTTTGAAGCGCAGCTTTTTTTGGAGATGCTTTCGGTTGCGGTGTTTTTTTAGGTTCAGCTTTTATTTCATCGTCAGCTTTTTCCATAGATTCTGATTGCTTCTCTAAGGTTCCTTTGCTTAATCTTTCAATTAAATCTGAAAGAGCGCCTTTGGTGATGCCACCAATTCGCTCAAATAATTTTTCACCATTTTTGTCAAAAAATAGCAATGTAGGATAGCCCCCGATAGAAAGTTTTTGTATAATTCCTGGGGCTTTATCGCCATCAACACTCAGAAAGAGAACGTTGGTATATTCTTTTGCTAGGTTTTCATAAGGTTCTTTCATTTCTTTACATGGTCCGCACCAATCAGCATAAAATTTAACAACAACTGGTTTGCCAGATTTTTTCTGCGTGTTAAGTTCATCAATTGATTTTATTGCAATGACTGCAGGTTCAGATTTAACAATATTAATAGCACCCATTAGGCAATTTTCTTCGCAGTTTATAAGCTGAAAAGAGATTGGCAATAAGGCAATTAAAACATACTGTTTCATTGTGTACATACAAGACTCCTTATTTATTATTAATAGTTATTGTAACCTTTTAACTTTTTGGCGTAATTCTTGAGCGTTCATCACGCGCTCGTGTTGATTAATTTTTTTGCCGTTCGTATCAAAAACAATGGTGGTTGGGTAGCTGCTAACGCCATATTTCGATTGAAGTGCCTGGTTATTTGAACCATTAACTGCTAAAAAAATAACATTTGAAAATTCATCAGCTACCATCTTAAAAGGCGCGGCATACATTTTGCAAGCAGGACAGTTTGTTAAATAAAATTTAACAACAACAGGCTTACCTTGTCCTATAATTTTTTGAAAACTTTCGGTTGAGCCTTTAAATTCTTGCATAGCAGATGCTAGAAAGCTTGTTAATGTAGTAAGTACTATGGCGGAGACCAATAGACTATTTCTTGTCTTTTTCATTTGAGAAACTCCTTTTTTTAATTGTGTCCCTAAAACTTACCATAAAGGTTTTTTTGGTAAAGAGTCAATAGTACCAACTATTATTCAATAATTGTTTGTTGCACATGCTTTTTTTTAAAAAAATCAGAAAATATTTACTTGATGTTGGTAATTAATTTATACAATAAATCTCATGGCAAGATTACTATTTGTATTGTCTGGCAATCTAATTTCGCAAAAAAATTAAGAATATGTTTTGTATTATTTGGCTATAAAATTTTGTTTGCTTAGAAGGGTTTAAGGTGATACAGTAGAAGGTAATGTCATCAATTAATTTTACAAATAGAAAAACAATCTAAATTGTGTTATAGCGCTTTTTGATCATCTGTTGCGGATGAAGCTTTGCGTCATTATCGATTGTTTTTATTGATAAACAATCGTCTTTTTTAAAAAAGGAGGATGTAAAAAGCATGTTGTTTTTGGTTTTTTTTATGTATTGAATAATTGGTTTTTACCACAAACTTTTAAAAAGGAAAACTATGAATTCTCAGAACAGTCTGGTAAATGGGGGTTTTGAGACACCAACTATGCGCAAAAGTACCTTAACTCATTTTACCCTTACCAAACGTAATGGTACAAAAGTTGCTTTTGTTGATGATAAAATGTATGCAACAATCAATCGGGTAGTGGGTGATTTATCACCATTAATTTCGGTTGATTTGATTGTTAAAGAAGTTATTAAAAATATTTATGATGGTGCTACAACGCAAGAACTTGAAAAGGCCTTTGTGTTATCTGCAATTGCTTTTTTAGAGCAAGATCCTGCTTATGGCGTTATTGCATCACGACTATTGTTGCAGGCTATTTATAAAGAAGTTTTTAAAATATCGGCAACAGACGCTACTTTGAGTGCATTATATCAAAATGCTTTTATAACAAGCATAGAGAGAGGCGTTGAAAATAAAATCTTGGATGCTGCTTTATTGCAATTTGATTTAGAATTTCTTGCGCAGCATTTAAAAATAGAACGTGATAGTTTATTTGAATATCTCGGTTTACAAACATTATATGATCGTTATTTTTTAAAAATTAATAAAAAGAAAATTGAGCTTCCGCAAACATTCTGGATGCGTATTGCTATGGGCCTTGCGCTTCAAGAAAAAGACAAGAATAAAAAAGCAGTTGAGTTTTACGAATTATTTTCTTCATTGCGCTATATTTCTTCAACGCCGACCTTGTTTCATGCTGGATATGTTGTTCCTCAATTGAGTTCATGTTATTTGACAACCGTTCATGATGATTTAGCTCATATATTCAAGTGTATGGGTGATAATGCGCAACTTTCCAAGTGGGCTGGCGGCATTGGAAATGACTGGACAAGTATTCGTGGCACTGGTTCAATTATTAAAGGTATTCATGCAACAAGCCAAGGTGTTGTGCCATTTTTAAAAATTGCTAATGATGTTGTTGCGGGAATTACACGAAGTGGTATTCGTCGTGGTGGTACCTGCGCTTATTTAGAAACATGGCATTTTGACATTGAAGATTTCTTGGATTTGCGTCGCAATACTGGTGATGAGCGCCGTCGCACCCATGATATGAATACAGCAAATTGGATCCCTGATCTTTTTATGAAACGTGTTCTGGCTGATAAAGATTGGACTTTATTTTCACCTGATGAAACACCTGATTTGCATGATTTGTACGGTAAAGCATTTGAATTGCGCTATGAAGAGTATGAAAAAAAGGCACATAATGGTCAGATGATACAATTTAAAACAGTATCAGCTCAAAAGTTATGGCGCAAAATGTTGAGCCGTCTTTTTGAAACTGGTCATCCTTGGATTACTTTTAAAGATCCTTGTAACATTCGTTCTCCTCAAGATCATGTTGGTGTTGTGCATAGTTCAAATTTATGTACTGAAATTACGCTTAATACTTCTGCCGATGAAACAGCAGTATGCAACTTAGGATCAGTGAACTTATCGCGTCACATTATTGATGGAAAACTTAATGAAGAATCATTAGCAGCAACTATTAAAACGGCAATCAGAATGCTTGATAACGTTATTGATTTAAACTTTTATCCAACTATCGAAGCAAAAAATTCAAATATGCGCCATCGTCCAATTGGTCTTGGCTGTATGGGTTTTCAGGATGCATTGTTCAAATTAAATATACCTTTTGATTCACAAGAAGCAATTACTTTTGCTGATAACATTGGTGAAAAGATTTTATATTATGCCGTTCTCGGTTCATCAGAACTGGCACATGAACGTGGTGTATATCAAAGTTACAAGGGTTCAAAGTGGGATCGTAATATTTTTCCTCTTGATACTATTGATTTGCTAGAGCAAGAGCGTGGAATTCCTATTGAAGTTTCTCGTACTTCATCGTTGGATTGGACACCGGTGCGCAAACAAGTCAGAGAATGGGGTATGAGAAATTCAAATGTATTAGCAATTGCTCCAACGGCAACTATTGCGAACATCGCTGGATGTTATCCTTGTATTGAACCTATGTATCGTAACATTTATGTCAAAGCAAATGTTGCGGGTGAATTTACTATTATTAACACGTATTTAGTTGATGATTTAAAAGCATTAGGTTTGTGGAATCAATCAATGCTTGAGCAACTTAAATATTTTGATGGTAATTTACAAATGATTAATGAAATTCCTGATCATTTGAAACGTAAATATAAAGGTGCTTTTGAGCTTGATCCAATTCATATGATTAATATTACTGCTGCTCGTGGTAAATGGATTGATCAAAGTCAATCGCATAACGTATTTATGCAGGGCGTTTCTGGGCAAAAGCTCCATGATATTTATACAAAGGCGTGGCTTACTGGTGCAAAAACAACGTATTATTTAAGAACGCTTGGTGCTAGTCAGATAGAAAAATCTACCCTTGATGCAAAGAAATTTGGTTATACTCAAAAACGTGAATATAAAGAAGTTGCACCAACTCAAGAAGCTGAAAAAGTATCATTTAATCCTGCAACAACGTATTCATGTGGTATTGATAATCCTACTGATTGTGAGTCTTGTCAGTAATATTTTTTTAAGACGTGGAAGGAATGTGTATGTCACAAAAAACTATTTTGAATAACAGCGCAATTGATCCTAATAAGATCTTGCCTATGACCTATATGTGGGCGCGCCAGCATTATAAAGATGGTATTGCCAACAATTGGACTCCTGAAGAAATTTCAATGCAACAAGATGTTGAGCAATGGAAATCAGCGACAGTTTTGTCTGATAAAGAGCGCCGATTGATTCTTTGGAATTTAGGATTTTTTTCAACAGCTGAATCATTAACAGCAAATAATTTAGTGTTATCGGTGTATCGCCATGTAACCAATCCCGAATGTCGGCAATATTTGTTGCGACAAGCATTTGAAGAGGCTGTTCATACTGACACTTTCATTTATTGTTGTGATACTTTAGGGCTTGATCCTGATGAAATTTATAATATGTATAACACCATACCCTCAATTGCACAAAAAGATGCTTTTGTGATTAATTTGACTCAATCGATATTTGATCCAAATTTTAAAACAGAAACATTAGAAGATATCAAACGCTTTGTGCATGATCTTATTGGGTATTATGTTATTATGGAAGGCATTTTCTTTTACGCCGGTTTTGCTATGATGCTTGCACTCAAACGTCAAAACAAGATGGTTGGTATTGGTGAGCAATTTGAATATATCATGCGTGATGAAAGCATTCATTTGGCATTTGGGTGCGATTTGATCAACGCAATCAAAACTGAGAATCCTGGCATTTGGACAACAGAATTTCAGCAAGAAATTGTTGAGCTCATTAAACAAGCAGTTGTGCTTGAAAAACAATATGCTTTGGATGCTTGTCCTGAAGGGCTTCTTGGCATTAATGCGCAACAATTTAGTGATTATGTTGAACACATTGCTGATCGTCGTTTAGAGCGTATTGATTTGCCAAAAGTATATTTCACTGAAAATCCACTTCCTTGGATGTCGCAATCAACCGACTTATCCAAAGAAAAGAACTTTTTTGAAACTCGCGTTACAGAATATCAAACTGCTGGATCACTTGAGTGGTAGAAATTAACTTAAAATAATAAAAAAAAGAGATGCAAAAATACAGCATCTCTTTTTTTTATTTAAATCTGTTTTTTTACTTTTTGAATTCTTTTTTATAAAGCTCAAGCGCATTAATAATTAAGTTTTGTGCTTCTTTTTTGTTCAAAAACTTTTCAATAACAACTTGTTTTTCTTCAAGTTTTTTATAATTTTCAAAAAATTGTCGTATTGTTTCAAGAAGATCGACGGGTAGTTCATCTAAATTTTTTATGGTGTTTACTGTATGATCATGAGTGGCAACAGCGATAATTTTATCATCTTGTTGACCGCCATCAATCATATGCATTGCGCCAATTACCGTTGCTTCAACAATACTTAATGGCAACACATGTTCTGAGCAAATCACAATGATATCAAGGGGATCGTTGTCGGCGCAGTAAGTTTGCGGAATAAAGCCGTAATGAACAGGATAGGTGAGGTGGGTTAATAGCACGCGATCAAGGCGTAAAAGACCGCTTTCTTTATCAAGTTCATATTTTGCTTTTGAGCCCTTGGTGATTTCTATTATAGAGTTTACGCTTAAGGGAGTGTTTTCGCCGGGAGATACCTTATGCCATGGATGGCTAATCATAACAAACTTTCATCTAAAATTTTTTTTAAAATTCTTTATAGTTGTTATTTTAACGCAAATATTACTTAGTAACAATTATTTTATAAAAAAGTCTAATTAATAAAATAAAACAGCTATATAATTCAGGCTGAATAAATATTATTGAGCTTTTTATTATTTTTCTGGAATGATAGAGTTTAGGTAAGGTATACTAAAAATAAAAAATATAAAAAAAGGAATAATGATATGATAAAAAACATAGCGCTTATAATTGCTCATATTGGCTACCAACCAATGGAATATGGTGTGCCAAAAAGAATTTTTCAAGAAGCTGGGTATAACGTTGTCACGGTTAGTGATAAGGCCGGCAAGGCTCAAGGCGGGGATGGTTCAAAAACTGATGTAGATCTTGTATTGAGCAAACTTAACTCTGACGATTATGAAGCAATCGTGTTTGTTGGTGGCGGCGGTGCTTTAGATCATTTGGATAATGATCTTAGTTATCGTATCATTCAAAAGGCAGTTATGGCTAATAAGGTTGTTGCTGCTATTTGTATTGCTCCTCGTATTTTGGCAAAAGCTGGTGCTTTGGTTACTCATAAAGCAACTGGTTGGGATGAAGATGGTTTATTGAAAGGTGTTTTTGATAAGCATGCTGTTATTTATGAAAATGCACCGGTTGTGAAAGATAAACGTGTGGTGACGGCTAGAGGGCCTATGGAAGCTGAAGCATTTGCGCATGCTGTGTTATCAGAGATTTGAGATATTTTAGTTGCTTAAAAATCTTAAAAAAGCTTTTATCATTGGGGTTTTTTTAACTCTTGAAAAAGAATTTCGTCTTTCTCGGGGACATCCTGAGCTGTAGGCGTGAGGATCCAGTCTTTTAATTACCATCAATTGTTGTTAAGGCTGTATTCTTACAAAGAACTTTATTTTTGATTTCTTTTGTCTCACGGCCCTATGCGGGCAAGCACAAGGTATTTTGGAGAAGCAAAATACCTTGACTAAAAGGAGCCCAACATTCTGTTGGATTGAATCGCCCGCGCATATATGTACCACACATCATGATGCTAGCGCATCATTCTTTCGGATGTATGATGCGCTACCGGAGAAACTTTATATTTGCTTACATTTCATATGAATGCCTTTTACCTAACACGGCTTCTCTTTAAGAATACTGTTTTCCACCGGGGGTCATCCTGAGCCATAGGCGTGAGGATCCAGTCTTTTAATTAAAATCGAATTTATTGCACTTCATGGCCCAGAGACTTAAAAAGCTCTTTGATCTTTTTAATGGCATCAGGATTTTCGGCTTGTGAAATAGGATTATTGATTGCTCGTAATGCATTTATTTCTGAATGCTGGTAATCGGGCTTTGCGCCATAATCAATCAATTTAACCACTAATGCATAATCACCATATTGAGCGGCAATTGCTAAGGGATCATGTGAGGGGCGCTGAACTTTAAGAGAATTTTCTATTCCTCTTAGGACTAGTTGACGATATTCTTGATACCCCCAAAGATCAATTCCTGCTACATCAGCTGCGTTAAAAGATCTAAATAAATCTTCTTGAGTTAGGTGAACTTTTGAATCGTCATTTTCCATAGCACGTGAACATGCTGATAATGCTAATAATACGGTGAGTAGAGATATTTTTTTCATGCAAATCTTTCAGTTGAGAAATTATTTTTTTGTTGATGATTGTTTTTCTTTTTCTTGTGAATCATTTTTTGTTTCTTCACATTTCTTAATAAGCGGATTCACCCACATATTAACACGTTCTTCGACAACATTCCAATTGATATTGTTCCAAAAGCGATCAACGTAGGAAGGACGCTTAGTGCCAAAATCAAGAAAATAAGCATGCTCATACACATCAAGTGTTATTAATGGCATAACAAGAACAGGCACTGTTTGGTTGTGTGCCTCAAGAACAAAGTTGTGAATTCTATTATCATGAAGAGAATAACCCGTCAGCACCCAACCTCGAGATGAAGTGGCGCAAGCAAACAGATCTTTTTTGAATGCATCAAGTGAGCCGAAAGCTTCAATGATGAAATTCATCATTTGCTCTCCAGGAGTTATTGATTGTTTGTCGCTAATATTTTCAAAATAAAGTTGATGAAGAATATCACCATTCATTGCAAATGTCTCGGCAAGTTTTAGGGATCGGAATTCTGAATAGGTGATACCATTAGCTTTTGAACGATCAATTGTTGTGAGTGCTTTTGCTATTTCATTTTCTTTCTTCACATACCCTTTATAAAGTTCTATGTGTTCCGATAGTTGTTCTGTTGTAAGCCAAGGAATTTTATCAAATCTATATTTTACTGGTTCATACGTTGGTAATGGTAATTTTTTTGAAAGATTTAAAAAAGCAGGATCAATTTGTTTTTGTTTTTCGTCATTAATTTTTACATCTGAGAAAGCAGTCATAAATAAGCTATTCAAACTTATGAGGACAAAAAAAATTCTAACTAAATTTTGCGCTTTCATTTTTCTCCTTACTTTTTAATAATTTTTAGCAGTATAAATAAAGTTATCATTCTTAAGCAAGAGTAAATGTTTCCTGAGCCTGCTTTATGAAGCCTTCTTGAGAAAGTTGTTGCAGAGCCCGTTCGATTCTTTTTTGTTCGCGAGGAATTTGTTGGAATAATTGTTCACTAGAAAGAGAATTTTCTTGTGAAAGTAATTTTAATATCATACCTCGAATCTGCCTATCTGATCCTTCAAAGGTGCTTTGCTTAGTGTGATGTTTGCTTGCGCGACTTGGATTTACACAATTTTTTTTGAGCATAACACCAAAATCCATGAGCGCATAATACCATTCGCGAGGATTCTCCTGATCAACAGTTTCAGCAACAAGGGGTAACAGTTGATCATCAGTAATATTTTTTTGATTTATAAAAAAACAATGAATAAACACAGCGCGAATGTTTGTTTCAATAAATGTTGTTTGTTGGTTATAAGCAAATGCTGCAATTGATGATGCAGTCGCTTTTCCAATGCCAGGAAATGTTTCTAAAGTTATTGGGCAATTAGGAACAATGCTTTGGTGTTCTTGTACAATTTGTTGCGCAGTGCGATGCAACGCTAATGCACGCCTGTTATATCCTAAGCCTTGCCAAGCCTTGATCACATCAGCTTGTTGCGCGTGTGCAAGTAGTTCGATTGTTGGAAATTGTGAAATGAATTGTTCATATTTTGCAATCACACGATACGTTTGTGTTTGTTGTAGCATGATTTCTGAAACAACGATGTAATAAGGATTTTCGATATTTCGCCAAGGAAATTCTCGTTTATGCTCTGCATAATAATCCCAAATTAATTTTTTGAACTGTGTTAATTGCTGTTGTGAATGCATGAATATATTTTCGTTTGTTAATTATTCTTGCTCTAGAAATGTATTGGTTTTCTTGAAACTATAATTCTATACTTATAAGTATACCATATTAAATTCTAAGTAGTAGTCATACTGTACATATTAAAGGTAAAAAAAATGGATTATTTCAATGTTTTAAAGAGTGCATTATTTTTGAGATCGGCTGTATTTATTGTGCTTTATATGACCTTTACTTTTATAGTTTCTCGTATTAAAGGGAAAATATCGGTTATAGACTGCTTTTGGGGTGTAGGATTTGTTGCTCTTGGTTTATATCTTCTATTTTCTCAAGGTCATTTTTGCAGCAGGCAGTTGTTGTTAATCACGTTGGTCTGTTTGTGGGGAGTGCGTTTGTCGTGGCATATCACTGCAAGAAGTTCGGGTAAACCTGATGACAGAAGGTATCTTGTGCTAACGAGTCTATGGCAAAAATATCGCTCTCTTCAAATTTATCTGAAAGTTTATCTGGTCCAGGGTATTTTTATGTTGTTAGTTGCGCTGCCAATTATTATAACGCTTTCATATTGCAGTGGCTCTTTGCTTTTTTTAGATTATTGTGGCCTTGGACTTTGGATTGTGGGCTTTTTCTTTGAAGTAGTCGGCGATTATCAATTGGATGTATTCCTAAAGAATCCTGATAATAAAGGAAAGATTATGCGGTATGGTTTATGGCGTTATACCCGTCATCCTAATTATTTTGGTGAAGTTGCCATGTGGTGGGGGATCTTTCTTATTGCCTTATCAGGTCCGCATGGATTGCTTGCCATACTAAGTCCTTTGACGATTAGCTACTTATTATTATATGTTTCAGGTATTCCTATGCTTGAAAAAAACTTTGAGAATAACCCTGAATTTCAGGAATATAAAAAGAAGACCAGTTCTTTTTTTCCTTGGTTTGAAAAAAAATAATAAGGTATTTTATTCTTCAAATACCTTAACTAAAATAAGTTTTGTTCTCCTATTTTAGTTTTTTTATTTTTAATCTTTTTCGGTCCTATGCGGACAGCACAAAGGTATTGCGTGCCCAATACCTTTGATACAAGGGCACCAACATTCTGTTGGATCTCAATCTCCCGCGCGTATATGCACCACACATCATAATGCTTCGCATCATTCTTTCGGGTGCACTGACGCGCTATCGGATACATTTTTAATAATTGTAATTATTGCAAAATAATAATTTAAGCATTGTTAAAAACTGTAGAAAACAAGGTTGTCATCCTGAGCCGATAGGCGTGAGGATCCAGTTTATAAAATAACTCTGGATTCATACGACAATAAAATTGTCTCAGAATGACAGTTTATAAAATGAATCCGGTAGTGAGACGCGTACCCGGAATTTTGATGCAGAATGCATCAATAATGAAGTGGTGCGTATTCGAGTGGGAGATTATGATCCAACGGGACGTTGGTGCCCTTGTATCAAAGGTATTGGGCACGCAATACCTTTGAGCTATCCGCATAGGATCGAAGAGTATTAAAATAAAAAATAACTAGAAAGAATAATAGAAACTAAAATTTGAAGATAAAGTAATTAAAATTAAAACCGTATGATCGTTTAGTTAAGGTATTTAGAAAACAAAATGCCTTATCATACATTCTCGGACCATTGCAATGCCAACCAAAGACCAACTAAGGATGCTGCCACAGGGTGCTGACGTATAAGATCCCTGTTAAAAGCAAGAGCATAGGCGGCAAGGCCGGTGGAAAATGGACATTTAACTGCCGTTTTAATAAAGCTATTTGAGCTAAATTCAAGGCTTCTGGCAAAGGTGTTTCTGATAACTGAACCTAACAAGCAAGCGCCACAAAAAGCAGAAATATAAGGATATTGCTGAATCCATTCAGGCTTAAAAACTAAGGTATACCCTGCCAAGGCGACTAAAATTATTTCATTTTTGATTGTTGTTGCTATGCCTTGGCTTAAGGAAAAACTGTTTTTTTTGGGTTCATGGGGTAAAGTAGCGGCAAAAGACGTCAAAAATACAATTGAAAAAACTATATTTTTTATCATGGCAAACCTGTTTTTTAAAAAAGGGTAATAGTCTAAGCTCAATAACTGTAGTATACTAATACATATAAAAACAATAAAAATATGGTGATAGTATGAAAATTTTAAATACTTGGTTGGCTTATTTCAAAAAATTGGCGTATGAGGAGAAATCTCCCCATAAATTAGCACTTTCTTTTTGTATGGGTGCCTTTATTGCCTTTTCACCATTTCCAGGGTTACATACCATTATGATTTTTGCCTTTTCGGTTCTTTTTGGTTTAAATTTATCAGTCACTTTTGCCGCTGCTTATGGCATAAATAACCCTATAACCCTTATTCCTGTGTATGCAGCAGACTATGGGTTAGGTTATTGGTTGCTGCATAAACTGTTGGCTCTTGATGTTGCGGCAATAAATCCCTGGTGGATGCAAACATGTAGCATGTATTTTGAGCAGAAATTAGGCTTGCCTTTGCCGTGTATCTGGTCATTTTTGATCGGCGGCAATATTTTAGGCATAGTTATAGCTCTCGTGCTCTATCCTATTACAAAACAACTTTTTAGCTATTGTAAATCCACTGAAACAGGTACAATTTGATGAAAATTATCACACAGAATAAAAAAGCTTTTTTTGATTATGAGATTTTAGATCGCCTTGAAGCTGGTCTTGTTTTAACGGGTGATGAAGTTAAATCTATCAGAGCCGGGCATATTTCTTTGATTGGTTCATTTGCCCATATCAAGGATGGTGAACTTTTTTTGGTTAACTGTAATGTTTCTCCTTATGACAAAGCGTATCAAAAAAAAGATGGCGCAGCATCGCGCACCCGTAAATTATTGGTTCATTCACGAGAATTGAACCGTCTTGTTGGTGATATTTCTCGTAAGGGAATCACCGTAATTCCCCTAAAAATATACTTAAATGCACGAAGCTTAGTTAAAGTTGAGCTTGGCATTGGCAAACATAAAAAAGCTGTCAGCAAAAAAGAAACTATCAAGGAGCGCGATATTAAGCGTGAAACCCTGAGAGAAATCAAAAAATTGAAATAATTATTAAAATAAAATATACCTCCATTGACAAAGTCGTTATTTACTTTAGAATAGGTAAGTGAATGGCTAGTTGAATGTTTCAATCATATCTAACTAAATGGAGGAAGTTCATATGAACTCTAATTTTAATAAATCTATGCTGTGGGTGGTTATGCTCTCAGCAATCTCTCAAGCTTATCCTATGGGGATAGCATCTAAGGCCGCTCAAAGCTTCATGCCTTACGTTCAACGTATAACACCTGGTTTAGTCAATAAAGCAGGCGTTGTAGGTGCGGGTGTCGCTTCAGCTGCCGCAACTGGTTATGGCTTAAATAAGCTTTCTGCACCAGAAGTTATTGCAGAAGCAGCTTTAGAAGTTGAAGCTGGCAATGTAGTTACTCCTGAAGAATTGGGAACAACTATTGACAAAATTTCAAAGATGGCATCTTTTAAACAATTTGCAAAAGATAGCGGTTCATTTTTGTTAGATCACAAATCTGATATCTTTTGCGGCATGGTAACTCTTAGTTCAGTTTCATATTTAGTAACAAAATCAGGTGTATTAGTTCCGGTGAAGAATCATTGGAAAAAATCTCTTGGTGCAGTTACCTTAGTTGCAGCTACTTTAGCTGGTGCAGCTTATATGTATCCTGACGTTGCATTAGACGTTGCAAAATCAGCATTAAATGTAACAACAAATCCTTACACAGCACTTGCTGCTGGTGCGGCTGTTGCTGCTTATGGTGTTGGTTCAAAGTTAACTAATAAATATGCACAAGCTGGATCTGGTGCCGCTGTTGTTTCAGCTGCTGCTGGTATTGCCGTTGCTAATAGATTTGGTTATGCTGACTGGGCTAAAAATGGTGTTTCTTTTGCTGCTAATAAAGTAAAAGAAGGCGCTATGTGGACTGCTAAAAATGGTTATAATTATGTTGCAAAACCAGCTTATGATTATACTGTTGCTCCTGTTGTTTCACAAGCTGTTAAGCATCCTTATATTGCTGGTGTTGCTGCAACTGGTGTAGTTGCTGGTACAGCCGCTGCTCTTTATTATAAGCCTTGGAAGAAACCTGCTAAAAATCAACGTAAAGTTGTTGCTCCTGCTCCTACTCCTGCTACCAGAACTGCGCCAACTAATACTGCTCCTGCTGGTAAAACAAATGTTGTTGGTCATAGTGTTGCCGTTAATTTAGGTGTTTTAGGAGATAATCAACCTATAGTAGCTATGAAGCATGACTATAAAAAAGACATTCCAACAGAATTGATTAAAGCTATTAAAGGCGATAAAACTGCTTTAGAGACAGCAAAAAAATATGCTGGCAATAATAAAGAATTGATGAACGCAATTGATGGTTTTATGGTATGTCCTGTTGTTGACTATCTTAAAAAGCATTATGCTAATCCAAAAATTAAAATCTTTGGTTGGCAATTTGAAGGCAGAAAGAAATCTAGCCAATTGGTTTTAGATAAACTTGCTGCTTTATGTGGCGTTACATCAATTGAATTAAACGTAGTTTAATAAAATAGTATTGGGATATTAAAATATATTTTAATTAATGTATTTAATAAACTGGCCAATTATAAAAAGGGGAATGCTTAATAGCATTCCCCTTTTTCTATCAAGACATCTTTTTGATGATTTAACAGTGTGGCAGAAGTTTGAAACTTGTATGCTGTTTTTAATATATAGTCAATAGTAGAAAATTGGTGTTGCCATTTTAGTAGCATTTGCGCTTTCTGAGCATTAGCAAATAATATCGGTGCATCTCCAATTCTGCGGGCAACATACTTAGTTTTTATTTTTTTTTGATAAATTTTTTCGACTGTTTCTATCATTTGCGCAATAGAAATGCCATTTCCTGTTCCTATGTTAAAACAATCCGATTGTTTATTTTCTAATAGATATCGCAAAGCATCACTATGTGCTTGTGCAATATCAAGAACATGTAAATAATCTCGAATCGCTGTGCCATCTTCTGTTTCATAATCATTACCAAAAATAGTAAATATTTTATTTTCTAATGCTGCATTAAGTAAAAGTGGAATAATATGTGTTTCTGGTTTATGTTGTTCACCTAAATGTAATTCAGGTAATGCACCCGCGGCATTAAAATAACGCAGAGCAACATAACGTAAATCATAAGCCGAGCAAAAATCTTGCAGAATCATCTCTGTCATTAACTTTGTTCTTCCATAAGGGCTGAGAGGGTTTTTTGGATGATCTTCGGTGAGAGGAAGCCATTGAGGATTGCCATATACGGCGCATGATGAAGAAAAGATAATTTTTTTGATGTTATGGGCAAGCATTGTCTGCAAAAGTATTATAGTTTTTGAAACATTGTTTTCATAAAACAATGCAGGATCTTTAACCGAAATACCAACTTCAATACATGCAGCACAGTGAACAACTGCTTCAATGTTGTAGTTGTTAAAAATTTTTTCTAAAGCATTGCTATCAGCAAAATCTGTTTTTATAACTGTAGCCCAAGATTGATTAAATATTTGTTGATGAACAAAAGTGTCAAGAATAATAACATGGTAACCTTGTTTTGCTAGGTTATGTCCTATTGCCGATCCAATATAACCAGCGCCGCCTGTGATGAGAATTGATTTCATAGTGTAACTCCTAATTTTATAGTTACACTATAACAAAAAAACAGGATCGGTAAAATTACCGATCCTGTTTTTTTGTTATAAATCCTATTTCAATTTATACATTTAAAGAGATAAAATCTCCCACTTGTCAGCTATTTCGTTTTGACCTGCAATGCGTGCAGCTATCACAACCTTTTCAGCAGCTTGTAAAGCAGCTTGATGCAAAGCCATTACATCTTGGCCTTGCGGTATTTGGGTTGGATCAGTGCTAACGGGTCTTGGCCGTGGTTGTGGTAATGGCCCTCTGCGAGTTGGTGATTTTATTTTGTTATTAATTTGATTAAGCAAATCTTGAGCCTCTTTTTGTATTGTAAATTGAGGTCTTGCTGTTTTATCAAATTCTGCCAAACCGTCTTGAAGCGCAGTTATATTATCAGAAGCAAGAACATCTCTAAGATAAATTAACCACTCGTTACTTACATTTTGTCTTATTGTTGGTCTTGGTGCTGGCTGCGTAGGTTGTGCTGGTCTTGGTGCTGGCTGCGTAGGTTGTGCTGGTCTTGGTGTTGGCTGCGTAGGTTGTGCTGTTGTTGTTTTTCTTTTAAAAGCGGCCATAAGGTATTCCGAATGACTAAGAATAAGTATTGTTAATATAGATAACAATATTTTTTTATTCATATAAGATTCCTTTTATAAAAATTAATTTTAATTAAATTGCAATACCAAATTTGCCCCATGCAGTCCAACGAGTAAGTGCAGTATTAATTCTTGACCATTCATATGAACCACCTACTGCAAAACTTACTGGCCAACACCAATTTACATTATAACCTAATGTGCCATATACGATTTGTGTAAGAGTTGCAGGACATGCTGCTGAATTCAAGTTAAGATCGCCTGGTTGGATGAGGTAAAGGCTATTTGGAGCTGCAGCATTTACAGCGGTAATGTTAATTCCTGCTGCGCCAAAATCAGCACCAATATTTGATATTCTGTTGATTTCATCTACAGCTGGTCCTCCAGCAATGTTTGCTACAGCAGAACTAACCACCCATGGTGTAGATAATTGTAGTTTTTCTGATTGGCGAGCCCAAATGTTATAACCAACTTCAGCTTGGAATCCGCAGTCTGAACTATAAACAAATCCAAAATTTAGATCCATTTGATAACCTGGACGTACTCTCATGCGTTGAGTAAATAAGTTTATACCAGAAGTAATTCCGTCTGGACCTAATGCTGCATCTTCAGGAGTGAGGTAAACTGGTAAATAACGACTCCAAGGTCTGTTGTATAAGTCAAATGAACGTGTTTGAGTATTTCTAAATAAGTAACGTAATGCTACATCACAATCTAACCATAATGATTTGCCGCAACCTGTCCAGATTTCATAACCAGCAGAACCACCAGATAATAAGCCTACATGACGATTTTCGCCAATTGTTGGTTCAAATACAAATTCAGCAGTAGGTTTTCTGCCTGTTGGAGCAAGAACTCCTAAATATGAATAGAGATATGAGCATTCATTACGAATATATTCATAACCTATTTTAAGTTCGACGTCTGCAACACCATTTTTGCTTTGGCGACCATCGATTTTTCCATAGAGCCAAACATCAGCTGCGTCTCCTGAAAAAGGAAATTGACCAGTGAAAGCAGCAGCTATAGAAGGTGCTGTTCCTGGTGCAGGTACTGCACCTGTTGCAACGCTAACTGTTTCTGTTAGGCGCACATCATTTCGTACTCTGACAACAGGGAATGAAATTTCTCCCCACCATTTGCGTTCACAACAATCGCCCCAGCCAAAATATTGGATATAATCAAAACCTGCACCAACTATTGATTGACGAGGTCTGAAGCTGAGAAGACTTTGATAATCAGCATCATCGCTACCTGGTGTTACAAATGCAACATTAAAATTAAGTGGATTGATATCTCTATTGATACCTACATTTGGATCAACATTATTAACACCATCGCTAGCAACGGTTAACTCAGATTTTTGATTAAACATGAAATAACGTGCAAGTCGTTTGCTAGTGTTGCTGGTTGTTCGTCCACCAAATGGCACTACTTGGAGTGCTCCACCCCATCCACAATCTCGAGCAGTTGCACGATCATTTCGGAATAAAGATACTTTTTCTGGCATTGCGTCTTGAAATTGAGGACGAACCCAGAAGAACGTTTGCCCGGTTGCATCGCCACCTTTTAAAGATTGGGCGGTATTCATGTCAGCAGCAACTAGATTTGCTGCAAACGTAGCGCCTACCATCAGTAGGGACAGATTAAGTAATTTTTTCATAAAATAACTCCTTTTTTAGAAGCGTTAGAACAGTACATCTACTACACATTTTTTTACTTCATTTGTGTTTTACCAAGATGTTAACGCGAATGTCAATTGTTTAATAAAACTTATTATTTTTTTTGTTCTTGTGGTCTGCGGTTTTTGTTGAAGAGCATGACGATTTATTTCATAGGCAGCTCCTTTTTAGTTGCCGATAATTTCTCTTACAGCTTGTGTTGTAACAGTTTGGAAAAGTTAAAGTCAATCTTTTATAAAAAAATTAGATAAAAAATTTTTTTTGTATGATACACTATAAGAAAATTTGTAACTAATTTTCTGTTTTATTTCAAAAAGGTTTTAAGTATGATTTCTCGCATTAAAGGGACACATGATTTTCTTGATCTGAAACTCTTTAATTTTTTTGTTAAACTCACACAAAAGCACTGTGCTTTGTATAATTTCACCGAAATATCAACACCTATTCTTGAGCAAACTGAACTTTTCAAACGCTCTCTTGGTCTGCAAACCGACGTGGTGACCAAAGAAATGTTTATTATTCAAAGCAGCAAGAGCGATGAATCAATTTGTTTGCGCCCAGAGGCAACTGCATCAACCATGCGAGCATTTTTGGAGCATGGTTCTTTAGCATTACCTTGGAAAGTATATTCTTATGGACCGATGTTTCGTCATGAACGTCCTCAGAAAGGTCGGTTTCGTCAATTTCATCAAATAAATATTGAAGTAATCGGTTCATCTGCAATTGATCAAGATGTTCAACTGATTGTAATGCTAGATCGCTTGTTCCAAGAAAAATTAACGTTAGATACCTTTGCATTGCAACTTAATTTTTTGGGTTGTTTTGAAGATCGTCAGCGCTTTAAAATTGTTTTAGAAAAATTTCTTAAGTCTGTTGAACATCAAATTTGTGAAACCTGTAAGGTTCGCAGAGAGCATAACAGTATGCGCGTGTTTGATTGTAAAACTCAAACGTGCAAAGAACTTTATACAAATGCTCCTCATATTGCTGATAATCTTTGTTCAGGATGTGCTGAAGAATGGCAGACTTTGCAAACTCATTTACAGTTACTTTCAATTTCCTATTCTTATAACCCAACATTAGTTCGTGGTCTTGATTATTACGATAAAACGGTGTTTGAATTTGTTAGTTTTGATTTAGGTTCACAAAATGCATTTTGTAGTGGTGGTCGCTATAATCGTTTGGCAAATGAACTTGGCGCTAAACATGAAGTCCCTTCGATTGGTGCTGCTATTGGCATTGAGCGTGTATTATTATTGCTTGAGCCGATCAAAGATAGATTGGTTATGGAGCAACCATTGCCGCTGCATCTTATTTTGCCATTAGGCAAAGAACAACATAGTTTAGCACTTTTGCTTGCTGATACTTTGCATGCACATGATTTGTGCGTTGATATTTTAGTTGATGATGAATCAGTTAAAAGCATGATGCGCAAAGCTAATAAAATGGGAGCACACTATTGCTTGCTTATTGGTTCTGATGAGCAACAAGCTCGTGAAGTTACGGTCAAGAATATGCTTACTGGGCAAGAGGAACGGGTTAATCAGGTTGATTTAGTTAACTATTTGAGTGTTTCTAAAAAGTAATTTTTTTATTGCTTCGCTTTATTAAATTATACCTAAATTTCTTATTATTTTTTATTTATTATTATTCGGCCCTATGCGGCCAAGCATAAGGTATTTTGCTTCTCCAAAATACCTTAACTAAAAAGAGCCTCCTCTTTCGCCAAGGCTTCAGAGGACAAGCAAAACCCTTCGTAGCTTTAGCGTAGTAGGGCCGCACGGCTATGCACCACACATCATGATGCTACGCATCATTCTTTCGGGTGCATAACGCGCTACCGGAACAACTTTAATAATTATTATCGCAAAAATACCACGAGCATTGTAAAAACCATGCGGGAAAGGCTGTCATCCTGAGCCGATAGGCGTAGGGATCCAGTCTATAAATATTCCAAACATTTGATTTCTACGGCAATAAGATTGCCTCAGAATGACAAATTATAAAATGAATCCGGTAGCGCGCCATGAA
>Ga0105046_10003967_pt1 | contig 23547 bp, 18 predicted proteins | sample MAT03_FD_78385 | JGI IMG/M metagenome (GOLD analysis project Ga0105046, IMG submission 78385) | Freshwater microbial communities from Lake Fryxell liftoff mats and glacier meltwater in Antarctica - MAT-03 (megahit assembly) | ecosystem: Environmental > Aquatic > Freshwater > Ice > Liftoff...
CAACCTCTATCAGTCCTGTTAAGGGGCTGACAAGAGTTTAACAAATCACCGCACAAGCGCAACCCTTACGCCTTATATCCCCATGTCTAAAGCCAGGGGTCTTACGGCGTTTCTCTGATAAAAGAGGGACAGGGTGACGATGGTTGAGAGCCAGAATTGGAGGTTGGCTTTGCTGCCACGCCAGACACCGATTTCGCGTTCACGTTCCATCGCAGCGGACTGAGCATTTTGCGTCGGTGCTGGTTTTTGATGATTGGTGTGGCGATTAGTTTGCATCGTCAGCCTTTTTTAAGCGGGCGAGTAAAGTCATATCCGGGTGATCGTGCCATTGTTCCAGCGGATCAGCGTGGTGTGCCACAAGCCAGATGAGACGCGGTGCTGCGCTAATATCAGACAGCATTTGTGCGCCCCATGCTGGATGATATTTTCGCACGACAAACGGCGCACGCCAAAAAGTCAAACGATCTTCCTGACTGAGATGTTGTGCCAGCGATGGGATAAAGGTCCGTACCAGAACCACCAGCGTTTTTTGCCATGTGGTCATCGCATAACGGCTCTTACCGCAGTCATGGAGTAGAGCAGCAGCGGCGAGATCGGGGGGTGTGGTGTCGTCTTGTGCCAACACATCGTGCAGAACGTTGATACTGTGCAGCTGCTCCACCCGTTTGAGAGGACGAAACAGACCCATCTGAATGGGTGAGAGCGTCTGCTGTACCAGGGCTTCATCGAGGGGCTTGGCAAAGGCAAACAGCGCCCGCCCCCCTTGTCTTATACGATGCACGCGGCCTACCGCCCCATGAGCAGTTGGGTAATCGCACTGACGGGCTGACTGATGAGCAGTGAGAGTGGGCTTGGAATGGGAAGATTCATATTATTTACGAGCAGGCTGATAATGACCAGAGCCATCAGCACAAATTGGCTCGCCTGTGCCCATTCCTGCCACTTGAAAGCAGGCGATTGGAGAAATTGGGAGACCGGATGCGCATTCTTGCGGATTGCGTTCGGAACCTGTGTCCGATCCAAAAATTTGCCCGGCAGGAGCGCCAGAACCATGCGCCATCCGTCCAATGGAAAGAAGGGCAGCAGATTGAAGACAAACAGCAGGACATTCGAGCTAATGGAGAAGAACAACACATACCACGCAAATTCAGCGATCATTGATCCTTCCAGCACAAAAGCGCGAGTCAGCGGTTCAGAGACAAAGCGGAAAATAATCGCCGCGACAATGGCGAACAGAAGGTTGGTCAGGGGGCCAGCAGCACTCGTCCAGAAGGAGCCCCATCTTGGATCACGCATACGACGCGGATTGACAGGGGCCTGTCCCAGGATACCGAAGCCGACCACAAGGAACATGATGAAGCCCGGCCAGTAAATATGGACCAGGGGATTCGGAGTCAGGCGGCGCATTTCACGCGGCGTGGGATCACCCCACCAGGTCGCCATCAGGCAGTGGGCATATTCATGGAAGCCCATGCTGAAGAACAAGACGAGGATAATCGCCAGGATCATCGGGATGTTAATTTCGCCTGAACGCATAAATTGAAGTAACACAGGATTTGACTCCGATAGCTTGGTGTCATTTAGGGCAATTATAGCATGGAACACGCAGCTTCTATGCCGCGCAATGTTGTTATAACGCAGAGTTTACATTAGTGGTGACGATGTTTTGCGATGGCTCTGATATACAGAGTCCATAAGGAGAGTGGGCCGCGCCTGTTTCAGGAGGCAGGCGGCGCGTATAATACAATCATATTTCAAGCGCAAGAGGGCGACACGGTGAAAAAACGAATTTTATTTTTGATGTCCGATACCGGGGGCGGGCATCGAGCCGCCGCCGAAGCCATCCGCGATGCACTCATTCAGCGGTATGGGGCTGATCACATTGACGCCACGCTTGTGGATGTGTTTCGGGCCAGCCGTTTTCCCTTTAATTACATGCCGGAGCTGTACCCCTGGCTCGTCAATCGCAGCAAATCCTCCTACGCCATGTCATATCGTCTCTCCAATTCGCGGCGCGGTGCAGCCTGGTTATCCCGCACCTTCTACGCCACCAATGCTCGACGCCTTCGCCGCATGATCATAGCTCATCCGGCTGATGTGGTCGTGTGCGTTCATTCCATTATCGCACGGCCTAGCAAACGGGCCTATGACATGGGCGACTCCCGTCCTCCCTTTATCACAGTTGTCACCGATCTTGTGACCACGCATATGTTCTGGTATGACAAGACGGTTGAACGGTGTCTTGTGCCCACCCAGACCGCCTATGATCGCGGCCTGAAAGTCGGCTTAACTCCGTCCCAGATGCGTGTCACTGGACTGCCGATCCACCCCGATTTTGTACAATCGTTGGGCGATAAAGACACCGCCCGCGAAGAATTGGGCTGGCACGATCCGCGCCCTGTTGTGCTGATGGTGGCTGGTGGCGATGGCATGGGGCGGTTGTATGAAACAGCCCGCGCCATTGACGCCAAAAAGCTGCCCTGCCAACTGGCTATCATTGCAGGTCGAAATCAGGTTCTGAAACAGAAATTAGACTCCGTCTCCTGGAATCAACCCGTCCATATTTATGGCTTTGTGAAGAACATGCCGCGCCTCATGACCGCAGCGGATATGATTGTTACCAAAGCAGGCCCGGCCACGATCACGGAAGCGGCGATGGCGGGCCTGCCCATGATTATCTACGATGCCATTCCGGGCCAGGAAGATGGCAACGTGACCCATGTTGTGGACAATCAAGCGGGAGCGTTTGCGCCCGACCCTGAGGAGGCCGCCCAGACTGTCGCGGCATGGTTGGGCGAAGGCTCAGAGGGGCTTCAGCGCCGCTCCCAGAACGCCCGCCGCATTGTGAACCCGAATGCTGTCTGGGAGATCGCAGATGAAGTCTGGCAGTGGGCGCATCGCGAGTCAATTCCGTGCCGCGTCACGCGGCGATTCTGGCGCTTTCGGCGGCGCAATCAGCAGTCGTAGACCCTTATGGCTTCAGTAACGTCTTCGAGAGTTCTCATTACGGGCGGCCATACGCAGATTGGTCTGCGCCTGGCGATGGCACTGCTGGCAGAAAATGCAGATGTGACGCTGATGATGCGTCCCGATACCGAGGATCGATTAGGGCCATTGGCCGGGAACGTGCAGGTCGTCAGTGCCGATATTTGGGATTCGGCCAGTTTGCGCGGGCGGGCGCGTGGGCATCAGAGCGTGATTCACACCGTTGGAAGCATGATCGCCTCCCCGCAGCAGGGCCTCACCTATAACAGGCTCAATGTTGTTTCGGCACGCAATGCGGTCAATATGTGTATCAATGATGGCGTGCCGCGTCTAACGCTTTTGAGTGCGGCGGCAGCCCCCTGGTTGAATCAGGATTATGTGCGTTCCAAACGGGAAGCTGAAGCGTATATCGCCCGTGTCGGCCTCGAAGCGCAAATCATCCGTGCGCCCTTGCTGTATGAGCGCGGTACGGTGCGTTCCATATTTCATCGCCTGCTGTGGTGGCTTGGTGTTGTGCCGCCCATCGCGCAGCTTGGGGGCCAGCGGATCGCCCCGATGCCCGTAGATGTATTTGTGCGTGGAGTCGCCCGTCTCACATTGCAGCCTGCACAGATGAAGCGCATTTACTTCGCGTCTGATTTGCGCCGTCTTAATACTCGCGAAGAACGGCGCGGTTTTGTGCCTCTGACGGCAGAGAAGCCAGATATGGCCGTCTCTGTGACAGCCCCTCTACCCGACACGACAGATCAATCTCCCTTTGGATGGTCACCGCCCCCCGCGCCCCCTCGGCGGCGCTAGACGGGGCGTGGAGGCGTAGGCGTCAAACGGACCTGTGCCTCCTTAACAGCTGTTACGAGCAGGCGGGTGTTGAGCAGGCCATTGATGAGCACAGTAGCATTCAACTCGCGTAGTTGATTGCGCTCGGTGAGAGTCATCTCAGCGGCAACGACAATCACGGGAGCGGTCTCACCGATCTTGGCCTGACGAAGCTGCCTCACAATGTCCATAGGTGCAGGATTGGGCGGCATGGCGTTGACGACAACCACACAGTTGCGATGGTTGCACATCCAGGCCAGCGCCTCATCAATACTGAGGACGCCGTGCGTGGGGGTCTCGTCCTCTTTAAGAATATCGCGGATCAATTTGCACTGCTGCGGGTCGCTATCGAGCACCAATGTATAGGCATCTTCCGGCGACAAACTCACCTCCTGCGTGGCATTAACACCAGGCACAGGCAGCAGCACAGAGAAACGACTGCCCTGTCCAGGCGCGCTGGTCACATGGATATGGCCTTGATGCATTTTGGTCAACCGATCTGCAATCGCCAGCCCCAACCCCGTCCCTTCAAATTCACGATTGGCCTGCCCGTTCACCTGACGGAAAGCATCGAAGATAATACGCAGATCCTCTTTTCGGATGCCAATGCCCGTGTCCTGTACGCTTACGATGATCCACTGCCCATCTGTAATCAGAGGCGGTAAATCGGTGACACCGTTTGTGGCACGGTTTTGCTCGATCTCAATGACACCTGCTGAGATAGTGACACCCCCTGTCCGCGTGAATTTAACGGCATTGCCCAGCAGATTTACCAGAACCTGACGAATACGCTGCGGATCGGCGGTAATATGCGGTATATTCGGCTCGGTATCGATGCGTAGATAAAGCGATTTTACCTCGGCCTGGGGACTGATGCTGATGACTGTTTCTTGCAGGATATTGGCTATATCGACTGTGATCAGCTCAAGCTGCATGCGCCCAGCTTCAATCTTGGAGAGATCCAGGATGTCGTTGATCAGATCAAGCAAATTTTGCCCGCTGCGGAATACGCGCGAAAGACGATCCTGCTGCTTCTCGTTTAGTCCTCCATAGGTCCCCGCAATAAGCAGCTCACTATAGCCAATAATCGCATTGAGTGGTGTACGCAGTTCATGGCTGATATTGGCGAGGAATTCGCTTTTCAGGCGGCTGGCTTCCACCGCTTGTGCATATAAATCCGTATTCTTAACGGCCATCGCAATCTGAGAGGCAATCGTTGCAAATGTCTCAACATCCTCATCGTTAAAGACACGTTCCGGATCGTCGCTGTCCAGGCCAATACTGCCGAGAAGCTGATTATGGGCGAGCATCCGCGCAAGGAGAACAGCCTTCGCGCCCGTATTTCTAAAGGTGATGAAATCCGGCGGAACATCCTCTCCATAATAATCATTCACCTGGGGATGGAGATGCAGTACACGTTGTTTCGTCATCAGTTCTTCGCTGAGTTCATTCAATTGGTGCGTGCCATACAGCGAAACACGCTTACCAATAAGATTCATCGGGGGATACTCTGCTACAACAATGCCATCCCCATCAGGTGTTAGCAGAACAATCCCACAGTGATCCACATGAAACAAATCGGTCAGCCGATGCGCGGCCTGAGCCAAAATATCTTCCTGTGAAAGCGATGAATTGAGAATTTCGGACAATTGGTACATTGAGGTCAGGCGGCGGGCGCGGCGTTCCAGGGTGTGCAGACTCTCCTCAACACGGGTATGCAGACGCGCGTTTTCGACGGCAGCGGCAGCTTGCTGGGCCAGCGCCATAATATTCTGGGCATCGGTTTCATGGTAAGCATCGGGAGTCATCCGATCCACCATGATAATGCCTGTCACACGCGACTGATACAGCATGGGCACGCCAATCCAGGAGCGCGGCCCATCCTGGCTGAGGAAATTATCCATCGTGTGCCAGCCCTCGTGCCGTTCCAGGTCCGCGATGACCATGGGCAGCCCCGTCTCGTAAATTTGCATGAGAGGATTTTGCGCGTCATATCTCAGTTCGGCCTCAAGATACAGGCGATTGAATCCCGTCGCGGCATGTAAAACCATACAGTCACCACTTGTTGCCCCAGGAGGCGGCATAAGGATAGCGGCACGATCAAAGGCCACAATACGGCGTACCTGATCAATAATGCGGCTGAAAACCTCTTTGATATTCAATGTTGAACTGACGATGCGGCCTGTATCAATAAAACTATCGGCGATCTGACGCCGCTGTCGTTCCGATTCCAACAGGCGTACATTATCCAGTGCGATAGAAATCTGTGCGGCCAGTGTTGTGAGCAGTGAAATGTCATTTTCCGTAAAGACATACGGATGATCGGATTGCAGGGCGATCACCCCAATCACGCGGCCCTCGCGGCTTGTGAGCGGCGTGCCCAGCCAGGAGCGGATTGAGCCAAAACGGTTGCGTGGTGTCTTAATACCATGATCTGCCAGCGCCGCTTCATGATGCAAATCGGCAAAATGCAGCGTGCGTTCTGCCTGCACGATGGCCCGCGCCAGCTCAATCGGGGGAGTGAGCAGGAGAATGTCAGTCCCATCGCCAGCAGGCGAGATAAAACGATTACGCTCTGCTTGATACATACCCACAGCGACAATACTATCAGGGAACAGCTCCGTCAGGTGCGCGACGAGCGGCGGCCACATTTCATGGCTTCCAAAGTGCTGTGCCAGTGTGAGGCTGATACTGTTGATGGCGGCTAATTCTCGCACACGTCGGGTGGTCACATCGAAAAGATGCATATTATCAATGGCAATCGCCAGTTGATCCGTGATGCTCTGAAGCATCTCCACATCGTCGTTCTCGAACGAATCAAGGCGATTGGTCTGAATATACATGATGCCGATGGTGCGTTCGAGTGATTTAATCGCAATCGCGATCTCAGCCCGCGCATTGGGCATGAGAGGGTCCATCGTCGGTAAATGAAAGGGCAGCCGCTGTCGTAGCAGAGGGCGAAACGAATGGAACGCCCGGCACGCAATGTGCTCACTTGTCAGCAGAATATCAAGGTTGGGAAGGGTTGTGAGATCGTTCACCCCCGCCTCATTCGTGCTCAATGCCGTACACATCAACTGCGTTTGATCAGTCGAGGTCAGGAGCACACGGGCTATATCATACGGGAAATGGGAACACAACAGCAGTGTCACATGGTCGAGGAGACTGTGTATATCGCGATGGGAGATAATCGCCTGAGACACATTGACGGAGGCCGAGTGACGCAGAGTTTGCTCCTGAAGCGAATTGAGCAGGTCCTGCATTTCTGACACGTCTTCAGTGGTGATGCTGTAGCAAATCTCACGGGTGGGATGGTCAGCGAATTTTTTAACCGTGAGATGTGCATCAAACGTCCGGCCATCGGCACGCTGAAGTGTGAGATAGTTCGTCCAACTGCCTTCACGCTCGGCACTTGGAAGAATAATTTGATGGAAGGTTGTGTCTTCACTGGGAAAGCGTGTCTGTAAATAGTGGCTGTGCGACCCAAACAGATCGAGACTGGCCTGGTTTTGATAGAGGATTGTTCCCTCTTCATCAAACAGATCGACAGCCATTGCGGTAGCGTCGCTGACCCGTCGGTACAGCAATTCGATAGGCACACGAAGCGTCTCCAGGTGGGCTGCTAAGACATCCACCAGCATCTCAACCGAGGGCAGAGTTATGAGATCAATTTCGACGGCCACCAGACCCTCGGTCTGTGTCCCAAACAGCAAGGGAATCAAGGCCAGTCGATTGTCCAGATGCTGGGTGCTTTGAATATGCCTCCAGCGTAGGGAATCATGGGCCCATCCTTCGAGCAGGGGCGGCAGAACATAGTGAGGATGATGAAAGAGCTGTCCTTGATAGACAACAAGAACAGGCCGTTGAAATTCCTCGGCCAATGACAGAAACGCCTGGATTGTTGCCGGGAGTGTGGTGGCAGTGCGAATCTGACGAGCAATGTGCGAGAATGTCATACAACCTTCGGCGGAGACTGTCGCCTTTTGGTGACAGAGGAAGCCGAAACTCCTTTATGTTAAGCCCGATTGATGGCCCCGAAGGGACGGAACGATTTAAGTGACCCAGCGCTCGTTCCAAAGCCGCTCCGCTTATGCGGATAAAGTATACATATATAGATGATTATTGACGATCTCACCTTACACTTTCTTGACATATTGTAACATTTTGGCGCAGCGAAACGATCTCAATATTGCAATATTTACAAACGCTTGTGTAATGCTCCTTATGATAGAGCGTTGGAAACATTCGCCCTGTTCTCTCTTGTCGTGCGCATTAAAATGAGGTTGATACATAACGGATGGATTGACATATGCCTTTACGTCTCTGGTTATGGGTCATCATCATGGGTATTGCTCTCGCGGCCTGTGAGAGCGAAGACCCCCAACCTCCTGAATCGCAGTCGTTAGGCGGTGTTGAGCAGGTTGTGCGTCAGACCCCGCAAGATGTTCTTCAAGGATTCATGCAAGCCTGGAATGCCAAAAACATCACCGCGATGTACAGCTTCGTGAGTGAGGCCAGTCGCGCGGTCTATCCCATCGATATTTTCGAGCGCCGCTATACAGTGGCACAGGATGCGTTGGGTTTTACGGGCGCAACCTATACGATTGACTCTGTTAAGTTGCAAGGGCACACGGCGGTGGTGACCTATGATATTAAACTGCAATCGCCCCTCTTTGGTGAAATTGAAGACCCAGACCGCATTATGCGCATGACCCAGGTTGATCAGGGCTGGCAAATTGCCTGGACGCCGATGGATATTGTCAACGACATGGCCTCAGAAGTGTCGGTACAGGTCCTGCCATCGTTCCCACCGCGCGGCAATATTTATGATCGCAACGGGGACTATGTGGTTGAAGAGGGCGGCACGATTGTTTCTGTATCGGTTATTCAACAGGATATGCCGAACATCTCCGATTGTATTGATCTCTTATCGCGTGCTCTCAAATGGGAACGCCTTAATATGCAGCGCCTGTTTGATGACTACAACCTTGAGACAATCTTTCATGTGGGCGAAATTGACACCGCGACTTATACGCGCTTTCGCAGCGATCTCGAATCAATCTGCTCGGTTGCAGACGAAAGCAGCGGTTTTACCAAGATCGACACCTATACAGGACGTAGTTATGCCGGTCATGGTTCCGCCGTGCATATCACAGGCTATATGGCACGTATACCGAGTGAGAAACTCCCAGCTTATCAAGCCAAAGGCTATCAAGCTGGGGATATGGTCGGCATTAACGGTATAGAAGAAGCCTATCAGGATGTATTGGCGGGACGTCCTGGCCGCGAAGTTATTCTCTATGAATCGGGCGGCACACGGATTCGCAAGTTAGGCGGCACAACTGTCGAGCAAGGTATACCCGTACAACTGACGATTGATATGGATTTGCAAAATGCTGTGGCTCAGGCCCTCATCGATGCCCATAACTACGCAGCCATTAACTGGGCGACCAGGGCCAATGGGGGGGCAGTGGTGGTCATGAAAGTGGATACGGGCGAAATTCTTGCGCTGGCAAGTTATCCCTCTTTCGATCCGTCGCTGTTTAATCCGGAAAGCTCGTATGAGAATGCCACAGCCATGATCAATGCACTGGTGAGTGATGCACGCAAACCTGTGGCGAACAAGGCCCTTCAGGAGCAGTACACGCCAGGATCGGTCTATAAGATTTTCACTGAGGTGGCCGCTGCTGATAAGGGCATCTATCCGCCCGATGAACTCTTTGAGTGTGAACTGACATGGGAGGGGCCTGAGTACGGCGATCAGGCCGGGATGCGGCAGGATTGGCGTGTGGTCGATAAAATGGATGCGGCGGGGCCGATTACCATGTCACAGGCCCTCACCACCTCCTGCAATCCCTTCTTCTGGGAGATGGGGGGCAGGATGTATCAGCAAGATCCCAACATGCATCTCAGCTATGTCAAAGAATTTGGCTTTGGTTCAAGAACAGGTCTTTTCAGTGTCCTCGGCAATGAGGCCACCGGCAACCTGAGCCAACCGACCAATGCTACCCAGGCCATTAACAATGCCATTGGTCAGGGAGATGTGCAGATAACAGCCGTACAACTTGCAACAGCCGTTACAGCCATTGCCAATCGCGGCACGCTGTATCGTCCGTATATCATCAAGCAGGTCGGCGGGTTTGATGGGACGGCCAAAAAAGATGAATTTAACCCTGTGGTTGTGCGCAAACTTGATGACATTGAACCGGAAGTTTTCGATATTGTCTTTGAGGGCATGTGCAATGTACCCATCGATGAAGAGTTCGGCACATCGTGGCGAATCTTTGGCGGCAGTGATCTGCGCCCTTCGTACACCTCCTGTGGCAAAACAGGCACGGCGGAGACGGGTAATGCAGATAGTGGTCGCCCGCCGAATGCCTGGTATGTGACGTTTGCGCCTGCTGAAAAACCTGAGATTGTGGTGGTTGTGGTTGTGCCAACCTCGCGCGAAGGCTCAGAGGTTGCTGCGCCAATCGCACGCCGCATCCTGGACAATTACTTCGGTGTCGAAGAAGCGCCGTTCCCTGATTGGTGGGCGGGTGAGTACGTTCCTGTTGAAGCACCTGCGGGTGTGGGATGATGCCTGAGAGTGCTATGGACATTGTGCGCTGTCCCTCGTGTGAGGGGGCTGGTTGGTATGCTGATGACGAGAGCGATGAGAGCCTTACGTGCGATTGGTGTGGCGGGGTGGGCTACGTCTATCGCGATTTAGAGGGCGTGGATCATCGCATACCGCCCGCTGATTATGACCGCCTGACGCCCACCCTGGAGCGCCTGGAAACAGAGCGCCTGCGCGAGTTGGGCTACAGCGGCAATGCAAAAAAGCCCTGGGAGCAGGACATTCGCAAGGGCACTCATGGCGGCGTGAATCCGTATGAGAGTGAATGATTGTGTTCTAGAAGGGGAGGGGCATGGCGTGCCAGGCCCTGGTTTTTGACAATAGAAGCCATACAGGGCATAACATCATGCCCCTACAGAAACAGTGATTTTACCTGAGTTTTGGATAGGTTTTTTATGGTTGTATTGGCTGTTTCCCCTCACCCCAACCTCTCTCCCACAGGGGGGCGAGGGGCTTTTCTGACCTGTTCTGCACCTCCTCTCGCCTTGTGGGAGAGGAGGCCGGGTGGTGAGGGGTCAAAGAGTGGGGCTATCCAAAACTCAGGTTATTTTGACAATCGAGTTACACAAATACGCTTTAACCAAACCGTCCCGCGATGTAATCGGCTGTTTCAGGCGATTCTGGCGCGTTAAATAGATCCTCGGTCTTGGTGTATTCGATCAGTATGCCCCAGCGTTTTTCCTGTCCCACTGTGGTTTCTTCTTTGCGAATGCTGAAAAACGCTGTGTAATCACTCGCACGCTGCGCCTGCTGCATATTGTGGGTTACGATGACAATCGTGTAACCGCCCAGCTCTTCGCGCATCAACTCCTCAATGCGCTGAGTCGCAATCGGGTCCAGCGAGGCGCAAGGCTCATCCATGAGGATGACATCCGGTTCAACGGCAATGGTGCGGGCGATACACAAACGCTGCTGCTGCCCACCGGAGAGCGCCAACCCGGATTTTTTCAGATCACTCTTGACTTCATCCCACAGAGCGGCACCACGTAAGCTGCGCTCGATAATTTCGTCAAGCTGCGCTTTGCGAGTGACCCCCAACAGACGCGGCCCATAAGCCACATTGTCATAAATGCTCTTGGGGAAGGGATTGGGCTTCTGAAAGACCATCCCAATACGCCGCCGAACTTCCACCGGATCGACCTGCGGGCTGTAGAGATTCTGGCCGCGATAGTTGATCTTACCCTCGACGCGTGCGCCAGGAATGAGATCATTCATACGGTTAATGGAGCGCAGGACGGTACTCTTGCCGCAGCCCGATGGCCCGATAAAAGCGGTAATCTTTCCTTCGACAATCGGAATGGTCACATCTTTAACGGCCAACTTCGAGCCGTAGAAGACCGACATATTCTCAATGCTTAATGCAAGCGATGTTGTGTCGGACACAACCTGCTCCTCGTTTTTACGTTTTTCGGTTGTTAAATCAGTCACCATAAATCCTACGATGTGAGTTGACGGGAGTAGCGATTGCGCAGGAAAATGGCAACGCTGTTGAGCAGCATCAGGACAATCATCAGGACCACAATCGCTGCTGCCGCAGTGTTGCGGAATTCCTGCTGGGGTTTGGCCGTCCATTGGAATATCTGGATCGGGACGACGGTGAATTTTGAGAACGGCCCATCGGGATCAATGGTAATGAATGTTGATGCCCCGACCACGATCAGAGGGGCTGTTTCACCTATCGCCCGTGAGAGTGACAAAATCACACCTGTAAGAATGCCCGGCGTAGATGCAGGCAGGACCGTGCGCGCAATAGTCTGCCATTTGGTTGCTCCCAGACCATACGAGGCTTCGCGAATAGAAGGCGCAACCGCGCGAATGGCTTCCTGCGCATTGATGATGATCACAGGCAAAATCACCAGACCAAGCGTCAGTCCTGCGGAGAGAATGGTACGACCATCAGTTCCTTGAACGCCAAACATCGCACCACTTGTGAGTGGGGCAAGCAGACGGACAAATACAGTCAGGCCCAGCATGCCGTAAATAATGGATGGCACTCCTGCGAGATTGCGAATGTTGGTCTCAATCAGGCGATTCAGCCAGGTATCAGTGGCATACTCTTCAAGGTAGATGGCTGACCCAATACCCAACGGGAAGGCAAATATGCTTGTGACGACAATAACCCACAGTGTGCCGATCAGAGCGGTGCGTAACCCTGCCGTTGTCGCATCACTGGAGATGGAATTGCTCAGAAACATGGGATTTACCCATGAGCGAAATTCCATTTTGGCTTCAGGATATTTTTCGGCGATTCTTTGAGAAATGGTCTCGCGCTTGGTCAGCGAGTCAAACAGCGTCCAGCTCTCACGGATGATGGGCTCAACAACATGCTGAACGACAAGATTGTACAGCCCGCCTTGATCGAGATTATCCTTCAAGACCTGGATTGCCTGTTCATCGGTGATTTCAGAAATCTTTAGCGTTGCAATCTCAGGCGCAAGGACTGCGCCGCCAAGGGCCTGTTGCAGGGAGAGCTGCGAGAACTCTTCATTGGGCACACGGCTGAGAGCATCGCGAATGATAACGCGCAGCTTCTTAGGCACTTCACGCTGCAAAATTTGGGCTAGACCAAGCTCATCCATCGTTTCGATAGGTGTCTCTGACAGCGCCACAGGATCTTTTTTATAGCTCATCGCGACATAACCAAAGGCATTGTTGGAAATGTTGAAGGCCAGAGCGATGAGCGTCAGGATCGCGACGAAGTTACACATATAGAAAATGCGTGACCATAAGCGACCAACACGCTGGCGTTTTTCAAGATTCGCTTTAAAGCTATCGACTTTAGGCAGGGAGGAATCGGTCATTGATAGGCCTCGCGGAAACGGCGCGTAATCATGCTGCTGAAAAGATTCATAACGAGGGTGATGATGAACAGGGTAAGACCGAGCGCAAACAAACTTTTGTAATCCATTGAACCATAGCTCAGGTCGCCTGTGCTAATACGGGCGATATGCCCGGTAATGGTTTCGGCGGCCTCAAAGGGGTTGAGAGTTAAGTTTGGGCCTGCACCAGCAGCAATCGCAACAACCATTGTTTCGCCAATGGCGCGAGAAATTCCCAGGAGCACCGCGGCGAGAATACCGGAGAGGGCCGCCGGTACGAGAACTTTAACAGTTGTTTCAAAACGGGTTGCGCCCAGCCCATACGAGGCTTCACGCAGGGAGCGCGGGACAGCACGCAGCGCATCTTCACTAATCGTCGTGATGGTCGGTACAATCAAAATCCCAATCACGATGCCTGCGGACGCCATATTGTAAACCCCAACCACGTTCTCACCAAAAATGCCGCGCAAAATGGGTGTGATAAATGTCAGCGCAAAATAGCCAAACACAACCGTCGGCACGCCCGCAAGAAGTTCAAGCGTTGGCTTTAAGGTGTTGCGCACACGCGGTGTGGCATATTCACTTAAATAAATGGCTGTGCCAAGCCCAATAGGAATAGCGATCAGCATGGCAATAAAGCTAATCAGCAGCGTTGCCGTCAGAAGTGGCAAAATACCAAATTCAGCAATCTGCGGCTGCCAGGTGGGATTGGTAAAAAACTCAGTCAGTGTGACCAGATTAGATTTATGAACTTCTTTGCCGGCAGGGTGTGTTTTAATCGGCGACTCATTGAACCCTCGTGTCACGACGACGTTTTCACGATCAATCACTTCCGTGACAAACAAGAGCTCATCTTCGACTTCGATCACATGGCCCACTTCAAAGGCAAAGCCACCTGTTGAGAGCTGAATATTGGTGCTCTCAGGCGTAATTTCGCTGACCAGTTGCCGATTAACTGACGTCACACCTCGGTTCGCGAAGAAGGAGGAGGCCTCTATGCCGAGGGTGAGCACAATCCCAACGGTGGTGAAAATTGATGCCACCCCACAGAGAAACAACAGCAGTTGAATAAACGATTCAAAGGGGCGAGATTTGTGTGCCAGCGGATTCAATGAGGCAGATTTGTGCTTATCATCGCTGGAAAATGTTTGAACAGGGGCGGCCATGTGTATGCTCCGAAAGGGGTTTAACAACACTGCGGGCGAGCGAACTCCCCCGCAGTTATAACGTAGTCTCGAAAGACCTTATTCAGGCATTGACATACCGGACAAAGCCATGAGGGTCAGCTTGGCACCGTTAGCAAGGTTGCTGCTCACCGGGAAGTAACCAATCTGGCCTTCAGCTGTTCCCAACTGGGCATTCACATTGCTGAAGTAGTAGTTGATGAAGGACACAACCTGGGGCTTCTCAGCCAGCACGCTCGGTGCGGTGTAGATGTAGAGCGGGCGGGAAAGCGGGTATTCACCCGATTCGGCTGTTTCTTCGTTGGGGGTCACGCCTTCGATGTTTACAGCGCGCAGAGCTTCCTGATTTTCAACGTAGTAAGCGAAGCCGAAGTAACCGATTGCAAACTCGCTGCCTTCGACACCGGTCACGAGGACATTGTCATCTTCGCTGAGCTGAATGCCCTTGGCATTGAGAATTTTCTCGGTGTCATCTTCCAAAACGGCTTCAACGAAGTAATCGAACGTGCCGCTGTCTGTGCCAGGGCTGTAGAGCAGGATTGCTTCGGCAGGCCATTCGGGGTTGACATCGGCCCAGGTCGCAGATTCACCGGAGAAGATTGCGGCCAACTGCTCAAGGGTCAGATTGTCAACGAAGGTGTTGCTGCTGCTCACGGCGATCGCGAGCGCATCGATACCGACCTGGAACTCCAGCGGTTCGCGGCCATTGGCAACGCAGGCATCGATTTCTTCCTGCTTGATGGCGCGGCTGGCGTTGGAGATGTCGGTTTCAGCATTCACGCAGAAACGTTCAAAACCTGCACCTGTGCCCACGCTGTCAACGGTGATCGCGCCAGCGAAGCCTTCTTGATTGAAGAGGTCAGCCATACGCTCTGAAACAGAGAACACCGTGCTGCTGCCGGCCACGATGATGTCACCAGTAACGGCAAGGGGATCAACTTCTGGGAGGGTCACTTCGGGAATGAGCACCGCATCAATGACGTGGATGACGCCATTGCTGGCCTCAATGTCCGCTGTCACGACGTTCGCGCCGTTGACGGTCACGCTGCCATCTTCACCGAGAACCACATTGAGTTCGCTGCCCATCGGGTCAGCACCCGGAGCAGTCATTTCGATGCTGGGGACCATCATCGTTGAGACATCAGCCGCCATGACTTTGCCGCTCACCACATGATAGGTGAGGACGCGGGTCAGCAGTTCTTTGTTTTCCGGGAGAAGCAGATATGCCAGGACGGGCGCAGGAATGGCCGCGAATGCTTCATCGGTGGGGGCAAACACGGTGAATGGGCCCGCCGCCGGGTCACTCAGCAAAGCTGTCAGGTCAGCGGCTTCAGCGGCTGCCAACAGAGTGTTGAATGTGCCAGCTTCAGTTGCGACTTCGGCAATCGTCTTATCCTGTGCGAAGACACCGGTGATGGAGACCATCAAGGCCAGTGCCAATACTGCGAAAATGCTGCGAGCTTTCCACATAAGGGTGTTACTCCTGTAATATGCAAATTGAAGTGCTACGGTCAGCATGTTAACAAGGCCGAATTAAGTTGATAGGAGGGTTATTTTAAGAGGAGAAGCTCAAAATTGTTAAGCGTACATTATCTTATGCGACAAATGTTCACATGTGTCGCTAGAGAGACGCAAGCTTATTCTGTCACGTCTCTCTCTCAAACGATGCTTAAGAAGATTGGCTTGAGAGCCAGAGCAGACGATCCAGATTCAACGCCCGCTCTGAGGCCGGGAAATAGCCGACATTCAGGATTTCGCTATTTACATTATTCAGATAGAAATGGATGAAAGCGGCCACTTCAGGTTTCTCTTCAAAAATCGACGCCGCGCTGTAGATATACAGCGGGCGGGCGAGAGGATAGGTGCCATCCTCTGCACTCACCTCCGAAGGAATGATCCCATTAATGGTCACCACTCTCAGTCGATCAGTATGACGTAGATAGTAGGCATAGCCGAAGTAGGTGATAGCATTAGGGTCTTCCTCTGCGCGACTGACAAGGCTTTCATCATCTTCTGACATAAAAGGTTGAGCTGCCAGCAGAGCACTAGGATCATTATCAAAGACTTCTTCGACAAAATAATCGAAGGTGCCGCTGTCGGTGCCAGGGCTGTAAAGGCGAATCGGCTCGGCAGGCCAGTCTGGTCGCACCTCTTGCCAGGTTGCGGCTCCTCCGAATATCTGCGCCAGTTCTTCGAGTGTCAGATTATCGACAAAATCATTTTCCATTGGAACAACAACCGCCAGGGCATCCGTGCCGACGCGAAATTCCAACGGCTCGCGGCCATTGGCTATGCAAGCGTCCACTTCTTCAGCCCGAATCCCGCGGCTGGCATTGGCGATGTCGGTTTCTGCCGCGATGCAAAAGCGCTCAAAACCCGCACCCGTTCCAATGTTATCAACAAGAATCGTATCACTGTAACCCTGTTCACCAAAAATATCTGCCATTCTCTGTGTGAGGGGAAAAACAGTCGAACTGCCCGCGCTCACAATGTCGCCACTGATGTCAAACGTATCGACGTTGGGCAGCAGGATAGGCGGCAGTAGAACGCCCTCAATTTTGTGAACGACAAGCCCGTCGCTGACTGCATCGGGTTCTGTGACCAACACGCCATCAACTGTGAGGCCCGCTTCTGTCTGCACCAGCGTTAGCGCATCGCCTTCCTGTGTCTCGACCGTTCCACTTTCGAGTGTTGCGGAGGGCTGTGCGCCTGCAATCAGATGATACTCAACGACTCGTGTCAATAGAGCTGTGTCTTTTTCCAGGGTGGCCTGGACTGAGGTCGGTAAACTGAGCACTGCGTCGTTGGTGGGGGCAAAGAGCGTAAAAGGCTGATCGGACAGCGACACGTTTGTTGCGTTAATCCAGCCAACAAATATTGACAGTTCAGGATCATCGGTGAGGACATCGATGGGGGTTTGCGCAGAGGCTGAGAGGCACAGCAGTCCTCCCATAAGGATTATAAATAGACACCGTAACCGTAACATTGAATCTCCTGATGTTGATTGTTGGTGTGGTGCGAACAACGAACCGTTTTGCATCACCATGATAGCGGCTCGTTATTAATCAAGCACACTCTACGATTAAGGGGCTGTTAAACAGCCCTACCTCTCTTGGTGGCAATAATTGGACCATAAGCTGCTGTGATCTGAGAGGACAAAAGTTCTTTTACTGTGTCAAACTGTCCTATCCCTCTACCCCTGCGCGAACATTCGTGCTATCATCAGCAGCATCTTGCCCTCATGAGTTGCTTGCATCTCGGCACGACTATGCCACAATAGAACGCGAGCGGCGGTATGGGGGGAGGAACGACCCTGACAACAATAATTCGGTATGTGGGAATTCTAGCGCACCCTGAGCGCCCACAAACCTTCCCAGTGGCCGAGCAGATTCAGCAGTCGTTCGCCCGGCGGCATATTGAGGCTGCGATTACCACCACAGACCAGGAGGCCGATGTCCAGGCCATCGTGGAGCGTGCCGATGTGGTGATTGCTATTGGGGGAGATGGGGCTATGCTGCGAGCGGCCCGTGTGTGTGCGCCGCTGCGTGTGCCACTTCTCGGCTTGAACATGGGGAAATTGGGATTTTTGACCGAAGTGGCATCGATTGATGTCTGGGAGACGTATCTGGAGCGGCTGCTGAGTGGAGATTATTGGATCGAAAATCGTATGATGCTCGATCTTCAATGGCTCCAGGATGGCCGCCCACCGATCCGCGACGAAGCCCTTAATGATATTGTGATCAGTGGAGATCGATTCGGGCATATGATCCAATTGGACACGTATATTGATGGCACATGGACAACAACTTACAATTCTGATGCCTTGATCATTGCCACGCCGACAGGCTCAACAGCCTATGCTCTGGCCGTCGGCGGGCCGATTTTGCCGCCCCAGGTGCAAAATATTCTGGTGGTGCCATCGGCAGCGCATTTAAGTATGGATCGGGCGATTGTGCTCTCAGAAGGGGCGCAAGTGGAGGTCCGTCTTGCAAGCAGCAATCGTCATTCTGTTGTCATTTCAATGGATGGCCGTACGCTTGGCACGATGGACAGCGGGGACAGTTTGCATATTTGCGCCAGTGAGCACAAGAGTCGTTTTATTCGGATGCGCGATACAAATTATTTCTATCGCTCTCTGTTAGACCTCCTTGAGCCGCGTATGAGTCGTGCGCCAGGAGCAGGAGAAGAAGCATGACAACATCATCACCTGCGGACGAGATCACCTATTGTGCTAAGCACCCTGAGCGCGAAGCGACTCTAAGATGTATTCGCTGTAATCGATTGATGTGTACCGACTGCATCGTGCGCACATCGGTAGGATATGTCTGCAAAGAGTGCTCACGGCGGCAGGAAGATAAGTTCTTCTCGGCAGGCATGCAGGATTATGTGCTGCAATCAGGGGCCTGCTTTATTGTGATGGCGGTTATCAGTGCCCTGTTGACACAGGCAGGCTTTGCATCATCCTTTTTGGGCTTCATTCTGGGCCCGATTGCAGGCGGCCTGGCAGGAGAAGCGGCGTTACGTGTTTCGGGCAGGCGTCGTGGACGTTACACGGATATTATCGGCACGGCAGGGGCGGGCGTCGGTGGGTTGGTCGGCCATGTTGGGATGATCTTTTCTCGCTATCAGGAGGCACTGAGGGACGTCCCGCTTGAGATGCGTGCTGAATATGAACAGTACGTCGGCGGCTCGCTTTCTCAAGTGCTCATCAATTCGACTCTCCTGGACATCTGGTTTTTGATTTTCCTGGGTCTGGCACTGGGTGCAGCCTATACGCGCTTACGTGGGCGGATTTAATCAGGCGCGTTTAACAAATATCTTATCGGGATATGAGATAGTGGTAGCTGTATCGGTTAATATGCGTCTCAAACTGATGGGGCGATTTTCTCAGGATAGATGAAGCAGGGCGGCGGCACATGCTAGAAGAACTGCGGATCCAAAACTTTGCCATTATTGATCGCCTCGAACTCACCTTCGACCAGGGTTTTAACGTGATTACGGGTGAGACGGGTGCGGGCAAGTCCATCATTATCGACGCGATTGAGCTTCTGCTTGGCAGCCGTGTAGACAGCGGTTTTGTTCGAGCAGGGGCCGATAAAGCGGTTGTTGAAGGGGTGTTTGGCCTGAACGCGCAAACGCGTATGGCGATTCTGCCCATTTTGATGCGTGAGGAGCTGCTCGAAGATGAGACGCTGGATTTCCTCACGCTCATGCGCGAAGTGCGGCGTAATGGCCGTTCCGCCTCACGCATCAATGGTGTCACGGTGAGCGCCGATATTATGCGGGAAGTCGGTGAGACTCTGATCGATATTCACGGGCAAAACGCGCATATGTCGCTGTTTAAGCCGCGTGCCCATATGGATCTGCTGGACCGCTATGCCGATCTGCTTGAGGTACGCTCGGCCTTGAGCAACGTGGTTGAGACGCTTAACCGTGTGCGGGCGGAGATCAAAAGCCTCATGCAGGACAAAGAGGAGCTTCAGCGCCGCGCTGAACGGCTTCGCTACGATGTCGATGAGATTGAGGCTGCGGGCTTGCAGGTCGATGAAGAAATTGAACTGACGGCTGAGCGTAATCGTCTTGCCAACAGCGAACAGCTTGCCCGCATGGCGGGCGATATTGCGGAACTGCTTAACGGCAGCGAAATCAGCGAAAGTATTGCCGCTGTGGATGCCCTTCTGCAAGTCGCGGTCCTCATGGGCAAGCTGGCAAAAATCGATCCGGCCTTGAACGACGATTACACCATCGCGGAAGAGGTCAGCGCCAACGTGCAAGAACTGGCCGCCACGATGGCCCGCTATGCGGATCGCATCGAATACAACCCAACTCGTCTGGATGCGCTGGAAGAGCGCCTTGAACTCATCAAGACGCTCAAACGGCGCTACAAAGCCGACTCGATTGAAGGCATTCTCGCGTATGGCCTGCGGGCGACTCAGGAACTGCTCGGCCTGGAAAACAGCGAAGAACGCCTCATCGAACTGCGCATGCAGGAAGAAAAACTGCTGCGCCATATCGGGGAGTTGGCACAGCGCATCCATCGCTCACGCGAGGCGGCAGGCAAGCAGTTAGGGCGGCGTATCGTCAAGGAATTGCAAGACCTCCGCATGGAGCGCACCCAGTTCGAGGTGATGCTGCAATTGATAGAAGACCCCAACGGATGTTTCGTCGGGGATGCTCGTTATGCCTTCGATTCATCCGGCATGGATAAGGTTGAATTTATGATGAGCGCCAACCCCGGCGAACCGATGCGGCCTCTGGCACGCGTTGCCAGTGGTGGTGAAGCGGCTCGTATTATGCTGTCGCTCAAGCGGGTGTTGGCAGGCGCTGATGAAACCCCCACGCTGATTTTTGACGAAATTGATCAGGGTATCGGCGGACGCATTGGCTCGGTGGTGGGTGAAAAGCTCTGGTCGCTCACAAATGGGCATCAGGTCATGGTGGTGACACACATGCCGCAGCTCGCGGGTTTTGCAGATCGCCATTACCATGTGCAAAAATCCATCAAAGGCGAGCGCACGGCCACCAACGTGCTCACGTTGGATGATGATCCGCAGCGTGTGAAAGAGCTTGCGGCCATGCTCGGCGCAGACGGGCAGGCGGGGTTACAAAGTGCGCGTGATATTCTCGATTCGGCCCGCCATCGCAAAGACGATCTGCGTCACCCCAAACAAGAAAACCTTCTCTAGAACAAACTTCTGTAGAACAAAAACGAAATCAAATACAAAGAGCGCCTTAATTGTAAGGTGCTTTTTTGTGCTCTATTATGACATAGAGAAGTATGAATCGCGTACGAAAACCACGTTTCGCATAGATTTTAACGAAAATATGTTCTAAAATAAGGGTTCTAAAACCAAAGTGATGTGGGATACGTAAGAGCCTATGATGAGAGCAATTCGGTGGCCTGTCTTATGGGTGGCACACATGATTCGTAAATATACACTCACGGCTGTTCTGGGCTGGATGAGTGCATTTTTGGTGATCTTTTGCGCCCCTCAAGCTCTTAATACACTGCTTGTCGCAACAGGTTCACACTGGCCGCAAGGTTCATCGTCCAATGGATATGTTGCGCCCCTTTTCACGAATGAGATTGATTATTGGGGCAGTGATCTTGTGCGCTGGTCTCAGACCTATGATCTCGATCCTAATTTGCTTGCCACTGTCATGCAGATTGAGTCGTGCGGACATCCCTCGGTCATCAGTGGTGCCGGGGCGCAGGGCTTGTTCCAGGTCATGCCGTTTCATTTCTCAACCGGAGAAGACATGATCAGCCCTGATACAAACGCGCTGCGTGCAGCCAACTTCCTGAATTACTGCCTGACGTATTCTGATCAGGATGTAGGCTTGACGCTGGCCTGTTATAACGGCGGCCCGTCGGTGGTGACCAAGAATATGCATAATTGGCCTGCCGAAACGCAGCGTTATTACGTGTGGGGCGTGGGAATTTATGCTGATGCCCGCGCTGGACTCAGCGAAAGCCCCACGCTTGATCGCTGGTTGAATGCGGGCGGCAGCGGCCTGTGCCATCTGGCCGATACGACGTTGGGCTTGCGGTCTTAAAATCTGTTGGCCGCGATATTGGTATTTGACCAATCAAATCATATCTTTTCGTAGGGGTGTCCCGCTGGGTCGCCCTCATTGTCTGTAAATGCCTGGTCAATCCAGCAGATCGCCCCTACACATCCAATTTTATATTCGTCCTCATCTCGATTTACCGCCCCTGCACCATCATCTTCATACCATATTTGGGTCGCAGTGTAATCAGGGGTTCTGCCGCCACCCGATGGCCTGGGACAAGGCTCAAGCGGTGATGCTGCACAATCGTCGCCAGGATCAACTTCGCCTCCATCATCGCAAAGCTGTTGCCGATGCAGATGCGCGGCCCGCCCCCAAATGGAAAATAGGCATAGCGCGGCAGAGCCTTTTCATTCTCCGGCGTGAAGCGATCCGGGTCAAAGCGTTCTGGATCTGGGAACCAGCGCGGATCACGATGCGTGACATATGCCGACACAACCAGTGACGCCCCATAGGGGATGGAATAGCCGCCAATCTCAACCGTTTCTCCTTTAATGAGTTGACGACTCAAACTCCAGGCTGGTGGATAAAGACGCATGCCCTCTTTAACGACCTGCTCGGTATAGGTCAGCTTTTCAACATCGGCCAGGGTCGCCGTGCGATTTCCCAGAACCGTTTTCACTTCCTCGTAGAGCTTCGCTTCAATGTCGGGATTTTGTGACAGCAAATAGAGTGTCCATGTGAGAGCATTGGCGGTGGTCTCATGGCCTGCCAGCACAATCGTGAGCGCTTCATCATGCAATTGGCGATCCGACATGGCCGCGCCTTCATCATCCCGCGCCTGCATAAGCATCGAGAGCAAATCTCCGCGATCTTCTCCGTTTGCCCGCCGATCATGAATAATCCGCATGATAATGGCGTCCAGCGTCTCAATCGACCAGCGTTTGCGGCGGCGGGCCGGGGTAGGAACCCATTCCGGCAGCTTAATCACGCTGCGCGAATACTGCGTGACGCTGTGCAGCATGACCTCAAGCGCCTTGGCCACTGTATCGCTGCTGCCTGCAATATCCGTGTCAAACAGCGTTTTGGCGACGATGCGCAGCGTCACATGCATCATCTCATCCGACAGGTTGAGAATCTGCCCCGGACGCCATGCCGCGATGAGGTCCTGCGTATACTGCACCATCACCTCGGCATAGGTGTTGATGCGTTTCATGTGGAAGGCAGGCTGTGCGAGCTTGCGCTGCCGCTTCCAGAACGCCCCATCGCTGATGAGCAGACCATTGCCAAGAAATTCTGACAGGCCGCGTTTGTAGATACGAGCCTTCTGCAATTGATCGGCTTTGCCCAAAAGCACCTCATAGATATGATCGGGATGATTGAATTGGTAGGCGATAAAGGGCCCGACGCGAAACATCGAAATATCGCCATTTTCACGGGCATTGCGCAGGAGATAAGTCAGAGGATCACGCCGAAAAGCCAGCGCATTGCCTGCGATCCACCTCGGCGGAAAGGCGGGCGGCTGCTTGAGAGGGATGGACTCAACAGGAGTGGTCATATAATCTCCGCGCGATTAATCAACTCTGGATTCAATTAAAGGGCATTGTAGCGC
>Ga0105046_10003969_pt1 | contig 23542 bp, 21 predicted proteins | sample MAT03_FD_78385 | JGI IMG/M metagenome (GOLD analysis project Ga0105046, IMG submission 78385) | Freshwater microbial communities from Lake Fryxell liftoff mats and glacier meltwater in Antarctica - MAT-03 (megahit assembly) | ecosystem: Environmental > Aquatic > Freshwater > Ice > Liftoff...
GATAGAATCCCTGATTGCCCCCTCATCTGACCCACCAACACGCGGAGAAGCCCCCATGCGACTTGCCGGTAAGACAGCCATTGTCACTGGTGCTGGCAGCGGAATCGGCCGAGCGATCGCGGTGCGGTTTGCCGCCGAGGGAGCTCAGGTCATCGTCGACGACCTGAATGCAGCGGGGGGACAAGCGACACTCGAGACGATCGCTCGTTCCGGCGGGCGGGCGTGGTTCTGCCGCGCCGATGTCTCCTCGGAAGAACAGGTGCGGCTGCTCATGCAAGCGGCGCTGACCCATACCGGTCGGCTCGACATCCTCGTCAACTCGGCGATCTGCAGTGCCGAGGCGGTCGCCTCGAACGACTGGAACGCCAACGTGAGTGTCGGACTGCACGGAGCCTGGCTGACGATGCAGGCCGCGATCCCGGTGATGGAACAGGCAGGCGGGGGGAGCATCGTCAACATTTCCTCGGTGAACGCGATGGCGGGGTTCGGCGATGAGCATGTCTATAGCGGAGTGAAGGCGGGAATCATCGGCATGTCCCGCTCACTGGCGTGCCAGGTCGGTCGACAGGGGATCCGGGTGAACTGCATTTGTCCCGGTACGATCGCGACGGAAATCTGGCAGATTTATCTCGATCGAGATCCGGGAGTCCTCGACCGACTCGCGAAGCTCTACCCACTGGGACGTGTCGGTCGGCCCGAGGATGTCGCCGCAGCGGCGGTTTATCTGGCCTCTGACGACGCCAGCTTCGTGACGGGGACATCGCTCGTGGTGGACGGTGGAGTGACAGCTGGCAATATGGCGTTCTTCATGTAGACCACGACCGGAGAGCAGTCGCCATGCACACATCGAATCGGAACGACCTCACGCTCTCTCACATGATGCTCGGCACCGCGCAGTTCGGACTCTCCTACGGAGTCGCGAACCGGGTCGGTCAACCGCCCTACGCGGAGGTCGTGCGTATCATCGCCGCAGCTGTTGAAGGAGGCGTCAACTGCTTCGACACCGCAGCTGCTTATGGCACCAGCGAAGAGGTACTCGGCCGCGCATTGCACGAACTCGGGATCGCCAGCAACGTGACGGTGGTGACCAAGGTTCTGCCGATTTCCCTGGAGGACGCGGCCGACCCAGCTGCGGCCTTCAATGCGATTGAGCGATCTATCGACACTTCGCGGCGTCGTTTGCGTCTGGATTGTTTACCCGTCGTCTTGTTTCATCGCGAGGTCGATGCCGCTCATGTGGAGGCACTTCATCGTCTTCAGCAGCGAGGCTGGGTCAAGCAGATCGGCGTCTCCTGTGACAACTACTCCGGCCCCGCGTCGAAGTTCGCCTCAGCCGGGTCAGTCTCAGCCCTGCAAATTCCGGCGAACCTCGTCGACCCGCGTCACCGAAACAGCGGTGTCTTCGAAGTGGCGCAGTCCTGCCGGGTGGCGATTTTCATCCGCAGCGTTTACCTGCAAGGGTTACTGTTGATGCCCGAAGATGAAATCCCAGCATCTCTGCGGGAGATCATTCCCATCCGTCATCGATTGATGGAGATCGCGAGCCAAGCCGGGCTTTCGCTCGCGGAAATGGCGGTGCGGTACATGCTGTCGCAGACGGGCGTGACGTCCGTGATTGTTGGAGTCGAATCTGTCCCCCAAGTGATCGAGAACCTTTCGCTCTTCCGGCGCGGGCCACTTCCCGGCGACGTGCTCACTCGCATCGAGTCCATGGCAATACAACTTCCAGAGTCAGTCACCACACCCAGTCAATGGCCCAGTCATGCCGCTCGATAATCTTCATCTGTTGTCTCATGGCCCCCGACCTCCCATAATCATGGGCTGATGCAACTCACCGGCAGTAAGGGCAACGCATGACTGAGCAAGCTCGTGTTTCTCGGGTTCCGAAATCGATGGCCCTCTACAAGCGGGCCTTGGAACTGATCCCCGGTGGGACGCAACTGATCAGTCGTCGACCCACCCGCGTTGCGTATGGCGTCTCACCGGTCTATGCCCAGTCGGCGAAGGGGGCGAGGTTCATCGATGTCGATGGCTTCGAGTACATCGACTGGATCAGCGGGATCGCCGCAATCATCTTGGGATACGCCGACCCGGTGGTCGACGAAGCGGTCCGCCGCCAGATTGAGAATGGCGTGGTCTACTCGGTGAACCACGGCTTAGAGATCGAACTGGCCGAAGAACTCTGCCGGGAAATCCCCTGTGCCGAGATGGTCCGCTACGCCAAATGTGGTGGGGAAGCTTGCGCGATTGCGGTGAGAATCGCTCGCGGGACAACTGGCCGAGACAAGGTTCTCTTCTGCGGATACCACGGCTGGCATGACTGGTACTTGGCGGCCAACCTCGCGGAGGATGCGAGTCTCAACTCGCATCTGTTTCCCGGGATCGAAGCGATCGGCGTCCCCCAAGGTCTCGCGGGGACGGCCCTGCCCTTTGCATTCGGCGACCTCGACTCGCTGGGACAATTGCTCGACGAGCATCGAGGCGAAGTGGCGGCCGTGATGATGGAACCGTTGCGTTCAGAGATCCCTCCCGAGGGTTATCTGGCCAGTGTGGCCAAGCTCACCCGAGAACACGGAGCAATCTTTATCTTTGACGAAGTCTCTGCCGGATTGCGATTCAGCACGGGGGGAGCACAGAAGTATCTGGGCGTGACTCCCGATATGGCGGTCTTTGCGAAATCGATCTCCAACGGCTATCCCATGGCGGCTGTGGTCGGCACGCGAGCCGTCATGGAACCGGCCTCGCGGATGTTCATCTCCAGCACCTATTGGAGCGATACGATCGGGCTCCGCGCCGCACTCACAACACTCCAGGAAGTCCGCAAACGCAACGTCCCCGCCCAGCTGTGGAAGTTTGGGGCGGAGCTGAAACGGCAATTGAACGCCACCGCCCTTGAGGTGGGACTCGATGCTCATTGCGGCGGCATCGACGTGCATCCGCATCTGCATATCCCGGCGAATGATCCGCAGCAGAAGGCCGCGATCAACACGCTCTACATTCAAGAGATGGCCAAACGCGGATGCCATGGGTATGCGTCGTTCTACCTGAACGCGGCACAAGGTGACGCGGAGTTGTCCCAAACTGTGGGAGCTGCGAAAGAGACCTTTACGATCCTCCGCGACGCTCTCGCGGAGGGAACCGTGGAGCAACGTCTCGAATGTGTGATCCAACAGGACGCCTTCCGCCGGTTAGTGCGATAGTGGCAGGCTCCCACGATCGACGGACAGTCGCCTTTCACTCCCTCCGATCCTCCAGTGGTCACGCGATGTTTGAAGTCACTGACCAAGGCATCCTCTTCAACGCGACGGCCCAACCGCCGGAAAGCCGGATTGCCTACTTCACTTCGCTCTGTGTATTGAAGTCTGGAACAATCCTCTGTGGATATCAGAACGGACCCGGAAAACACGCTCCCACCAGTCGTATCGGCTTAAGCCGCTCTCTCGATCAGGGGCAGACTTGGAGCGGATTGCCTGCGAAGGTCGAAACGATCATCGATGGAATTCCGGGATCACTGGGTTGCGCTGAAATGTTGGAAGTCCGCCCCGGAAGGCTCTTGCTCCTGGCAACATGGTTCGACCGCTCCCAACCAGATCGCCCTCTGTTCGATCCGGTCACTGAAGGGATCTTGAAGTCCCGCCAGCTCATGGCCGTCTCGACCGATGACGGAGAGACCTGGAGCGGCTGGACCGAATTGCCGACGGGTGACCTTAAGGGCTGCGCTCTCACGGGGCCCGCGATCATCTGGAGTGATGGACAGCTGGCGATCGCCTTCGAGAGCTTCAAGGAGTACGACGATCCTCGCCCCGGACGCCACGCAGCCTGGGTCATCGTCTCGCGGGATGGAGGCCAAACATTCTCCCCTCCACTTCAAGTCGCACAGCATCCCCGGCATGAGGTTTACTACTGGGACCAACGGCTCTGTCCGGGCCTCGTTCCCGGCGAGTTCTTCGCCGGATTCTGGACGCACGATCTGCTCCATCAACGCGATCTGGATGTTCACTTTCGGCGAGGGACCATCGACGGGTCGGGTATCGTCCTCGATCCCCTAAGCGATACCGCCATCCCCGGTCAAATCGCGGCCCCGTGCCTGCTCCGCGATGGCCAGCTGGTCAGTTTTGTGGTTGATCGCGGCAGGCCAGGCACGATGACTCTCTGGTCATCGCCTGATCAAGGACACACCTGGCCCGCGAGTGACCGGCTCGTGGTCTATACCCATGACGAACGAGCTGCGATCAGTCAGGGGCGCGAGAACGTCGACTTCAAGCAGTACTGGGAAGACATGGGCAAATGGAGTTTCGGTCACCCCGTAATTCGCGAACTTGCCAGCGGTGACCTGCTGGCGGCTTGGTACGCGGGGACACCGGACTGCATGAGCATTCATGGGGCCCGCATTCGCAAGGGATCTCGAGATGCCTGATTGGATCGCCACCGAGTCTGATCGAGAACTTTTCGATCGCGAGTTGGAAACATTCGTTCCAGACCGGCTCTTCGATGCCCATGCGCATCTTTACCGGGCCGATCACTTTCCGCCCGGAGAGGTTCCCGGACTGGTCGCATCGGGGCCGCCTGTCGCCGGTTTCGAAGAGTTCGACCGCCGCATGGAGGAGATCACACCCGGCCGACAGACGGAAGGCCTCTTTTTTCCGTTCCCGGCGACGCACGTCGATGTGAACTCTGAGAATGAGTTCTTGTACAACGAACTCGCGAAGCGCCCGCGCTCAAGGGGCCAGATGCTGACCCCACCTCAGATGTCTCCCGATACCGTGCGAGAGACCGTCCAGCGCTGCGGTTTCGTGGGACTGAAGTGTTATCACGTCTGGTCGCCTCGCCGCCCGACGTTTGAATCGTTCATCGAGGAGTATCTGCCGGAGTCGCACGTCCAGGTCGCTCATGAACTGGGTCTCTCGATCACGCTGCACATAGTCCGCGCGCGAGCACTGGCCGACACCGCCAACCAGGACACAATCCGCAGCTGGTGCCTGCGCTACCCCAACATGAAGCTGATTCTGGCCCACGCCGCGCGCGGGTTTAATGCGCATCACACCATCGAGGGGATTCATGCGCTGAAGGGGCTGCGTAACGTCTGGTTCGATACGTCGGCGGTCACCGACTGCGGAGCGATCGAAGCGATCATCCGCGTGATGGGACACGACCGCGTGCTGTATGGGTCCGACTTTCCGGTCACACATTTGCGAGGTCGTTGCGTGGCACTGGGGGACAGCTTCCTGTGGATCTCGGAGAGTAACGCCGACCTCAAGGTTCCCTATGCGGACTTGCAGCTCGCTCTCGTCGGGCATGAGTCGCTACGAGCGGTCAAGATCGCAGCCATGTCGACAGGGCTCACCGACTCCCAGGTCGAAGACATCTTCATCCACAATGGCGAACGGATGTTCGGCCTGAGTTCATGAGCAGGTGGAAGCCGAGCAATAGATCGACTACACAGAAGACCATGCGACCGTCCCTTCAATCCACTAAACCTGTCCCCTGCCCCCGAGGTGAACCATGACCCGACTGACACGCCTGATTTCTCTGACCGCAGGAATCGTTTTAATGCTCCTTGCCGAAAGCTCCCACGCGGAACCCACAATGGTCATGGTCTCTTCCTTTGCCCCCGGCGAGCAAGGCGGTATTCAGGCATTTCAGCTCCAGGCTGAATCGGGAACGCTCACCGCCGTCCAACGGACTGAGGGTGTCCAGAACCCCTTTTTCATCGCGGTCTCACCGGACCAGCGGTTTCTCTACTCGATCCATGCTGCGAACTTCGGAGGCCCCGATCCCGAACAGGTCGCGGCGTTTCGACTTGATGCTCGTTCCGGAAAACTGGAACTCCTGAATCGCCAATCGACGAAGGGGACGGCCTCGTGCTACCTCGAAGTCGACCCGACGGGAAAGAGCGTTCTCGTCGCGAACTATTCCAGCGGCAACGTCGCTTCCTACTCGGTCCGAACGGATGGCTCACTTTCTGAGCCCGTCTCTTTCTTCCAGCACGCAGGAACCGGCTGCGACCCCGCCCGGCAGAAGGCACCGCATGCTCACTGTTTCGTAATCAGCCCGAACAACAAGTATGCCTATGCTGCCGATCTCGGGATCGATCAGATCGTGTGCTATGCGCTGACTCCCGCGACAGCCAACCTGACTCCGAACACCCAACCGTTCGTCCGGACGCCTGCGACAGCTGGGCCTCGCCATCTGACGTTTCATCCCAACGGGAAATGTTTGTATGTCATCAACGAGCTGGCGAACTCAGTCACGCGATACGACTACTTGGCCGACTCCGGCCTGCTGATCGAACGCCAAACGATCTCGACTCTTCCCGAAGGTTTCACTGGCACCAGTCACACCGCAGATGTGAAGATTACACCGAACGGCAAGTTCCTCTACGGGACGAATCGCGGCCATGACAGTGTTGCCGCCTATCGCATTGCCGATGACGGGGAACTGAGCCTGATTGAGATCACGCCGAGCCTGGGCAAGGGGCCGCAGAATCTGGCAATCACAGCTGATGGGAGTCTGCTGCTCTGCGCGAACATGCCTGGAAACAATCTGGCGGTGTTCCGGATTGGAGCCGATGGAGCGTTGAAATCGACCGGGACTCCCGTCGAGATCACGGGACCATCGTGCATTCGGATTCTGAAGTAAGGAGTCGAAGGCCGCGACTCACTTCACCAGTCGATTGGGCTTCGACCACTTCACCCGCCCCAGCCAGGTCGTGCCGTCGGCGCCCTTGGGGTCGGGCTTGCCGCTGACGATGTACTCGGAATCGGTGACCCATGACTCATCAGCTGTGATTGCTGCGGCTCCGAAGTTCCCCAGCATGACCCCGCGTTCGGGGAGCAGAGCGCGCTCGGTCCGGCGCTGGACTTGGAGAGTCACCGGATCGACCTGAGCGACGAAGATTGGGGCTCGGTTTCGTATGATGTGGTCGTTGTTCGCACCACGCCGCGTGTAGCACAAAAACAGTCCGTCGCTGTGCGTGAGCCAGTGGGCCTGGGTGTTGTAGCTCCCCAGATCCTCACCATCATCGAAGTTCCATGTCCGGACCGGTTGATAGTGCAGCCCATCCTCGCTGGTCGTCACATGCGCGGCGTCATCACTTCGCAATGTGAGAAAATACCGACCTCCGAAGTTCACTAGCGATGGCTCGCAAAGTCCCCGTCCAGTCGGGATCGACATCTCGTCCCCATGTGCTAAAAACTTCAGCTCCTGGCCATCACAGGCACAGTGCAACACCGTAGCGGTGTAGTGTTCGCCAGTGGGGCCACGCACATAGGCGGGGATCAACAATGTCCCGTCCGACTTCTCCATCCATTGCCCGCACCCCGGTGCGACCAGATAGAACTTCCCGTCATTCTCGGGCATCGCCAGTAGTTTCCACGAGGACCACACCTTGGTCTGTGGGTCATAGGTCGCATAGGCACATTCATGCGATCTCGGCTGGTCGAGTAACTGAACTCCGGCTTGGCTGTACCGGAGCTTGATGCCGATGGCCATGAGCTTCTTCGAGTGGGAGAGCCAGCCGGGAGTGACATCGCACACGCCGTTCGTTTCATTGTTCTCCGCCGTCTTCCAGCCCAGTTCGGGAATCACCGTCGGGCCGGTCCAGGTCTGCCCCAAGTCATCCGTCCTCATGAAACAGAGCCCCGAGAAATGGTCCGAGGCCAACAGGTGTTTCTGGATTGTCATGATGACGGCCGGGCCACCGTCCTTCCCGTACCCCGGCATCGCCGCCGACCGCGGATGAAACCAGCAATAACCGGAATTGAGTTCCTGAAACACCGCACTGGCCTCGCCTTGGTACGGAAGCGTCTCTGCACTCGCCAAGACCAGCAGTGACTGGGCCGCCCGTATGCGGGCATCGGCAAATGGATCATCGAGCAACGACTTCAGCGGGCCAGCGCTGCCGACCAGTCGGGCGTCACCCGCGAAAGTGGCGGCATAGGTCCGGATGGAGTCGTCTCTGCTGGTCAAGTTCGCCAGCAATGACTGAACCCCATCCGCATCACCGAGAATCGCCAACGCATGTTCGAAGTTCGCCCGAGTCGTCGCATCCGGACAGCGCGACAGTTCCGCTTTGAGGCGAGGAATGTCGCTCGCGTCGCCGACTTGCCCTACGACCCAAGCTGCGATTGCCGCGTGTTTGTGGTCCTCATGCTTCAAGAACTCCCGCAGTGTATTTAACGCAGCGGCATCACCTCGGCGGGCGAGGGCCGCAGCTGACATCAGCTGCAACGTCACGTTCTCGCTCTGTGCCAGGCCATGTCGGAGTGCTGCTCCATCTCCGATCTCATAGACCTTGAATAGACTCTCCGCCGCATGAACATGCCCGTGGGGATTGGCCCCCGAAAGAATCTCCCACATGATGGGAACGAACGACCGATCTCCAGCCCGAGCAATCTCACGCGCGAGGCCGCAACGATGCTGGTCATCGGTCTCCATCGAGAACATGGGCGTCAGAAACGCGATGACCTCCCGGCCCTGCCCTCCAAGTGTCAGCCCCTCAGCTGCATGCATGGCGGGCCAGAACTCCGCACCGCGAAGCCCCTCGCGCAGAATGGTCAAACATCGTGTTCGCGTGGCGTCCTCGAAAGAAATGCGACGCGAATCGCCATCGGCGGATGACTGGACTGCCATCCACAGCATGGTCGTGGCGATAGCGATCACTCGAACGAAAGGATTCATGGACGCACCTCGGAAGAAGAACTGTTCGAGACCTTCACACATTTGTAGTCACCAAGCCGTCCATCCGCCATCCACCAGAAGATTCTGACCGGTGATGTAGCTGCCCGCGTCGCTGACGAGTAGTAGCAGTGGGCCTTTGACCTCATGCGGTTCACCCATGCGTCCGGCGGGACTTTTCTTTTCAAGTCGCTTGACCATTTCCGCCGGAGCCTTGTCCGCTGGAAATGGACCAGGACTGAGACAGTTCACTCGCACCTGATCCTTCGCCCAATAGACAGCCAGATGCCGCGTCATGTGGATGATCCCGCCCTTGAGCGTGTGGTATTGGACCGGACTGGCAGCACAAATTCCGTCGTAGGCATCCGGATAAGACCCAACGACTCCATACATCGACCCGATCATCACGATCGACCCCGCTGCACCGCGCTGGACGAGATGATCTCGCATCCGACGTGCCAGCAAGAAGTACCCGGTCGCATTTTGCAGGTCTTTATTGAACGCTTCCGCTGTGACATTGGTCAGGTCCAAAGGGTGCCCTTGCTGGCCATTGTTGACAAGAATGTCGATCTGACCCGCCTGAGCGACCGCCTCATCGAACCCGGTATTCAGAGAGGCTTCGTCGAGTTGATCAAGCTCAACAGCCAAGTGCCTCGCCTCTCCCGGAGTTGGAAGTGCATGGGCGATACTCTGTGCTCGGGCACGATCGCGACTGCCGATCACGACGGTCGCACCGGCTTCAGCCAGCGCTCGAGAAAACGATTGTCCCAGATGGCCGGAGCCACCAGTGATCAAGGCAACGCGGCCCGTCAGATCGAACAGGGACTGAATGGTGGGTTCGCTCATGGGGGCTCGCAGAGTTAATCAGTGAAGAAGTGGTCAGTCGTCAGTCGTCAGTCGGAATGAGGACAGTGTTTCATCTGTCGTTGGGCTTGGGCCACGATGTCCAGGCCGACTCGTGTACTCCAGGCGGCTAGTAGACGCTGAGTCACAGGGCCGACTTGCCCACTACCGACCGGCAATCCGTTGAACTTCGTGGCGGGCATGATGCAGTACGGGGTACTCGTGAAGAACACTTCGTCCGCAGTGTAGAGATCGTAAGCCTGCAAGCGAGTCTCGCGCACTGGCAGCCCCAGTTCGACCGACAATTCCAGCACTGTCTGGCGGCTGATCCCCGCCAGGCAGTTCTCCGGTGTCGGAGTCAATACTATGCCATCCACGACGGCGAAGATGTTTCCGCCCTTGTTCTCGGAGACGTAGCCGTCGATATCCAGGACCACGCATTGAGCCTCGGGATCGACGAGCCGGGATTCGGCATCAGCCAGCGTATAGAACAGGCGGCTACGGTTTTTGATCCGGGCATCCAGCGATTGCGCGGGGACCGCGCGGCTCATTGATGTCACCGCGTGGCAGCCTTCGGTGTAGTGACGAGCCCAGCCGCGCAGGTCCATGGGACTGGTAAAGATCATGATGGTCGCAGGGTTCGATTGCGATGTACTCGGCCCCGGCTTCGACAGACCGCGAGAGATGTTATGCACGATCCAGCAGTCGTCCGCTGGCCCCATCAGCGGTCGATTCCGTTCGAACAGATCGAGGGTCACTCGTGTGAGTTCTGCAGGCGTGAGCCCCGGATTCACTCGGGCGACTTTGAGCGATTTGAAGAGCCGGGCAATGTGTTCATCGAGACGAAACGGCGTGTGCCCAAATGTCCGCGTCGACTCCGTCAGACTGTCACCGAGCATGACCGCGCTGTCGAAGATCGAAATCTGGGCCTGAGACTCCGGGACGATTTTCCCGGAGAGGTAAACCCAACGCTCGGGGGCAGCTGGAGTGTCCATCATGTTTCGTGGCCTTTCGTGGGGCGAGATTCAGGGCATCCCCATCACCACGCAGACCGAGTCTCCGGACTTGACGCGAGGAAACGTCCGCAGGACGACGAGAATCCCCGTTTCAGTGGCCTTGATCTGGGAAGGTCGACGCCCATCGAGAGGATGAACCCAGCCGAGGAACTGCCCCTCGCGGATCGCGTCCCCGAGTTGCACATGCGTTTCCCAATAACCCGTCACGGGGGAGGGATTGCAGATCTGCATGTGGCCGGAGTTGGGTTCAGGGTTCTCGACGACATACCGCACTTCGCAGGCGGGGGGGGCGCGGTCGAGCATCCCGAGTTCCGACATCACGTTCAGGCAGCCCAATACGTAAGCCTCAACTCCCGCTGGGACACTGGTCGCTGCCCCGAGATATTCGCAATAGATGGCCGGAACGTTGGCATCTCGCGCCACGGATAGCGAGCGGCCCTCCAAATTCGCAGCTGTCCCCCAAACAACCGGGAGATTGAACGCCTGCGCCATATGCCGCTGGGCTTCCAGCACCTGCGGGTCGGTGTGCATGACATACCCGCAGAGCGGATAGACCGAGAGCTCGGTCCCGCCGGTGTGCAGGTCGATGTAATAGTCTGCGCTGCAGATCAGTTCGCTGAGGGCGAAGGCTGTCTGTTCGGTGAGACTGCCGTCGGGCCGACCGGGACAGGTGCGTGCCAGATCGAGCCCGTCCTCCCCACACCGCTGACCTCGCAGGAATGCCGACTCGTTCACGACCGGAACCAGAGTCAGCCGACCGCGAATCTCCGACACGACCGGATCCTTCAACTCAAACAGAGCAAGCAATCGGCGAATCGCCGCGATCGGTTCGAACTCATCACCGTGGACTCCGCCCGTGATGAGCAGGTGGGGTCCTGAGGACTGACCGCCATAGTCGTATTTTCGCAAAGGCGAGGTCATCGTCCCGGCTCCGTCAGGCGGATAATCTTCTCCGCTCCGCAGTCCTTAAAGCGAAAGCCGCCGTCGACGGGCAGCACGACACCCGTGATGTAATCGGCCTCATCCGAGACCAGAAACGCAACGGCGTTTCCGATATCGCGGGGCAACCCCAGGCGGCCCCAGGGGAGGCGTTCCCCCTCGGCTGCAATCGTCTCATCAGTGAATGCCACATGCTCACCCGGGGTGTCGATCCAGCCCGGCTCGATGGCGTTCACATTGATGCGGTGCGGAGCCAGTTCAACCGTGATTGAACGCATCAGGTGGTTGAGCCCTGCCTTGGCGGCTCCATAAGCCGAGCAGAGACTGATCGGCATCTCGGCTTGGACGCTCGACATGAACACGATCTTCCCGCCGCCGCCCCGCCCCACCATGTGCCGGGCGATGAGCTGGCTCATGTGAAAGCCGCTGGTTAAGGTCCCTTGGATGGTGTGCTCGAACATGTCGGGGGGGAAATCGAGGAACGAGTGGCGGCGGCTGAAGGCGGGATTACTGACCAGAATGTCAATCCGAGGGCACGCTGCCAGAGCGGCCTGCATCAGTTGCTCGCAACCTGATCGAGTGAAGACATCGGCTTCAACGGCGATGCACTGTCGACCGAGTAAGCGGATCTCCTCCGCCGTCGAAACCAAATCGGGACTTCCTGGGCGGTCATTGATAATGAGGTCTGCACCGCACCGCGCGAGCTGCAAGGCACATCCTTGACCGATCCCTCGACCGGCCCCGGTCACCAGCGCCACTTTGCCAGACAGGTCGATCACGGGACTTCCTGTTCCGTCTTCTGGAATGCGGCAGCGCTCTCGGTGAGCATCCGCAGGATGGCTCCGAATTCGCCGCCGTGGTTGAGGAGTTGCCCCCCTTGCTGGCGGCGCTTTGTCAGCACTTCCGGGGTGCCTGTCGGGGCTCCCCACGCCTTGCCATGCCGCTGGCAGGCACTGGCGACTCGTTCATAGGCCGACTCCAAAGTCCCCTCGCTCGGATCAAGCTTCATCCGCAGGCCGAGATCCCCCGGCCCGACAAAGAGACCATCGACGCCTGGCACAGCGGCAATCTCGTCGACGTTCCGGAGAGCTTCGAGAGTCTCGATCTGCACGACGAGAAATGTCTGTTCATTGGCCTCTCGGACGAAGGCGTCGGCATCGGTGACATAGAAGTCGGCATCGAGGCCAGCCCCATCGAGGCCGCGATCCCCGAGGGGTGGAAACTTGGTCGCATCGACCAGCATCCGAGCTTTCTCAGCTGTGTTGACATGCGGGATCATCAGCCCGGCAGCGCCGTCTTCGAGAAAGCGGTAGAGCCGCGTCTTTTCCAAAGTCGGGGGCCGGACCATGATGTCAATGTCGTGGAGGTGAGAATACGCCAGCATGGTCTGCACATCGCGATCGGTGAAATTTCGGTGTTCGAGGTCGAGCCAAATGCAATCGAATCCCAAGTGAGCGGCCTGCTTGACGAAGGCGGGGATGAAGTGCCCGAGGCAACACATGCGGACGATTTGGTTCTGGCGAATGCGGGCCAGGGTCTTGCTGATTCTCATAGCGGGCAGAGTCCGGAAACACGATGGAAGACGCGGAGTTCAAGGCGGACGCAGAGTCCTGACTGGCCTTGTACATGACAGCCGCGCGAATTGAAAACCTCAGAGCTACTCGATTCGCAGCAGCGACTGGCGTGTGCGGACGAACAAGGCCCCGTCCGCAATCGCCGGAGTCCCGAGGATGGCGTCCCCCATATCGTTGACGCTGAGGACTTCGAGTTCGGGGCCGTCCTTCAAAACGGTGAGCATCCCGTTCTCGCTGGCGACGAAGATTTTGCCATCTCCGTAAACGGGAGAGGCGAAATATTCACCCGCATTGTTGATGCGACCCGGACCGTAAATGGGATCGCCGGCCCGGGTGTCGAAGCAGGTCGCAATGCCGCCGCCCTTGATCAGCAACATGCGGTCATGAACGACCAACGGGGAAACGATGTGATCGGTGTGCTTCGTCGCATGCTTCCACAGGACGTGCGTCTGCGTCACATCGCCGCGTCCTCCGCCTTGGACGGCGAGAATGAATTCATCTTCAGCATCTGCGGCGTCATAGGCGGCCCCCGCCGCATTCCCCGCTGGCAGAAAGGCGATGTCGAGCTCCTGGCCTTCCAGGAACCCGTCCTTGTTCAGGTCACCGCGCTCGAAGGTCTTTTTGTAGAACGCCTCGGGGACCGGGCGGTCGCCGAAGAATTTCTGGGTCTCTTCTCGCGAGATTTTGTTGTCACTGTTTCCTGTGTCTGCGCGGTCGATCGACGCCAGCCATTGACTGGCGATCCCCTTGCTCTGGAGAGACACATAGACGATGCCGTCCCGACTGACTGGCGTCGTCTTGATGTTTCGGAGCAGCGTGCGGGCCTGCCACAGACGCTTTCCATCAGCAGGGTCATAGCCGATCAAGAGACCGGTTCCGGCAACCACGATTTCATCACCCGTCGGGGTCTCGCAAATCACCGGATGCGAGTAGTTGACCGCCATGTCATTCCGGTCGTCCTGCCAGCGAATCTCTCCCGTTCGCTGATCGAACGCGTAGAGCGCCGGGTGCAAGTCGTCGTCCTGGCAAAAAATCACTAAGTCGTTGTGCAGCACTGGGGACATTCCCGCACCCCACTTAAAAACAAAGTAGGGAACGGGCAGTTCCTTCCGCCAGACATCCGCCCCGGTCTGGGCATCAACGCTCACCATCCCCAGCGTACTGAAATAGAAATAAACTCGCTCCGCGTCGGCAGCTGGTGTCGTACCGGCATGGCTGTTCGTCATGTGGATCTCATCCACTTCACCAATCGGCCAGCTCCGCATCCAGAGCTGGTTTCCCGATGCGGCGTCGAAGGCATAGAGCCCAATGGTCTGGGGATCAACCATCGCCGAGGTAAAGATTCGCCCCGACGCCACCACGGGACTGCCGATGCCATCACCTAGCTTGGCCGACCATTTCACATGTTCGGTACTGGAGAACTGAGCCGGAAGCGGAGCCGCTGAAGTCGAGACTCCAGAACAGTTCGGCCCACGAAACTGAGGCCAATCCTCCGCAGACACCGTGTTCATCGCCAGCAGCGCAAGACTTAAAAGAGCCAGTCGGTGCATTGATTCGCTCCAGGATGTTAGTACGCGTGCGTAAGTGCTTATGGATTGTGACAACGGAGCTCGCTGGAGAACAGCCTGCGGTGACTTGGAACTCACTCGTCCCCGAGTGGTCATGGTGAAGAGCGACTTTCGAGGGGAGGATCCGTTCGTCCGGAGCGCTGCCGGGGCGGGCCTGTGGGAAACGTGCCCCACGACAGCGCAAGTCCTTGGCGAAAAGGGTTCGCAGCACTGGCATTGTCATCCAGCCTGCTGCCCATGACATCGCTCAGCGTCCCAGCTAGCATGGTCGAATCGCCCGCGTGACACATTCGAGGATTTTGCCCAGACGGAGACCCCGAGTTGATACTTCATCTTTCTCTGCCGATGTTGGCCACTGGCCTGCAACCTCTCGACTACGCCGTCGTGTTCTTCTACATGATCTGCATGGTGGGAATGGGTTGGTCCCTGTCTCGCAAGCAGGAGAACACCGAAGACTTCTTTGTGGCCGGTCGTGCGATGCCATGGATGGCGACCGGGCTGAGCATGATTGCGACACTGATGTCGACGTTGACCTATCTCGGGGCACCGGGAGAGATGATCAAGCACGGCGTGGCCCAATTTCTAGGATTCCTCGCGTTGCCGATGGTGTTCATTATTGTTTGGACTCTGTGGGTGCCGTTCTTTATGCGGCTGCGACTGACGAGTGCGTACGAGTATCTGGAGATGCGGTTTGGGGCGGGCGCCCGACTGCTGGGCGTGATCCTGTATCTGTACATGCGGTTCCTGTGGATGGGGGCGGTCATTTACTCGGCGTCGCTGGCTCTGGCGTTCATCACTCAGGACACGGCGCCGGGAGCGATCGCCACACTGACTGGAGGGCTCATCCATTTCAATGAGACGTCCTGGTTCTACTTTGTTCTGGTTTTCACTGGTGTGGTCAGCACGGCCTACACCGTGCTGGGAGGGATCTCAGCGGTCATCTGGACTGACGTGATGCAGATGATCGTGTTGTTCCTGGGGGCTGCGTTTACGCTGTGTGTTGTGGCTTGGGAGACGGGGACCGGTCCGGTCGTTTGGTGGCAGGAGGTGACGAGCATCAGCCACATGGTCCCTCCGCTGGCTAGTTGGAATCTGTCGGAACGCAACACAATCGTCTGGACTTTGTTGGGCACCTTCTTCTGGCACGTCTGCACGCATGCGTCGGACCAGGTGACGCTGCAGAGGTACTTTTCCAATCCCGATTTGCGATCGGCTCGAAAGACGGCGATGGTGGGAATCGGGATGGACATCACCATGCAGATCCTGCTGGGGATGGTGGGAGCGGCCTTGTTGGTGTACTACCTGCGCCGACCCGGTGAGCTGCCTCCCGGAGCCACGAGCCCTCTCGATCCGTTGTTCACCGACCGAATCTTCCCGAGATTCATCAGTCATGGATTGCCGATCGGTGTGAGCGGCTGTGTCATCGCAGCCATCTTTGCCGTCGCTCAATCGAGCATCGACTCGGGGATCAATTCCACAACGACTGTCATCATGGTCGATCTGGTGCGGCGATATCGAAAGGTCTCGCTCAGTGAGACCCAAGATCTGCGGCTGGCTCAGGGGTTGACGCTCATCATTGGAGTGATCGTCACTGCGATGGGGCTGATGCTGTCGCTGGCTCCCAAGCACTACAACCTTGTCGATCTCCAGTTGAAGAGTTTCAACTGCGTCCTCGGGCCATTGGGGGCGATGTTCATGTCGGGCATTCTACTGCGACATGTGGGTCAGACACCGGTGGTGATTGCGGGTATCGTCGGAGCGATCAGTGGACTCGTGTTCGGGTTTATGGACGCGTTCTTTACGCCTCTGGTCCACTGGGTCACTGGCGATGCAACGCTCGTGGTGGTCTGCCCGTCGCCGTTTTTGGTGATCCCCTTGTCGTGGCTGGTGACGTTCTTCTTGTCAGCAGTTCTCGGAGGGTTCTTCCCGGGCCCGACTCTGGAACAGGTCCGGCGTTTCACTTGGGCCGGCGTGTTCTACGGCGACCCGGATCGCGTTTAAAGCGAATTGACGAGTCGTCTCGACACTCGTCGGCGAGCCCCGAACGGGAGGGCGACGGAGAGCCGGTCGCGCACAGGCCAGTACTCAATCGGCTCGACGGAGCTATTCACGGCCGCTCAACGCACGAACCACCGCACGGCGTTTTGCATGACGTGATCGCTGAACTGCAATGTGTAGGGATCACAGCGGCGATAGACCACATGCCCGTCAGTCCGCACCATCAACCAGCCGAAATCCCAATTGCCTGTGAAGTATCGCAGCGGCAAACCGGGACTGACCCGCACGACCGGATGGGTGCCGATGATGAACAGTTGCTGCTCGGTGTAGTAGTAGCCCGAGCCGCCTTGGATGAAGACTTCATGCGAGGGCGCGGACGTGGGGTCGGGCGCCAAAGCGGAGCAGAGGTTCTCGATCCCGAGCTTGATCTCGCACCCCGAGCTGAAGGCTTTCACGAGTTCGGCGAGCGATCCGGACAAGACTTCCCCCGTGGAGGAATGAGAGAGTACCTCACGCCACGAATCGCTCACCTGAAACCGGTAAAGGTCGAAGTCATAGACGAAATTGTGCGACGGAGCGTTCGACTGGTGATCCGAGTTGTCGAACGGGTGATATTTCGGCATCTTCTCCGGGGGTGCGACGGGAGCGGCCCCCATGGCACCTGATGCGGGCACGCCATCCAGGAAGGGCCTCGCGATCGCCTGCGTTCCGTCCTGGTTATAAAGAAAGAACGACATCGAGGGACGGGGGCCAAAGCCGATCGGAAGATTGATCGGCTGTCTCAGACTCATGATCCCCGCAGCCCACGCCCGATCGATCAGGTAAGTCACGCCAAACTCAGCGACCTCTCGAATCAGTTCGGGACTCGGAGATGTCACGTCGATATGTTCATTGTGCCGAAACTCTGTCCCGATCCGCAGATCGGCTCCTCGACCGATCGCAGCCACCAGCACAGCTGGACTGCCGGTGACAATGTTTCTGTGGGAGTCGAGTTCCAGGACGCAGCGCCAATTGGTCATCCATGTTCCTTCAGAGAGAGGTCATCGAGAGAGCCGTCTCACACTAGCACGTGCAGCGTACCCATTAAACTGACTCCATTCCCTTCCATACCAATGCTATTGTGAGGCACCGCCCGGAATCGCAATCCCGCCCCACGGACCCAACCTCATCCTCTTCGCAGAAGTCCCCCGCATGTCCTCTCCGAAGATCCTCAACACTGGTCGGATTGACGAACGCGAATCGGCGTTCCCGCAAGCGGTCCAGTTGCCGAATGGAGAAATCCTGTGCTCGTTCAGTGTGGGCGGCGGACAGTACGTGCAGGGAGGAAGTGACTGGGCTCGGTCGACGGATGGGGGGTTGACCTGGAAGATCGAAGGCCAGTTGCTGGCTCCGTCAGACGATCCCCCGTCGGCCAATGCGCTGAAGCTGAGCCTGTCTCACGACGGTCGGACGGTCTATGCGTATGGGACTCGCTACTGGGCTAACAAGGACGAGCGATTTGGAGAGCGCACGGGAGAATCGGTCTTCTGCCGATCGACCGATGAGGGGAAGAGCTGGACGAGCCCTCGAACGGTCCCCATGCCAGATTGTCCGATCGAAGTATCGCACTCGATCCGGCCGTTGACCTCGGGTCGACTGCTCGCACCGGGAGCGTTGTTGGCAGACAAAGAACGACTCGGCGAAGAGGTCTTCGTGGTGATTTCGGATGACGGAGGAGCGACATGGCCGATGCGTAAAACTGTGTTCCGCGATCCAGCGGGGAAGCTGGGATTCTGGGAGCAAAAGTTCGCGGAGATCACTCCCGGCACAATTATGGCCACGGCCTGGACGATCACGCTCGGCGACTACCTCGACCAATGTGACAGCTTTTGTTTCTCGCACGATGATGGTCTCACCTGGGGACCCCATTACTCGACCGGGATTCGAGGCCAGACGATGTCGATTCTGCCGCTGGGGGGCGACCGGCTTCTCGTTCTGTACAACCGCCGCTATGGGCAACAGGGCGTGGTGATGGCCCTCGTCCGGTTCACGGAGACGGCGTGGACCGTGGAGGAAGAGGGCCTGCTCTATGACGCCCAAGGCTTCCGCAACGGCCCCGAGTCGGGAGCCACGGGTGTGGATGAATTGGCGAGTTTTCAGTTCGGTTTTCCGACTGCGATTCGCCTGCAGGATGGGACCGCCCTGGTCACTCACTGGTGCGTCGAGAATGGAGTGTGTGGAATCCGTTGGACCAAGCTCTCAGTGCAGTAGCGGCCTCACAGGGTGGCTTTGGCCTTGAGGTGATTCACAGGCGAATGCCCGGAGTACCATTGATGCAGACCCGCAGAAAGTTTCTCGAAGTTCTCGGCGCAGCGGGGGCGGGGGCACTGACCCTCCCCTCGTCACGATCTGCAGAATCATCAGCCCCTCGTAAAAGATTGGCGGTGGTCACCACAGAGTGGCGATATGGATGTCATGCGTGGCACATGGCAGAGCGGTTTCTGGTGGGTTATCCGAGCCAAGGCGCATGGCATCATCCGGAGATCGATGTGGTCGCCGCGTATGTCGACCAGTTCCCCGAATCCGATCTCAGTCGCCAACGCTCTGCCGAGTTCGGATTTCCGATTCACAAGTCGATTGCCGAGGCACTCCGCTGTGGGGGTGACACGCTGGCGGTCGATGGAGTGCTGATTATTGGGGAACACGGAAACTATCCGAAGACCGAATACGAACAGACCACGTATCCTCGCTACGAGTTCTTTAAGCAGGTGACTGATGTCTTTCGCGCAGACCGCCGTGCCGTCCCGGTCTTCAACGACAAACATCTCTCATGGAAATGGGAGTGGGCTCAGGAGATGGTCGACATCTCACGCGAGTTGAAATTCGCGTTCACTGCCGGTTCGTCGTTGCCGGTCACGTGGCGCATGCCCGCGATCGACATGCCGTACGGAGCTGAGGTCGAGGAATTGATGTGCGTCTCCCCCGGCAGCATCGACAGCTATGACTTCCATGCGCTCGAAGTCATTCAGTGCATGGCGGAAAGACGACTCGGCGGAGAGACGGGAGTGGTCGCGCTCCAAGCTCTGCGCGGCGACGCAGTCTGGCGGGCCATGGACTCTGGCGGATGGGCGGGCGGCGGCTGGAACCCGAAGCTGTTTGAAGCGTGCCTGTCTCGCAGCCATACCCTCGCCCAACCGAAAACATTCAGCGACCGCTATCCCACGCCGGGGCAAATTCGGGAGTGGGTTCAGGATCCGGTCGCCTACCGCTTCGAGTATGCCGACGGAGCCAAGGCGACGATGCTGATGCTGAATGGGCTGCTCGAAGACTTTACATTCGCAGCCCGCTTGAAGGGAGAAGCCGAGCCGCTCTCCACGCTGTTCCATCTGCCGCCGAACCCGAATGTGGTCTACTCCGCTTCGTTGATGTCGAAGGCGGAAGAGACATTCCTGACCGGCAAGTCGCCCTACCCGATCGAACGGACGCTACTCACCACGGGACTGGTGGAAGCCGGAGTGCGGTCACTCGGCACGGGGCAGAAGCGTCTTGAGACCCCGCATCTGGCGATCCGGTATCAGGCTCCTCGCGAGTCGACGTTTGCCCGGTCGTAGTCAACTACCTCTGCGGTGGCCAAGATTTCAGAATGAGGACGAGACAAGTCCCCGCTCGCGATGAATGACTTGCGGCTCTGGGTGAGACGCTATGCCTTGACGAGCCAGAGACTCCCTCCAGGGTTGTTCAAGAACTCGGGAAACCGGTCGACAAACAACTGCGACTGTGTGGATCCGATGTCGCTGTTGAATGCGAGTATCTGCAATGTGGGGTGGGACGACGACTGGCAAGCCAGCACTGCAGCAATGGCTTGTGATTCGCTGTACTTCCGCTCCGACCAACAGGCGGGATAGGACTCACCAAAAAAGATGTCGTGGAAATGAATCAAAACGCCTCTCGGGAGGCGGGGAATAATTTCTGTCAGCAAGTCAGTGACATCGCCGTCAGGGGCCAGCTGGTGGCTGCTGTCGATGAATAACACATCCCACTTCGAAGTTCTTCAAAGATTGAGACTGGTGCCGCTTGAACGGGATGCTCGTTGATCCGGGGAATCCCGGTCGTGCCACACAGACGGGCGAGTCGTCGGTCGGGGTCTGGCTCGACACATATCAATCCAGTGGCGGGTTGACCACTGTCCAGAATGACCGCCGTCGAGAAACCCGAACCAATCTCCACAATCCGCTGCGGCTGATGTTGGCGGATCATGACGGACAGCGTGTAAGCATCTGCAACTGGAAACCAGTCGTTCTTTTTGTAGTATCGCCACGGGCTGGTCCGAGTCTCCGAGAACTCGATGGGAGGGTATTCGAGCAAGGCCACATGGAAGAAGCGGAGCTGCTGGTCGGGCTGTAAATCCACACAACTCCATTGGCGGTGTCCAGCGGTGTTTCGCATCAATGTCTCCTGAGATACTGGACGGATCAACTTTCAGAATTATTCGCGGCACTTAGAGCGGCTTGTCTTGCTGTCTTGACAAGATCGCGTCTACGGGAGAGGCAGCCCCGGACTGCTTCTTAACTCGCGGCGTCAGCGAGGGCGACGGGAGGGAGGTGGCAACACCGCCGGTGCGGGTGAATCGCACGGGTGATTCCGGAAGGCCAGACAGCGAAACACGGCCCGCCGACCCTTGCCCTCGCTAACTCGTCGAATGCGTCCGATTCGATTCGCTCCCGAGCGTCTGCTCGAAGCAGAGGTGGCGGTCTGACTCCCTGATACTCACTGACAGCAAGAGTCTTCTGGGTGAAGACGCCTGCCCCTTATTCCGCTACCATAACTCGTGATGGGGTCACCGTTCTGGCGACACCATCTGTACTCGTTTTCTCAGCGGCCCCGCTTCTCAGGAATACCCCCATGCCTCGATCAAATGCAGTGTCTCGTCGGACATTCCTCTCCACAGCTGCGGCGGGAACGGCAGCGATTCTCGCGGCTCCAGCGATTGCCACAGCCAGCAAGACCGATCAGCCGCTGATCGTCGGCGAGGGGGAACACCGCTTCGAAGTGCAGCACAACTTTCCCCAGTTGCCGGAGAAGTTCAAATGGCAGACAACGCACAACGTCGCGGTCGACAAGTCGGGGAATCTGTATGTCATTCATGAGGGGGACCGCAACCTGAAGGACCACCCGTCGATCTTTGTGTTCGACAGCGAGGGGAAGTACATCCGCTCGTTCGGGGCTCAGTTCCAGGGCGGCGGGCATGGGATCGAGATTCGCCAGGAGGGGACGGAAGAGTTCCTGTATGTTTGCGCGTATCAGCATCTGAAGACGTTCGCCAAGATGACCCTCAAGGGGGGGATCGTCTGGCAGCAGTATGCTCCGATGGAGTCGGGGGTGTATGCCGATGGCGAGAACATCCGCTACGAAGACAAAACCGACCCGGACAAGGATAAGCAGGTCTGGGGCAGCGATCGGTTCCTGCCAACCAACTTTGCGTTCCTTGATGACGGAGGATTTCTACTCATCGACGGGTACGGGGCCAGCTATGTCCATCGCTATGACAAAGAAGGGAAGTGGCAAAGCTGCTTCGGCGGAGTCGGTGAAGAAGATGGCAAGTTCCGGACTCCGCACGGAGTGTGGGTCGATAAACGCGAGGGACGCGAGCCATCGATCGTGGTCTGCGACCGGGCGCATGACAAGTTGCAATACTTCTCGATGGACGGCAAGTACCAGGAAACACTACCCGGGTATGGTTTGCCCGCGAACGTGGAGACGTGGAAGAACCTGCTGATGGTGCCTGAACTGAAGGCCCGCGTCACGCTGCTGAATGAGAAGAATGAAGTGGTGGCCCGGCTCGGCGAAGATGTGGCTCGCATCACCGGCGAAGGAGGCGGAGCGATCCGCGGCGACAGCTCGAAGTGGCTCCCCGGAAAATTCGTTCACCCGCATGACGCTTGCTTCACCGAGGACGGCAGTATCTTCGTCGCCGAATGGGTCTCGACCGGGCGAATTTCGAAGCTGAAACGGCTGGGGTAGGCGGTCCGCCGGGATGTAGGGTGGGACAAGCCGCTTTGGGCGCTGGCCCACCATTTGTGTCCGACGTCCGTTTTAATGACCGAGACTCGTGGCACCAGCCCACTCTGAACGGAACCCAGTCATTCGGAATCGCCGAATACGTTGTATTCTGACGCACGACACAATCAAGTGTCGGTCAAAGAATTGGGGACCTGATCATGGCCGACTTTCGCCGCAACATGGTGCCGGGTGCCACTTACTTCTTTACATGTGTGACGCACTTGCGACGCCCGATCTTGACGACGGACCTTGGGCGTCAATGTCTCCGGCAGGCGATTGAAACCGTTCAACGGGACCACCCCTTTGAGATCGTGGCGATTGTCCTGCTTCCCGATCATTGGCACACCGTTTGGACTTTACCGCCAGGAGATGACCGTTACCCGATGCGGTGGATGCGGATCAAGGAGGAATTCACAAAGCTGTGGCTGAAGTCAGGAGGCGATGAGTTGCCTCAATCCGCATCCCGCACGAAGCATCGGCAGCGTGGGGTCTGGCAGAAAAGGTATTGGGAACACACGGTCCGTGATCAAGACGATCTGAAGAGATGTGTTGATTATGCTCACTGGAACCCACGCAAACACAAATTGGTTACGAGAGTTCGTGACTGGAAGTGGTCGTCATTTCATCGCATGGTTCGCGAAGGGGAGTACGACCTGAATTGGGGCGGTACAGATGCGACACCGAATTGGAACGCACCAGAGTGGGGCGAATAGCCACGTCGTCATCCATAGTTCAAAGATACGCACAATAGGGTGGGCCAGCGCCCAAAGCGGCTTGTCCCACCCTACGCAACTGGGTGGATTGTGCAAGACCGTAAGAAAGCCATGCGCAGCATGCGGCTGATCCAAGCCACGCAATCCGATCCGTTTGGCGGCATCGGCAAGCCCGA